>Ga0302325_10010244_pt1 | contig 20353 bp, 17 predicted proteins | sample Palsa_T0_2_FD_201948 | JGI IMG/M metagenome (GOLD analysis project Ga0302325, IMG submission 201948) | Peat permafrost microbial communities from Stordalen Mire near Abisko, Sweden - Palsa_T0_2 | ecosystem: Environmental > Terrestrial > Soil > Palsa > Peat permafrost | place: Sweden: Abisko...
AGCCTGTCGCAAGACCAAGTCGTCATAATGGGCTCGCAGCCCCGCGCGATGGCGAATCGCTATATGGACGGTGCTCGCAACGCCACTCGAGCCGTCCCGACGAGATACCGTTCCCGACGCCGCCGAGTTGCGCGGGCGCCCGGCGGCTTGATCCGCGCTGAAAGCCCGGCCTGGCCGATGCGAGTCATGCCGATCGAGGCCACTGAGACGGCACCATCCGCGGATCCGCGACACCGCGGCGGAGCCGGCACGCCTGGACCGGGCGCGCACAAAACAAAAGCCCCGGCAACGCGCCGGGGCTTCTGCTGGTAATCCTGATAGAGGTCGAGGCTCCGCGGGCAGCGGCGGCCCGTCAGAACTTGTAGTTCAACCCGAACTTCACGAGATGAATCGGCGAGGGACTCTGCGCCCAGCAGAACGTCTGGCCGAGGACCGAGTCCACGCCGCACGCATTGTAGGAGCTGGAGCTGTCGAGGAACATATACTCGGCCTTGCCAGTCCAATGGTCGGTCATCGCGTATTCGATACCCCCACCCACCGCCAAGGGAGACTGAGATTTGCTGCCGGTCGCCGTTATGTGATCCGGCCCCGAAGTGTCGATTACCGTGGCAGTCGAGTCGTAAAAGGCGACACCGACCTTTCCGAAGATGAGAAGCCGCTCGTAGAACGCCCACCCGATGCGGCCGGCAACCAGCCCGTAGCCGGTGCCGAGCTTCGACGAACCGATGACGTTCCCGCTGTTCGGTTCCAGCGCAGAGCCGCTCAGCTGGAAATATCCCGCCTCACCCTCGACGCCGAGAACCAATCCGGTGCCTGCCCAGGGCTGCCAGTTGCAGCCCACCGTACCGCCGCCCAGGAAGCTCGAATTCTCGCTGTAGCTCCAGGGGTTGTAGCCGAGGGGGCTGAACAGCGCCGTAGGACCGCTCCCCAAATCGGTCGAGGTCCATGTATTGGCCGTCGACCAGCCGCCATAGCCGCCGACATAGCAGCCGGACCAGCTGAAGGGCGCGACATACGCCGGCGCCTTGAGATCCGCAGCGCTGGCCGACCCGATGGCGCCGATTGCCGCGCCGGCAAGCATCAGCGATGCAAGCGCAGTTCGCCTCACATAATTGTTGTTCATGCCGCTGCCCCAACCCCATTGCGCCGGCTCCGCCGTGCGCAGGTCCCGCTATCACCCCAGCGCCGCAATCTTCGTTTAAGGTGAAGTAGCAAATCGATATGCTTAACAAACTATTTTCATATTTTTATAATATCTTTTTTGGCCGATAGCCGCGGTTCTGCGTCAAAGTTCGCCAGATGCGGGTGCCTATGCCAGAAATTCATGCGGGTATGGGCCGGCTCTCGATCTGTCGATCGCATGATTCTGCCCCAATTCATCGGCCGCGGCCAAGCCCGCAGACGCCCGCCTCGCCGATAAGCCGCTCCGGCGGACGGCCGGGTCTGGCCACGGCATATATGAGATTCCTATACGATCGACCTCGTCTCCATCTCGAAATCATATCCGTTCTTATGCATTTCTTGGATGTCAGCACCGAGGAGCGTTTGCGTTGGACCCGTTGGCGGACTTCGATTCCATCGGCGTCACAATGGTTTGCGCTGTTCTGCAGCGCTTGGGGCCAGCGCGGCGCGGCCAGACATCTGGGACAGCGGTGGACCCCGGCCCCGTGCCCGGGCCTCGGTCGATAATCCCAACTCGGCCGGCCGCTTGCGCCGGCAATTCCACCCTTACTCCAGCTGCTCCAGCCGATGGCACGGCCCTTGCGAACTGTTCTCACTCATATGCTTGGAGTTGTTGAATGAAGCGTCCTCGGACCGAAAATGCGGTGATCCCCGGAGCGAGTAGGCGCGAGGCGCCCGCCTGGGCGTCTCGCGCCGCGGCCCGATTGCGAATCACACGGTCGCGAATCACACGGTCGCCAATGACGCTCCGATGCCTGCCCGCAAAGATCGTTTCGAGGCTCGTCACCGCGATGGCGGTCGCCGCGATGGCCTGGGTGGTTACGGTCATGGCCGGCGCACCGGCATGGGCCGAGAACGTCGAGGTCAGCGCCCGGCGCAGTGCGGAACGAACCGGGTTCACCAATGACGAGATCGTCGACGGCTTCTTCAAGATTGCGTTCGGAGCGGAGCTGCGCCTCGATGGGGGTGTCGACCGCATTCGCAAGTTCGAGGGTCCCGTCCGGGTGTTCGTCGACGACCGTTCGCAAACCGATCGCCGCGACGTCCTTGCAAAGGTGGTTGCCGACATCCGCACGCATGTCGACCTTCTCGACCTTGCGCTGACCGATGACCGCCGGGCCGCAAACGTGGTGGTGACCATCGTGCGAAACCGGGATTTCAAGCGCACCATGCGCGCGTTCTATGGACCGGACCGCGCCAAGCAGATCGAGCAGCGGCTCAACCCGGAATGCCTTTCCGGGTTCAGTGAGGATCCGCGACATCGCATCCGGCGTGCCGAAGTGATCCTTACCGCCGATAGCGGCGACTTCCGCTTCGCCGATTGCGCCTATGAGGAGCTGCTGCAGGCGCTCGGGCCCATCAATGACGACCGTTCAGTGCCCTGGACCATGTTCAACGACGAAGTTCAGATGGGGTTCTTCGACGTTTACGATCAGTACCTTCTCAACATCCTCTATGATTCCCGCATTCGGCCGGGAATGACGAGAGCCGAGGTGAAGGTGCTGTTGCCGGATGTGTTGCCGGCGGTGCGGGAACGGGTGTCTCGAACCAACCCGCTGCCGAGCGTCGGATGGCAGAAGACCGGGCAAAAGACCGGGATCGAGCGTGAGATCGATTGCAACTGCCTGTTGCCCGCCGCGGACAATACATTCTCCGGGGATTAGGGCAGCTTGTCGTCAATTCAAAAAAACAGAGCGGTCTCCGGTTCGTTCGAAGCGGAGAAACCACTCCAAGTGGCGTCAGGTCGCGGCCGACTTACGCGTGCCGCGCTTCACTTCTTCGGCGGATGATTGACCCCGACCGAAGACGAAGAGAAACTGGTGATCTCATTGTTGCTTTGGCGAACGACGTGCCGATGGGCGCGTTTGTAGTGCACGGCCTCGACGGCATTGCCAGCCTTGATCGCCGAGCGGGACGCCGTCGGCGCAGCTTGGGCAGTCGACATCAACCACCCCGCGCCCATGACAGCCGTCATCGCAGTCATGGTAACCACGGCCTTGCGCATCATCTCCTCCATTTGGCTCGTTGTCCGAGCCACGTGCCCCTCGCGGGCCTGCCAACAAATATGGATGTTTTTCCATAAATGCGCAAGTCTTATGCGAATGCATAAGTTATGGGCAGCTTAATCGAGTGATGGAAGATTCGGCGACCGCGCCCACGGAAATACAACGGGGCCGTATCCATTCGGCCCATGCGGCGGATTCATGGGGCGCGGCAGCAGAACAACCAGGCGACGCCGCCGAGATTCAGGAAGCGACAGGGGATGGCCGGGATCAAACGCGACGCGGACCCTCTGGCACGCGCGCCGCCGATGTCAGCGGTTCGGCCACTGCGTTGCGCGGGTTGCGCCGGCAGCGAGGCACGCACTGATGATCGTATCCAGCACATCGAAGTCAATCGGCTTGGTGACCAGATCGTCCGCGCCGAGTTGGCGTGCCTTGAGCTGGATGTCGCGGTCGGAAAGTCCGGTCAGGAACACGAAGGGCGTATCCCGGAAGCACGGCGCCGCCGTGGTCAATCTCTCGAGAACATCGAAGCCGGACATTACCGGCATCATCAAATCGGACAGCACCAAATCGGGCGTGATTTCCAAGATGGCCGAATAACCCTCCAGCCCATTGTAAGCGACGCTCACCTCGTAGCCCCGATCCGTAAGCTCCTCGGCGAACAGATTGGCGGCCTCGCGGTCGTCTTCGATGACTAGTATCTTTTTCGACGCATCTGCCATGTGCTTGTTCTGCCGAGTGCTGGTTCTGCCGAGTGCTGAAAACCCGTCTCAACTGACGATGGCTCCGATGCTATAGAAAAGGCGGCGCCCCGAATAATATTAATATAATAGATTCCAGTCACCTGCTTATGCAGTCAGATGGGCTTGCGTTCAAAATTGCCTCCAAGGTAGGCACGTCGCCTCCTCTATGCTCAACCTGTGCCGACTTTTATGCCGGATGAACTACACAGGCCCTGGGGGCATCCTCCGCGTTTAAAGCTGGTTCGGGCTCGGGCTTCATGGGCTGATTCCTTCGCCTGCGTTCGATCCACGAATTCCTTGCGCTCGTTCAAAGCGCCGAAGGGGCGATTGATCAGCGGATAGATCCGTAAGCTCAAAGCACGTCCTCGGGACTGCGCCGGCGGCTGACGGCCAGCCGGACCGCCGCCTCTTTTGCGAAATTCCCACAGTACTCAGGCAAGCCGCACGCCCGCGGCACGGCTCGCTCGAACCAGGCATTCGGGAAGGTTTGATCGGCCGTTTTGCAAAAACGACAGATCGACGCCAAAAGCGATTATCGTAAACGATTTTACAGCAGGCTGGAACGGTCGGACTGGAACACGTAAACCAATATGTAAATGGTTATCGAAACACCGCGAGCACCAGACGAAAATCGCTTCGCCGGCATTTATCGCTCGGCCAGGTGAAGTTCGGCCATGGCCGCTTGCGCAGCGGCTTCGTCCAGCGGAGTGAAGTCGAACAGGCCGCGCTCGTCGGCCGCCGCCGACACCGCGGACGAGGCCAGTATGCCCGCGACTCCGGCGATCACCCCGCTGGCGGCGATCCATTTGCCTTTATCGTTCATGTCGAGGCGAAAGAAATAGGTGCGCCCCGGCGCCGCCGAAAACTCCTGCTGGGAGCCGCGAAACAATTCCAAGGGCCGTGCGAAAAACAGCTTGTGTGCGCCCGCGGGGATGTCGCGGTAGACGAACGTGCCGGTTTTGAGATCGCCCATGGGCGCCTCGTCCAGATAGGCCTGCCATCCGGTATCGAAAATCCCGGGAAAGGCCTTGTCGCGAAGCACGACGACGCGTGCGAGCGCGGGCTTCGGCACTCCGAGCGCGTCCAAAGTGGCGCCGGTCCTGCTAGGAGCACAGCCGGCACCCATGGCGACGACGGCCAACGCCAGAGGCAAACACCAAAATCTGATCGCTGCTTGGAGAACGGAAAAATCACGCCCGCCCGAAGCGGGCTCACCGGCAACACGCACCACGCACCCCCATGATCCCGCCCGCGGGCGTACCCTATCAAGATACCATTATGGGCACGAAGGGCGCAACCATGAAGTGCACGTGTGATTGCTTCGACCTCTGATGCAAGTTCGCATGCCCAGGCGCAGCACGGCGCGCCACGGTCGATGAAGATGGGTAATATTCCTTCGCCGTGGTGCTGTGATGGACCGTCCGATGCTGCGTGCTGATGCAGTCGTCGTTTCCCTAAAGCACTGCCGAGGACCTTGTCGGCGAACCGGCCTCAGCGCCGCCGATTAGGCGGCCTTCGGCTTGTTTACGGTCTCAATGCGATCGAGAAGCCTGCCGAGATCGCGCTTTGCGATCTGAATGTCATAGTCGTTCTGCAGATTCAGCCAAAGCTGTGCCGTCGTGCCGAGAGCCTTGCCGAGCCGAAGGGCAGTATCGGCGGTAATGCCGGTCTGTTCACTGGCGATCCGCTCGATCCGTGTGCGAGGCAAGCTGCAGGCCTTGGCAAGAGCACTCGCGGACATTTTCAGCGGAACCAGGAACTCCTCCCGCAGAACCTCACCGGCATGCATGGGTTTGAGCTTCTTGGCCATTGCGTCCTCTTCTAATGGTAGTCCACGATCTCGACCTCCGCCGGGCCTTCCGACGTCCAAACAAAGCACACCCGGAATTGGTCGTTGATCCTGATCGAGTGTTGCCCCTTGCGATCGCCCGTCAATGCCTCGACACGATTGCCTGGAGGCGAATTCAAGTCGCCGAGATCGTCCGCGGCGTTGAGGTAGCGCAGTTTCCGACGTGCCACCTTGACTAGATCGGCCGGAAAGCCCTTCGGACTTTCACCGTCGAGGACCGCCTCAGCGGTCTTGTCCCGGAAGCTCCTGATCACAAGCAATATGTATCATTGGATGATACAGCCGTCAACGCCCGACTGTTAGGCCGACCTGCTGGCTTGGCCTCGGTGAGCCGGCCCAATCGTAGAGCGGCGGCGCAGAATCGGACCCTCACGCGGGACAGGTCGCACTCTGGCGCACAGCGGTCCAAGTGGCGCTCCCTAGGGGACTCGAACCCCTGTTTTCGCCGTGAGAGGGCGACGTCCTGGGCCGCTAGACGAAGGGAGCCGGCCGGGTTCCGGCATAGCGCCGATCCCGGCCCCGCGCAAGCGCAGCCGCACGGCTCGACCACACTCTCACCCTCACGCGCAGCCGCACTTGGGACCGCCGGGGACCGGGCTGCGCCGCCTACGGCTCCACGGCGAAGCGCAAGCGGCCTTGCGGGCGCAGGGTGGCGGCGTCGAAGGTGCGGATTTCCAGCGCGCCGCCGACATCGATGGTGACGACGATGCGGTCGCCGGCCACCGCGGTCTGCACGATACGGCCGCCCTTGGGCAGCATCTCGGTCGCCTCGGCCGGTCCTGCCCTTCCATCGCTCCTGAAAACACGATAGCCGATGACTCCGATGACGACGGCGATCCCCAGCATGGTGGCGACGCCGGAAATCACCATCAGCCAGCGCACGCGCGCGACGATCTGCGCCTGCGCGGGGCTGAGGGGCTCGTCGTCGGCGATCGGATCGGTCATGAGCGAAGTCGAAACCCGGGTGGAGACGGTGATCGCCGCGGCGCAGGCGGGCGAGCGGCTCGACCGCGCGCTTGCCGCCCATCTCGAGGAACTGTCGCGCTCGCGCCTCAAGGCCTTGATCCTCGCCGGACACGTCACGATCAGCGGCCGCACGATCCGCGATCCCAGCCACCACGTCAATGCAGGCGACGAGATCGCCGTCGCGCTGCCGCCGGCCGCGCCGGCCGAGCCGGGGCCGGAGCCGATCCCGCTGGCGGTCGTCTACGAGGACGACGACATCATCGTCATCGACAAGCCGCGCGGCCTCGTGGTCCATCCCGCCGCCGGCAACTGGACCGGCACACTGGTCAACGCCCTCATCGCCCATTGCGGCGCCAGCCTGTCGGGAGTCGGCGGGGTGCGCCGCCCCGGCATCGTCCATCGCCTCGACAAGGACACCACCGGGCTGATGGTGGTCGCCAAGAACGACCGCGCCCACCGCTCGCTCGCGGCGCAGTTCGCCGATCACGGCCGCACTGGGCCGCTGGAGCGCGGCTATCTCGCCTTCGCGTGGAGCGCGCCGGACCGGCCCAAGGGCACGATCGACAAGCCGGTCGACCGCCACCCTCAGGCGCGCGAGCGAATGGCGGTGCGCGCAGAGGGCCGCCCCGCCGTGACCCATTGGCAGGTGCTGGAGCGCTATCCGCCCTCCGGGACGCCGGCGGCGAGCCTCATCGCCTGCCGGCTCGAAACCGGCCGCACCCACCAGATCCGGGTCCACCTCGCCGCGATCGGCCATCCGCTGCTGGGCGACGACGTCTATGGGTCTGGCTTCAAGACCAAGGCCGTCCTGCTGCCGCAAGCGGCCCGGGACGCGCTGGAGGCCCTTTCGCGACAGGCCCTCCATGCCTATATGCTTGGCTTCGAGCATCCCGTGAACGGGGAGCACTTGGTGTTTCGATCGGAACTGCCGCCGGACCTCGCGAGGCTCCGCCATGCGCTGGCTGCAGAACAAACCTGTCCCCTCCCCCCGTGACGAAAAATCATCTGCGGAAAGAATAACCCATTTTATTCAATGGGTTGATTTTTTCCAGGATACCCGGTCACGGCCTCGTAACGGCGATTTGAGGGGCATGAAGCTATTTTTGCCCCGATCCGCCATGTATGCTGCGCGTGCGATCGGGTTCGTGGTCGCAGCAAAGAACGGCTCCGCCGGCTCAGAGGAGCGGTGGGAGCGTCAGCCCGCCGATTTCGGGGGCGCAACTTGTGGAGGGCGCTGTCATGGCCCAATCCTTACCAATCCTCACGGCCGAATCCGGCCTGTCCCGCTATCTCGACGAAATCAGGCGGTTCCCGATGCTGGAACCGCAGGAAGAGTACATGCTCGCCAAGAGCTGGCGCGAGCACGGCGACCGCGTCGCCGCTCACAAGCTGGTGACCAGCCATCTGCGCCTCGTCGCCAAGATCGCCATGGGCTATCGCGGCTACGGCCTGCCGATCTCGGAAGTGATCTCGGAAGGCAATGTCGGCCTCATGCAGGCTGTGAAGCGGTTCGAGCCCGAAAAGGGCTTCCGCCTCGCCACCTACGCCATGTGGTGGATCAAGGCCGCGATACAAGAGTACATCCTGCGCTCGTGGTCGCTGGTGAAGATGGGCACCACCGCCAACCAGAAGAAGCTGTTCTTCAACCTGCGCAAGGCCAAGAGCAGGATCTCCGCGCTGGAGGAGGGCGATCTGCGCCCCGATCAGGTGCAGATCATCGCCAAGCGCCTCGGCGTCACCGAGCAGGACGTGATCGACATGAACCGCCGTCTCGGCGGCGACGCCTCGCTCAACGCGCCGATCCGGGAGGAAGGCGATTCCGGAGAATGGCAGGACTGGCTGGTCGACGACCGCGACAGCCAGGAGGCGATCCTCGCCCAGAGCGAGGAGCTGGAGAATCGGCGCTCCGCCCTGTCCGATGCGCTGGGCGTGCTCAACGAGCGCGAACGTCGCATTTTCGAAGCGCGGCGGCTGGTCGACGACCCCGTCACCCTGGAAGACCTCGCCTCCGAATTCGGGGTGTCGCGGGAGCGGGTCCGCCAGATCGAGGTGCGCGCTTTCGAGAAGGTCCAAAAGGCGGTGAAGAACCGCGTCGCTGCAATGGAAGCCCCGCCCGCCCACGCGGCGGCGTCGGCGCCGCCGCTGCCGGCGCATTAAGCCGGATCGTGATTCCGGGGGACGCGTTTTCGCGCGGCTCCGGAATGACGGCCTGCAATGCCTCCGGGCGTGCCGCGGTCACTGCCCCCAGGCTTCGAAGGCGCGCGCGAAAGCGCGGTCGCCTGGCGTGCCCTTCTCGACGGCGACGATGGCGCGGCGGCCGTCATTGTAGACCACCGGAATGTCGAACCACCCGCGCTCCTTGAGCAATTGGATGTTGCGCTCGCGGTCGGCGTCCACCGCCGACAAGCCGATCAGGAAGAAGTTGTTGGTGACCTTGACGGCGAGGCCGGCCAGCGGAACGCCCCGGGTCGATTCCGATTGCTTCATCAGCACGCCCGGAATGTTGGTGATCCCGCCATGGGGAAAATCCGGCGGCAGCGTGAACATCACCTCGACGGTGTGACTCGCCGGCAGCGCCTTGTCGTCGTTGCGCCGCAACGACCAGCGCGCGGAGATCTTCTGTTCGGGAATTTCGATGTCGGCCCGGACGGCGAGGTCGGGGGGCTTGCCCGGAGCGGGCGGCGCCGATTCGGTGCGCCACACCACCGTGCCGACATAGCGCTTGCCCGCGGGATCGTTGGGGTCCTCCTCGTAGAGTACGACCTTCTGCGCTACCGGCGCGCCGTCTTCGGCGCCGGGACTGGAGGAGCCCCCGATGCGGTCGGCGATCTTGGGCCGGGCGCCGTTGTCGCGGCTGTCCGCCGGCCGCGCCAGGTTGGGCGTGCTGCGGAAATACCCGATGACCGCCGACCTGTTCCACACACCGACGCCGGCCACGGCAAGCACGATCAGCGCCGCCAGCGTCACGACCGCGATCTTGCGCAGCGGCAGGGCCGCAAGCCGCGAGGGCTTCTTCTCCCGCGGCCTGTCGGCCCAGCGGTCGGCCCGGCTGTCGTCGCGCTTTTCCGGCCGTTTCTCCGGACGCTTTTCGGCACGGGCTTCCCGCCGCTTGTCCGGCGGCGGCGGCACGCGGGACGACGGCGGACGCGGGCGCAGATCTTCCTGCCGCACCATCGAGGATGGCGGGCGCATCGGCGGTTCGGACCGCAGCTCGAAATCGTCGATGTCGGGACCGGGCACCGGCGGGCCGGCCTGGCCGCCGGGAACATCGAAGAAGGGCGGCGGTGGCGGCGGCTCGAGGCGGCGGGACGATGGCCGCGGCGGCTCCGGATCGCGCGGGCGTTGCGGTTCGCGCGCGTCGCGGGCACGGACCGGGTCGGGAGCGGGCGGGCGCAAAGCGCGCTCGGCGTCGCGCGGCGGCGGGCGGCGGCCCGCGGGGCGCACCGGCTCCGCTTCGATGCGCGGCTCGTCCCGCTCGAAATCCGCGGCCGGAGGCGGCTCTATCGCACCGGGAGCGGCAGGAGGAGCGGCAGGAACGGTGTCGGCAGCTTGCGCGGTGGCGCCGGCAAACGTTTCGCCGTCCGCCACCACGTCGCGAAATCCCTTCAGGCCGCGGTCGGAAATCGACGGGCCGCCGCCCGGCGTCCAACGCGGCCGCTCCGGGGACGGCGGAACTTCGTGCGCGAGCTCCTCGCGGGTGCCGGCGTTGCCGTCCTCGGCGTGGCCGGGCTCGGAGGCCATCGGGACGGCCGGCGGCGATACCCTTATCTGTGGGGGAGCGGCCCGCATCTCGGTCGCATCGACCGGCTGAGGCGGCGGCTGAGGCATGTCCGGACGCGCCGGACGTATTGCTGCGGGCGACGGCGGCGCCGGACGCGGCGGCGGATCGGTGCGCGAACGGCGCGCCGCCTCCGTCTCCACCTTGCGGATCGCCTCCTCGAGCCCCAGCCGCTCGCGGGTAATGTCGGACTCCAGCAGCGCCGGCGTCACCCCCCGTAACTGCGCGACCAATGCCGAACGCGCCCGGTCATACAGCGCCCGGCGCGCCTCCCCGGTGCTCTTCTCGAGCCCGGACACGGCTTTGGCGATGAGCGGATAATAATCGGCCATCGGGCTCCTGCGCCGCTTCCAGCGGTCCCCACATCCTGCACGGCGCGATCGTCTCGTGTCTATTCCAAACGCGCGCCGATCGCATTGATTTTGCGCGTGATCTACCCGAAAAGTCTGCAACTTTTCGGAGCCATGCGCTAGCTTTCGAACGGATTACGCATCAGAATTGTGTCCTCACGCTCCGGGCTCGTCGATAACATCGCAACCGGGCACCCGATCAATTCCTCGATTCGCCGCACATACTTGATCGCCTGGGCCGGCAATTCCGCCCAGGAACGTGCGCCGGCGGTACGTTCCTTCCACCCGGCCGCCGTCTCATAGACCGGCTCCGCCCGCGCCTGGGCGTGCTCGCCGGCGGGCAGATAGTCGATGGTGCGGCCGTCCAGGCGATAGCCGATACACACCTTGATCTCGCCGAATCCATCAAGAATATCGAGCTTGGTTAAGGCCAATCCGTCGATTCCGCCGGTGCGGACAGTTTGCCGCACCAGCACCGCGTCGAACCAGCCGCAGCGCCGCCGCCGCCCGGTGACGACCCCGAATTCGCGCCCACGCTCGCCGATCAGCCGGCCGATGTCATTGTCCTGTTCGGTGGGAAACGGGCCGGCGCCGACCCGGGTCGTGTAAGCTTTGCAGATGCCCAGCACATAGCCGAGCGCGCCCGGGCCCACGCCCGAGCCGGTCGCGGCCTGGGAGGCGACCGTGTTGGAGGAGGTCACGAACGGATAAGTGCCGTGATCGACGTCGAGCAGCGCGCCCTGTGCGCCCTCGAACAGGATTCGCTTGCCCTCACGCCGCTTGCGGTCCAGCAGCAGCCACACCGTGTCCATATAGGGCAGCACCCGCGGCGCGACCGCAGCCAGCACGTCATAGACCGACGACGCCCTGATCTCGGCGAGGCCCATCCCGCGCCGCAGGGCATTGTGATGGGTCAGCAGGCGCTCGATCTTGCTGCCGAGCATGGGGAGATCGGCAAGATCCATCAAGCGGATCGCGCGCCGCCCGACCTTGTCCTCATAGGCGGGCCCGATGCCGCGGCGGGTGGTGCCGATCTGGGTGCCCGAATTGGGGGATTCGCGCAGCGCGTCGAGCTCCTGGTGCAGCGGCAGGATCAGCGTGACGTTCTCGGCGATGCGCAGGGTCTCCGGCGTCACCGTGACCCCCTGCCCTTTGAGCCGCTCGATCTCCTCGACCAGCGCGCAGGGGTCGAGCACCACGCCATTGCCGATGACCGACAGCTTGCCCGGCCGCACCACGCCCGACGGCAGCAGCGACAGCTTGTACGTGACACCGTCGATGACGAGCGTGTGGCCCGCATTGTGCCCGCCCTGGAAGCGCACGACGATGTCGGCCTTCTCCGAGAGCCAGTCGACAATCTTTCCCTTGCCTTCGTCCCCCCATTGGGAGCCGACGACCACCACATTCGACATCGATCATCCTCTGCCCGCATCGCAGGCGCCGCAAAGTGCGTTGGGCAGGCCGCCCATCCCAAAATCTCTTCCCCCGGATAAAGGATGATCCCTCCAGTGGCAAGGCGGGCGGCGCGCGGCGGGCGCCGTGGACGCTGAGCAAATAGCTGATTTCGCAGCGCTCTTCCAATGCCTCACGGCGTCACATCAGCGCAACGGCGCGGCGCCGCCGGGGCATCGGGCCGGCATTTGCGGGGCAAATCGGCGGCGCGGCGGCGCGGATGCGGGACCGCCGCTCCTATGAGAGAAGGCGTTTCGCAGTCCCATGGCCCGGTGTCGCCACGGATGGGGCTCGCGTGCGGCAATGCGGACAGCCGGCAGACAGGCAGCGCGTCAAGCCGCGCCAACTGGCGCACTTGATTCAAGCTCGATAAAACGGCTTCGACAATTCGAGAACGCGTTCGGCCTTCGGATACCAGCCCTGCGCTGCGTGGGTATCGTCGTGGAGATAGCACCGCACCGTTACGAGCCTGGAGCCTTCGGTGAAAGTGAAATGGCGACTCATCGGCGGACAGCTCACATAGCCGTGGAATTTGGAGAGTTGGGCGCAGTTGACGAAGTTCACGCCCCACTTCCGCTCGACATGGGAGCGACCGTTCAATACGTCGTCCGGATGGGTATGGGTATGGCCGCCCAGCCACAAATCGATCGCGCCCGGATGCGCGGCCAGGTAATTTTCAAACGCCTGCGCCTTCGGCTTGTCGCCCAGGAAGTAAAGGTACGACGCCCCTTCGGGGGCGCCGTCCGGACCGTGATATTTGCCGGACCGATAAGTACCGTCGGAGTTCTTGGAGACGCCTTCGTAATCGCCGGACCCCACTGTCGTCTCACGCAGCATGTGATGATGGCAGGTGACGATGATTTCGTCCGACGACGCTTCAACCTGCGACTTCCACCAGTCAAACGTTTCGGGGCTGACGGCGCCCGCCGGCGACGCGCCACCGCTTGACCTGCGTCCCACCGGATAGGGCAGGTCGTTGCGGTCGCTCATCATGAGGAACCGAATATTGCCGACCTTGAACGTGTAACGCTCCCAAGTGCCTTCGACCGGATACGGCCGCTTGGCAGGATCGACGCCCGACGTTTCGGTATGTTCGACCGGATCGGCCCATTTGCGAAACCACCAATTCGCTTCCTTGCCCTCGCTGGAAGGCGCCCCGAAAGGTGACGCATCGTGATTGCCGGCGATATTGTAGATCTGCTCGCGCCGGTGTTGCTTGAGCACCGCGTATTGCCGGATGACCTCACGACCCTGCTCATCCTCGGGCGCATCCCAAAAGCCGGCATAATCGCCGAGGTCCAGCGCGATCTCCCATGGGATAGGCGGCCCGCCGAAGGCCCCACCATTCTCCGATTGGCGCAGCGCCTCGGCGAGCGATTCGAGATAGATCGGGGGCGGCTTGAATCCCACCAACCCGTGCAGGATGCCTTCGCTCGCGGCTTTATCGGTGCCGACGTGGCTGTCGCCGATGACCCAGAGATTGAAGCTCGCTGCCTCTTGATGGGACGGTGCGGTTTGGGCGACGACTCCAATCACGGGAGTCGCCATTGTCAGGGCGCCTGCCTGCAGCAGCGCCCGTCGTCGGGGCGAAACCGGCTCATCCATTTTCGTTCTCCCGTTGCGCTCGGCGCTCGGGCGCATGGTAGGGCAGGCTCGGATGCATGCTCGGTCAATTAGTTTCCGTTGAGACGCTTTTGTCCTCAGTCGGCGGCCGGCTGAGCGCGAATCGTCCCTGCGTATCCCGCCAGGAGGCAGAAAACACGATCGCTCTTTTCATCTCAGTTCCCTTTCCGCTCATAGTTCTTGCTCCGCGATGCACCACGCTCGTGTTCCAGCGTGGGCCGCAGCGCGAGAACCAGCGGTATGACGACGGCGGCCGTCAAAGCCGCGGCCAGGATGCCGACGGTCCGATTGGAATGATCGGCAATCGCGCCGTAAGCGATCGGCGCAAGGCCGCCGGCGCCGATGACGCCGGTGTAGAACAGCGCGAATCCACGGCCAATATCGCCTTTGGGCGCCAGATCCGGGACAGTGCCGTACAATACCGACGAGGTGCCGTTGAGGACGACGCCGAGCAGCGGAAGGACCGCGAGCATCGGCGCCAGTGGGAGCATCAGGGTCGCCGTCATCAGCAATGCGGTCGCGGCTTCGGTGACGATCACGCTCCACACGACACCCAGGTGCTGGCCGAGCCAGCCGCATGCCGCCTTGCCGAGCGCTCCCCCGATGAAGAGCAGGGCCAGGCCGAGGCCGACCAGCGCCTCGGTTCCGCCGCGGGTGTGCAGCAGAAACGGCAGGAACAGGAGATAGCCCATCCGTGTCGCCGTATCGAGCGCGCCGATGGTGAGGAGCAGACCGAAGCCGCTGCCGCCTCGTCCCTTTGCCGTGGATTTGTCCTCGACCGGAGCGATGAAGGGTTGCCGGGGCACCAGGGCCAACAGCGCGACAGCCGCCGCCAGTCCGACGAAGGCCATGATTCCGACGACCGGCCGCCAGGCGACGACTGTCAACAGCAGCGCGGCCACGGCCGGAAAGGCAGCCTTCCCGAGATCGCCAGCGAAATTATAGATGCCGAGTGGCCCGCGTGAGGCTTTCCCGTAGGTGTTCGTCACCAGAAGCGAGGCGCGCGGATGCTGTACACTCGATCCGATCCCGGCGAGGATCAGGCCGGCGCACAGGCCCGGAAATCCCCACGGGAGGGCCATCACCAGATATCCCGCGGCCGCGACGAAGGTCGCCAGCGCCAGCGCCGCGCGCGGGCCGAGCCTGGCGATCAGCCTGTCGCCCGGGACCTGCAAGCCGCCCATCGTGGCATAGTAGAGCGCCCGAACCATCGCGAGACCGGCATAAGACAGGCCGAACTCCGACTGCCAGACAGGCAGCAGCGCGTATAGCTGATCCGTGTAGCCGTCGTGCAGCATATGGGCGAGGCACGCTCCGGCGAGATTGCGCCGCTGCGGTGAAGACCAGGCTTCCCGCCGGATTGGCAATAAGTCTGCCGCGCTCGTGCTCTGCATTCGCATATTTCATCCTTCTCGGCTTTGGACTCTATACACGTGAGTTTTTGGGGACTAGACTCACATTTGTCACACAATCTGTCTGTTTTTCTCACGGGTTCCATGCGTCGCCTGCCTCCGCTCAATGCCCTGCGCGTGTTCGAGGTCGCGGCCCGCACCGGCAGCTATGCCGCGGCTGGGGCCGAACTCGGCCTGACCCACGGCGCCGTCAGTCGCCAGATCGCCGCGTTGGAGAGCTGGCTCGGTCAACGCCTCTTCGTGCGGACGGGGCGGCGCATGGCGGCCACTCCCGCGGCGCGTGCTTTCGCGGCGGAGGTCAGCCTCTCCTTCGATCGTGTCATCACCGCTGCCGAGGCCTGCGGCCGCCTCGACGCTCGCCGGATACTTCGGGTCAGCGCACCCACGACGTTCGCGATGCGCTGGCTCATCCCGCGCCTGGACCGCTTCCACACGGAGCGAGCCGAGGTCGAGGTGGCGGTCACCACCACGATGACGCTGCGCGACGAGCTACGTGGCGGCTTCGATGTCGCCATTCGGCGCGGATCGGCGGAGCAGGATGCATGGCCGCAACACCGCGCCGTTCCGTTCCTCGACGAGGCCGACACCTTGATCATGAGCCCGGCGCTCTTCGAGCGAGCGCCGTTACGCCGGTTGGACGATATCGCAAGCCATGTCCTGCTCTCGACCGAGACCCGGCCAGGCGATTGGACCGATTGGCTCGATCATGCCGGACTGCTGCATGCGGCCGAACAGCGGCGACGGGTGTTCGATCATTTCCACGTCACACTCCAAGCCGTCGTGGATGGTCTCGGGCTCGGCATAGGCCCATTGCCCGTCCTCCGAGCCGACGTCGCGGCTGGACGACTCCTGGCACCGTTTCCCGCCATCACCGTGCCGAGGAAGAGCTACGTTGCCCTTGTTCCATTCGACGCGGATAAGACATCGTCTCTGACGAGATTTATTGAATGGCTGGTTGCCGAGGGGATTGGGTGAACCCGCACCCATCGCGAGCGCCCGGACGTCTCCTTTCGCCGGGTGCGGACATTGGTCCGCGCGGGGAGTGTCCGTGGTCAGGCCGTTCCAATCCGGTCAGAATCGCAGCGGCTTGGCCTGCTGCACCTGCGGGAGCGCCTGGACTTTCCGCAACACCTCGGCGGGGACATCGCCGTCGACTTCGATCAGCGCGATGGCGTTGGCGCCGGGGGCGTCGCGGCCGACATGGAAGGTCGCGATGTTGATGCCGGCATCGCCGAGCGTCGAGGAGAACCGGCCGATGAAGCCCGGCCTGTCCTGGTTGGTGATGTAGAGCATCGACGGCCCGAATTCCGCATCCATGCGGATGCCTTTGATGTTGACGATGCGCGGCCGGCCGTCGGCGAACACGGTGCCGGACACCGAGCGCGACTGCTTTTCCGTCACCACCGTCACCGTGATCAGGCTTTCATAGTCGCATTCGCCTTCCCGCGTCGTCTCCTCGACCATGATGCCGCGCTCCTTGGCGACGCCCGGCGCGGAGACCACGTTGACGTTCTGCAGCATCGGGCGCAGCAGGCCGGCGATCGCCGCCGAGGTCAGCGCGCGCGTGTTCATGCGGGCGACTTCGCCGTCATAGGAGATCTGCACCTTGGTGATTCCGGTCTCGGTGAGCTGGCCGGCGAACGATCCGAGCTTCTCGGCGAGCGCGACGAACGGCCGCAACCGTGGCGCCTCCTCGGCGGTGATCGAGGGGAAGTTCACCGCATTCGAAATGGCGCCGCGCAGCAGGTAGTCCGACATCTGCTCGGCGATCTGCAGCGCGACGTTCTCCTGCGCCTCGGTGGTGGCGGCGCCGAGGTGGGGCGTGCACACCACGTTGGGGTGGCCGAACAGGGGGTTCGCGGCCGCCGGCTCCTCGGTGAAGACGTCGAAGGCGGCCCCGGCCACATGGCCGGAGTCGAGCGCCGCGCGCAACGCCGCCTCGTCCACCAGGCCGCCGCGGGCGCAATTGATGATGCGCACGCCCTTCTTCGCCGCCGCGATCGCCTCGGGGCCGAGTATGTTCCTGGTCTTGTCGGTCAACGGCGTGTGCAGGGTGATGAAATCGGCGCGCCTGATCAGATCGGCGAGTTCGACCTTCTCGACTCCGATCGCCATAGCCCGGTCCGGCGACAGGAAGGGATCGTAGGCGATCACCTTCATCCTCAGGCCGATGGCGCGGTCGGCGACGATGGAGCCGATATTGCCGCAACCGATGACGCCGAGGGTCTTGCCGGTGATCTCGACGCCCATGAAGCGGTTCTTCTCCCATTTGCCCGCCTGGGTGGAAGCATCCGCCTGAGGAATCTGCCGCGCCAGCGCCAGCATCAAGGTGATGGCGTGCTCCGCGGTGGTGATCGAATTGCCGAACGGCGTGTTCATCACGATGATGCCCTTCGCAGTAGCCGCCGGAATATCGACGTTGTCGACGCCGATGCCGGCGCGGCCGACCACCTTGAGCCGCGCGGCCTTCTCGATCAGCTTTGCCGTAACCTTGGTCGCCGAACGCACGGCGAGGCCGTCGAAATCGCCGATCAAGGCGGCGAGCCCGTCCTTGTCCTTGCCGAGATTGGGCTGGAAATCGACCTCGATCCCGCGATCCCTGAAGATCTGGACCGCGGCGGAGGAGAGAGCATCGGAGATGAGGACGCGAGGAGCCATGATATCGCCCGTCAATTCGTTGAAAGGTGGAGATGGCCGCGCCGCCGGCGCCGCCGCGGAAGAGGACGTTCAGGCTGCCTTTGGCAGCGCGTCCTTGGTCTTGGCGAAGGCCCAGTCGAGCCACTGAGTCAGGGCCTCGACGTCGCGGGCCTCGACCGTCGCCCCGCACCAGATGCGCAGACCCGGCGGGGCATCGCGATAATGGGCGAGATCGTAACCCACGCCCTCCTTCTCGACGGCGGCCGCGAGGCTCTTGGCGAAGGCGGACTGGGCATCGACCGTCAGCGCGGTCACCGAAGGATCTACGATGCTCAGGCACACCGACGTGTTGGAGCGGGTCGCAGGCACCTTGGCGAGGAATTCGACCCACGGCGTCACCGCCACCCAGTCGGCGATTACTTTTGTGTTGGCGTCGGCGCGGGCGATCAGCGCGTCGAGCCCGCCGATCGATTTCGCCCATTGCAGCGCGTCGAGATAGTCCTCGACGCACAGCATGGACGGCGTGTTGATGGTCTCGCCCTCGAAGATCCCTTCATTGAGCTTGCCGCCCTTGGTCAGGCGGAAGATTTTCGGCAGCGGCCAAGCCGGCTTATAGCTCTCCAGCCGCGCGACCGCACGCGGCGACAGCACCAGCATCCCGTGGGCCGCCTCGCCGCCCAGCGCCTTCTGCCAGGAGAAGGTCGCGACATCGAGCTTGTCCCAATCGAGCCTTTGGGCGAACGCGGCCGAGGTGGCATCGCAGATCGAGAGGCCCTGGCGATCAGCGGCGATCCAGCCGCCGTCCGGCACCCGGACGCCGGACGTGGTGCCGTTCCAGGTGAAGACGACGTCGTTCGACCAGTCGACCGCGGCGAGGTTGGGCAGCGCGCCGTAGCCGGATTTGAGAACCGTGGTGCCCTCGAGCCCGAGTTCCTTGAGCACGTCGCTCACCCAGCCTTCGCCGAACGATTCCCACGCCAGCATGGTGACGGGACGCGGCCCCAGCAGCGACCACATCGCCATCTCGACCGCGCCGGTATCGGATGCCGGCACGATCCCGATCCGATAGCCGGCCGGAACTTGCAGCACCTCCCGGGTGAGATCGATGGCACGCTTGAGCTTGCCCTTGCCGAGCTTGGCGCGGTGCGAGCGCCCGAGGGCCGCGTCGGTGAGGACTTGGAGGCTCCAGCCGGGGCGCTTGGCGCAGGGGCCGGACGAGAAGTGCGGTATCGCCGGCCGCACGCCGGGCATCGGTATGGCCATGACTATCCTTCCAGATAGGCGCCCCTCGGTGGGGAGGGGTGTCCCAAGGCCGTAACTAGGGAAGGACGGCGGCGCAGTCAAGCGGGATTGCAAGCGGGAGCAGGCGCGATCGATCCCGGAGAAAGGCAGGGCCGGATGGCCGGTTCCGGCGCCGCCGAGGTACGTCAATCCGGCCGATCGCCTTCGGCAACATGCGCCGCCTCGGAATGCGCGCGCCATCAACGAAACAGGTCGTTCGCGATGGGCGCGGTAATGCTTCATTAAGGTTAATAGGCGTAAATCCTTTTTTACGGTTCGTGCAATGCACGCGTGGCCGCCGCTTGCTGGAGGCAAACATGCGTTGGTGGGTTTGTGGCTTGTTGATCGCGATGGCCTGCCCGGCACTTGCGGCCGACTATGACGACTCCTGGCTGCGGGGATCGCAGGACATCGGCGCGGCGCCGCCACCGCCGCCGCGCCTGTATCGGATATGGGCCGGCGTCTATGGTGGCGTGCAGGTCGGCGAAGATTTTCACGGCATCGACTTTCGCAATGTTCCGGCGGTGCCGCTCGCGAGCGTCATTTCCCAGGACGCGGTCCTTAATGGTCTGGGGGCCGCCTTGCCGGGCATGCCCAGCCTGTCACAGGTCAACACCAATGGTCCCAGCTATGGCGGCTTCCTGGGCTACAATTGGCAGATCGACGACGTGGTGTTCGGCGCAGAAATCAACGCCAACCGGTCCGATTTCCACCAGACCGTCAACAACTCGGTGACACGCAGCTATATCGTCACCAACGGCAGCTATCTCTACGCGCCAACGACGGTCACCGTGACCAACCGTGCCACGGTCGACATGTCCACTTACATGACCCTACGCGGACGGTTGGGTTGGGCATTTGGAAATTTTCTGCCGTACATCGTTGCCGGCGCTTCGTTTGCACAGATTGACAGTTCGGTGTATTCGGACATCAATTACCTTGGCACCTGCGTCACCACGTCAACAGTGACTTGCCCCGTTGTCGGTACTCCTCCCCACAATCTTACGATCGGTGCCGATTACCCGTTCAGCAACGTCATCCACGGCAAATATATCCTCGGCTTCGACGCTGCCG
>Ga0302325_10010246_pt1 | contig 20351 bp, 20 predicted proteins | sample Palsa_T0_2_FD_201948 | JGI IMG/M metagenome (GOLD analysis project Ga0302325, IMG submission 201948) | Peat permafrost microbial communities from Stordalen Mire near Abisko, Sweden - Palsa_T0_2 | ecosystem: Environmental > Terrestrial > Soil > Palsa > Peat permafrost | place: Sweden: Abisko...
CGACCGCCGCAAAATGAAGGCGGAAGAAGAGCAGGAACACGCACCGAAACAGCCAGAGCCCGCCGCAACGCCCACTGAGGTGTCCTCGGGGCCGAGGCTGGTGGTGTCCGAGAGTAGCGCCGAATCCGCTACGCAGAAGCCAGCCGGTGCCGCCATCGAAGAAGAACCGCTACCCGAGATGCCGGATGCGCCTTCGGTAGAGGAAAGCCGTCAGCAGAAGTCGGCATACGATGCATCCGCACAACGGCTTGAAGACTTGGTTCGGGCGCAGAATCCTGGCGTAGGAACGCAGCCGCCCGTGGGCTTTGAGCATCTTGTGCAGCAGCTTTATCTCTCGGCCATGATCCAGATGGGAGCCGGAGCGCAGGAAGGGCAGCGTCCGCGCGTCGACATCATGGGCGCGAGACAGACCATCGACATGCTGGGCGTGCTGGCCGAAAAGACGAAGGGCAACTTGTCCGAGCTAGAAGATCGCACGCTGCAGACGGCGCTTTTCGATGTGCGCATGGCATTCCTCGAGTTGACCAACATGATTTCGCTGCAGGGCGTTCAGCCTCCGCCACCGGCGAAACGCTGAACGGGGAATGGAAGGCCTGCTGACATTTCTGGGCACTGGAACTTCCATGGGGGTTCCAACGCTCGGGTGCAGTTGTGCAGTGTGCACGTCGCCTGATCCGCACGATCGCCGCTTGCGTCCTTCTGTGCTGTTGCGCTGGCATGAGGCAGGCCGGGAGCGTGTCGTGGTCATCGACACTGGGCCGGATTTCCGCGAACAGGCGTTGCGTACCGGACTGTCTCGCGTCGATGCTGTCTTCTATACGCATGGACACGCCGATCACATCCTGGGCATGGACGATCTGCGCCCGCTAAGTTTTGTGGCGGCTCGCGAAGGCGGGCAGATTCCCTTGTACGCCACAGAAGAGACAGCGGGGACTTTGCGAAAAGTTTTCGACTACACGTTTTCGCCGGAGGCGACCTATCCTACGCGCGCCCGAGTGCGCATTGAACCGCTGGAGGAGAAGACCACGGTACACGGCGTCGAATTTCTTCGCATTCCCGTGCTGCACGGGAGAATGGGAATCGTGGGATATCGATTCGGTCGCACGGCATATCTCACCGACGTGAGCACAATTCCAGAGACGAGCTTCGCGCTGATGGAAGGGTTAGATTGCGTCATTCTGTCGGCGCTGCGCCACAAGCCGCATCCCAGCCACGCCACGCTCGATCAAGCCGTTGAGTGGGCGCGCCGCATCGGTGCGCGGCAGACCTGGTTTACCCACATCGCTCACGAACTGGGCCACGCTGAGACGAACCGCACCTTGTCCGACGGTATGGCGCTAGCTTACGACGGGCTGTCATTCCCCGTGACTCTATGACAAAGCGCATGATCCCGGTTTACCGATCGCTGGCTGAGATTCCGGCGGACCTTGGCCCGCACGTTGCCGCAATCGGCAACTTTGATGGCGTGCACCTCGGCCATCGCGAGATCCTTTCCGGTGCGGTGGAAGATGCTCGGGAACGCGGTGTGCGCGCGCTGGTCATCACGTTCGATCCGCATCCTGAGCAGTTCCTGCGGCCGGAGGTTGCGCCGAAAATGCTTACTCCCATCCCCGAGCGGCTGCGCCTTTTAGTGGCAACGGGTGTCGACGCGGTGCTCGTGCTGCCGTTCGATTCCTCGCTGGCGAATATGCGCGCCGAGGAATTTGTGCAACGTGTTCTGGTGGGGACACTGCATGTTTGCGCGCTGCACGAGGGCGGTAATTTCCGGTTCGGCCATCGTGCGGAAGCGGGAGTCGAGGAACTGCGCGCATTCGGCGCCGCGTACGGATTCGCCGTTCACGTGCGTCGCGCGGTGCGTGTGCATGGGTTGGAGATTTCAAGCTCGGCGGTGCGCGGGTTCGTTGCTGCCGGGGAGATGAAGCGCGCGCGCTGGATGCTGGGCAGGCCTTTCGGCGTGCGATCGACCCCTGCGCGCGGACGCGGCGTCGGCACGCGGCTGCTGGTGCCCACGGTAAATCTTGCGGCCTATGAAGCGCTCTTGCCGGCATTCGGGGTATACGTCACGCAGTTGACGGTTGGCTCGCGATGCTTTCAAGCGGTGACCAATGTGGGCAATCGGCCGACATTCGAAGGTGTTGGATTTGGCGTGGAAACACACATCCTGAACTTTGAGCCGATCGATCTCAATGAGGAGACGCAACTCGAACTGGAGTTCCTGCTGCGGTTGCGCGGAGAGATGACGTGGCCCTCTCCCGAAGCGCTGAAGGCGCAGATCTTCAGGGATGTAGCGCGGGCGAAGCGGTACTTCCGGTTGCGTGCAGATGCGTGATGGGCGGAGTCTTCACTCCGGCTGCTGCAACCACGCGAAGTGAGGCAGGCTGAGGCTGCAATCCTGCGAGGGGTATCGTTTCCGGTTTTCCTGGAACTTGCTCGGCCGCTTGATCCATGGGAGTATCGCGCTGGTCGGCAAGAAACTGCTCGTCATCTTTTCCGGCAATCGCGGCGTGCATGAATGTAATCCAGATGGGCAGAGCCGCACGAGCGCCGGTCTCTTTATCACCCAGCGATTGACGGCTGTCGAAACCAACCCAAACTCCACAGGTGATTGTCGGCGAAAAGCCCAGGAACCATGCGTCAGTGAAATCGCTTGTGGTGCCTGTCTTGCCCCCCAGGGGATGCTGAAGCGCGGCGACTGCGGCTCCCGTGCCATGATCGGTGACGGCGCGAAAGAGCACCATCATGGAGCGCGCGGTCTGTTGCGAGATGACGGGGTTGATCTCCGGCCGGTCCTGCCACAGCACGATGCCGTCGGAGTTCGAGACCTTCCGGATGAGGCGTGGCGCGACGCGAATGCCGTCATTGGGAAAGACGGAGTAAGAATCGACCTGCTGTTCGAGGGTGATTTCAGCCGCGCCCAGCGCCACAGGCAAATAGGCGGGGATGTCGGAAGTGACGCCGAATCGATGGACCGTTTCGATAACTTTGCGAATGCCAAAGCGAGCGGCGAGTTTGACCGCGGGAATGTTGCGCGATTCTGCGAAGGCATTGAGGAGGGTCATCGGGCCCTTGAAGTCATTTTCGTAATTGTGCGGCGTGTAGCTGCCAAAGCTCACCGGTTCATCGACGATGATGTCGGTTGGCTTTGCGCCTTCCTCAAATGCGGTCGTGTAGACATAGGGTTTGAAGCTTGATCCGGTCTGCCGTTCAGCCTGCGTCGCGCGATTGAATTGAGAGAGCGCAAAATCGCGCCCGCCGACCATCGCCAGCACGTCGCCACTCGTGTTGTCCATCGCGAAGAGCGATCCCTGCGTCCCGGAATCCTGTTCAAGTGTTGCTCGGCGCGAAATGCCTTTCACTACATCGGTGAGGTGGATATAAATGATGTCGCCAGGCTTGACGAGTGCATCGCCATAGCGCTCGCCTGTCCATTGCCAATCCGCGGGGAGAAGGACGACGTCACCTTCGCCGATGCGGGCATGAATCTCAAGTGGCATCACGCTGGTTACGACGGCATGCACATAGTCGCCTGAGCCGCTGGGGATGGCCCAGTCGGGGTGCCTGTACTGTTCAATGGTGACGCCGCTGGCGAGGACGTTTTCAAGCCTGCCCTTCCAGCCATGCCGGCGTTCGTAGGCCGCGAGGCCGTCGGGCACTGCTCGGTTCGCCGTCTGCTGGAGACTGAGATCGAGAGTCGTTTCGACACGAAGACCTGCCTCATGGACTTCGTCTGAGCCGAATCGCTTTTCGAGTTCGCGCCGCACTTCTTCCTGAAACCATGGCGCGACCGAGGCGTCGGGTTGCGAGATGTGCAGACCGAGCGGCGTCTGGCGGGCTTCCTCTGCTTGCTGGTGCGTGATGTCGCCGTCGGACTCCATCTCGCTCAGCACGAGATTGCGCCGGCGCAGAGCCTTATCCGGGTAGAGCAGCGGTGAATAGGCGACGGGGCCTTTGGGCAGTCCTGCGAGCAGCGCGGCCTCGGTGAGCGTAAGGTCCTTTGCGTGCTTCGAAAAGTAGAACTCCGAAGCGGCCTCAAATCCATACATGCCGCTACCCAGATAGATCTGATTTCCATAGAGCGTGAAGATCTGCTGCTTGGTGAAAGCGCGCTCAATTTGAACGGCAAGGTAGGCTTCCTGCAATTTGCGGGCAGCGGTGCGCTCGGACGAAAGGAAGAGATTACGCGCCAGTTGCATGGTGAGCGTGGAGGCGCCCTGGACGCGGCCATGACTGCGCAGATCGTGGACCACCGCTCCGGCGATGCGCAGGACGTTGATGCCCCAGTGCGACTCGAAGCTCTTGTCTTCAATTGAAATCACTGCCTGACGAAGGACGGGCGCGAAGTCATCGTAGCCGATGACAACACGGCGCTCGAGTGCGAACGAACCGATGATGTGGTCGTTGCGGTCATAGAGATCGGTTGTGGTGGAAGGGTGATAGCGCTCGAGATCCTGGATCTGTGGAAGGTCTACGGAATAAACAAGCGTGGCCCCGGCAAGCGCCCCGGTAACGACCGCGAGGAAAAAGAGCATGGCAAAAGCAAATTTGCCCGCCATCTTGTGCCGCCGCACCACCGGAACCGGGTCGGGATCGAGGCGATGGTACCGGCCCACGCCTCGCGGTTCGTAGGTCTGTTTTGGAGTGGCAGCCAAGAGCTTCATGCCTCGTGGGCACTCAGCGAACGCGTCGCGCTCTAGTGCCAAAAGCGGTTCCAGGTTCGGTTCCAGGTTCACCTGTCAGAGCTTGCGTTGTGAGCGTTGCTCATGCTGTCGCCATGCCTGCAAATGCCGGTCTGCGAACGAGTACCGGTCCAGGAAAAAGCGACTCAGCAAAGATTGCGCAACAGTGATGTGACTAGGAAACCTCTATCGCTCAAGGCTAGCACGCTTCGCTTGCGTCGAACGCTGCCAATGGAGCCGCGGAACCTGCTCATGCAAGATCGGAAAAAAGAGCGACTTTTCGACGAAGTGCTTACCCGTTTTTGGCTTTAAGTAGTTCGAGCGCTTTGCTTAGCGGCTCGTCTTCCTTGGGCGAAGTCGTCGCTCCCTCAAGATCATCCTCTGAGGCCTGGCCCACCTGCACCGTGGGAGTTACCGCCTCGTCCTGGATTTTCTTGCCGTCCGGGCCCTCGAACTTGGCCACTGTCAGCAGCAGAGCGCCCCCATCGGGCAGCTCGATGGTCTTTTGAACCGAGCCTTCGCCGAAGGTGCGTTCCCCCACGACATCGCCGCGCTTTGCGCCTTCAATGGCGTCGGCTGTCAGCTCGGCGGCGCCGTAAGTTCCACGATTTACAAGTACTGCGAGCGGAGCGGCGGTGATGAATCTCGCCGAATCGGCAGCGAAGGTCTGGGTCGAAAACCTTTGCCCTTCCAGAGTTGCCAGCGTTCCCTGATTGATGAAGAAATTGGCCAGCCTGAGGCCTTCAGCCGCGTCGCCGGCAGAGCAATCGCGCAGATCGAGAAGGACCTTGTGGTTCTTGCCGGCCGACTTGAGCTTGGCGGCAATTTCATCTACGCGCGGGGTAGTGAGAACTCCCGGCTTGAGATACAAAATGGTCGAGTTGTTGTACTGCTGCTCGTTCAGAGCCGGCGTATCGGAGAGGGTCCGCGTGAGGGTGACCTTGTCCGGGTCTGGCTTGCGGGGGCGTACGACCGAAAGCGCAACCGCAGTCCCGGGCTTGCCTTCGAGCAGGAGTCGGATCACCGCCAAAGACAATTCGCGTGTGGACTGGTCGCCGATGGATTCAATCACGTCGCCATCGGACAGATGCTCCTTGTCGGCAGGCGATCCTGGAACCACGCTGACGATGGTGGCGTACCCAAAGCGCTTGGAAACAGTAAGACCGATTTGCGCTACGCCAGACGACGGACGATCTTTGTAAATCTTGTATTCGGCTGCGGTTAGATAGCTCGAGTCGGCATCGAGAGATTCGAGCAGGCCATGGAGCGCGCCCGTGGTGACGTTGCCGATGTTGGGTTCGGTCACGTAGTCGCTCTGAATTCGCTTCAGAACCTCGGCGTAGACGTGCATCTGGTGGTAAGCGCCATCCTCTTCGCCGCCCGCGTGGACGCCAAAGAAGCCGAACTGGCCGAGGCCAAATCCGAGACCGAGCACCGCAAAGATTCCGGCGGAGAGGATGAAGACAAGCCGTTGAAAGGATCGAGACACAGACACCACCAAGACGGTCCGAAGGGGAAAAGACCGCTCACATTCTATAGACGTAATGATAACCCAAGGGTGGGTACGGAGGCAGAAATTGCGGTGCCGATGGTTACACCGCGGCCGGTTTCCTCACCGGCGTGCTTTCGTTTGCCGTAATCCTGGTCAACTCGGAAACCACGCGCTCCAACTCCTCGACAATTCGATTGGAGCCGGATGCCTTGAAAGTCTCCAGCAGGGAATTGAAGTACCAGATCTGCAGGTCGCGGCCGCGTTTGAAGCGCTTCCAGACTTCGGGCCCGATCTTGCGGTAGTCGTCGAGGATTGTCCTCGCGTTGTAAAGCTTGTCTGCGGCAGAAATGAGTTGCACGTCGGCAGGCTCGCTGCGCAGGCGCTTGAGGTAGGCTTCCTTGCGCTGCTCCCACGGCTCTTTCTGGCTCGAATCTTCGGCGAGCGTGTCGGAAAGTCCTTCGACCATGCGCGCCACGTTGGCGCCGAAACTGTACTCGATGTCCTTGAGCCGCGGCACACCGCCGTGGTCTTCGACCGCGTCGTGAAGCAGCGCTGCAATCACCATATCTTCGGTAACCGGGACGCTGGCGTGGCCCGCTTCTCCAATCACAAGCGATGCCACTCCCAGCAGGTGCGCCATCGAAGGAATGTCGGACCCTTTGCGGCGCTCGATGTGAAGGATTCGGGCGTAGTCCACCGCGCGGGAAAACCGGTCGCGGAGATGGAGAAGCGGCATGCGCGATTCGTCATCAGGCACCAGTTCATTTTGGGTCTTCATTAGAAAGGCCTTCGAGTCTCGCGGTCTTTTAGCGCCGCGTGGGCTCGCGGCTGCCCTCTATTGTGACCGGTAGCTGTTTCGTTTTCCGATACACGTTGGCAACCGCCATCGTCCAGAAAGGAACCAGATCGACTCCAGGCACTAGCTTGGCAAAGAACGAAGGCAGGAACTCCCAGTGCCATCCAAGAAGATAAGACAGCACGCCCCCTACAGCGAAGTCGAGTACGTCCTCGGGAGGCGATGCACCGCCCTGGATGAAGAGGGGAAAAATGACGATCTGGAGTGCATCCGCGATGATCGCGAGAGCCATGGCGGCTCGAAATCGCGAAACCGGCGAGATGGATAGGATAGCTTGATTCATAGCAGCCTGCTCCTCGTCTTCGTACTCAATTCGCCAATTCTGCAGCAAATTCCGGCTCATCGAGCATCTTCCGGCCCATCTAGGTCAGATGCACATCCCGGGACATCGCCTACTACCGAATTGATTTGATTTGGTGGCGGAGGGCAGGATCGAACTGCCGACCTTGGGGTTATGAATCCCACGCTCTAACCATCTGAGCTACTCCGCCAGGGGGTATGCTGCACTCTAGATGATACGGGCGGTTAGAGTTGCGGTCAAACCACCGTGGTAGCATCCTCACGTTATGACTCGGGCACTCTTGTTCTTCATGATCGGTGGCGCTTTTGTCGGCGCTATGAAGATTCTCGGCCATTTCGGCCTTGCCACGCCAATTCCATTTGTGGTGCTCTCCCCAGGAATCATGGCTGGAGCAATAGCCCCCGATTCCGGATTCAATCCCGAAGGCGACATTCGTCCGTGGGGCCCGGTCTCGGTGGTCATTTTTTATGCGGTCAACATCGGAATTTATAGCGGATTGACCTATCTCATTTTTCACTTTCTTCGTAGGCCGCGACGGGCTTCAAGATAACACCGGTGCCGCCCACATCGCCTTGGCGGGATAAAGACGGACTGCGACCGAATGGCTGCAGGGTGCGAGTGCTGTAGACTCGCGTTGATGAAGAGACCGCGAATCGCCGGAGTCATTCCGGCGCGGCTCGCCTCGACACGCCTCAGCCGCAAAGTCCTGCGCCATATTGCCGGCCGGCCGATGCTGGAATGGGTGTGGCGCGCCGCCCGCGAGAGCGAGCTGATGGATCCGGTGGTAGTGGCAACGGATTCCGAGGAAGTGGCCGCTGTCTGCCAGGCGCGCCAGATCCCGTTTGCGATGACCTCGCCCGACTGCGCAAGCGGGTCGGACCGCGTGAGGGAACTGGCCACGCAGATCGATGCCGAGATTTACGTCAACATTCAGGGCGATGAGCCGACGTTGACGCCCGACTTTTTTCGCCCCCTGCTCGAGCTTTTCGAGCGGCCCGCAGTCGAAGTGGCCACCTTGGCCGTTCGCTGCCCTTCAGATGAGATCGCGAATCCGAATGCGGTAAAGGTCGTGACGGCTTTGGACGGGCGTGCGTTGTATTTTTCTCGCGCCACGATTCCCCTCGACCGGGACGCGTCGGGATTTGGGGGTTACCGGAAACATTTGGGAATCTATGCCTATCGAAAGGCAGCGTTGGAGCGGTTTGCGGCCCTGCCGCCGGGTTGGCTTGAGCGCGTCGAGCGCCTGGAACAATTGCGGCTGCTCGAAAACGGTATCGACATTTATGTAGCCGCTGCACCGCGCGACACGATTGGCGTGGATACAGAAGAGGATTTGTTACGTGCTGAGGCGATTCTGCAGGAGAGGCTTTCGACACGTCCGCTATGAGGGCGAGTGGCCGGGAAAGAATCGGAATTACGCGCAAGAATCGGAGTGTAGCCGCATTGAATATCGTGGACCATAGCTTCATGAGTACCAATCCACAAATCGCACTCTCCGCGGCCCCGACCGCTTCCCTTGATCCAGAGTCCGCGTGGCAGCGGGTCATCGCGCGCGATCGCGCTGCCCGCTTCTTCTATGCCGTTGCCACCACCGGCGTTTTTTGCCGGCCGAGTTGTAAGAGCCGCCGTCCGCTCCAATCGAACGTGCGCTTCTTCGGTACGGTGGAAGAGGCTCAAGCCGCGGGCTTTCGCCCCTGCAAGCGCTGCCGACCCGGCACGCCTGCGTCGAGCAGCCCTTTGGACGAAGTTCGCGCTTATCTCGAACGCAATCTAGACCGCCCTGTGCGGTTAGAGACGTTGGGCCGTATCGCGAAGCTGAGCCCATTCACCGTGCAGCGGCTATTCAAGCAGGAAATGGGCGTCAGTCCGCTGCAATATCAGAAGGCGCTGCGGGCGGGCAGCCTGCGCAGCGCGTTGCGTCGAGGAGAGACGGTGACGAACGCAATTTATGAGGCAGGATTCGGCTCGTCGAGCCGAGGCTATGAGGGCGCGCAACTGGGCATGACACCGGCGCGATTCGCCAAAGGCGGCAAAGACGAGAAGATCGGCTGGGCCTCCGGCGTTTCTCCTTTTGGTTGGGTGATTGTAGGGGCGACGGAGCGCGGGCTTTGCTGGTTATCGCTCGCGAAAACGGCGGCAGAAGCTGAAGAGACCCTACGCGACGAGTTTCCCGCGGCGGAATTGCGCCGCGATCCTGCACTCGCACGCATGGTGGATGCCGCAGTGGCATTTGTCAGCGGCAGCAAAAACTCAGACCAACGGGCTGCCGCACCGCAGGCGCTGCAGGTGCTGGATCTGAGGGGGACTGCTTTTCAACTGCGGGTATGGCAGGCGCTTCGCCAGATTCCACGCGGCGAAACGCGGAGTTACAGCCAATTAGCGCGTGAGATGGGCGATCCTAAGGCGACGCGCGCCGTTGCTCGCGCCTGTGCTTTGAACCGTGTGGCTGTGCTTGTACCGTGCCATCGCGTGGTTGGCGTCAGCGGCTCACTCACCGGCTACCGCTGGGGAGTGAAAAGGAAAGAGCAGTTGCTCGCAGCGGAAAAGCGAGCGGCTCGTTAATTCAAATCCGGACTCGACCGATGCGCGCGAACCCATGTCTTGCGTCAAGACACTGGCTCGCTGTTCACTGCCCGCTGATCACTGCGTCACAGCCGCGCGCCGCCTGAGGCCTTGATGAACTGCCCGGTAACCCAGTAGGAATCGTCCGAGGCAAGAAACGCGGCGATGTCCGCGATGTCCTGTGGTTGGCCGATGCGGCCAAGCGGAGTTTCGGCTTCAGTCTTCTTGTGGAAGTCGCTGCCGATGAAGCCGGCAGTGTGCGTGCCTTCTGTCTCGACCATGCCGGGGTTCAGCGAGTTGACGCGAATCTTCTTCGGGCCGAGCTCGCCCGCAAGCGCAACGGTGATCGAGTCGAGCGCGCCCTTGGTGGCGCTATAGACAGACGCTGCCGGAATGCCGGCCGCGGCCACCGAGCCAATGTTGATGACACTGCCGCCCTTGGGATCGAAGTGCTTCAGGGCTGCTTGCGTAGTTAGCAGCAGACCGAGCACGTTTACGTTGAACTGCTTGTGGAAGTGCTCCGGCGTGACGGCTTCGATGGGTCCAAACTCGTAAATGCCGGCATTGTTGACCAGGATGCTGATGGGTCCAAGCTCTTTCGCGACTCTCGCGACGAGCGGCCCGATGGTGTCGGGATCAGCCACGTTCGCCTGCACGGCGATCGCCTTGCCGCCAGCCTGCTTGATCTCGGCAACCACCTTATCGGCTCCCGCCTTGCTGCCTGAGTAGTTGACTCCGACGGCCGCGCCGCGCGCCGCGAGCTCGCGGGCGATGGCTGCGCCAATGCCTTTGGATGCGCCGGTAACCAGCGCGACTTTACCTTGAAGATTGCTCATAATCTCAGCTCCGGTCGGAATGTCATCGTTTCGACATTTCGATAACTATCGAATTGATTAGCCCAAAGGGGAATAGGATTCAGGAGCTTTGTGGAAAATTATTCTGGAGGGTACTTCAGCGAGAAGCGCAGGAGGCAGAATTGAGCGACTGAAGGCTCTCTGCCAGGGCTTCGAGGACGCCCGGACGCAGTTTGAGGTTGTGGAACTTTCCCATGCGCTCGATCTCGATCAGCCCGGCCGTTTCGAGCTCCTTGATGTGGTGGGAGAGGGTGGCGGGCGCAATCTTCAATGCGGCCTGAGCCTGCGAACAGGCCAGCGGGCAGTTGGCTTTGGCGATGCGCTCGAGCAGCTCAAACCGACGCGGATCGGCCAGTGCTTTCAAGATCGCCGTACGACGGACACGCGTCAGACGCGGTGTTTTTGACGGGTTCGCCGAGGTTGAAGTCGTTGGAGTCATCGCTATGCGTTCAATCTTTGGATGCAATGGTAGCGCGAATGGGGGTAGAGCGACGGTACAGAGAAGCGAGCGCAGCCCGAAACTGCCAGCAATCATGAAACATTTCCCGTCGAAACACGTTGATCCAGTGGAGGTTATTGTGGGCGATTCCAGAACTGCAGATGACGGCGCCGCGCTCCGGCTGCAAGAAGAACGAACTCCAATGTGGATCAACGTTTTCGCGCTGCTCATTTGGTTGATAGCGGGCGCCGTCCCCTTCGTTCCCTTCGCGTTCGACACGTCTCCTTGGGACGCTGTGAGGCTGCGCGTTCCAGGCAACCAGGGTAATTGGTGGCATCTGCTCGCGGGTGCGCCATTCTTCCTGGCATTTTCAGCGATCTGGCTCCGGCTGCGTTCGCTCTTTGCCGCGCAGCTTTCAACCGCAGTAGGGCGAAGCTTGATATGGTGCGCCGTGGGCTTGTCGACCAGCGGCACACTTCTGGTCGAAGCGCCATTCCTGCTGCATCTGGCCGGAACCAGCGAATGGCAGCGTCTTGCGGTGCTGAGCGTTGGGTTCGGCATTTTAATCGCGAGCGGAATCATTCTGGTTCTGCGCCGCCGCAACATTTCGCCGACGCGAGCGTGCATCGTCGGTCTCGACACAGCCTATCTCGCCAATGCGGCGTTGTGTCTTGTCGTTTATAGCGAGGCAACCGGAACCGTCTGGTCGAGAGTCGGGTGGTTTGTCTCGATAGTCCTTGTTTGGCCGATTGGCTTCGAGCTGATTTGGTTGCTGGCCAAAGGGCTCAGAATGCGAGCGAGGTAAAACAATCCTCGCACCGCAAGAGCCGCGCGCTGTACCGCCGGAAGGGGACTCGATCAGCAGGCGACGGCATTGTCAGCTCTTTCTCCCGGTGGCCATCAGAGTCTGGAACTGCGGAGCTTCGGGGTCTTTATCGACGACGGATGCCTGCGCGTCGAGAAAGCCTGCGTCCGAGAGCATGGATTCGATCTCAACCTCACTGAAGCCGAGCCACTCGTCGGCATAGAGCTCGCGGGCTTCTTCAAAGCGGTGCTTCGCCAGATCGAGAACGACGATGCGCCCGCCAGGACGCAGAATTCTCCAAGCCTCGCGCACGGCTCGTTCAGGACGCCCCGCGTGATGCAGGGATTGCGAGAAGAAGGCGAGATCGACAGCGCCATCGTCGATTGGAAGCTCCTCCATATCGCCGAGACGAAACTCCGCGTTGACGACATCGTTGCGCACTGCATGCTCGCGAGCAACATCGAGCATCTTTTGCGACGAATCGACGGCGATGAGACGTGTTGCCGCTTGTGCGAGAAGGAGCGCGAAGCTCCCATCGCCCGCTCCGAGATCCGCGATCACCATCGGCGGCAGCAGACGCAGAAAAGCTTCGGCGAGGCTCTTCCAGGATTTGCCCGGAACGTAGTCACGGCCGAGACGCCCAGCGACGCTGTCGAAGAAGGCGCGCATCTTGTCCTGGCGCTTCTTCACTACGCGCCGCATGGCGTTGTGATCGGTGCGGGCTTCGGCAATTTCTCCCTGAGCCTTGGTTAGAATCTCATCCAGAGGTCCGCCCCCCGCAGGGGCAAGACGGTACAGATTGCTTTTGCCAGTGCGCCGGTCCTCCACCAGACCGGCCTGCTTGAGCTGCGACAGATGAGTGGAAATCGAGCTCTGGCCCATGGTCAGGATTTCCTGCAATTCGGCCACTGAGAGCTCTTCCTCCTTTAGAAGCAGGAGGATACGGAGCCGGCTCGGCTCGGCCAAGGCACGTAACATTTTGGTGATTGACGGCATAGAGAGATTCTGCTACACATATCAATGTATCACGATATGACGATATAAGGAGCTTTTATGGCCACCCCCACCCTCGAAGTTGAGCAGTTAGCCTACAAAGTCGCAGACCTTTCGCTGGCAGAATGGGGCCGCAAAGAGATCGCGATTGCCGAGCACGAGATGCCCGGCCTGATGGCGATCCGGAACAAGTATGCGGCAGCAAAACCACTGACAGGCGTGCGCATCACGGGCTCGCTGCACATGACGATCCAGACCGCGGTGTTGATTGAGACGCTCACGAGCTTAGGCGCCGAAGTGCGCTGGGCCAGCTGCAATATCTTCTCCACGCAGGATCACGCGGCGGCAGCTATCGCAGCCACCGGAGTGCCCGTGTTTGCGTGGAAGGGCGAGTCACTGGAAGAGTACTGGGACTGCACCTATCTCGCTTTGAGCCACAAAGGCAGCAAAGGGCCGCAGCTTGTTGTCGACGACGGCGGTGACGTGACGCTGCTGATCCACAAAGGCTATGACCTTGAAGAGGGCGACAAGTGGGTCGATACGCCTTCGGGCAATCACGAAGAGCAGGTCATCAAGGATTTGCTGAAGAAGGTTCACGCGGAAGATCCGCAGCACTGGCACAAAGTGGTGAAGGAATGGCGCGGCGTTTCTGAGGAGACGACCACCGGAGTGCACCGGCTTTACCAGATGCTCGAAAAGGGCAAGCTGCTGGTGCCGGCAATCAACGTGAATGACTCCGTCACCAAATCGAAGTTCGATAATCTCTACGGTTGCCGCGAGTCGCTGGCTGACGGCATCAAGCGCGCGACGGACGTCATGGTCGCCGGCAAAGTCGCGGTGATCTGCGGCTACGGCGATGTGGGCAAGGGTTGCTCGCACTCGCTGCGCGGCATGGGAGCTCGCGTAATCGTCACCGAGATTGACCCGATCAATGCGCTGCAGGCCGCGATGGAAGGCTTCGAGGTCACGACGGTCGAAGACACGCTGGGCCGCGGCGACATCTACGTTACCACCACCGGCAACGTCGACATCATCACGCTCGAGCACATGAAGCTGATGAAGGACCAGGCCATCGTGTGCAACATCGGGCACTTCGACAACGAGATCCAGATGGATCGCCTGAATGGCGAGCCCGGCGTGAAGAAGCTGAACATCAAGCCGCAGGTGGACGTCTACACGTTCCCCACCGGCAACAGCATCTTCATCCTTGCGGAAGGCCGTCTGGTCAACCTCGGTTGCGCGACGGGCCATCCGAGCTTTGTGATGTCGAACAGCTTTGCCAACCAGACCCTGGCGCAGCTCGATCTGTGGAAGAACAAGGACAGCTACAAGGTGAACGTCTACACGCTGCCCAAGAAGCTGGACGAAGAAGTGGCGCGGCTGCACCTTGAAAAGATCGGCGTGAAGCTCACGACGCTGACCAAACCGCAGGCGGACTACCTCGGCGTGCCGGTGGAAGGGCCGTACAAAGCCGAGTTCTACAGGTACTAATGCATCACCGATTGCAGCGGCGGGCCGCATGAGCGGCCCGCTACATTTGAACTAAATCTAGATTAGGGTGTCCAACGGATGAACTCGCAGCCAAGCTTTTCCTTCGAGTTGTTCCCTCCGCGCAATGAAGAAGCCGCGGCCAAGTTGCCCGCTGTCCTACAGAAGCTTGCCGCGGTGCATCCCCAGTACTTCTCTGTCACGCACGGGGCAGGCGGCTCAGACCAGGACGGTACGTATCAAACGCTCCTGACTGTAGTGCAATTTACGGGCGTCGAAGTTGCTCCTCATCTGACGTGTATTGGTTCGACGCGGGAAAAAATTGCCACACTGCTCCAGCGCTACAAGGACGCGGGCGTAAAGCGAATTGTTGCACTGCGCGGGGATCTGCCGGCTACGGCGTTGAGCCCGTCCGCGCCGGGCGAGTTCCACTACGCCGACGAGCTGGTGAGTTTCATTCGCGAGACCCATGGCGACACTTTCAAAATCGAGGTCGCCGCTTATCCGGAAGTCCACCCGCAGGCGACGAGCGCCGATGCGGACTTCGACAACTTCCGTCGCAAGGTGGAGGCCGGGGCCGACTGCGCGCTGACGCAACTTTTCTATAACGCCGACGCTTATTGCGACTTCATGGAGCGTTGCGGCAAAGCGGGAATCAAGATTCCCATTGTGCCGGGCATCATGCCCATTACCAGCTTTGCGAACATAGTGCGTTTCTGCAACGGCTGCGGGGCGGAGTTGCCGCGCTGGATTCGTATGCGCCTCGAACAACTTCAGGACGATAAACCGGCGCTCCTCGACTTCGGAACCAGCGTGGTTACGCGCTTGTGCGAGACGCTTTTGCGCAATGGCGCACCGGGCCTGCACTTCTATACGATCAATCAGGCTGAGCCTACGCTTCGGCTATGGGAGAGCTTATCTTTGACCGTTCCCGTGTAACCAGTAGTCAGTCGAACTGCTTTTCCTCGCCACGACGCCTCTGACCGCCGATCCTTTGCCAAATCCGCCACGACAGGCCATGCATCAGCCGCATCTGTTCGGCTTTCAGTGCGGCGTAAGAGCGCTTGACGTAGACATCGAACTCAGGCGGCCAGCCAATGGTGGAGCGGCGTTCCACATAATTGCCTTCGGCCCACTTGGCCAGCACCGCTTTGTAGCCCACGACGTGCGTAACGAAATCCAGCAGGCACTGCGGCATTCGTTCTTCGACAACCAGGTACGCTTTCTGGATGATGATCTTTTCGCGAATGTCATTGAGCGGCATGAAAATCGTCGTCATCCAAAGCATCCAATCCTTCATCTCCGAGTCGAGAATGGGATCGCTCTTTTCCTTTCCCTGTCGATTGAGCAGGGCGCGGTAGGCGATGTTGCCTGCTTCGGACGCGACATACAGAGGGCCGTAGAACTCATTTAGGCGCTTGTTGACGAGCTTGAGCTTGTCGCGCCGCCGCGCCAGCATGCGGGCACTGAGAAATGTCATCAGGTAGCCGACAAAGGCGAGAATGATCGTGAGGATCGCTGCGTTCTGCAGCACGGTTGGAACCGAGTAGGATGGTAGGTCCATCGCGTGGAGAGTATAAGTGCGCGCGCGGCTGCCCCGATGTGACGCCGATTACTTTGGCAACGGAGCCTCACAGTCTTGCAACCCAAGCTCATTTTTGATGACGGTGGGCCGGTGCCTTTTCTACCTCGGGAACCACTCTTATCTCAAAGATCTTCGGCCAAAGTTTGCCGGTGACGAAGAGGCGGTCGTGTGCGGCGTCGTAGGCAATGCCGTTGAGCACGGCTTCAGCGCTTGCATGCTGGCTCGCGGGGAGCAAGCCGCTGAGATCGATCCAGCCGAGGACTGCGCCGGTTGCCGGTGAGATCCGCGCGATGCGGTCCGAGTGCCAGACATTCGTATAGATTTGGCCACGGATGAATTCGAGCTCGTTGAGTTGATCGACTGGTTTGCCGTGGTCCTTCACGATAATGCTTTTCGTTTCGCGGAACGTCGCCGGGTCGTAGAAGCGCAGGGTCGCGGTTCCGTCGCTGAGGATCAGGGTCTTCGCATCGTGCGTGAGTCCCCATCCTTCGCCGTCGTACTGAAATGAGCGCTGAAAATGAAAGGTTTCGCGGTCGTACACGAGCGCCACGTGCGACTGCCAGGTGAGCTGGATCAGCGTACTACCCCAGTCCGTAAGGCCTTCGGCGAAGTATTTGCTTGGCACGTCGTGAAACTGCAAAATGCGGCCGGTTTCAAGGTCTTCTTCGCGCAAAGAGGATTTGCCTTCGATGCCGGTGCTTTCGTAGAGGTGGCCGTCGATGAAGATGAGGCCCTGCGTGAAGGCCTGCTGATCGTGCGGATAGGTGTGGACGATGCGGTAGGTATCGGCGGCGAAAGTCTGGCACGCAGCGCAGAGCAGAACCGCGGCGACGAAAACGAAACGGCGAACGGTGAGGCAAGGCATCTCAGGCGATTTTAGTTCCGCAGCGCACTCGCCTGAAATCAGCTTCCGCCGAGATAGATGAAGCGAAGAAGAAACAGAACAGCCAGAATGTAGAGAAGCCAGTCCTGTTTGCGATAGTTGCCCGTAGCCAGGTGAAGCACGGCCCACGCAATGATGCCGAAGCCCAGGCCGTTGGCAATGGAGTAAGTCAGCGGAATCAGAATCAGCGTCAGAAATGCGGGCACCGCAACCAGCGGGTCGTGCCAGCGAATCTCCGTTATGGTAGCCAGCATGAGCGACCCGACGAGGATCAATGCTGGAGCAGTTGCCGCTGAAGGAACGACGCCGACGAAAGGAGCAGCGCCGACAGCCGCCAGAAACAGCAAGCCCGTGACGATGGCTGTGACGCCCGATCGTCCGCCGGCAGCGACGCCCGCGGTCGATTCCACGTAGCTTGTGACCGTGGATGTGCCCACCATCGAGCCGAAGACGGTCGCCGTGGCGTCGGCCAGCAGGATCCGGTTCAAGCGCGGAATCGAGTGATCGGCGGCAAGCAGACCGGCGCGCTTGGTGACCGCGACGAGCGTGCCGAGATTGTCGAAGAGGTCGACGAAGAAAAAGACGAAGATGATTTCGAGGAGGCCTTTGTTGAGTGCGCCGCGTATATCGAGTTTCAGGAAAGTGCCGGCCAGGCTTTGAAAGCCGCCGCTGGCGGGCGTCCAATGCACAATGCCCATGGCCCAGGCGATCCCAGTGATGACAAGAACGCCAATGAGAATGGAGCCGCGGACTTTCTTGATCTCCAGCGCGACCATGAGAATCAAGCCCAGGAGAGCGAGCGCCGCAGTAGGATTGCGAATGTTGCCGAGGCCGACGAGCGTAGCCGGATCGCTGACGACCAGGCCCGCATTGCGAAACCCGATGAAGGCGATGAAGAGTCCGATGCCGCTGGCGACCGCGGCATACAGTTCGTGGGGAATGGAGCGCAGAATCATCTGGCGAATGCCGGCCGCGGTGAGGGCGAGAAAGATCACCCCGGAGAGAAAGACTGCGCCCAGCGCGGTCTGCCAGGGGATGTGCATTTTGAGGCAGACGGTGTAGGTGAAGTACGCGTTGAGGCCCATGCCCGGCGCAAGAGCGATGGGATAGCGCGCGATAATGCCCATGAGAATAGAGCCAAATGCAGCCGAAAGGCATGTAGCTGCAGTGACCGCGGGCAGCGGCACGCCGGCTGCGGCGAGGATGGCGGGGTTGACGAGCACGATGTAGGCCATCGTGAGAAAGGTCGTGACTCCGGCCAGAATCTCCGTGCGCCAGTTGGTCCCCAGATGAGTGAATTCAAAATAGCGTTCGAGCTGTTTCAGCATAGGCGGGTGCCCTTAGAAAAACATAGACATCGCTCTACGCAAAGAGATTTATGCAATGCGCTGCAGTTTGGGCGGCGATTGATTCTTGTTAGTATTGAGAATCCATGCAGCCGAACTCAAGGAATCGTCGACGCTTGACGGCCGTCTCGCGGGCTGTGATCGAAGTCGCGTTCATCGTGTTTCTCTTCTATTCCAATCTGCTGATGGGAGAATTCACCGTTGCCAACGGGCAACGGAAGAGCCTCGCCTACGCGTTGAACGACATTCTCACAGGCAAGAATTTCGTGATCGCGATGATCTCGGCAATCATTGGATATGTTGGGTTTGAAACTCTTCGCAGGAAGCTCTAGCGCGCCAGGAGCCTGGCTGCATCCTTCGCGAAATAGGTCGCGATAAAGTCCGCGCCGGCACGGCGAATGCCGACGAGCGACTCGAGAATGGCGCGGTCGCGTTCGAGCCAGCCCTTCTCAAAAGCAGCCTGGAGCATGGAGTATTCGCCGGAGACCTGATAGGCGCCGATGGGCACGTCCACGCGGTCGCGGGCAGCAAGGATGACGTCGAGGTAGGGCATAGCCGGCTTCATCAGGATCATGTCCGCACCTTCTTCGAGATCGAGATCGATCTCGCGCAGCGCCTCGCGTAGGTTTGCGCCATCCATCTGGTAGCTTCGGCGGTCGCCAAATTGAGGCGCCGAATCGGCAGCTTCGCGAAAGGGTCCATAGAACGCCGAGGCAAACTTGGAGGCGTAGCTGAGGATCGGCGTGTCGCTGAGGCCATTCTTGTCGAGGTCCTCACGAATCGCCGCGACACGGCCGTCCATCATGTCGCTCGGCGCGACGATGTCGGCTCCGGCACGAGCGAGGCTGGTTGCGGTGCGAGCCAGAAGTTCGAGAGAAGGATCGTTGTCGACTTCAAAGCCATCTGGAGATTTGACCACCACGCCGCAGTGGCCGTGGCTGGTGTACTCACAGAGGCACACGTCGGCGATAAGAACGAGTTTCTTTGCCGCGGCTGTTTGTTTGAGTGCACGAAGACCCTGCTGCACAATACCGTTTTCGTGCCAGGCACCGGTCGCCTGCTCATCTTTCGCATCGGGAAGGCCGAACAATAACAGGCCGCCAATGCCGAGCTGCGCTGCCTCTTCAGCTTCGCGCACCGCTTCATCGACGGAGAGATTGAAGACGCCGGGCATGGAACTGATGGCATTGCGCACGCCGTTGCCGGGACGAAGAAACAAGGGGTAAATCAGGTCGCCGGGGTCAAGCGCAGTTTCGCGAACCAGCGCGCGGAGCGACTCTGTGCGACGCAGGCGACGCATGCGATTCTGCGGAAAGCTCATAGAGAAATTGTAATCGCCCCAGCTTCATTCGGCCCGCAATGCGTCGGTTGGATTCACCGAGGCAGCGCGCCGCGCCGGCACGAAACTCGCCGCAAGAGACGCGAGTGCCAAGAGCAACGCCACAGATCCCAGCGTCATCGCATCCCAGGCCTGTACACCGAAGAGCAGCTTGCGAATCAAGAGCGACGTGCCCGCAGAGCACACGAGCCCAATGGCGAGGCCGGCGACTGTAAGCCAACCAGCCTGCCGCATGACCAGCGAGTAGACTGAGCTGCGCTGCGCCCCGAGGGCCATGCGGATGCCGATTTCGCGCGTTCGCTGGCTGACGGAATAGGCAATGACGCCATAGAGTCCAACCACGCCCAGCAGCAAAGCCACCCCAGCAAATCCGCCGACAAGGCAAGCCGAGAATCGATGGAGCAGTGCTGCTTGTGTTGAGGATATCTCGTCCCCCATCGCGGATTCATCGGAGACACCGAGATTGAGATCGATCTGGTGGAGCGTGCTGACAAGAACCGGCAGCAGCGTCGCCGGATCTTGCGATGTACGCACAACGAGGTTAAAAGAATGGTCGCGCGTCTGGTTCAGAGGGAAGTACTCGACGGGAGAGATGGGCGCGTCGAGCGGGCCCTCCCGTACATCGTCGACCACGCCGACAATCTCCCACTCGGAAGGCCGTCCCCCTTCGTCATTAGCGATTATTTGGCCAAGCGGGTTTTCACTGGGGAAGAATCTTCGGGCGAGTTCCTG
>Ga0302325_10010247_pt1 | contig 20349 bp, 21 predicted proteins | sample Palsa_T0_2_FD_201948 | JGI IMG/M metagenome (GOLD analysis project Ga0302325, IMG submission 201948) | Peat permafrost microbial communities from Stordalen Mire near Abisko, Sweden - Palsa_T0_2 | ecosystem: Environmental > Terrestrial > Soil > Palsa > Peat permafrost | place: Sweden: Abisko...
AGATCGACCTGCCGCAGGGCGGCGAGGAGCGCTACGACAACGCCGCGCGGATCTTCGGCCAGTGGCGCGACGAGGGAGTCGTCGTGCAGGACGAACAGCCCGCGCTGTGGACCCTGTCGCAGGACTACACCGGTCCCGACGGGGTGAGACGTACGCGCCAGGGTTTCTTCGCGCGCGTGCGCGTGCAGGAGTATGGGGCGGGCACGATCCGTCCGCACGAGCGCACCCATCCAGGCCCCAAGGAGGACCGGCTGCGGCTGACGCGGGCGACGAAGGCCAACCTGTCGCCGATCTTCTCGCTGTACTCCGACCCGGACCAAGCGGCTTGGGCCGCGCTGTCAGACGGGGCTGACCCGGACACGAGCGCGGAGACGACTGACGAGGACGGCACCGTCAGCCGCCTCGCCCGCGTCAGCGACGAGGCCGCGATCGCCGCGGCCCAGAACGCGCTCCGGGACACCGAGTTGCTGATCGCCGACGGCCATCACCGCTACGAGACCGCGCGCGTCTACGCCGAGGAGATCGGCGGTGAAGGCGATCACCGCTACGTGCTGATGTGCCTGGTCGCGCTGCAGGACCCGGGCCTGACGGTGTTCCCCACCCACCGGCTCGTTCGCGGCCTCGACGGGGCCAAGCGGGAGGCGCTGGCAGCCGCGATCAGCTCCAGCTTCGAGCTCCGGGAACTCGACGACCCGCAGCAGCTCGCCCCCGCATCCAGCGACGAGGTCCGGATCGGCTATATCGACTCGCATGCCAGGCGGCCGTTGATGCTGACGCTTCGCGACCCGCGGGTCGCCGACGAGGCGCTGGGCGATCACGCGCTCCCCTACCGGCGGCTTGACACGGCGGTGCTCGAGGCGGTGATCCTCAAGGGCGCGCTCGGGATGACCGACCACGACATCGACGAGCTGTCGGGGCTCGGGTACGCGCGTGACTTCGCGCAGGCATTGGAGCGGATCGAGGATGGCAGCTACGACGCGGCCTTCTTCATGGCGCCGACTCCCGTGCAGCGGATCCAGGAGGTCGCCGCCGCCGGCGAGAGCATGCCGCCGAAGTCGACGTACTTCTTCCCCAAGGTCCCGACCGGGTTGTTGTTCAACCCGCTGGGCTGATCGGGCGACCGTGGGCTCGGCCGCCGCCGCGCTGGTGGCGATGCTCACCGACCGCCTGCTGACACCCGGGGCGGCGGCAACGCTCGAGGTCAGCGGTACCACCAACGCCGCCGTGCTCGTGCCGCTGTATGAGCGCGAGGGCGAGATCCACGCCGTCTTCACCCGCCGCCGTGACGACCTGCGCCGCCATCCCGGCGAGATCTCGTTTCCTGGCGGCCGCCACGAGCCCGGCGACGCCGACCTCGTGCAGACCGCGCTGCGTGAGACCGACGAGGAGATCGGCTTGGAGCGGACGGCGGTGTCGATCGCCGGCGCGTTGCGCCCGACGCCGACGATCGCAACGGGCTACGCGATCTACCCGTTCGTCGGGGTGATCGAACCGGACGTGAGATGGACGCTCAGCCCGGACGAGGTCGCGTCGGTGCTGGAACTGTCACTGCGCGATCTGCGGTCGGGCTGCGGCCGGCGGCGGCTGGTGCGGCGCGGGCTGCCGATCCGGACCGACACGTTCGTCGTCGGCGACGAGCTGATCTGGGGCGCGACTGCGCGGATCCTCCAGGACCTGCTCGAGCGCCTACCGTCGTAGGACCCCTGACTCAGCCAGCGTCGGACCCGTGCGCCAGGAGCGCCCGTCGAACGGCGCCGGCCGCCGCCGCCGTCCACGCCTCGTGCTCACGCGGGTCCGCGCTGAGCAGCACGTACGGGATCAGCGACCGGTCGCACGCGGCGGCGACGACTCCGGCCCCCGCGCTCAGGACGGCGGGGTCGACCGTCCCTACCGCCTCGTAGACGACTCCGTGCACGGTCGTGTCAAGCGTCTTCTCCAACAGCATCGCCAGCCGCGTCGTGTGCAACGCACGGAGCCGATCGGCGGTCCCGGTGGCGGACCCGAGCAGCACACAGAGCACGCCCACGTGATCGAGCGCGCGGGAGATCGTCTGGACGCGGTCAGGGTCGCCGACGAACGGCTCGGCGCCCGCGGCCTCCAGCTCGGCGGCCCGCGCCGGATCACGCGTCGTGGCGCGCACGGCGTGGCCATCTGAGCGCAGCGCCGCGGTCAACGCCAGGCCGCGACAGCCGCAGCCGATGATCAGGCAGCGCGCCACGCCGGGTCAGCGCGCCGGCGGCCGCGCCGCATCCACCGCACCCGCGGCGTCATGGCGCTCGCGCATGAGCGCCAGCTCGACGTCCTCGAGCGTCTGCTCACGCTCACCGCGCCGGCGCCGGCGCGCGTTGCACGCCTCCAGCAGCTGCGACAGGTCCTCAGCGTCAAGCGCCTCACGTTGCTCGATGATCTCGCCGGCCGACCGCAGCCCGAGCGGCCCGGCGCCGGGGTCGCGATGCTCTCCTCGGCGACCGGCGCCGTCGGCCAGCCAGCTCCAGAGCACGGTGATCACGACCGCGCCGACGAGCAAGATCGCCAAGGTCCCCATCGCAGACGAAGTCTAAGCGCCAGCGGGTCGGCGCCGGATTGAGGCGTCGCACCGCGACTTCATCCGGATTCATGCACCGCGCCGCAACTTCCAGACTGACGCCGGTGTTCAAATCGGTGTCAATCGCCTCCGCATTTGACGGGTCGGGGTCAGCGGGGCCCATATATCCAACGAAGGACCAGGAGGCTTGAATGCGTGTTCGAGTCGCCGTGCTCGTCGCTGCCGTGGTGGCATGCGCGTGTGCGGCCATACCGTCGATCGCCGCCGCGCACGGACCTATCCGTGACCGCGCGCTGACGATCCATAACTCCCCGCAGAGCATCGTCGCCGGCGATCCCGTGCTGATCTACGGACGTCTGCTCGGCCGTGGCTCGGCAAACCAGCCGATCATCCTCTGGCATCGCCTGAACCCGGACGCCGGGTTCACGATCATCGGCCGGACCACCACCAACAGCGCCGGCCGCTATGAGTTCACCCGCCAGAACGGAATCGTGGAGACCAACCGCAGCTGGTATGTCACCGGCCCCGCGCTCAGTCATTCACAGACCGTCCACGAGCAGGTGTCGGCCGAGGTGACGCTCACCCCCAGCGCCACCCAGGCGACAACCCGTCACCCGATCACGTTCACCGGCCAGGTGTCCCCCGGGCACGCCGGCCAGACGATCGAGCTGCAGGCGCAGCGTGGCGATTCCAACGACTGGACCACGATCAAGACCGCCCGTCTGGACTCCAGCTCGAGCTACTCGATCCCGTTCGCCTGGCGCTTCCCCGGACCGCGCAATGTGCGCGCGGTGTTTGCGGGCGACTCCCGCAACACGCGCGGGATCTCGGCGTTGAGCACGATCGTCGTCGAGCAGACCGAGGTGCCGGGCTTCACGATCGCCTCGAGCAACCCGATCGTCCCCAACCAGACACCGGTGTCGATCACGGGAACGCTGCTGACCTCGTCGGGCGGTGCAGCGCAGGCCGGCGTCAGCGTCGCGCTGTACACCAGTCAGCCGGGACAGCAGGACTGGTCGCTGTCCCAGACCACGACGACCGGTCCGGACGGCTCCTACACCTTCACGGTGCAGGGCTCGACCAACGAGCTGTACCAGGCGCGGACCGTGTTTGCCCCGGTGCGCGATTCGGCGGTCGTCTTCCAGGGCGTCCAGGACGTGGTCTCGATCACGCCCAGTGCCACCGCCGCGGTCGTCGGTCAGCAGGTGACCTTCAGCGGCAATGTGTCACCCGGCAAGCCCGGGGACGCCGTGTACCTGGAACGGCTGGGCAAAGACGGCAACTGGCACATCGTCGAGAGCTCGACGCTCAGTCAGGCGTCTGACTACTCGATCGCTTGGACGTTCGGAACCCCGGGCGACAAGCAGGTTCGCGTCCAGGTGCTGGGCGACGCGGAGAACGTGACCGGCGCCTCGGCCGCGGTCCCGATCACCGTGACGCTGCCGCCGGTCGGCGCGCTGCCCAACGGCGGCTGAGCCGGCGCCGTGGCTTGTGCCGGATCGGCGGGCGGGCGGCCGATCCGGCACACCTCGGGCAGATCCGCCACGCCCCGGGCGGGACGCTCATGTAGCGTCCCCCCGCGTGACCGACTCAAAGCCTCCGGCGACGATCGGCGTCGCGGGCGCCGGCACGATGGGCTCCGGCATCGCCCAGTTGGGATGCCAGGCGGGCGCGCGGACGCTGCTCTATGACCCCGATCGGCGGGCGCTGGACCGCGGCGCCGATCGGATCGAGGCCCAGCTGCGCCGCAGCGCGGAGCGCGGACGGCTGACCGAGGAGCAATCCCAGCGGGCGATCGCCAACCTGCACCGGGTGACCGAGCCGGCCGGGCTGGCCGAATGCGAGCTCGTGATCGAGGCCGCGCCCGAGTCGCTTGAGCTCAAGCGCGAGCTGTTCGGCGAGATCGCGGGCCACGTGTCGGACGACTGCGTGCTCGCGACCAACACCTCGTCGCTGCTGGTCACCGCGGTCGCGGCGCCGCTGCCGCACCCCGAGCGGGTGGTCGGCATGCATTTCTTCAACCCGCCGCCGGTGATGGCGCTGCTGGAGGTCGTCGCCGGCGCCGAGTCCTCGCCCGAGGCGGTGGCGCTGGCCCGCGCGGCCGGCGAGGCGATGGGCAAGCACGTGATCGACGCCGTCGACGGCGTCGGGTTCCTCGTCAACCGCTGCAACCGCCCGTTCGGGCTGGAGGGCCTGCGCCTGGTGTCCGAGCGGATCGCGACGATCGAGCAGGTCGACCGCATCTGCCGGCTGGGCGGCGGCTTCCGGATGGGACCGTTCGAGCTGATGGACCTAGTCGGCGTCGATATCGGCCTCGACATCTCACGCTCGTTCTACGAGCAGAGCTTCGGCGAGCCCCGCTGGCGGCCGTCGCCGCTCACGGTCAAGACCGTCGCGGCGGGCCGCCACGGCCGCAAGAGCGGTCGCGGTTACTACGAGTACCCCGCGGGCGGCCGTCACCGTCTCGACGACGGCGAGCCGCCCGCGGCCGGCGGCGGCGACGGCGTGGTCGTCATCGCCGGCGAGACCCAGCTGGCGATGGAGATCGCGCAGGCGGCGGACGCGGCCGGCTGGACGGTTGCCACCCCGGCCGCCGCCCAGGAGCTCGACGCCCCGTTCCTGATCCTTGACCTGACCGGCGGCGAGGAGCCCGAGGCGCCGCTGCAGGGCGCGCCGCAGGCGATCTGCCTCCATGCCGGCTCGCTGATGGCGCTGGATCCGGGCGGTTCCGCGATCGGCTTTCACGCGCTGCCCCCCTTCGTCGACTCCCGGTTGGTGGAGTTGAGCGCCGGCGCCGACAGCGCCGAGTCGGCGATCGCGGCCGCCGAGCGGTTCTTTCGAACGCTCGGCAAGCACACCGACTGGGTCTCGGATGCCGCCGGCCTCGTCCTCGGGCGGATCGTCTGCCAGGTCGTCAATGAGGCGGCGTTCGCGCTCGGCGAGGGTGTCGGCAGCCGGGAGGACATCGACGCCGGCATGGTCCACGGGCTCAACTATCCGCGCGGGATCCTCGCCTGGGCGGACGCGATCGGCCTCGATCACGTGCTCGGCGTACTCGATGCGCTCAACCTGGAGTACGGCGAGGAGCGCTACCGGGCCGCGCCGGCGATGCGGCGCCTGGCGCTGTCGGGGCGACTCGGGCAGTCCACCGGCGAGGGTTTCTTCGTCTATGACGGGTAGACGCGGCGGCAGCCGCACCTGCGGCTCTGCAGGTCGCCGAGAACCTCGCGACCGGCTACGCCGGGCCGAGGTCAGCGCCGGTCAAGCGGCGGCGACGCGTTCCGCCGCGTCGAATCCGAACGCTGTGTCGCGCAGGTACCACTCGGCGTCGAGCGCCGCCTGGCACCCTGACCCGGCCGCGGTCACAGCTTGGCGGTAGGTGTGGTCGACGAGGTCGCCGGCGGCGAACACGCCCGGCAGGTTGGTCAGCGTCGATTTGCCCTGGGTGAGCACGTAGCCCTCCTCGGAGACGTCGACCTGCCCGCGCACGAGCTGGGATTGGGGGTCGTGGCCGACCGCGATGAACGCCCCAGTGATCATGAGCTCCTTGATCGAGCCGTCCTCGGAGTTGCGCAGCCGCGCGAGCGTCAGCGATTTGTCCTTGCCGACGAACTCGTCGATCACGTACGGCGTCAGGAACTCGATGTTCGGGATCGCGCGGGCGCGCTCGAGCATGATCTTCGACGCGCGGAACTCATCGCGGCGGTGAACGATGTCGACCTTCGAAGCGAACTTGGAGAGGAACATCGCCTCCTCCATCGCCGAGTCGCCACCGCCGACGATGATCGTCGGCGCCTGCTTGAAGAAGGCCGCGTCGCACGTCGCGCAGTAGCTGACGCCGCGCCCGGACAGCTCCTCCTCGCCGGGAACGTCAAGCTTGCGATGCTGGGCGCCCATCGCCAGGATCACCGACTTGGCGAGGTGCAGGTCGTCGCCGAGCCAGACCTTGTGCGGCTTGCTGCCGTCCCGGCTGAGCTCCACCGCGGTCACGTCGTCGGTCTCCAGACGCGCGCCGAACCGGTCGGCCTGGCTGCGCATCTGAGTCATCAGCTCGGGGCCCATGATCCCGTCCTGGAAGCCCGGATAGTTCTCGACGTCGGTCGTCTGCTGCAGCAGCCCACCCCACGCGAAGCCCTCGACGACGAACGGCTCGAGGTTTGCGCGGGCGGTGTAGAGCGCCGCGCTATAGCCGGCCGGTCCCGAGCCGATGATGATGACGTTCTCGATCTTCTGTTCGGTCACTTCATAAAGTATAGCCGCTGCCCGCCGTCGCGGGCGTCAGCCGGGCAGCGCTTCGAGCCGCTCCACGATCGCCAGCGCGGGCGTCGCAAGCGCGGGCGCGAGCTTGCGCACGGTCTCGGCCAGCAGCGCGCCTGCGAGCAGATCGGTCGCGTAGTGCTCGCCGAGATAGACGAGCGCGAGCCCGAGCGTCGCCGCGTAGGACCAGCCGACGGCGCCGGCGACAGGGCCCGTCTCCCACAGCAGATGCGCGGCCATCAGCGACGTCGCGAAGTGCAGCGACGGCATCGCCGCCAGCGGGTTGCCGCCGAGCACCTCCATCAGCTCCGGCCAGCGCTCGCCCCAGAACTGCTCGCCGTACTCGATCATCATCCGCCGCACGGCGGCCGGCTCCCCCTGCCCAAAGCGCCCGTGGCGGGCCGCGTACCAGGGCGGCGCGGTCGGGATCATCCAGTAGAAGACCGCGCCCGTGTCGAACACCGTGTACATGCGCACCGCCGCGGACGGAAACTGCTGCGGCTTGCGTAGCAGCACGTACCCGACCGAGCAGTGCGGGACGGCGAACCAGATCCAGTGACACCAGACCAGCACCCGCTCGAAGCGGTCGATCCTGCCGGCGGTCGCGCGCCGCTGCAGCCGAACGGTCGGCGGCACGCCCAGCCCCAGCACGCGGTCACAGGCGATCGGGTAGTCGATCCGGGCCCGGCGCTGGAGCGCCTCGTGGTCGTCGTTGGGCAGCTCGTAAGCGGCCACGTAGGCCCACATGTTCAGGCCGCAGAGCGCCAGGTCACGCCCGCGGCTGCGTGGCACGGCGACCACCAGCGCGGCCGGTGCGGCGGCCGCCATGGAGAGGACGATCCCCTTGGGCAGCTGCAGCTTGCGACGCACGGCCGGGGCCGCGACCCCTGCCGCGACCAGGGCCCAGGCCCCCGCTCTGATGGCCCTCCGGACGGACAAGACGCGAGCGAGTATAAGAATCGGCTCGCTCGCCACCCGAGCCGCCAAGATCCCCTATCGGTCGGCGGATCGGCATCCCCGGCTCACTCGGCCCGGCGGACATATAGAATGCCGCCCCGCCTTGGTCCCAGCTAAACACAAGGAAAGAAATGGCCGTGCGCGGCGGGATCGGCTCGCGAGGGTCGCGGCGCTGCGCGTGATACCGGCGCTGGCGGTCGTGGTGGGCACCCTGATGCTCACGCCCGACGCGTTCGCGAACTTCATCACGCCGAAGTCCGGCGGGTCGCCGAACGCGAACTCGATCCACTCGCTGTACGTGATCGTGCTGATCGTCGCCGCGGTCGTGTTCGTCGTCGTCGAGGGCGCCCTGATCGTCGCGGTGTTCCGCTTCCGCGCCAAGAAGCACCCGGTCGCGCACCAGACCCACGGCAACACCAAGCTCGAGATCGGCTGGACGGCCGGCGCGGCGGTGATCCTGCTGATCCTGACCGTCGTGACGTTCATCAAGCTGCCGAGCATCGTCAACGCGCCCAATTCCGACGCCGACGGGCTGAACCTGACCGCCTCGCTCTCCACGCCCTCGCCGCCGAACGGCAAGAAGCTCGACATCTGCATCCAGGCCCGCCAGTACATCTGGCGCTACACGTACGGGGCCGGCTGCAAGACCGACTCGTTCTTTAAGAAGGAGCCGTACTCGTTCACGACGATGGTCGTTCCGGTCCACACGACGGTCGTGCTGACGATCCAGTCCTCGGACGTGATCCACTCCTGGTGGGTGCCGTCGTTGGGCGGCAAGGTCGACGCGGTCCCCGGCTACACCACCTACACGTGGTTCAAGGCCACCCACATCGGCTTCTACCACGGCCAGTGCGCCCAGCTGTGCGGTACCAACCATGCCGCGATGGTCGCGTACGTCCGGGTCGTCTCACCGCAGGAGTACGAGACCTGGCTCGGCAAGCAGGAAGCCGAGATCACCGCTCAGAGCGACCAGGTCCAGCAGCTACGGCAGATCCTCACTTCAGAGAACCAGCTAGGCAACTAGGAGCTCGATGGCCACGATCACCAGCGACGCCGTAGTCCGGCCGGTTCCCCAGGTCCTCGCCCACGACGTCATCGCCCCTCGCAAGACCAAGCGCTGGGTCGACTGGGTCCTGACGACCGACCACAAGAAGATCGGGATCATGTACCTGGTCCTGACGGGCGTGTTCTTCTGCATGGGCGGGGTCGAGGCGCTGATGATGCGCACCCAGCTCAGCGTCCCGAACAACACGCTGCTGACCTCCGAGCACTACAACCAGCTGCTCACGTTGCACGGGACGACGATGATCTTCCTGTTCGTCGTGCCGGTCTGGGCCGGATTCGGCAACTACTTCCTGCCGCTGATGATCGGCGCCCGGGACATGGCGTTCCCGCGCCTGAACGCGATGTCGTTCTGGCTGCTCGCGCTCGGCGGCATCGTCTTCTACGCCACCCTGTTCTTCCATCCGCCTGACGCCGGCTGGTGGAGCTACCCGCCGCTGTCGGAGTCGCTGTACTCGCCGTCGGGTGGTCAGGACGCCTGGATCTTCCTGATCCACCTCACCGGCATCTCGTCGCTGCTCGGCGCGATCAACTTCTACGTGACGATCGTCAACATGCGCGCGCCCGGGATGAGCTGGAACCGGCTGCCGCTGTTCATCTGGTCGCTGCTCGTGTACGCGATCCTGCTGATCATCGCGCTGCCGGTCGTCGCCGCCGCGGTCACGATGCTGCTGACCGACCGCCACTTCGGCACCCACTTCTTCCAGCCGACCGTGCACGGCTCGCCCGTGTTATGGCAGCACCTGTTCTGGTTCTTCGGCCACCCCGAGGTCTACATCATGATCCTGCCCGGATTCGGGGTCGTGTCCGAGGTGATCCCGGTGTTCAGCCGCAAGCCGATCTTCGGCTACAAGGCAATCGCCGCCGCCACCACCGTGATCGCGTTCCTGGCGACGCTCGTCTGGGCCCACCACATGTTCGCCTCGCCGCTCCCGATCGTCGTGCTCGGCTTCTTCATGCTGAGCTCGTTCCTGATCGGCGTCCCGACCGGCGTCAAGATCTTCAACTGGATCGCCACCTTATGGCGCGGGTCGCTGGTGATGACCACCGCACTGTGGTTCACGATCGGATTCATCGCGATCTTCATCATCGGCGGCATCACCGGCATCTTCCTGGCGGTGTTCCCGGTCGACTGGCAGCTCAACGACACGTACTTCGTCGTCGCGCACTTCCACTACGTGCTGATGGGCGGCGCCGTCTTCACCGTGTTCGCGGGCCTGTACTACTGGTATCCGAAGATGACCGGCCGGCTGCTGAACGAACCGCTGGGCAAGGCGTCGTTCTGGTTCATGTTCGTCGGCTTCAACGCGACGTTCTTCGTCCAGCACGCACTCGGACTGTCGGGGATGCCACGACGGATCTACACCTACCAGCCGGGTCTCGGATGGTCGACGTACAACCTGATCTCGACGATCGGCTCCTACATCCTCGGCGTCGGCGTGCTGTTGACGATCGTCAACATCTACCGGAGCCTCACCAAGGGCCAGATCGCCGGCCCCGACCCCTGGAAGGGCAACACGCTGGAGTGGTTCACCCCGTCGCCGCCGCCGGTCAACAACTTCGACGAGGTTCCGCGCGTGCGTTCGGTCGAGCCGATGCGCGACATCCGCCGCCAGGTGGAGCGCCAGACCGGCGTGATCCAGAAGGGCGGCGGCTCCGAGCAGTTCGTCAGGAGCAGTTGACCCAATGAGCGCCCGGACGGCCACCGCGCCGGCGGCCGCGGCACGGTCGCGTGCGCAGCAGGTCGTCGCCGACTACGTCGACCTGACCAAGCCGAAGGTCCAATCGCTGCTGCTGTTCACGACGGTGGCGACGATGGAGGTCGCGGGCAACCCGTCCGCGGGCCGGATCGCGTTGACCTGCGTCGGCGGCTACCTGTCGGCCGGTGGCGCGGGCGCGGTCAACCACTACTACGACCGTGACATCGACGCGCGCATGGCGCGCACCGCCGACCGTCCGGTCCCGGCGGGCCGCGTCAGCCCCCGCGCGGCGCTGATCTACGGCATCGTGCTGGCGGCGCTCTCGTTCGTGCTGATGTCGCTGACCATCAACGTGCTGTCGGCGTCGCTGGCGTTCGCCGGATTCGCCGGCTATGTCGGCGTCTACACGATCTGGCTCAAGCGACGCTCGACGCAGAACATCGTGATCGGCGGCGCTGCCGGCGCGATGCCGCCGCTCGTGGCGTGGGCGGCGACCCGCGGGAGCGTCTCGTGGACCGCGATCTACCTGTTCGCGATCGTCTTCTACTGGACTCCGCCCCACTTCTGGTCGTTGAGCCTGCTGATGAAGGACGAGTACGCCGAGGTGGGGATCCCGATGCTCCCGGTCGTGCGCGGCGAGCGTGAGACCCGCAAGCAGATCCTGCTGTACTCGCTGCTGCTCTACGCGGTCACGCAGCTGCCGTTCTGCGCCGGCGGCTTCGGCGTGATCTACCTCGTCGGCTCGATGGTGCTCGGGCTGGCGTTCGTCGCCGGCGCGTTCCTGCTGTACCGCCGCGCCGATCGCCGCACCGCGCTGCGCCTCTACCTGTTCTCGATGCTGTACCTCGCTCTGCTGTTCGCGACGATGGTGCTCTCCGCGAAGGTCTGAGGCGGCCGACCAGAACCTCAGTTAGGATCTCGATTCCATGGATAGAAAGCTCGCCCGCAAGAACATCCGCGCCGGCATGATCGCCGGCATCGTCTGCTTCTTCATGTTCGGCATCACGTTCCTCGCGGCCGCGATCTACGTGCACTGATGGCTGACGACGAGACGCCGCCCGCCGGCGAGGAGATCCACCTTCCCGGGCCGAGCCTGCTCCCGCTGCTGGCGGCGATCGGGATCACCTGCATGGTGATCGGCACGACGCTCGGCTGGTGGCTGTCGATCATCGGCGTGATCCTGTTCGTGGTCACGACCGTGATCTGGATCCGCGACACACGTCGCGACGTCGAAGACCTGCCCGAAGACCACCACGCTCACTGAGCGGCGCGGCCGTCCGTTGTGCGATTTGGGCGTCTATACGTTCTTTTGCGCACACTCACACGGTAAGCGCGGCGAGCCAGGTGGGTCTCTCCCCCCACCCCGTCGTTGCCGCCCCCGCCACTGGTAGCATCGCGATTTCATGAGGATTCGTCAGAAGTACCGCATGCGGACGCCCTCGAGCGGACGCGAGGTGATCGTCGAGGCGCTCCCGGGCGAGAAGTACGTCGACCGCGATAGCGGCGAGGAGCTTGAGGTAATCGCCCAGTTGCTGCCGTTGGCGCCGACGCCGTCAGAGCTCCCGTGGGCCGTCGAGAACCTCCGTTTCTGCAACTGGTGCGACCAGCTCTCGCAGAAGGACCTCAACGACTGCCCGGTGTGCGGCCGGCGGATGGAGCCGCTGGCGACCGACGTCCGCTAGGGATGCGCGTGGGGCAGATCAAGCGGGCGCGCCGGCGCGTGGCGGCGGTTTCGCTGTGCATGCTGCTGGCATCGCCGTTGGCGCTCGCGGCCTGCGGCGGCGGCGACTCCAATTCGACCGACACCGCGGGCGCGCCGCCGTTCACCGTCCCCACCGACGCCGTCGCCGCGTCGTCGGCGGGTTCGACCACCGGCCAGACGACCAGCACGGACGCGTCGCAGACGACGAGCGCGACGTCGACGCAGGGGAGCGCCCAGAACACGACGACCTCCCCGCCGGCTTCGACCACGCCAGCCAATACGACCACGTCGGCCGGCACGACGACCCAATCAAGCGCCGGCGGCACCGCCACCGCGCAGGGTAGCGGCACCTCGACGAGCGGCGGCGCGAACCTCGGGTCGGTGTTCTGCCAGCAGAATCCGGGAGCGTGCTGACCTCGGCGCGCGAGCGCGACCTCAGCCGACGCCTGTCAATGGGGGTAATGCTTGGGGTACGGGACGTTGGTGACTTCGGTGGCCGAGTACTGGACTCGAGTACCGGTGTACGCGCAGCCGTAGCTCGCTGTCGAGCCGACCTTGATCTGGGCGGTCTGCCCGCCGGCGGCGTTGGTGCAGTTCGCGGTTCGGCTCTGCTGGTAGCCGAACTGGCTCGTCGCCAGGTCGTAGGTGAGCACCGGGGCCCACGTCGGGACCGTCAGCGCCAGCACGTCGCCGGCTTTGACCGGCAGCGCCGTGAACGCGCTGAAGTTCGGCGGCAGCGACATCGGCTCGGTCAGGACCTGCCCGAGGAATGGGATCAGGTGGTAGTTGCCGGTCTGGGCTACCAGCGTGTACGTGTTCTTGGGACCCGGCTTGAGCACCGTCAACGCCAGTTGTGGGACGCCGCCGTAGGCGGTGTCGAGCCCGTGCAGCAGCTTGTGGACCGTCGTTGCGTTGGTCGACAGCTGTGAGAGCCCGACGGTGAAGGCGACGATCCAGCCATCCTGCTTGATGACGGTCGGGTTCGTGACGCCGTCTGACTTGGTCTGGATCGCGGTCGTGCGCTCCAGCACGATCTTGCACGAGCTCGTCGACGTCCCCTTCGGGCACGTCGGGGCGGCGAGCGGCGTCTTGGTCTGCCCGATCTGAACGACCGAGGCCGAGGCGGCCGCGGGCAGCGCCAGCGCCGCCGCGATCAGCGCAGCGGCGGGGATCGCACAGATCAGGGCCTGCCGCAGAGAAAAGCGTTTCAGCATCGTTCTGATTGAACACGAACGGCGGGCCGACGTTGCGATCCGCCGTTCATCGTCCTCCGAAGAGGACGAACGTTGCTAGAGCTTGGTGACGTTCACGGCCTTCGGGCCTTTGTCGCCGGTCTCCTCCTCGTAGGAGACCTTCGCGCCTTCCGGCAGCGATCGGTAGCCGTCGCCACCGATCCCCGTGTAATGCACGAACAGATCGCGGCCACCGTCATCCGGGGTGATGAACCCGAACCCCTTGTCGTCGCTGAACCATTTGACCGTACCCGTTGCCATGTGTCGGACTCCTCAGGCGTTTGCTGTGATGCGTGATTCCGGGTCCCCGGGGCCCGGCGAACGGGCCAAAGGTACCAAGTTGCGGGCGGCGGGGATCGTTGGGGACCGATCCGGTGGAGATCGTCCCTGAGCTCAGCGGCCGTGGAACGTCGCGCGGCTCGGCCCCTGCTCCAGGAACGAGCGCACCGCTCCCTGGAGGTCCTCGCTGTCGAACAGCCGCCCGGCGACCGCCCCGACCCGATCGTTGGCGAGCTCGACCCCGCCCTCAAGGTAGTCGCGCAGCACCTGCTTGGTGGCCGCATGGGCGAGCGTCGGGCCCGATGCCAGCTTCGCCGCGTACGAACGCGCCGCATCGTCGAATCCGTCGTCTGCAAGCACGACGTTGACGACGTTCCAGCGCTCAAGCTCGGCGGCCGCGAACGGCCGGCCCTCCATCACGAACTGGCGGGCGCGGCCGGTGCCGGCGCGCTCGGCGAGGCGCTGGGTACCACCCATCGCCGGAGTCAGTCCGATCACCCGCTCGACCAGGCCGAACGAGGCGGACTCGGCGGCGAGAATCAGATCGCAGGCCAGCGCCAGTTCGAACGCCCAGGTCAGGCACAGCGCGTGCGCCGCAAACACGGTCGGGCACGGCAGCCGGTCGACGCGCCGGGCGAGCTCGATCAGCTCGTCGAACGTCCGCTGTGCCGCCTGCGAACCGTCCAGCGCGGCGAACATCGAGACGTCGACGCCGCCGGAGACCGCGCGGCCCTCGGCGCGGAACAGGACCCCGCGGGCCGGCTCGGACTCGAGCCGGTCAACCGCTGCCAACAGCCCGTCCAACAGCGGACGATCCATCAGGTTCAACGGCGGCGAATCGAACGTGACGACCGCCAGCGCGCCGTCACGCGCCAGCCTGACCGGCCCGCCGGCGGTCACCGCAGCAGCCCGGCGGTGGCCGCGATCTCGCCGGCATCGCCCGGCGAGGGAACCCACGGGAGTTTCAGCGGATCATCCTCGTAGCGCGGGATCACGTGCATATGCAGGTGAAAGACCGTCTGCCAGGCGGCGGCGCCGCAGGAGTTGATCAGGTTGACGCCGTCCGAACCGAGCCGCTCGACCACCCGTTTGGCCAGCCGTTGCGCGGCGACCGCGACGGCCGCAACGTCCTCGGGCTGGGCCTCCAGCAGGTTGGCCGCGTGGTTGCGCGGGACGACGAGCGCGTGGCCCCGGGTCGCCGGACTGATGTCCATGAACGCGACCGTCCGCTCGTCGGAGTCGACCTGCTGGGACGGGAGCTCGCCGGCGATGATCTTGCAGAACAGGCAGTCGGGATCTCTCATGACGGTCAGCTTATTGCTCGCTCTGTGCCGCCGCGACCAGCTCCCGGGCCCGATCGATCGCCTGCTCGCGCGTCGCCAGCTCGCCACTGAACGCCTGCGCCCGCAGCTCGGCCAGCAGCCCGCCGAGCTGCGGCCCCGGGCTGATACCCAGCGCCCGCGCCAGGTCGTCGCCGCGGACCGGCGGCCGTGGCGGGCTCGCCTCCCAGGCCAGCGCCTCGGTCAGCATCGTGCGCGCCAGATCGACGTGCTTGGCGATCGCCCGCTCGGCGTTGTCGCCGCGGGTCGCGAGTCGGTCGGCCACGCTCAGCAGCGTGACATCGACGCCGACCGGCGAGCAGGTCAGCAGATAGTCGTAGATCTCGCGTCGCGACAGCGGGACCCGGTGCACGAGGAATCCGAGCCGCAGGTGGTGCAACGTCAGCGCCGCGACGTGGGTGCACAGCTTCTCGGATGCGCGGAGCCGCCGCAGGATCGAGGTTCCGAGCTCGGCGCCGGCGCGGTCATGGCCCATGAACGTCACTCGTCCCTCGTCGGTCACGTCGCGGGTCTGGGGCTTGGCGATGTCATGCAGCAGCGCGCCGAAGCGCAGCGCCTGACCGCGGGTCAGGCCGTTGGCGAACGGCGCATCGAGCAGCGACCGCTGCGCCGATGCCTCGGCGGCACTCTCGCACAGGAAGGCGGGGTCGTCGGCGATCCTGATCGCCTGGGCCAGCACCACCCGCGTGTGACCGAGCACGTCGAGATGGTGAAAGCGGCTCTGCTGGACGCCGTCGAGCGCGGCGAGCTCGGGCACCACCACGGATGCGATCCCAAGCGAATCCAGCAGCTCGACGCCGTCGGCGGCCCGCTCGGAGCAGAGCAGCCGCTTGAGCTCCTCGAACGCGCGCTCCGGTGAGACCCTGACGAGCCGGGGGGCGGCGCCCCGGGCCGCCCGCGCCGTGCCGGGCTCGATCTCGAAGTCCAACTCGCACGCCAGCCGCGCCAGCCGCATGACCCGCAGCGGATCGTCGGTGAACGCGGTCTCGGACACGATCCGCAGCGTCGCGGCACGCAGGTCCGCGACGCCACCGAACGGATCGACGGGCTCGCCGCCGGTGATCGGCTCGGCGATCGCGTTGATCGTGAGATCACGCCGGGCGAGGTCGTGCTCGATCGTCGCCCCCTCGAGCGCCATAAGGTCCAGCTGCCAGGAGCGGTCGCGGGCGACCACCCGCCAGGCGCCGAACGCCTCCGAGAGCTCGAAGCCATGGCCGTGGGCTCCGCGCGCGACGGCGCGCGCCGCCGCCGCGACGTCGCCGGCGACGACGACGTCGAAATCGGACGTCGGGCGCCGCAGCAGCCGGTCGCGGACGGCGCCGCCGACCAGCCACGCCGGAATCCCGAGCTCGGCCAGCGCCCGCAACGGTGTGCCGGCGCTCACGCGCTGACCACCTCGCCGTCGCGGTGGTACTGGCGCGTCACCCGCGCGGAGATCCCGCAGATGACCTCGTACGCGATCGTGCCAAGTCGACGTGACAGCTCCTCGGCGGTCTGGCGCTCGGCGCCGCTGCGGCCGATCAGGATCGCCGGTGCGCCGATCGCCACCGCCGACTCGGACCCAAGGTCGACGGTGATGTTGTCCATCGACACCGTCCCCGCCATCGGATACCGGCGCCCGCCGATCAACACGTCGCAGTTGTTGGTCAGCGCGCGGTTGACCCCGTCGGCGTAGCCGATCGGGATCGTCGCGAGCCAGGTGTCGCCCTCGGCGATGTACCGCCTCCCGTACCCGGCGCTCTCCCCCGCGCGCGCGAGCTTGACGGCGGCGACATACGAGCTGAGCTCGAGCGCCGGCTCGAGCTCCCGTTCGGTGGGATCGCCGTTGAACGGGTCACAGCCGTACACCGCGATCCCGCAGCGCACCATGTCGTAATGGGTGGCGGGATCGCGCAGCGTCGCGGCGCTGTTGGCAGCGTGCACGATGACGTCCCCCCGCTCGCGCAACGCCCGCGCGAACGGGGCGAACGCCGCCAACTGCACCGCCAGGAACTCGGGGTCATTGTCGGCGGTCGCGAAGTGAGTCGTGGCTCCGGCCAGCCGCAGGCCCGCCTCGCCGGCGGATGACGAGGCCACGCGCTCGGCGACCGCCACCGCGTCGGGAAGCGAGCGTGTCCCAAACCGGCCCATTCCCGAGTCCAGCTTGACGTGCACCCCGACCGGCCCGGAGGCAACCGCGCTCAGGTCATCGACGAACCGCTCGTCCCACGCGACGACGTCGGCGCCGGCGTTCAGCGCAAGCGGCAGCTCGGCAGCGCTGAGCGCGCCCAGCACGAGCAGCGGTGCCTTGATCCCGTCTTCGCGCAGCTGCTGGGCCTCGCCGGCGGTCGCGACCGCGAGCATCGTCGCGCCGCCGACCAGCGCGGCGGCGCCCGCCTCGGCGGCGCCGTGGCCGTAGCCGTCGGCCTTGACGACCACGCACAGCCGCGCGCCGCCGGTCAGCGTCCTGGTCAGCCGCCGCGCGTTTCGCTCGATCGCCGCCAGGTTGACGCGCGCGAGCGCCCGCAGCGCCATCAGCGCTCGCCCCGCGCCGCGCTACCGGAGCCGGCTGCGTCGCCCGCGCCGCCCGCCGTCGCCCGGGCGCGCGGCAGCAGCCCGATCACGTCGCTGGCGATGACGCCCTCCTCGCCGATCTCCGCGGCGGCCAGCCGGCCGGCCGCGGCGTGGACGAACACCCCGGCACACGCGGCCGTGAACGGGTCCATCCGCTTGGACAGATAGGCGCCGATCACACCCGACAGGACGTCGCCCGTGCCGGCGGTCGCGAGCGCCGCGGCGCCGCCGCGGCTGACTGCCGCGCGGCCGTCCGGCAGGCAGACGATCGTGTCGTCGCCCTTGAGCACGACGATCGCCTGCGCGGCCGCCGCCGCCTCGCGGACCGCACTCAGCCGGTGCGCTTCGATCTCCGCGGAGTCGCGCTCGAGCAACCGCCCGAGCTCGCCCGCGTGGGGCGTCATGACGGTGGCCGCGCCGCGCTCCGAGAGCTCGGACATACGGCCGGCATACGCGTACAGCCCGTCGGCGTCGAGCAGCAGCGAGATCGGCGCGCGGGCGGCGACCGCGCGGACGAGCTCCTGCGTCGCCTCGGCGCGCCCGATCCCGGGGCCGAGCACGAGCGCGCCGGCTCGCTCGCAGCGCCTCAGGATCTCGTCGAGCGCGTCGGGCCGCAGCGCGCCGCCGTCGTCGGGCAGCGGCACCGACATCGCCTCCAGCAGCCGCTGCTCGAACACGAGATTCAGCGATGCGGGGATCAGCGCCGTCACGTAGCCGGCCCCGGCGCGCTGCGCGGACTCGCTCGCCAGGCACGGTGCGCCCGTCAGCCCCTCAGAGCCGCCGCAGACGAGCACCGCACCGGCGGCGAACTTGGTCGACTCACGTCCACGGCGCGGCACCTCGTCGAGCACCGCCGCGTCGATCAGGCCGAGCCGCGGCACGACCGGCGCGTCCTCACCAATCCCGATCGGCACGATCACCAGTTCGCCGGCGTGGTCCTTGCCGGGCGCGATCCAGTGGCCAGGCTTGGCCGCGTGGAATGTGACGGTCAGGTCGGCTCGCACGGCCGAGCCGATCACCTCGCCGCTCGACGCGTCGACGCCGGACGGCACGTCGCAGGCGACGACGACCGCGCCGTGGCGACCGGCCCCATTGATCGCCTCGATCGCCGAGCGTGCCGGCTCACGGGGCTCGCCGGCGAAGCCGGTGCCAAGGATCGCATCGACGATCGCGGCGGCGCCGGCCAGCGGCGCGGCGCTGAACGGCACCGGTGCCGCGCCCGGCACCCGCTCGAAGTTCGTGCGCGCGTCTCCGCGCAGCTCCTCGCCGGGCGCCAGCATCAGCACGTCGACATCACGCCCCAGCTCACGCAGCCACCTGGCGACGACCAGCCCGTCGCCACCGTTGTTCCCCTTGCCGCAGACGACGGCGACGCGCCCGCGCGGCACGCGCGCGACGAGCTCTGAGAACATCCCGGCGCCGGCACGCTCCATCAGCCGGATCCCGGGCTCGCCGGACTCGATCGCCCAGGCGTCGGTGGCGCGCTGCTGCTCGGCGTCGGGCAGCGGCGTCGTCCAGGCGGGGAGCGCTCGGTCAGCCATCGCGATCGATTATCGCGACCGCTCCCGCCTGCTCGTCGGTGTGGGTCAGCGAGACCCGCACGGCTCCGCCGAGCTCCTCGGCGCGCGTCGCCACGGCCCCGTGCAGCGACAGCTCCGGCGCACCGCCGCCAACGGGGGAGACGACCTCGATGTCACGCAGCTCCCACGCCGCCATCCCGAGCGCCTTGCCGACCGCCTCCTTGGCGCAGAAGCGAGCGGCCAGGTGCATGCCCGGCCGCGCCCGTGAGGCGGCGTAGGCGAGCTCCCTCTCGGTGAACACGCGGTGCGCGAGCCCTGGGTGGCGCTCAAGCGCGCGCTCGAGCCGGGCGATCTCAAGCAGATCGAGCCCGATCAAGGGCGGTCGGGGACGGTCTCCCCCGCTCACTCGACCGTGACCGTCTTGGCCAGGTTGCGCGGCTGGTCGACGTTGAGTCCGCGCAGCCGCGCGATGTTGTAGGCGAGCAGCTGCAGCGGGATCACCGCGAGCAGCGGCGCGAGCATCCAGTCGGTGGCGGGCACGCGGATCACGTCGTCGGCGTGGGAGGCGATCGTCTCGTCGGACTCGGTCGCGATCGCGATCACCTTGGCGCCGCGGGCGCGGACCTCCTGCATGTTGGAGATGACCTTCTCGAGCACCGGTGACTCGGTGGCGACGACCACCACCGGCGTGTCGTCGGACAGGAGCGCGATCGGGCCGTGCTTCATCTCCCCGGCCGCATACGCGTCGGTCGCGATGTAGGAGATCTCCTTGAGCTTCAGCGCGCCCTCCAGGGCGACGGGGAGGCCGATGTGCCGGCCCAGGTACAGGAAGAAGTCCGACTGGTAGTACCGCTCCGCGATCGCGTGGATCGGCGAGACGTCGCGTTGCATGAACTCGGCGATCATGTGCGGCAGTCGCTTCAGGTCGGAGATCACGGGCTTCAGCCGCGCGCGATCCATCGTGCCTCGTACCTCGGCCAGCCGCAGCGCGACCAGATACATCGCGGTGATCTGCGCGACGAACGTCTTGGTCGCGGCGACGCCGATCTCCAGGCCGGCGCGCGTGTACAGGACACCGTCGGCCTCACGCGTGGCCTGCGCGCCCATCACGTTCGTGATCGCCATCACCCGGGCGCCCCGCTCGCGGGCGATCCGCATCGCGGCGAGCGTGTCGGCGGTCTCCCCCGACTGCGAGATGCCGA
>Ga0302325_10010248_pt1 | contig 20349 bp, 15 predicted proteins | sample Palsa_T0_2_FD_201948 | JGI IMG/M metagenome (GOLD analysis project Ga0302325, IMG submission 201948) | Peat permafrost microbial communities from Stordalen Mire near Abisko, Sweden - Palsa_T0_2 | ecosystem: Environmental > Terrestrial > Soil > Palsa > Peat permafrost | place: Sweden: Abisko...
CCGATCGCGTTCGCGGAGCCGCGCGATCTTGTCTTTCACCGGGACATTATGTTTCCTCCGGGCGCGGCGATGCAGCATCCGAACGGTGTGAGATTCACCGCTTTCGACAGTAGCGGAACCGTGCTGTTGGAGCGGGTTTATTTTTCGATTGGGGGCGGCTTTATCGTTCCGGACAGCCCGACTGGCCGCGAAGGCAAGCCAGTCAGTGAAGTGTGGGCACCCGCTGTTCCCTACCCTTTTGCGAGTGCGGCTGAATTGCTGGAAAGGGCTGCTGCTGGGGAACTGACCATCGCGGAGTTGATGCTTGCGAACGAGAGCGCGTTACGGGGTAAGGAGGAAGTTCGTGCGGAGGTTCTGCGGATATGGAGCGTGATGCGGGCTTGCGTGGCGCGCGGTATGGAGACTGAGGGGATATTGCCGGGCGGGTTGAATGTTCGGCGGCGGGCGAAGCGGTTGGCGGAACGGCTAGCCGCGAGAAAGGCGCTTGGCACGGCTGCGAGTGATCCACTGGCACCCCTGGATTGGGTAACGGTGTATGCGATGGCCGTGAATGAAGAGAACGCTGCTGGCGGGCGGGTGGTGACTGCGCCAACGAATGGCGCGGCGGGAGTGATTCCCGCAGTGGCGCATTACTATTGCAATTTCATTGAAGGCGCGGATGAGGAAGGGATTCTGCGGTACTTCTTAACTTCCGCGGCAATTGGGATTCTGTACAAGGAGAATGCCTCGATCAGCGGCGCGGAAGTGGGTTGCCAAGGGGAAGTTGGCGTGGCTTGTTCGATGGCCGCGGGGGGTTTGGTTGCGGCGATGCATGGAACAAACGAGGAAGTGGAACATGCCGCCGAGATTGGTATGGAACACAACCTGGGAATGACGTGCGACCCGATCGGGGGGTTGGTGCAGATTCCATGCATCGAGCGGAATGCTATGGGCGCGGTGAAGGCGGTTCATGCTTGCCGCATGGCGATGAACGAGACGGACGGGCACAAGATCTCGCTGGACCAGATTATTCGGACGATGTACCTAACCGGGCTGGATATGCAGTCGCGGTATAAGGAGACTTCGTTGGCGGGTTTGGCGTTGAATGTCATTGAGTGCTGAGTGGATTAACTCAGCACTCAATGATCACTGGATCTTGACGCTTAATGCGCTTCCATCATAGTTAACCTCTTTGTCAGCGGCAGTGGCAATCTCTTGCCCCGCTCCGTGGTTTGCTCCGACGACAATGACGCGGAACGTCACCGATTTTTCGAGGCCGGGGAAAGTTCCTTTGCGTGCGCCAAAGCTTAGGGTTTTGGTCGCATCGTCCCAATTGATGGCGATGGTTGCGTGTGCGCCCTTTTCGTAATCGTAAGTATCGCCGGCGTCGTCGTAGAGGGTGAAGCTTCCGTTGGCTCCGGGGTAGATGCGGAGTTCGATGGGGGAGGCTGGCTTTTGAGTGGCGTATTCGACTTCGGGACCTAGCGGGAGGATCGATCCGGCACGCAGGTAGATCGGGATTCGGTTGAGCGGGGCGCCGGCCTGGATGTGCTTGCCTCCTTCGAGCTTTTCTCCGGTCCAGAAGTCATACCAAGTAGTTTTCGGCAGATAGAGTTCGCGGCTGGTTGCGCCTTCTTCGGTGACCGGATTGACTAGCACTGCGGGACCGAACATGAACTGGTCGCCGATGTTCTCGACTTTGTCGTCGGTTCGGAAGTCCATGATGAGCGGTCGCTGGATGGTGTAGTCGCCATCGGTCACCTTCCATGCGAGTGAGTAGATGTAGGGGATAAGGCGATAACGAAGCTTATCGTACGCGATGAGTGTTGGGGTTTGCGGACCATAGGAGAAGAGTTCATTGGTGTCGTTTTCGCGGTGACCATGGGTGCGGAAGATGGGGCAGAAGACGCCATATTCAAACCATCGCGTGTAGAGCTCCTGATATGCAGGATCGCGGGTGTCGCGCGCGTAGGGTGGGCCGTAGCCGGCGATGTCGGTGGTCCAATAAGGCATGCCGGAGAGTGCGTAATTCAAGCCTGCGGGGATCTGGCGCTGGAAGGTGAGCCAGGTGCCGTAGACGTCTCCGGACCAGGCGACGGCGGCGTTGCGTTGTTCGCCAGCGAAGGCGGAGCGGGTTAGTAAGAAGACGCGCTTCTGGTCGGTGGTCTTGCGCCAGTGGTCGTAGACTCCGCCGGTGTGGAGGAGCGGGAAGATATTGGTGTACCGGGCTCCATTGCCGATGAAGAGCTTGCGGTCGTTGAGTTCGGCGTCGCCCTGGCCGCCGTATTTGTAGGCGATCTCCGGCTCGGAGCTGTCGAGCCAGAAACCGTCCCAGCCTTCGGTAAACTTCTTGCCGGCGAGCAGGTTCCAGTAGGCATCTTGACCAGCGGGGTTGGTAGCGTCGTAATCGCTGGTGCCGGGGATCAGCAGGTCGTGGTCTTTCAGATATTGATACGTGTTCGATTTGCGATCGGTCACGGCCCAAATCGAAATCATGGCATGGATATTTTGGTCATGCAGTTTCTTGAGGGCGTCGGGAACATTGGGATAGGGCTTTAGATATTCGTCGGTGTATTCCGGATCGCCTTGAAGTTTCCACCAGAACCAATCCTGAACGATGAAGTCGAGGGGGACATGCTGGGAGCGATATTCGCCGGCGATATCGAGTAGCTGCTGTGCGGATTTGTAGCGATCTTTGGATTGGACAAACCCGTAGGCCCATTTGCCGAAGAGCGGCGCGTGACCGGTGAGGTCGCGGTACTGATGGACGACCTGATCGATCTCTGGGCCGTAAATGAAGTAGTAGTCGATGGCGTCGGCGGCGTTGGTGATGAAGCTGAGTTCGGTTGCGAAGCGATTGTCGAAGGAGGACTCAGAGGCGGTGTTCCAGAAGATACCGTAGCCGCGATTGGAGATCATGAGCGGGACAGTGATGTTGCTGTTGTTCTGTGCCATGTCAAGAACGGTGCCACGATAATTGAAGACGCCGTTCTGATATTGGCCGAGGCCGTAGAGGCCTTCGGTAGCCATTGGACTGAAACGGTCTTTAACGTGGTAAACCTTTTCCCCGTTGATAACGTCGGCGACATAGCGGCGCGGCGAATCGCTGTTTTCGGCGAGAAGCGTTTTTCCATCGTGGTCTTTGAAAATGAGGTTGCCGTCGATGAGGTTCAAGGTCACGATCAGCTGCGGCGTGGTGACGGTTGCCTCTTTAGCAGTCTGACTGAAATCGAAGTTGCCGGGCTGGCAGGTTCCTGGATGCAGCAGCCAGGGCTCGGCTGGGGATGCGGACTTTGGATCTCCGAGGCCGGCGACGACGTGAATGAGGCCTGGTCCGCATACAGCGAGATGCAGCGTCTCGGCGCCGTTGTGGAGGACGACCCCGGAGACTTCCCGCTCGACGGCGATCGTTGGGCTTGACTGAGCGGCAGCGGCGGACGCTGCGATGGCGAGGCCGCATAGGACGACGTTTGAAAAGACTTTTGTAAATCGCATTAGTTCAACTCCCCGGAAAACGTCTTCGTCCAACAGAGTATATGAAAGCGCTGACCGATACGATGACATTCTCTTCCGTGAGACACTTGCCTTTGTTGCGGAATAAGAGCCTGGGAGCTGGCGAGCAAGAACTACGAATGACTGATACAGGGAGCAACGCCGCCCGGGGCGGCGCAATCGAGATGGAAGTAGCCCGACCGGAAATCGACACGGGAAAACGACGCCAGCCGATCGCGCCGTGGTGGAACACCGGGCTGATTCTGGCGGCAATCGCTGCGAGTTCGGTGCTGGGATCGCGACACTCAGCGAAGAGTTCGATGGGCAAACATCATCTTGCCAATTATGGAATCACCCTGGCGTGGGAGTGGGGGCTCGCGGGGATCGCTTTTTGGGGACTTCGGATGAAGAAGACTCCGCTGCGTCAAATGTTGGGCGAGAAGCGGCGCGGCGCGCGAGAATTTTTTATCGACGCCGGTGTCGCAGCGGTGTTCTGGATTTTTTCGATGCTGGTGCTGGCGTCGCTCGGACTCTTGCTGCGCGGCTTGCATTTGGAGAGCGCGCAAAAACAAATCAGCCAGCTGGCTCCGTCGACTTTAACCGAGGGAGCGGTGTGGATTGCGCTCAGCATCTCCGCTGGAATCTGCGAGGAGTTTTTATTTCGCGGTTATCTGCAACAACAGTTTGCGCGCGCGAGCGGGCGAGTTTGGGTCGGCGTATTGGTGTCTTCGGTGCTCTTCGGGAGCGCGCACGGCTATGAAGGAATCGCTGGAATGCTGATGATTACTGTGTTTGGCGCGCTCTTCAGCCTGCTTGCGTTGCGGCGCGGAAGCTTGCGCGCGGGGATGATCGCGCATGGGTGGCATGATATTTTCAGCGGCATAGCGCTTGCCGTTCTCAAGCTGCTAAAGGTGCCTCTGGGGCTTACATAGCTCGAAGCAACGAGAGCAGCATGCGCATCAAGAATTGGTTTCGGTTGACTCATGCGATTCCAAGTTGCGAACAGTGTTGTGCGAAAGTTGATTTTTTGCTTGACATGTTTTTTTGCGAACTCTATACCTTTCGTAACTGCAGCTTTTCGGTTGCAGTCTCGATGTCAAATCGAACAAGGGAGAATAGACCAAATGGCAACCAAGAAGGCAGCCAAGAAAGCCCCGGCGAAGAAGGCCGCGAAGAAGGCAGCACCGAAAAAGAAGTAACCACCAGCAACAAGGCAACACATTCGGGGGACGCGATGAGCGTCCCCCGAAGTGTTTCTGGAGATGAGCCGAAATGACCCGCATGACTTTATAGTTGAGCGAGTGAAGAGAGAATGACCCGACGACGCTGGATTGCCGATAGTTGGAACGATTCGACCGCGTCGCTGAGCGGGTCTCAGGCGACGCATTTGATTCGAGTTCTTCGAGCGCAGGTGGGTATGGAGTTCGATATCGTTGCGGGCGAACGGGTGCGGCGTGGGATGATTGCAGCGGTGTCGAACGAGTCGGTCGAGTTTGGGCTGGGCGATGATCTCGCCGCCAATCCTGCGCTTCCGCTCACGTTGCTGCTGGCGGTATTCAAGTTCGACAGGATGGAATGGGCCATCGAAAAAGCTACCGAGCTTGGCGTGGAGTGCATCGTTCCGGTGATTGCGCGGCGCACGGAGAAGCATCTTGCGCAGGCGGCGATGGCGCGAGTTGAACGGTGGAGACGAATTTCGCGGGAGGCAGCGCAGCAGTCGCGGCGGTCGGACACTGTGCCGATCGCGGATCCCATGTTGCTGAAGGATGCGGTTCGAGAAGAGCCGAGTGCTTTGCGATTGCTGCTGGCTGAGAGCGAGCGGACCTATTCACTGCATGATGCCTTGGCGGATTTGGCGACTGATGGAAGCGAAGAGAGTTTGCCGCGCGTCCGCGTGGCGGTTGGGCCAGAGGGTGGATGGACCTCGGAGGAAGAAGCTCTGTTTGCGGCGGAAGGTTGGAGGGCGGTTAGTTTGGGCCCGCGGATCTTGCGCGCGGAGACTGCGGCGATTTGTGCCGTTTCGGTGGTGAGTGCTTTGTTGGAGTGAAGTCGGTTCCGTCCAATCACCCGTATCAAACTCGAGACATGGGATTGGACGGGAAATTAGCTGAACATTTCTTTGACTTTGGTGAAGAGGCTGCGGGAAGTTGGCTTGTTGTCGACGACCATAGTTTCGGCTAGCTGCCGGAGAAGTTCTCTCTGAACTTTGGTGAGCTTCTTAGGAGTTTGCACGGCTATCTGCACGACGAGATCGCCACGACCGCGTTCGTTGAGGTGAGGCACTCCTTTGCCGCGAATGCGGAACTCCTTGCCGCTTTGCGTTCCCTCGGGGACTTTGAGTGTCGCATCGCCGTCGAGGGTGGAGATGATGAGTTCGTCACCGAGCGCGGCCTGCGGAACCGAGATAGGCATGACGCAGTGGAGATCGTTGCCTTCGCGCTCGAAGAATTCGTGAGGCTTTACTGAGAGGACGATGTATAGATCTCCGCCAGGGCCGCCAAAGCGTCCGGCGTCGCCTTCGCCCTGGTAGCGAATGCGCGTGCCTTCCTCGACTCCGGCCGGGATGTTGACGATGATCTTGTGATCGCGCTGTATGCGAGCTTCGCCTCTGCAGGTGGGGCAGGGATTGGTGATGGTGCTGCCCGTTCCTCCGCAAGCGCCGCAGGTGCGGGCTATCGAGAAGAAGCCTTGCTGGTAGCGGACCTGGCCGCGGCCCTGACATTGCGGGCAGGTTGATGGGCCTTGTTTGTTGCGGGTACCGGTACCTTCGCAGGTGGAGCAGACATCCATGCGGTGAATGCCGATCTCGGTCTCTTTACCGAAGACGGCCTCGTCAAATTCGATGGACAGTTCGTATTTGAGATCGCGACCGCGCTGGGCCCGCGAGGGGCGGCGATTGCCTCCGCCGCCGACGTTGAACATTTCTCCGAAGAGATCGCCGAAGATGTCGCCGATGTCCTGGGCTCCGGCGAAAGGACCGCCGTTGCCGGCTGCGCCGCTGACTCCGGCATGGCCGTAGCGGTCATAGGCGGCGCGCTTCTGGGAGTCAGTGAGGACCTGGTAGGCCTCGCTGCACTCTTTGAACTTTTCCTCGGCGACGGAATCTCCCGGATTGCGGTCGGGATGATATTGCATCGCGAGCCGGCGATAAGCGGTCTTCAGCTCTTGATCGCTGGCGTCGCGGGTGACTCCGAGGACTTCGTAATAGTCGAGTTTGCTCACGTTAGTTGTTGGACTCATATCTCTTTCTGGCTTGGGTTACTGACGACGCGCACCAGCGCGGGGCGCAGCAGGCGCTCCTTGATGCGATAGCCGCGACGGACCTCTTCGAGGACCTGCTGATCCGGTAGATCGACCCTTTCGACGGAATCAATAGACTCGTGGACGTGAGGATTGAATTGAGTGCCGACGGTTTCGACCGGCTGGACATTGAGTGAGCGGAGAGCTTCGTCCATTTGCTTGACGATGAGCTCGATTCCGGTGCGAAGCTGGTCGGCCGTGCCGCTGCCCTTCCCGCTGGCATTTAGCGCAAGCTGGAAATTGTCGAGCACGGGAAGGAATTGCTCGACTGCGTTGGCGGTGGCGTAGTCGCGGAAGTCGACTCGTTCGCGGGCTTCGCGCTTGCGGGCGTTATCGAACTCGGCTTGCAGGCGAGCGAGGCGGTCGAAAAGCTGGTCACGCTCGGCTTTGATGCGGTCATACTCGTCCGACGGCACCGTAGCCGCGCTTGACGCGATCCCCTCTTCGACTGCGCGGATCTGGTGCTCTTCATCGACGCCGGTGGTTGGCGCATCGGCTGGATCCGAAGCGGGATCGGTGTTCTGAATGAGCTCCAATTCTTCGTCAGTACTATTTTTTTCTGCGACTGCTTTGTTAGTCATAAAGGCCTTCTTCCAGACGTTACCCCAACCGTTGTGATTGCCGCGCCGTGCCGACATCTTCATCGCTCCCCGGACTTGCCGGCTGTGGGACCTGCTGTTGGTTGGATTTATTGGGGCGGCTGCAGGATTCTATCCGAGAGCTGGGCGATGAAGGAGACGACGTTCATCGTTTCCTGATATTGCAGGCGCACCGGGCCGAGAACGGCGACGGTGCCGAGACTTTCCGCGCCATGGAGAGCGGGCGCGCCGATCAGAACCATATTTTGCATTTCGGGAATGGATTCTTCGAGGCCGACGACGACGCGGACGTTTTGCTGTCGGGCGTCGACGTAGGCGTTGAGGAGTTCGATGAGGCGTCGCTTGGCCTCGAGCGCGCCGAGGAGCTGGCGTAGGCGGTCGCGGTCGACCTGGCTGGCGATGAGGTTGCCGATTCCTTCGACAAAGATCGCGGGGCCGTCACCATCGAGCGCGCCCTTGCGGCAGAGTTCGCCGACGGAGCGGATGAGTTGATCGTATTCGTTGCGTTCCTGCTCGATGCGGCGCTCGAGGTCGCGGCGGATTTTGTCCATCGACCAGCCGTGGTAGTTCTCATTGAGGAAGTTGGCGGCGGTGCCGAGCTCAGTGTGGGTGAGGTCCTGGTCGAGGGTGAGGACGCGGTCGAGGACGGCCCCGGCCCTGGTGACGACGACAGCCAGGACGCGACCGGTGGCAAGGCGGGAGAAATGGATGTGCTCGAGGGCGTGGAAATCGGGGCTGGCGGCGACGGCGACGCCGACACCGTTGGAGATGAGAGCGAGGACGTGCGAGGTGCGCTCGAGGAATTGCTGACGACTGCTGACTCCATTGAAGCTGTCTTCGATCTGGTCGCGGCGGTCTTGTGTCAGAGCGTTGGTTGTGCCGGTGCGAGCCATGCCGTTGAGTTGTTCGACATAGAAGCGGAATGCTTTGGGGGATGGGGTACGCCCGGCCGAGGTGTGGGGCTGATCGAGCAGTCCGGAGTCGCCGAGGGCGGCCATGACGTTACGGATGGTGGCGGAACTCATGCCGTCCCGGTTGCCGAGCTGGCGGGCGATAGCTTGCGAGGCGACCGGCTCCCCGGTATCGATGTACATCTCGATAATGGCAGTGAGGACTGCCCGTTCGCGGGGACTGATTCTGATGTCGGCGGCCATGATGATCCCGTAAACTCTTGAAATCCCGACGAGTTATGGGGGATTTCGGGTAGAGTGTTCCTGTTTAATTCTAGGAAGGTGTGGTGGTGGTGTCAAGGCGGGTGGGAACCCAATTACCCTCGAGCAAGCAGAATATCCATCTGGTAGAAGCGGAAGAAGTTTTCTTCTCCGGGTTTATCGGCGGCTACTTGCTGGTAGCGATCTAGAACGTCTTCGATGAAGGCTGGGCGTTCGGCTTCGGGAAGGTGCTGGGTCCATTCGACGAAGGTTACGTTGCTGAAGGCGTGGAAGGCTTCGTGGGATTCGAAGTCCCAGGCTTTGGCGTGAGTTTGAAGGCTAGTGATCTCGAAGCCATTTTGTTTGGCGAGGCCCGCGTATTGCTCGGGCGTCAGGTGAAGGTAGGGATCGTGGAAGGTCTGGAAGAACTGATGCCAGCGTGGGGATAGGCGGGTTTCTTCGAGGACGTTTTCGAGACTTTTGCGCTCTCCTTTGGGCACGAGGCGGAGCTGGGCGGATCCACCTGGCTTGAGGGCGGTGTGGATGGATTGGAGCGCCTGGGCTTGTTCGGGGACCCAGTGGAGAGCATTGAAGGAGACAACGAGGTCGAACCGGGATTGAAACGGGAGATAACGAGCGTCAGCTGCTTCGAACTTTAGATTTGGGTGGAACGCTTCGTCGTAATTTTTCGTGGCGAAGGCGACCATGTCCGCGGAGAAGTCGACTCCGATGACGCTGCCCTGGGGGACGCGTGCGGCGATTTCGCTGGTGTTCTTGCCGTTGCCGCATCCGATGTCGAGGACTTGTTCGTTGCCCTTGAGTTGGAGGAGCGAGAGGACTTCTTCAGCCATCGCGTGCTGCAGGGCAGAGATTCTTGCGTATTCGGATGCTTTCCATTCGGTCATGGCTTGCTCTTGATCATGGCAAATCAGTTTGTACGCCCCTTTAGCCGCGCCTATAGATGAGGGTCGCCGAGTAAATTGGCACGCATCTCTCGGTTTTGCGGGTGAATGCGGAAATCTCCGTAGCAGAGTTGCCTCAGTATGGCGGCCGGCCGCAAATACCAGCTCGCCCACGAGAGAGGCGTGTCCCCGTTCGCGTCTCGGGCGTCGATGATGGCACCGGCGTCGAGCAGGAGCTTGATCGTGTTGGCGTCACCGAAGGCCGCGGCGCGATGAAGTGGAGTTTCGCCCTTGGTCCGGCAGTCGCGCATGAAACCCCCGGTTTCAGCTCCAGGCTTGGTCGCAGCGTTTGGGTCCGCGCCGTGCGACAGCAGTACTTTCAGAACGCGGTCGTAGACGATACAATCGGTCTTGCATAGGGCCGCGTGCAGCGGGGTTTCTCCCGTGTCAGGCGACGGTTCGTTCACCTTCGCGCCTTTTTCGAGCAAGAACTTGCAAAGCCGCCAATGTCCGTGGAACGAAGCGGCGTTCAGTCCAAGATTGTCGCCGAGTGAATCCAGCGATCCGCTATGCGCAAGAAGAAACTTCATTGCGCTTACGTCTCCGTAGTATGCGCAATGCTGCATAAGAGAGATGCCGCTGTCGTCCTTCGCGTCGGCGAGACAGCCGGCCGACAGTAGCTCGAAGACGAGATCAGTGCGACCGTCCATGAGTTCATTGAACATTGCCGAAACCTGAGTGCTGGCCATCTAAGTCCCCCTTTCTTTGCCAATGGAAATCTGATTTGCTGCGACCCCTGGATACTCTTTCTGCTCCATGTCTCGCCAGTTCTCGCCGACTCCGCAATCGGCGATGAGCGGGACTTTCAGTTCAATAACGCCTTCCATCTCGTCCTTCACAAGCTTGCTGACAAGCTCAACCTCATCTTCAGGGACGTCGAAGAGGAGTTCGTCGTGGACTTGCAAGGTCATGGCGGTTTGCAGCTTCTCATCGGTTAGGCGGCGGTCGATGCGGATCATGGCGAGCTTGATCAGGTCGGCTGCTGTGCCTTGCAGCGGCGTGTTCACCGCCGTCCTTTCGGCGAAGCCGCGGAGATTGGCGTTGCGGCTTTGGATGTCGGGGATGGGGCGGACGCGGCCGAAGATGGTGCGGACCTTTTGTTCGCGGCGGGTCTCTTCGAGGAGATGGTCGATGTAGGCGCGGACTCCGCTGTAGCGGGCGAAGTAGGTCTCGATGTAGAGGCGCGCCTGATGCTGATCGATGCCTAATTGCTGGGCGAGGCCGAAGGGGGAGATGCCGTAGACGATGCCGAAGTTGACGGCCTTGGCGCGGTTGCGGGTCTCTTTGTCCATGGTCTCGGGCGCCAGGCCGAAGACTTCGGAAGCGGTGAGGGTGTGGATATCCTGACCGGTGCGATAGGCGTTGAGCAACAGAGGATCGTCGGAGAAATGGGCCATGAGGCGGAGTTCGATCTGGGAGTAGTCGGCAGAGAGCAGCACGCGACCGGGCGCGGCGATGAAGGCGGCGCGAATCTCGCGACCGAGCGCGGTTTTGATGGGGATGTTTTGCAGATTTGGATTTGTCGAGGATAGGCGACCGGTCGCGGTGCCAACCTGATTAAAGGTGGTGTGAACGCGGCCTTCGCGGTCGGCGAGCAGGGGGAGCGAATCGACGTAGTTGGATTTGAGTTTGGCGAGGTAACGATATTCGAGGACGAGTTTAGGGACTTCGCTGTGGGTGGCGAGTTCTTCGAGAACGTCCTGTGCGGTTGAAACGACTTTGCCCTTGCCGTATTTGATGGGCTTGGGCAGGTTCATTTTGTTGAAGAGCACGTCGCCGAGTTGCTTGGGCGAATTGATGTTGAAGCGGTGGCCGGCTTTTTCGAAAACTTCTTCGCCGACGCGTTTCATTTCGGACGACAGCTTCTCGCCCATGAGGTTGAGCACGGCGGAGTCGATGCGGACGCCGATGGTTTCCATCTTGAGCAGGATGGGGACGAGGGGCAGATCGATATCTTCATAGACGCGACGTTCGTCGAGGGAGTCGATGTCTTCGCGGAGCACCGTCGCGAGGCCGCGTATCACATGGGCGGCTTCGGCGAGTTGGGCGTGGCCGGTCTGCTGGAGCGGGCGGCTGGTGAAGCGGGCGGCAACGTCGGCGAGGCGGTGCGTGGCGTGGGTGGGGTTGACGAGGTAGGAGTAGAGCATCAGGTCGTCGTTCGCGCCAGCTAGCTGGACGCCTTGCTGGTGGAGGGTTCGCAGAGTTCCTTTGAGATCGTGGACGAATTTAGGAATCTTGGGGTCTTCGAAGAGATTGCGGATTTCGGCGTCGTGGTCATTGCCGAGGTGCAGAATGAGGGCGATGCCAGGTTCGGCGGCGACTCCGATGCGGATTCCGGTCGGTGCATCGACGACGCCTTTTGTGGCCGCTTCGGCTTGGTCGGCGGCTTCGAACATGCCCATGAATGAGAGGCTTTTGAGGGCGGGTTCGGCTTCTTCGATGGCCTCGGCCTCTTGTTCGCTGACTTGTTCGCCAATTTCATTCAGCGTCGTTTCGAGAATTGAGGTTTCGAGAGCGAAGGCGAAGCCGTTTTGCTTGGCTGCTTCGAGGAAATGCTCGATCTGCTCGGAGGTTGGGTCGAGGAGAAATTCAGTTGCGACGGCTTCTGCTTCGGGGGCGAGCTCTTTGAGGAGCGAGGTGAATTCGAGCTCGGTGAATAGCGCTCGGCAAGCGGCCACGTCGGGCTTCTGGGTACGCATGGCTTCGAGGTCGAGAGCCATGGGGACTTCGCAGTGGATGGTGACGAGCTCCTTGCTGAGCATGATATTGTCGCGGTTGTTTTCGAGGGATTCGCGATAGGCCTTGCGCTTGACCTCGGAGGCGCGATCGAGCGCTGCCTCGACGGTGCCGAACTGCTGGATGAGCTCGACGGAACCTTTGTCGCCGATGCCGGGCGCGCCGGGGATGTTATCGATCGAATCGCCGCGGAGGGCCATGACGTCGATGACTCGTTCGGGCGGGACGCCGAGGGTCTCGACGACCTTTTCGCGATCGAGAACGAGATTGTCTTTGGTGGGGTTGAGAACCTTCACTGTTTCAGTGACGAGTTGCAGCATGTCTTTGTCGTTCGAGACGACGTAGACAGGATGGCCGGCTTCGGCGGCCTGTTTGGCGAGGGTACCGATGACGTCGTCGGCCTCGAAGCCCTGGGCCTCAAGGATGGGGATATGAAAAGCCTCGAGCGCGCGGCGGATGTAGGGCAGCTGCTGGGCGAGGTCGGGCGGCATCTCGGCGCGGTTGGCTTTGTAGCCGAGGTAGTCGATTTCGTCGAAGGTCTGGGTCTTGATGTTGAACTTTTTGACGGCGGTCATGGCCTTGGCGCGTTCGTCGCGAAAGACTTGGCCGCTGACGTCGAAGACCGCGGCGAAGAGTTCGGGGGAAAAATCGCGGCGGAGCTTGTTAATCATGTTTACGAAGACGAAGGTGGCGGCGGTGGGCACTCCGCTACGGGTGGACATGGGGCGCTGCCGCTGCATGGCGTGGTAGGCGCGGAAGATGAATGACATGGAGTCGAGGAGAAAGACGGGAGGCTTGGCTTGCGCGTCGGGGGTGGGAGTGCTGGCCATCGTCCAAAGTCTAGACGATTCCGGCTGTAAGTTGTCGGAAGGGGTCGACGAAGACTAAGTGCGTAAGCGAACAGCCACCGCCAAGGCGAAGTTCGCGACGAAGAGAGCGTGAATTCCGATGTGGAAGACATTAGGCCGGGGATTGTCTCCGCGGGGAGGCAGGATTTGGCGGGTGCCTTCGTACATTTCTAGATATTCGAGCTTTTGTTTTTCGGGCGCGCCGCGGAAGTAGGGGATGTACCACATGCCGATTGCCGAGGCCAATGCCAGGGCGCAGTAGATAAGCCAATAGTTCGAGACAAAATGCGGCGTGGGCTGGTTCCAGTAATAGAAGGCGAAGGCGACTGCGGTTCCGGGAAGGGTCGCGTTGGCCAGCGTGGCGAGCCAGACCTTGCGGCGCCCCATCATCTGCTGGATCTTCGAGCCGTGGACCCATCCAGGAATGTCGATGAGATCGTGCGAGAGGATGATGAGGAATTGAAGCGTGATGAGGCAAGTAAATAGCGTGATCATGACTTCCTCCCGATCTGGGCGTGGCGCATGCAGGTTTGCGGCTGACCGAACGGTGACACATCGCGGCTATGTGGTCAAGCCAAAAACATGCAGTCTCCGTAGGAAAAGAAACGGTACTTCTCTTGAACCGCATGGCGGTAGGCGGCGAGGACGGTTTCGCGGTCGGCGAATGCGCTGACCAGCATGAGGAGGCTGGATTGAGGGAGGTGAAAGTTGGTGAGCAGGGCGCTAACTACTTTGAATTGATATCCGGGTGAGAGGAAGATGCTGGTTGAGCCGGACTGGGGCTGGAGCGATTCTCCGTTTGCGGTCTGGGCGCAGTGCTCGAGAGTGCGGACGGTGGTGGTTCCGGCAGCGACGACCCGTCGGCCTTCGGCGAGGGCTTGGTTGACGGCTTCGGCGGTGGCTTCGGGCAGGGTGTAGTGTTCGGCGTGGAGACGGATGTCTTCGACCCGATCGACTCGGAGGGGTTGGAAGGTTCCGAGGCCGACGTGGAGGGTGATGAAGGTGATGGTGACTCCGCGAGCGCGGATTTGATGTAACACCTCAGGAGTGAAGTGGAGGCCTGCGGTGGGGGCGGCGGCGGAGCCTGGTGGCTGGGCGAATACGGTTTGGTAGCGCTGGCGATCTTCGGCATCGTCGGGACGACGGATGTACGGGGGGAGCGGCATATGGCCGAACTTCTCCAACTGCACGAAGAAATCGGGGGTTGGCGCGAAACGGAGGAGGCGCTCGCCGAACTCTCCGTACTGAATTACTTCGGCCTCGAGAGATGCGGTGTTGTCGGCGGAGGCGAATGCCAGCTTGTCGCCGACCTGGATTTTCTTGCCGGGGCGGACGAGGGCTTTCCATTCCCATTCGCTGGCTTGTTGGGTGAGGAGGACTTCGATTTTTCCGGATTCGGCGTTGGATTTGCGTCCCAGAAGACGGGCGGGGATGACGCGGCTATTGTTGAGGACGAGGACGTCGCCTTCGCAGAGGAGGTTGGGGAGATCGCGGAATTGGCTGTCGCGGTATTCTCCGGTGGCGCGATTGAGTTGGAGCATTCTTGCGCCGGAGCGTTCGGGCAGGGGTTGTTGGGCGATGAGTTCTTCGGGGAGATCGAAGTTGAAATCGGAGACGAGCACTGGTCGATTTTACTTTGGGGTGGTGGGGGTTGGGCATCGGTGCAACCGCAGGTCCCTCCACTTCGGTCGGGATGACAAATCTTAAGTTCGGGACGACAAATCAGGTGGTGTTTCGTAGGAGGGAGGGGCGGTTGTGGCGCTGAAGTATTCTTCGGCCATACTTCGGGCGCGTTCGATGGCGGCTTCGACGGCGACGCGGGCGGATTCGAGTTCCGCGGGGCTGGCGTTGGTTGGAGGTGGTGGGACCTTGTGGGCCCAGCTTACGGCGATTTTGGAGAAGGGTTTGGGGATGAGGAAGCCGTCCCAAGAATTCGCGACCCAGGCGCGGCTGGGCAACAGATAGAGGATGCCGATCGGCATCTGGGTCATTTGCGCTAGCTTGACCGGGCCGAGCTTGGTTTTGTAGCGCGGGCCGCGCGGACCGTCGGCGGTGAAGGTGGCGATGAATCCGGCTTGGATGGCGTGTTTGAGGCCGAGGAGACCGGCGGCTCCTTCGCGGGAGCTGGAGCCGCGGACGGCGTCGAAGCCGAATTGTTCGATGGTGCGGGCGATGAGTTCGCCGTCGAAGCTTTGGCTGACGAGGATGGAGCAGCGGAGTCTGCGGTGGAAATAGAGCAGCGACGGCAGGGCGCAGCGATGCCAGAAGCAGTAGATTCCGGGAGTGGCTACAGTGGGGGGAATGACGCCGGGTTCGACTAGATATTGGTAGCGGAGGGTTGCTCCGATGATGCGGAGGAGGAGGGCGACGAAGCGCGGGACGATGGCGAGGGTGACTCTTTGGGTGGAGGAATAGCGGTTACTGTTGGGGGCGGGAGTCACGCTGTCATTCTAATTATGGGGGCGTAGCGGGTCGGCGACCTGAGATTGGAAGCGGGCAATGGGCTCCTCTGTAACCGCAAATCCCTCCACTACGCTGCGCTTCGGTCGGATGACAAAATTAGTCAATTGTCGATGGATCAGCTATACCGCAGCCAGCGGAGCATTTCCGGCAGGGTTGCGCGTTTGCCGTACATGAGGATGCCGATGCGGTAGATTTTCGACGCGACCCAGATGGCTGCCCAGATGAAGGCGACCATCAGCGCGACCGACAGGGCCAGCTGCCACCAGGGCGGCACTTGCTGCGAGATGCGGAGATACATCACGACTGGCGTGCAGGGTGGGAAGAGCGAGAGCAATACCACCGGCAGGGCGCTGGGGTTGGCGAGGATGTAGGTCATGAGGATCAGGCCGACGAGCAGCGGCATGACGATGATCATACTGAATTGCTGGATCTCCTGTTCGGTGCTAACGCTGGCGCCGAAGCCGGCGGCGAGCGCGCTGTAGAAGAGGAAGCCGAGAATGAAGTAGACCACGAAGAAGACGAGTTGCAAGCCGGTGATGCCGAAGGCGGCCAGACCGCCTTTGCCGAGGGTTGCGGCGAGCGTCGATCCGCTGAGGAGGATCGCGGCGCCGAACCAGATGCCGAGCTGGGTCATGCCGGCTGCTCCGACGCCGAGAAGTTTGCCGGCCATGAGCGACTCTGGACGGGTGGTTGAGAGAAGAACTTCGAAGACGCGCGAGGTTTTTTCTTCGACGACCGACCGGGCGACGTTCATACCGTAAAAGATGGTCACGAAATAGAGTAGGAAGACCATGATGTAAGCTCCGAAGAAGCTCTTCAGCGTGTCCGACGAGGAGGTCTTGCCTTCCTTCACCTGAGTGGTCTTCAAATCGACGCGCTCGAGCAGGCCCTGGATTTCACCGGCGTTCAGACCGCGCTTGGCGAGCTGCTCCCGCATGAGGGCGCGGTTCACCGCCGACTCAAGGCGGTCGGCGGTGAACAGGTCGGCGGACCCACGGGAGACGTAGGACGCGTCGGGCAACGCGGTGCCCGGTTCGGTTTGGAGCCAGAGATAACCGTCGATGTCTTTCGAGTCGACGCGCTTGGTGAGCGCGTCGTGGTCGGCTTCGGTGGCGGGTGCGAGCAGATCGGTGCTCTGCTTGGAATCCTGCTTGGCATTCAGGTCGGCGACAACGGCCTGGGCGAGGGTTGCGTCGTTCGAGGCGACGACGATGTGCTTGTGGCCACCGCCGAGCCTGTTGGCGAAGATGCTGCCGCCCATCGACAGGCTGATGAGCAGCGGAAAGGCGATGGTCATGAACAGGAACGCTTTGCTGCGAATGCGTTCGAGATATTCGCGCTTGGCGACGAGCAGGGCTTCACGCATCGGCTTTGCCTCCCACGGTCTGGATGAAGATGTCTTCGAGCGAGGGCTCGACGAGTTCGAACTTGTTGATGCGGGCTTTGGCGATGGCTTCGCGGAGCAGGGCCTGGGCGTCGACGCCGTCTTTGAGCTTGATCTCGGCGTGACCGGCATAGTTTTTGAATTCGGCAATGGATTCGTGGGTGAGGAAAGAGTCGTCGCCTTCGAACTCGACAAGTACTCTGTTGCGTTCGTAGCGGGACTTGACTTCGCGCATGGTGCCGGAGAGGACCACGGTGCCGTTGTTGACGAGGCTGATAGCGTCGCAGAGCTTTTCGACCTGGTCCATGCGGTGGGTGGAAAAGAGGATGGCTCGGCCCTGATTTTTGAGGTCGATGAGGGTGTCCTGCAGCAGGATTGCGTTGACCGGGTCGAGGCCGGAGAAGGGCTCGTCCATGATGATCAGTTCGGGGTCATGGAGCAGCGTGGCGATGAACTGGATCTTCTGCTGCATGCCTTTAGAGAGCTCTTCGGTTTTCTTCTCGATGGACTCGGCGATTTGCAAACGTTCCGCCCATTGACGAGCGCGGGTGTTGGCGGTCGCGGCATCGAGGTGGTGAAGCTGGCCCATGAAGATGAGTTGGTCGATCACTTTCATCTTCTTGTAGAGGCCGCGTTCTTCGGGCAGGTAGCCGACGCGGGCTAGCGCCTTGCGGGTGAATGGCTGGCCAAAGAGGGTGACAGTGCCCGAGTCGGGCAGGGTGACGCCGATCATCATGCGGATGCTGGAGGTTTTGCCGGCTCCGTTGGGGCCGAGCAGGCCGAACATGGTTCCTGGCTCGATGCGGAGGCTTAGGTCACGGACAGCGACCTTCTTGTCGTAGGCCTTGGAAATCCGGTCGAGCTCGACTATAGACATTCCGGGATGCTCCGTTGGGGATGGGGCAAGTGTAGCAGGAGGAAGTTTCGGGGTCGCGATTTTCTCCGGTGTGTCCAGGAACCAGCCATCAGCCTTCCCTAATCCAACCGGCGCTGGTTTGGCTAGCCATTTGCTCCACGCTATCCGAGCAGACGCTTCTGGTGAAATATGGCTAGATATCGGATCGTGGTGGTACGTCCGCAGGGATATGTCCACAGCAGTTGTTTTTTAGAGGTTGCGGAGGGGATTCGTTCAGGGCTGCGCTCGCTCGGCCATGAGGCGGAGTTGGGCGAGAACCAGGTTGATCCTGCCGCGACGAACATACTTTTCGGCGCTCATCTGCTGAATGAAGAGGAAGTCGGCGGACTCGCCGGCTCGACGATCATCTACAACCTGGAGCAGTTGGGTAGCGGGGCGCTTCCGTCGTGGTACATGGGTTTGGCCTCTCGGCTGCAAATCTGGGACTATAGCCCGGTGAACCTGGAGCGATGGCGACAGGTCTCTTTCGTTTCGCCACCGGTGCTGGCGGAGATCGGGTTTGCGCCGGAGCTTCGGCGGATTCCAGTGGCGGAGGCGCAGGACATCGACGTGCTGTTTTACGGGTCGGTCACCGAACGTCGGCTGCATGTTTTGCGACAGCTTGAGGCTTCGGGGGTCAAGACTCATTGTGCCTTCGGGATTTATGGGCGAGAGCGGGACCTGCTGATTGGCCGGTCGAAGGTGGTGCTCAATCTGCATGCCTATGGGCAGGAGATTTTTGAAATCGTCCGGGCTTCTTATCTGCTGGCGAATGCCAAGGCGGTGGTGGCGGAGGCTTCGTCGGACATGGGCGAGTTGGCCGATGCGATGCTGGTATGCCGGTATGACGGGCTGGTCGAAGGCTGTCTGGCGCTGCTGAAGAACGACGCGGAACGGCAGGCGCTTGAGGCGCGGGGGTTTCGTGCCTTTTCGGCCCGCAGCCAGGCGCGGATTTTGCTGGGAGTGGTGGGAGCGGCGGTACAGGTTGCTGAAGCGACCCCGGCGGCCGGTGACTCGACAATTGAAGGGTTGCGCAAACGCTATCTCGACATGATCGAGCGCTGCGTGATCAATACCATTTACGAAGATCCGAACCATGACCGGTGGTCGCCGCACATCTATAACGACAAGCTGCGGGAGTTGGGTCGCGACTGGCCGGCGCAGGCGCACAGCATGATTGGGCGGCGGCGGATGGCGAATCTGCGCGAGATCGCGGAGCTGGTTCTGCAACAGGGTGTTCCCGGCGATTTCATTGAGACCGGGGTATGGCGCGGCGGGGCGTGCATTTTGATGCGGGCGGTGCTGCTTGCCTATGGAGAGAGCAAGCGCCAGGTCTGGGTGGCCGACTCCTTTTGCGGGTTGCCGACGCCGAATCCGGAGATTGCCGCGGACATTGGCGACCGGCACCATACCTTTGCGGAACTCTTTGTTTCGAGCGATCAGGTACGGGCGAACTTCGCGAAATACGACTTGCTAGACGGCCAGGTGCGTTTTCTGGAGGGCTGGTTTTCCGAGACGCTGGCCGCGGCCCCGATCGAGCGGCTTGCCATTCTGCGATTGGATGGGGATATGTACGAATCGACGATGGATGCGCTGACCGCACTCTATGACAAGGTTTCGGCGGGAGGATTTATCATTGCCGACGATTTCGGCGCGGTAGAAGGCTGTCGGAAAGCGATTCTGGAATTTAGGGAGCGACGCGAGATTTTAGGCCCGCTGTATGACATCGATGGGTACGGGGCGTTTTGGCGCAAGACTCCGGAAGCGGCGGACGCTTCGCGGCCTCTGCTGGTTCGGGCGAGGAGTCTGAGTGCCGTGGACTAAGTCTTGTTCACGGTGACCCAAGCCACGGGCGAGCGTCTTGCGGATGGGCTACTGAGGCATTCGCGAGCTGCTAGCATCTTCTCTGTGCTGGCGATCGACACTCCGATGCAGTTCGTGAAGGGCATTGGGCCGGGCATCGCCAAGACTTTGGCGGAGAAAGATATTCATTGCGTCGAGGACCTGCTGTTTCACCTGCCTTTTCGTTATGAAGACCGCTTGCACCCAGCTTCAATCGAGTCGCTGAAGGCCGGCGAGATGGCGAGCGTAATCGGAGAGGTTCGGGGTACGGCGTTGCTGCGCACCCGGTCGATGCCGATCTTCGAGATGACTGTGGGGCAGAACCTCACTGCGCTGAAGGCGATGTGGTTTCACGGAACCTATCTGAAGGACAAATTCAAGCCGGGGCAGATGGTTGCGCTTTATGGCAAGGTTGAGCCGAGCCGTTCCTCGCGGAATTTCAAGATGATCCAGCCGCAGTTTGAGATTCTGCCGGACGATCGTGACGATGATCCGGAGAACCGGGATTTGACCAGGTTGCTGGAGGTGGGGCGGATTACTCCGGTTTACAAATCGCTTGGGGGGAGCCGGTTTGCTTCGCGATGGATTCGGCGCACGGTGTATGGCCTGTTGGAGGAACTCAGAGGCCGAGTGCCTGAAACGATGCCCGCAGCGCTGCTGGCGCGGCTCAAGTTGCCTGGTCGCGAAGAGGCGTTACG
>Ga0302325_10010249_pt1 | contig 20346 bp, 15 predicted proteins | sample Palsa_T0_2_FD_201948 | JGI IMG/M metagenome (GOLD analysis project Ga0302325, IMG submission 201948) | Peat permafrost microbial communities from Stordalen Mire near Abisko, Sweden - Palsa_T0_2 | ecosystem: Environmental > Terrestrial > Soil > Palsa > Peat permafrost | place: Sweden: Abisko...
TGATGGTGCGGCATCGCTCCGGGCAGTGGATCAAGGCGCCGGTGGTGCCGAATGCTTTCGTCTGCAACATCGGCGATTGCCTGATGCGCTGGACCAACGACGTCTACGTCTCTACTCCGCACAAGGTCGAGAGTCCGCCTGGACGCCACCGCTATTCCGTCGCCTTCTTCCTCGATCCCAATCCGGAAGCCAACGTCGCCTGCCTGCCGACCTGCATCGAACCCGGCCGCCCGGCGAAATATGGCCCAGTCTCGGCCGGGGATTTTCTCCACTCGCGGCTGGCGCCGACCTATGCGCGGGCACAACGCGAAGGCGGGTTTCAGGCGGGGTGAGCGGCCCAGTTCGGGTGGTCATTCCGGGGCGCGCTTTGCGCGAACCCGGAATGACTGAGAATTATCAAAAAAATCTCGCGCCGGATGTCGATTAGGCCGCCTCCCGTTCGACATCTGCCGGTCGAAGGCCTCGCCCGTTCGGGCTGGCGGTCCCGACCAACCGCTTCGGAGGGCAAATTTCATGAATGCGACGTTTCCCATGGTCACCGCGCTCTATGCGGCCATCCTCGGTCTTCTCGGTGCCGCACTCACGGTCAATGTGATCATCCACCGGACCAAAAGCCGCGTCGATGCAGGCGACGGCGGCATTGCGAAGCTGAGCCAGGCCATCCGCGCCCAGGCAAACTTCATCGAGCAGGCACCGCTTGCGCTGATCGTCATCGCGCTCGCCGAAGGCGCCGGTGCGCGGGCCTTGGTCGTGCAGACTCTCGGCATCGCCCTCCTCGCATCGCGTCTTGCCAGCGCCTATGCCCTCAATCGCACGCTCGGCCAGTCGCCGCTGAGGCAATTCGGCGGCGGCACGAGCGTGCTCGTCCTTGTCGCCGCGTCCGTGGTGCTGCTGCTCGCCATCAACGGGCTGCGTTGAAACGGAGGCATTCGGGGGACCGGGCGTGAATGCGATTGCGCATCGGCCCGGCGCCCGGTTCGATCACCCCTCCCACGTGCGACCCGCGCGCGGAGCGCGCGTGCAATCGGTACGATGCCACCACGCCCTGTTGTCGCCTCCGCCGCGACGCCGTGATATCCATGGGACGCACCGGAGGATTCGCTGTCGAAGCGCGGGAGATGGTCAGGAGATTCCCCATGTTGGGTCTGTATTTCGCCCCCGGCGCGTGCTCGATGGCCGCGCACGTCGTGCTGGAAGAGAGCGGCGAGCCCTATGAGCCGCTCCGGGTCGACCTTGCCAAGGGCGAGCAGCGGTCGGAGGCCTATCTCAAGATCAACCCGCAAGGGCGGGTGCCCGTGCTGCGCCTGGACAATGGCGAGCCGCTCTCCGAGAACACCGCGATCCTCCCCTATCTCGGCAAGAGGTTCGGGCTGTGGCCGAAAGACCCGCTGACCGAAGCCAAGGCGCTCTCGCTGGTCGGCTTCTTTGCGGCGAGCGTGCACCCGGCCCATGCCCATGTCGGCCGGCCCGAGCGTTACTCCGCTGATCCGTCCGACTTCCCCGCCATCAAGGAGATGGGGCTCAAGGCGTTCCACGGTTACTTGAAGCAAGTCGACGGCCTGCTGGCCGGGCGCGACTGGTTCTTGGACGGCTATTCCGTCGTCGACCCCTACGGCCTGGTATTCTACACCTGGGGCGTGCGCCGCGAATTGCCGATGGCGGGGTTGAAGAACTACACGGCATTCAAGGACCGGATGCTGGAGCGTCCCGCGGTCAAGCGAGCGCTCGATGACGAGAAGATCAAGGTCTGACCGGAGGTCCCGCGGGATGCGCCTGCGTGCAGGAACGATTGCGCTCATCGCGGTGGCGATGCACCTATCTCAGGGCGTGATGCGTCCAGCGTGGGGCCAAGCCGTCGCCGAGCCGGCGAAACCGGTCGCCCCGGTTTGCGACCGTCAAAAGTTTCGCGTCGTCGTGGACGTCGGGCACACCGCGGGCGTCCCCGGCGCCAAGAGCGCGCGCGGCCTCGATGAATACGACTTCAACCTTCGACTCGCCAAAGATATCCGGGAGAAGCTGGTCGCAACCGGGTTTGAACGGACGGTTCTGCTGATCACCGCCGAGGCGCCGAGGGCCGGCCTGTTCAAGCGGGCCGAGAGGGCAAACGCAATGTCGGCCGATCTCTTCTTGGCCGTCCACCACGACTCCGTGCCCGACCACTTTATGCAGAAATGGCAGTATGAGGGCGAGGAGCACGACTACAGCGACCGGTTCCCCGGCCACTCGATTTTCATTTCCTCCGCCAATCCCAACTACGCCCGCAGCCTCCAATTCGGCAAGCTGCTCGGTGACGAGCTCAAGGCCCGCGGCCTGAAATACACCCACCACTATACCGAAAAGTTCATGGGCAATCGGCAGCGCATACTCGTGGATGCCGAAGCCGGCGTCTACCGCTACGACCAGCTTGTGGTGCTCATGAAGACGCATATGCCGGCCGTCCTGCTCGAAGCCGGCTCGATCGTCAATCGAGACGAGGAATTGGCGTTGGGGACGCCGGAGCGCCGATCGCTCATCAGCGCCGCCGTCGCCGGTGCCGTCGAGAGCTTTTGCGGGGCGCCAGCACACCGAAATCCAGATCTGCCTATCCACTCTGCACACGCCCCGAAAGTGTCCGGGCACGTGGCTCGGCCCTCTGTGACGGCACCGTCGCAGAGCGGCGCTGCGCGCCAATAAACCCGGCGCGTGCGGCTGCAGAAACCGACATATTTGCAACACCGATCCAAATTTGGCCCCCGTGTCGTTGCGAGCAACCTGCCGTTCCGTTAGCATTCGTGCAGGGGCGATCGGGGGGGTGACAATGCGGCGCCGTGGGATTGCGCGCGATGCGCGCGATATTGGTGCGGCCATTCTTCTTGGCGGGCTCCTGACTGCGACCGGCGCCGTGGCGGATGAAGGTGGCGTCAGCTTCTGGCTTCCGGGTCTGTTCGGAAGCCTTGCGGCGGTCCCCCAGCAGCCGGGATGGCAGGTCACGGCGATGGAATATTACGACGCCGTGAAAGCCGGAGGCGATGTTGCCCTCGCCCGCGATATCACGATCAAGGGATTCACCACGAGCCTCAAAGCCAACATCAACGCCAACATCAATTCACGCATCGACCTCGGCTTGTTGATCCCGAGCTACGTGTTCGCGCAGTCCGTCCTCGGGGGGCAGGCCTCGGTCTCGATGATGGCCGTGCTGGGCAACGTAGACACGACGTTGCAGGGCCAGATTGCAGGCACGCTGGGGCCTTTCGGTTTTTCGAAATTCGGCAGCCGCACCGATGAAATAACCGCTTCCGGCGATTTGCTGCCGATGTTCGCGCTGCGCTGGAACGAGGGCGTGAACAACTTCATGACCTATGTGACCGGGGATCTGCCGGTCGGACAATATGATCGCACCAGCCTGGCGAATACTGGAATCGGGCACTACACGTTGGACGGCGGCGCGGGCTATACGTATTTCAACCCGCAGACCGGACACGAACTCTCGGCGGTCGCCGGCCTCACCTACAACTACATCAATCCGTATACCAATTACCAGAATGGCGTCGACTTCCATCTCGACTGGGGCATGTCGCAATTTCTCTCCAAGCAGGTGCTCATCGGAGCAGTGGGCTATGTTTACGATCAGGTGACGGGCGACAGCGGAAGCGGCGACCATGTCGGCCCCTTCGAATCGCGTGTCGTCGGCGTCGGCCCGCAGATCGGCTATATTTTTCCACTCGGAAATTATCAGGGATACCTGAACCTCAAGGGTTATGGGGAATTCGACGGCCACGACCGGCCGTCGGGCTACAATGCCTGGCTGACGCTTTCGATTTCGCCGCCCACGCCGACTCCGCCGCCGAGCGCGTCGCCGCGGACGAGCATGATGACGAAGTGACGTCTCCGCCGCGCTCGGGCCGTTTTACGCTTTGCTAACTCAGACGCACACATGTGCCGTCGTCTTAACCTCGGTCAAACCGAACTTCTGCATGATGGCCCTCAGGGTAGGGGTCAACGACCATGTTTCAATCCGACTTCACCGGCAATCATCGCATCCCGGCGCCGCGTCGTTCCGCCAATCGTTTGATCGCGGCCTTGCTGCTGGTCATCGTCTGCTTTTGCGCCGTGTGCGCAAAGTTCCTGGTCGATGCCCGCAACAGCGCCTGGCAAAGCGCCCGGGAAACGACCGCGAGCCTGGTTGCGGCTATTGATCTGGACATTCTGCTCAACATCGAGAGCTTCGACTTGGCCTTGCAGGCCGTCGCCGAAAATCTCAGGCATCCCGAGATCGACCGGCTCAGTCCGGACCTTCGCCAGCTGGTGCTGTTCGACCGCTCGACCACCGCCCGGCACCTCGATGCCATGCTGGTCCTCGACGCGACCGGGCATGTCCGCTTCGATTCCAGGACCGTCGATCCGCAACCGGTCAGCCGCGCCGACCGCGACTATTTTCAGTTTCACGAAATGAACGACACGACCGGGCTGCACATCAGTCCTCCGGTCGTGGCGCGCTCGACCGGCCAGACCGTGGTGTCGCTGAGCCGGCGGCTCTCACGCCCCGACGGCGCGTTTGCCGGCGTCGTGCTCGGGGGACTGCGCCTCTCCTACTTTGAGCAATTGTTCAAGACCGTGTCGCTGGGTCCCAACGACACCATGACGCTTTCCAGCACCGACGGCACGGTGCTGATGCACCGGCCATACCAGGAGGAACTCATCGGGCGCGACCTCAAGGGCGCGGAACTCTACAAGCATCTCGCCCGTGAGCGCGCCGGATCGTTTGAAACCAACGCCGTGACCGACGGGATCCAGCGGCTCGTGGTTTACAGCCGGGTCGGCGATTTCCCCCTGGTGATCAGCGTCGGGCGGTCGACCGCCGACATCTTCGCGGATTGGCGTCGGTATGCGTTCGCCATCGGCCTCCTGGTGGCGGCGCTGTGGCTGATGACGCTCTATCTCATCATAGAGCTCAGGCGGCGCGGCCAGGCCGAGAGCAACCTCGCGGTCCTCGCCACCACCGACGAGCTGACCGGGCTCGCCAATCGCCGCAAGTTCAACGAGACCATCACCCGCGAATGGCGGCGCGCCATGCGCGAACGCCAGCCGCTCGCATTGATGATGCTCGATGCCGACCTGTTCAAGGAATACAACGACCGGCACGGCCACCAGGCCGGCGACAAGCTGCTGCAGACGATCGGCCGGGCGATGTCGGCGAGCATAAAGCGGGCAACCGATGTCGCCGCCCGCTATGGCGGCGATGAATTCTCGATCCTGTTGCCGGCAACGCCGGTCGAGGGCGCGATGCGGGTCGCCGAACGGGTCCGGCAATGCCTGGCCGAGCTTTGCTTCGCTTGCGGCGTCAACGAAGCGAACCTGAGCATCGGCGTCGCCGCGATCGTTCCCGAACCGGGAGAGTCGCACGCCGCGCTTCTCGCCGCGGTCGACCAGGCGCTTTATCGTGCGAAGGAAACCGGACGCAATCGCATCGAAGCGGCGAAAATCCGGCCGGACAAGCCCACGTTGGTCGCGCAGTCGTTTCGGCGCCCGGCGGCTTAGTTCAGAGCTTTTCCCGATCATATCGACTTGGGACTGGTCCCCGAATTATCACTTCAATTCGCGTGCTCAACGGTTTTGCTCCCTCTCCCGCTTGCGGGGGAGGGAACTTTCGATCGTTTCGATCTCGACGTTTGACAACACACTCCGGCTCATGGATTCCTTGACCAGGAAAGCATGACGGGCTCGCACGGGCCCATGGATATACGCCGAGCGCACATGGGTCCCGAGATCACGATAGCACTTCTGGCGGTGGGCTTGGCGATCTCCGGCACAATGATTTGGCTGGAGCGCCGGCCGCGCGAGACGCTCGACGTGCGAATGATTCCGACGACGCCAATTCTGCTGGTCGGCATCCTCATAACGCTTTTCGCGATCATCCATCTGCTGGGCTTGTTCGGCAAGCATTAGAGCGTTGCCTGTCATCGCCCGGCTCGACCGGCTCGACCGGGCAATGACCCCAATAGGGTCAGCCTGATCGGAAAGCGCTCTCTCCGCAGCCCCCGGTGCCGAAACCCCCGATACGCTTGCACCGTCGCCGCCGCCCCGGTATGCGTCGATGCCAGCCGCCACACCCCAACGTGATCGACCGCCTCATGAACCGTCACGAAGCCGCCATCGGATCGAGTGGCCGCAGCCCCCGGCGGATGGTCCGGGTGGCCACCATGGCCGCGCTGGCTTTCACCCTCGGCCAGGTTCGCGCGGAAGGAACTTTGCCGGATGCCCTGGTGTATCTCCGCGACATCGACCCGAGCATCGGCCAGGACATTCGCTATGCCAGCACCAACAATTTCGTGGGACGCCCGCTCGACGGCTACAACGCCGCCGAATGCATCCTGAGAAGGGACGTCGCGGCGGCGCTGGCACGGGTCCAGATGGACCTCGCCGGTTCGGGTCTCGCGCTCAAGGTCTATGACTGCTATCGGCCCACCCGCGCGGTGCAGACGATGGCGCAATGGGCGAATGACGGCCGGGCCGGCGGCGCCACCAAGCGCTTTTACCCCAGGCTGCAGAAGAACACGCTGTTCGCGTCCGGCTATATCGCGTCGCGCTCCGCCCATTCCACCGGCACCGCCGTCGATTTGACGCTGGTCCAAGCGCCGCTCGTGCCGTCGGCTCCGTTCGATCCGGCGGCCGCCTACGGACCCTGCACCGGACCGGCGGCGCAGCGCAGCCCCGACAACAGCCTCGACATGGGAACGGGTTACGACTGCTTCGACACCGTGAGCTACACCGCAAGCCCCGGCATCAGCGCCGAACAGCGGCGCCGGCGCGGCCTGCTGGTGACGGCCATGGCAAGACGCGGCTTTGTGAATTACCACCGCGAATGGTGGCATTTCACTTACGGGGCGCGGGAAGCCTACTATGACGTGCCGATCCGACCGCGACCGGCGAAGGCACGGCGGTGACCGGCCGTGCCGGCACCGCGCCGTCTTGAATCAGTTGGAGCTGGCTTGCCGCGCTATTTCGGCTTGGCCGCCACCACCGCGTCCAGCGCATTGACGAGGCCGGCGCCGAACTCGCGGTCGCGGGCCTTGGGCCCGAGACGCTTTGCGGTGTCCATGAGTATCTTGCGAACGTCGGCGGGCGTGAGCGCGGGATTGCGCTCGATCAGCAGCGCCGCAACGCCGCTCACCTCGGCGGCTGCCACGGAGGTCCCCGTCGTCAGCTGGTAGGTGCTGTCGGGTGCCGGCGCGAGCACATCGACGCCGGGCGCGGCGACCGCGATGTAGTTTCCGCGATTGGCCCCCGCGAATATGGCGTCGCGCGAATCCGTCGCGGTGACCGCGATTACGCTCGGATCGGCACCCGGAAACATCGGCGGAGAATTCGGACCGGCATTGCCGGCGGCCGCAACCAGCACCATGCCCCTCTTGTTGGCCTTGAGGAGCGCATCGTGCAGCCGCGGATCGGATGGGCCGGCAAAGCTCATATTGACGACGCGGGCGCCCTCGTCCGCGGCCCAATCGAGCCCCTTGAGGATGTTGAACGTGGTTCCCTGCGCGCTGTTGGCGGTGGCACTGAACGCACGCACCGTGAGCAGCCCGACCCGCGGAGCGGTGCCCAGCATGGTGCGATGCGCCGCGATCGCCCCGGCCATGCCGGTGCCGTGGGGATGCGGCCGTTCGTCGTCGGCGGAGGCATCGAAGCTGGCGGTAATGGCCCCTGCGAGATCGGGATGGGACGCATCGACCTCGGAATCGATGATCGCGACGAGGACCTTGTTGCCGTCCGCAAGGCGATGCGCATCGAGCAGCTTGAGCTTCTCGGGAGCGTATTGGGCGTCGTTGACGGGCTCCTTCGAATCTTGCGCGAGGGCATAAAGGTAATTCGGCTGTGCGCCCGCGACCAGCCGGTCGGCGGGGTTGGTACAGACGTTTCGAATCATGTCCTGCACCGAGGTGCCGTTATCGATGCGCCAGACGTGCAGCGTCCGCCCGGTCAGGCGAAGGGTGGTGGTTTCCACCCGCGTCATGGCGTGGCGCGCAGCGATATTATCGAGCGCTTGCGCCGACACGCTCGACGGGATGTCGAAGACGACCTCGGTCGGAACGAAACGTGTCTCGCCGGCGGGCGGCAGGTTGCAGCCGTTGCGCAGCGCGACGGGTCTGGCGCCGCCAGGGCCCCCGCCACCACCACCACCACCACCACCACCACCACCACCTCCACCTGGCGTGTTCGGCAGCTGTATCTGTGTCGCGGGCATGCCGTCCGGAGGATAAGACCCCGGCGGGGGCGGAGGGGGCGGAGGTGGTGAAGGCGGAAACAGGACGTTCCAGATCGCCACGCCGACCAGGGCGCCGAGGATTCCAGTAATGGCGTAGGTTGCGTCGTTGTTGTTCGAATGCCCTGGGATCACGGGCTGGGGCCGCGTCGGGCAAGGGCCGTCGCAGGCATGGGCTTCGTGGACGTTGACGCCGCTGGCAATCGCCACCGCCACGAGCAAGCGCATGAGCATCGGCCTGGTCACTTCGCAACACCCCCCGTCGCAACGACTTCCAAGCGCTTCAGCTGCAAGGCATCAAGGCAGACCGCTTTACCTTACCACCGGCGGTTCCGTCCCGCTCGCCCGCACGAGCGTTATTCTGTCAGGTGTTGCATCCAGGCCACGCACGAAGCGGCTGGAAAAACGCCCTACGTGCTCTCGAAATACGAAATCGCCTCCCACCCGGCGATGCGCCCGAACACCAGCGCACGCAAAACCGAAACCGCATTGGGCGCGGTTCCCCAGAAATGCCCGGTGATTTCCCCGGCGGCATAAAGCCCGGCAAGCGGACCGTCCTTGCCGAGCACCTGCGCCCTCTCGTCGGTCGCAAGCCCGCCGAACGTGTAGGCGACCGCGCCGACCAGGGGATAGGCGAGAAACGGCGGCTTTGCGATGGCGCGGGCCCAGTTGGACTTCGGCGGATCGAGCCATGCAGCCGCCGCCAGCCCATCGCGCCGCGCCGCATCGAACTGCGCGGGATCGCCGGTCGCAGCCCGGTTGTATGTCGCGACCGTCTCCGCCAGGCCGGCGCCATCGATGCCGGCCAGGCGGGCCAGACCTTTCAGCGTATCGGATTGAAGCGGGGCCACTTCCGATCGGATCGCGCGCTCGAAGCCGTCAATATCGAACAACCGGCCGTCGAGGATCGCGTAAGCCGTTCCGCCCGGCGTCTCGAAATGAATGTTTCGCGCGAACCGCTCCCAGGTTTCGTGCACGAGTCCGCCGCCTTCGTCGAAGAACCGCCGGCCGCTTCGATCGACGACGATACCGTAGGGATAGACCAGAACGACCGGAGCCGAATTTTTGCTGCGCGGATCGACGGGCTCGGCATGCATGCCGTTCCAATCTCCGGACACCAGCGCGCCCAGCGCGACCGCCATCCGTATGCCGTCGCCGGAATTGCAGCGGGTGCCCGGAGAGATCGGCTTGAGAGTTTCGCCTCCCGGGCCGAAATGCGTGCGCATCATTTCGCCGTCGGCCTGAAAGCCGCCGGCGGCGAGGATGACGGCGTCAGCTGGAATTGTTCTCGCTCCGTCACCCCCCGACGTGATGATTGCGCCCACGCGGCCGTTTTCCATGACAATGCGCTCTGCCGTACATCCGTATCGAAAGGCCACGCCGAAGCCCTTTGCCGCGCGCGAGAGCGCCCCGACGATAGCGCGGCCGCCCCCGACCGGCTGGATCCGCAGCGGACCCGCGCTGAGATAATAGATTGGCGAGCAGAACGCGACGCCATGGTTCTCCAGCCATCCCATCGTGGCCGTGGCGTTGTCCGCGAGCGTGCGGAAGTACTGCCGGTCGCCGCGTCCATCGGACGCCGCCATCATGGCGTCCTCGAAATCGGGCGCGATGCGGTCGCTGGCATCGAGCCGCATATAGGAAGGGCTCCACAGCGTATTGCCCCCGGCCGCTTCTGGTGGAGCCTTCTCCACCAGGGTGATTTCCACCGCCCGGTCATGAGAACGTGCCGCTTCGGCCGCCGCGAGCGCAGCCGAGAGGCCCGCCGCGCCGTGGCCGACCACGACGAGACGATGCGGAACTTTGCTCATGCTCCGATGCGGCCGCGCGGGCTGCCGTGAAGCGCCTCGCTCACGAATTGATCGTCCATGACCGGCCGATCCGTTTCAATTCCTTCAATGCGACGGAACGGTTGCTCAAGGCTTCTGCGTAGTCGGGTTTGAGCGCGATCGCCCGGTCGTAGCTCGCCACCGCCTCCTCGATCCGCTTCAGCTTCTGGAGCGCGACGCCGCGGTTGTTGAAGGCACCGGAGTGGTCGGGCCTGAGCCCGATCGTCCGGTCATAGCTCGCCAGCGCTTCGTCGAACCGCTGCAGACCCAGAAGCGCATTGCCGCGATTGTAAACGGCGCCCGTATACGCGGGATTGAGCGCGATCGCCCGGTCGTAGCTCGCGACCGCATCGTCGAGCCGCATCAGCGCCTGAAGCGCATTGCCGCGATTGTAGAAGGCGCTCGCATCGTCGGGCGCGCGGGCGATCGCCCGGTCATAGCTGGCCACCGCCTCGTCGAATCGGCCCAGCTGGTGGAGTGCGATGCCGCGGCTTCCATGGGCGGCGGCGAGCTCCGGATTTATCCTCAAGGCGAAATCGATCTGACCGACCGCCTGCTCGTGATCGCCGCGCTGGTGATGGATCACACCAAGCATGTGCAGGCTGTCGTAATGATCCGGCTGAACTTTCACCATGTGCCGATAGCACTGCTCGGCCTCCTGCAATCGACCGGCCCCATGAAGCGCAATCGCCCGGCCGAACGCCGCCGCCAGATCACTCATCACCAGCAAATCCTCCAGCATCTTCTCCGGATGGCGAGATGCGGCGTCGAGCAGGCCCTTATAGCGCTCCACGAAGACGCGCACGCCGGCCGGATCGTAAATGCGGGGGTCGAAGAGGGCCTGGCAGCCGTGTGCTTCGTCCTGATCGTTGAATCTCATGGTGAAGCCCCACGGGAATGCCCGGCGAGCGCTCTTTAGCCAGCCCAGCCTCAGTCCCGCGAATTCGATCACCCGGCGCGCCGGAGCGACATGGAAGATGACCTGGATGCCTGGTACACGAATGCCCTCCCGCTGTAGTTCATCGCGCAATTCTTCGCACGGTATCTCGCTGTTTGCTTCTGCCTGCAAAACCTGGTCGCGTACGATCGACAGCCAATCCGCAAACGATTTCGTTGGATCATATCGAAATCGCAACGTGAGAAGATTCGAGAAGTCTCCGATCAGATTCTGCAGCGGAAAGCGGCTGCGGCCCCTGGAATAAATGCCGACGCAGACGTCGGAAGCACCCGCTTCGACGGCGAGCAGCGCGGCAAAGGCGGCCAGCCGCACCATCGCGTGGGTAGCGTTCCGCGAGGCACTCAGGACATTCAGACGATACGAGACTTGTCGATCGACACCCCAGGACATCATGCCGTCGGCCGGCACCACGTCCGGTTTCTCTTGCGCGCGCGAGAATGGAATCCGGAGAGCCCATGGGGCACCGGACAAATTCTTCTTCCACCACGACACCGACCGTCCGTACGCCGTACCTTTCCGGCCCAGGACCATTCGTTGCCACGCCGCATAGTCCCCATACTGCAGCGGTGCAGACTCCGGACCCGGAGGCGCTTCCCCGCGCCGCCTGGCTTCGTAGAGCATGGCCAGCTCGCCGAAATAAAAATCCCAGGACACGTTGTCGGCGATTATGTGATTTGAGACGCATAGCAGCCAGTACTCGTTCGCGCGCAATCGAAACAGGTGGCAGCGAAGCAGCGGGCCGCGGGTCAGGTCGAAAACGCACGACGCTTCTTTGCTGCATATGACATCGGCCCGCGAATCGGCGTCATCCGCGCCGTTCAGGTCGAGGTACTCCAGCGCCGGCAGCGGGTTCGACGGATCGACGATTTGTATCGGATGCCCGTCCTGTTGAGAAAAGGTCGTGCGCAGGATCTCATGGCGACGTGCCAGATCGTCCATGCAGCCGCGCAGCAGCTCGGGGTCGAGCGGCCCGGTAATCCGATAAACGGAGGCCACCGTGTATGACGCCAATGCCGCGGGCGTGCGTGAAAATTTCCATATGCGCTCCTGGGCAAACGACATCGGCAGGGGCTCCGTGCGCTGCGCCGGCACCAGGGGCGGCTCGTCCTCAGGGCCCCGGGCACGCAGATCGTCGATGACGAGCGCCAGCCCCTTCAGTGTCGGATGTTCGGCGAACATCGCCAGATCGAGCTGGACCCCGAAGGTGCCGTGGACCGATGCCGCCACCACTGCGGCCAACAGCGAATCGCCGCCAAGAGCGAAGAAGTCCTCGTCACGGCCGATGTCGCCGAGCTGGAATACCTCCGCCCATATGTCCGCCAGCGACGATTCGGTTACCGTCTGCGGCTCCTGGCCGGGCTGCCGCCGGCGCTGCCGGCGATAGCTCTGCCGAAGCTTCGCGCGGTCGACCTTGCCGGTCGGCGTGAGCGGCAACTCCGGCAGCATCACGTAGTCCGACGGCACCATGTGGACCGGCAGAGCGGCGCGCAAGACGAGACGCAGCTCCGACGAAGACCAGGTATTTCCACCGTCCATCGCGATGAAGCCGACGAGCTGGGGCTCGCCGGCCGGCCGCACGATGGCTTCGACCGCGGCATTCTCGATGCCGCGAAGCCGGCGCAACGCGACTTCGATCTCGGTCAGCTCGATCCGGTTGCCGCGAATCTTGACGCGATCGTCCCGGCGACCGCAAAACTCCAACATGCCCGCCGCGTCGATGCGGCCGAGATCGCCGGTTCGAAACAACCGCGTGCCGACGCCATCGAGGTCGGCGGAAAACCGCTGTGCCGTCAGTTCCGGGTTGCGCCAATAGCCGGCGGAGAGATAGCGGCTGCGCATGACGATTTCGCCCACCTCGCCGACCGCCACCGGATTGTCGTCGGTGTCGACGATCAGTACCTCCTCGCCCCGTGATACCGCGCCGATCGGAAGCGGGCCTTCCGGGACGTCGTCATGGTGCATCCGGCGCGACCAGGCGAGCACGGGCGTTTCGGTCGACGCGAACATATGGATGAACCAGCAGTGACCCGGAAAATGCGCCTGGAATAACTTGAAATCGTCCGACGTGGCCGCCTCAGAAGCGAGCCGCACCGCGCGCACGCCGGAGAACACGAAGTCCCGATCCAAGGTCTTCACGAAACTGCGGAAGATCGACGCCGATGAAACATAGACATTGATCTCGTGCCGGTTCATCCAATCGGCGAGGCCAGCCAAGCCTTTGACGAAAACCGGGAAGGGGCAGAGCGTCGCTCCGTTCAGCAGCGCGTTCAGCACCATGGCCATCCCCTGATTGCTCGACAGGGAGGCGAACAATGGAAGCCGATCCGCGGCGCAATACTGCATCGCTTCGGTGTGGATCATGGAATTCCGCCGCAGCCCCCGATGCGTGCTCATCACCGCCTTCGATCGGCCGGTCGAGCCGGACGTATATTGGAGGGCGGCCACCTGTTCGGGCGCACCGGCGATCGTCGGATTGTGGCCGGGCCCATGGCCGCACTGATCCTCGAAGCGAACGACCGCGCAACCCGGGCCGGAGATGCTCATGGCCAGATCGTGCAGACTCGCGTCGGTTATGACGAGGCCGGGCTCGGCGTCGGCCATCAACTCCTGCAGCCGCGCCGGTGGATGAGTGGGATTCAGCACGACGACGATGCGGGCCGCCTTCATCACGGCCACCACCGCCGCGACCGCCGGCGCATCGTGATTCATCAAGATGGCGACGCGGTCCCCCTGAGCGCCGCCATGGGCGAGGATGGCATGTGCCAGGCGATTTACGGTGGCGTTGAGTTCCTCGTAGCTGGGCCGCCAGCCGTCGCCGATCAGCGACGTGCGCGGGCCGTGCTCGCAGACCACCTGCTCGAACACCGCCGGAATGAATTGATCCGCCCCGAACACCGAATCGATCGGCTTCGCATGTGCGCCGCTGTGACTGCTGGAGATCGTCACGTGCTTCATTCCCGGTCGTTGACGGAAATCGAGACCCGGCTGGCGACGGCCTGCACCGATGGGATGCTTATCACCCCTCGCTGACGACTTGAACCGGCAAAATATTCACGTTTTTTTCGGCCTTGTTGCAAGACAGTGGCGTGACTTGTCCATAAAGACGGGAGCCATCGGTTTGGGTCGCGCCGCAAACGCTCTGAACGGTTGAATGTTGCCGCAAAAAATTGATTTTGGTAGGATTCATGTGACGGTCGCCCTCTTCGCCGAGCAGCGCGCGATATGGGGGTCCCTCACACCGCATGGCCGGCAGCACCGATTCCGCACGGCATTCCATCGCCTGGAGCGGGCAAAGACCACATGAACACCATGGGAAGAGACGCCATGTCGCACGCACGAATGACTGCCGCCATCGCCGGCGCGAGCCTCGCGGCGCTCGCCGCCTCGGCAAGTGCCGCAGCGGCCCAGGAGCCACTCAAGCTCGGCCTGATCCAGTCGATGACGGGCGCCTTCAATACCACCGGCAAGGCCGTGATCAACGGCGCCCTCCTCTATTTGAAGCAGCACGGCGACACCGTGGCCGGCCGCAAGATCCAAATCGTCCTCAAGGACGACGCGACGGCGCCGGACGCGGCAAAGCGCCTCGCTCAGGAACTGATCGTAAATGAAAAGGTCGCCATTCTCGGCGTCGGCATCACCCCGTCGGCACTGTCGGTCGCGCCGCTCGCGACCGAGGGCAAGATACCGACCGTCGTCCTGGTGTCGGGCGCATCGGTCACGGTGGAGCGGTCGCCCTACATGGTGCGCACCAGCTTCACGCTGGCGCAGTCGTCGGCGACCATCGCGGACTGGGCGGTGAAGAACGGCGCCAGGAAGATCGTCACCATCGTCAACGACTGGGCGCCCGGCCTCGAAGCCGAAGCCGCCTTCAAGGCGGGCATCGCAAAGGGCGGCGCCGAGATCGTCGAATCGATGCGGGTGCCGCTCGCCAACCCGGACTTCGCGCCGTTCCTGCAGCGGGCGCGCGACGACAAGCCCGACACCCTTTTCGTTTATTTTCCCGGCTTCCAGGCCGGCCTGTTCGCCAAGCAGTTCCTCGAGCGCGGCATGGACAAGTCCGCCATCCGCATCATCGGCCCCGGCGATCTTACCGACGACGACGAACTCCCCGGCATGACCGACGCCATGCTCGGGATCGTGACCGCGCACCACTACTCGGCGGTCCACGATTCCGCGCTCAACAAGGCCTATGTGGCCGATTTCGAAGCAGCCTACGGCAAGCGCCCGAATTTCGTTTCGGTCGGCGGCTATGACGCCATGCACCTGATCTTCGAGGCGCTTGAGAAGACCGGCGGCAAGACCGACGGCGACGCCCTGGTCTCCGCCATGAAGGGCATGAAGTGGGAAAGCCCGCGCGGCCCCATGGAGATCGACCCGCGCACCCGCGACGTCGTCCATAACGAATACATCCGCCGGGTCCAGCGGGTGGACGGGCAACTCTCCAACGTCGAGTTCGAGACCTACCCGATGGTCAAGGACCCCGCGAAGGAGGCGAAGAAGTAGTTGCCTCAATTCGCCTCGCCCGTCGCCCCCAGCACGGCGAAGGATTCCTCGAGCTGCGGGCTCATGGGGATGTTGAACCGCTCCCCGTTGGGCAGCCGGGACTCGAACCATTTCGCATAGATCGGCCCGATGTCGCGGGCGACGACGAGATTGCGGATGGCGCGCTCGACGGCGTCGCGCAGTGCCGGTTCGTTGCGGCGGAATGCGATGCCATAGGGGTCGTAGGACAGGAATTCGCCCACCACCTTGAATTGGCTCTGGGCGCGGTGCTGGGCGATCAGCCCGTAGAGCAGCACGTCGTCGGTCGCGAACGCGTCGACCTTGCCTTCCGCCAGCAGGCGGTAGGAATCCTCGTGGTCGGCACCCTCGATGAGCGTGATGCCGAGGCCGAATTTCCGGTCGAGGGCCTCGAGCGCCTGGGCATTGGTGGTGCCCCGCGTCACCGCGACCTTGCGGCCCTTGAGATCGCGAAAGTCGCGCCATGGAGTCGCCACCGGCACCATCACCTTGGTGCCGCTGACGAAGATCATCGGCGAGAACTCGACGCGCTTGCGGCGCTCGAGATTGTTGGTGGTCGAGCCGCATTCGAGATCGATGCGGTTCGCGACGACCGCCTCCAGCCGGTCGTCCGATGTCACCTTGACGAAGTCGACCTTGAGATCGTCGCGGTCGAGCGTGCGCCCGATCTCTTCCACGATCGCATTGCACAGATCGATGCTGTAGCCGACCGGGTGTCCCGATTGGTCGAGGAAGGAAAACGGGATCGAGGCCTCGCGGTAACCGATTCGCGCCACGCCCGTGGTCTTGACGCGCGCCAGCGTGCCGGAAACAGTGTCCGGATCGGTGGTCTCGAACTGGGCATGGCTCGCGGGTGCGGCCGCTACCAGCGCCGCGGCAGCGATCAAGCCGACGCCGACGATGCGGCCCAAACTCGTGCGTGCGGTGCCGGCCATGACCGTCTATTCCGCCGGAGCCGCGGCCGGCGCGGGATGCTCCAGCGTCGCGCCTTCGTCGACGCCGGGCAGTTCCGGGCGCAGATTGCCCTCCCACTTGGCGATCACCGCCGCGGCCACCGAATTGCCGACCACGTTGGTGGCGCTGCGGCCCATGTCGAGGAACTGGTCGATCCCCATGATCAACAGCAGCCCGGCTTCGGGAATGTTGAAGGTCGACAACGTCGCGGCGATCACCACCAGGGAGGCCCGCGGCACGCCGGCCATGCCTTTCGAGGTCAGCATGAGCAGCAGCAGCATGGTGATCTGCTCGCCCCAGCTCAGGGTGATGCCATAGGCCTGGGCGATGAACAGGGTCGCGAAGGTGGAGTACATCATCGAGCCGTCGAGGTTGAACGAATACCCCAACGGCAGGACGAAGGCCGCGATCCGGTTGGGCACGCCGAACTCCTCGAGGCGTTCGAGCGTCTTGGGATAGGCGGCCTCCGAGCTCGCGGTCGAAAACGCGAGCAGGATCGGCTCGCGCACGAGGTGGGCGAGGCGGACGATCCGCGGGCCGACGACGAGGAATCCGGCCGCGAAGATGAGCCCCCACAGGATCATCAGGGAGAGGTAGAAGCCCCCCATGAACTTGCCGAAGGTGAGGAGGATGCCGACGCCGTTGGTGGTGACCGTCGCGGCGATGGCGGCGAACACCGCGATCGGGGCCGCCTTCATCACATAGCCGGTGATCTCCAGCATCATGTGGCCGACCTGCTCGATGACCTCGGCGAGCAGCTTGGCGCGTTCGCCGAGCGAGGCGATGGCGACGCCGGCGAAGATCGCGAACACGACGATCTGCAGGATCTCGTTGGTGGCCATCGCCTCGATCACCGAGCGCGGCACCAGATGGGTGACGAATTCCTTGAGCGTCAGGCCCGAGGTCTTGAGGTTGGTGGCGACGCCGGGGTCCGGCATCGGCAGCCCGAGGTTCTCGCCGGGCTGGAGAATGTTGACCATCACCATGCCGAGAAACAGCGAGACCAGCGAAGCGGTCACGAACCAGCCCATGGTCTTCGCCCCGACCCGGCCGAGGGAGTTGGACGAGCCCATATGGGTGATGCCGGTGATCAATGTGGAGATCACCAGCGGCGCGATGATCATCTTGATCAGGCGCAGAAACAGATCGGTGATGAGGGAGAAATACCCGGCGATGGCCGCCGCCGTCTTGGTATCGGGAAACCCGACATTGCAGGCGTAGCCGACCACGATGCCGAGCACCATCGCGGCCAGAATCACCGTCGTGAAATGCTTTTGCATTGCATCCTCCCCGCCGCTGCAAGGCGCGCGTTGGTGACCAATGTTCCCGGGTACCGCTGAGGATGATCGCTTTGGTTGCCGGCGGCAAGGGCAAGCGGGCGCGGCACCGGCAATAAGAAGCCACGGCAAGGGTCGGTGAAGCGGCAAACATCCCGCTTTATCTTGGAGGGATCGCGGGCCCGGCCACGGTGCAATCAACGAGAGCGGGCGGCCCAGTCAGAGATGGTGGGCTAAACCATCGCGCAGGGATGGCGGCTTAGATCGATCGGCGAAACCGGGCGTGCCGACGATCACTCGGCCGGTTCGTCCGCTTCCCGCAGCGGTTCACCGAATTCCGCCGGCGACACATTGGCCGCCGCCTGCGTCTCGAACTCGGAAAACACGAGATCGCAGGCGCCGGAAAACATGGTGAATGGCAGATACCAGAGAAGAATAGGCATGGCCGCCTCCCTCTCCCGGTGTGCCGGGCCAAAACCGGCTCGACCCCGAGGTGACAGCAGAGGCGCCGGCATTTTGGTTTCAGCACAGACCGGGCCGCCGCGATCTGGAAACGTATCTGAGTCCGCAAGCGTGGTGGTTGCGGATTAGTCACACTCCGCGGCAAAGTCGGGTACGGCAGGAGACGGCCGGAGGCGGCGGCGTGGAAGTTTCGTGACCCCTAAGCGGGCTGGCCGAAGTTATCCTCCTCGCGTAGAAGGCCGGACCTTGCAGATCCGATCCGGCCCGCGTCGGCGGCGGCCCTGCGCGCTCCGCCGAGCAGCCGTCACGAACCATCGCGGCGCGCGATGACCCAACGATCAACGACGTAGATGGAGCACAGCCACGCCGCCACAAGCAACGGGACGGCGACGAGTGCCCGCAGGCCATGCCCATCGACGGTCCCGCCGATTGCCCAGACGAGCAGCGCAAGCGCGGCCAGACGCACCCGGGCGCCCACCGTCAAATTCCATGAGCTCAGATCATCCATGCCGGTGACGGTGCCCGTTGATTGCAAAGCCATTATGGCAGCTCGATCCGGCACCTATGCGCATGGGGCAGTGCTGCTCTACCACCACGGCCGCACGAGATCGCAACGGCGCCCGGCACCGGCCGTATGTCCGCCTATCGGGCGCTGTGAGGCCCACGACGCCTACATCGCGTCCGTGACGAGCTTGGCAAGCTCGATTCCGGCGAATATCGCCCCCGCGAAGCTACCCGCGACCAATGCGACAAGAAGAGCTGTCACCACTGCGTAAGACATGCGCGAACCCCCACGCAAAATTGGCTCCCGGCGACTCGGTGGGTGCCATCGGATTACGTCATTTTCGCGATATCCTGATCTGCTTTTGCGACGGTCTGCTGCGCGCCGCCGCCGCCGACGGTTGCCTCGAGGTAGCCGCGGCGTGCTCTGCTACAGACTGGCGCGCTCGGAGAGATTCGAACTCCCGACCCTCAGATTCGAAGTCTGATGCTCTATCCAGCTGAGCTACGAGCGCTTGCAGGCCGCGATCGGTGCGCCGAGTCCCGGGGCGGCGCCGGCGGCGGCGACCATATCGCCCAAATCGCGCCGGCGCTACCCTCCGCGCGACACCCTCCCCACGCCCCCTGCGCGCACGGTCGCCCGCGTCGGCAGCCCGGCCTGCGGTTCGGCGGCGTTCGCGTGGGTCGTTTCGACCGCGCTCGGCGAACCCGTCCCGCGCTCGTCCCGGTTACGGGCGTCGTGACGACGCCCGCCACCCATGCATACGCCAGCCCCTGCATACCCCCGTAGCCCCGCGCGCCGCGAACCGCCATACTGCCCGCAGGCCGGGGACCATTTCATTGGCGGATACCGCATATGTTCGTCTGAGCGAGAGCCAGCGGCTCGACTGGCTGCGCCTGATCCGCAGCGAGAATGTCGGGCCGCGCACGTTCCGCTCCCTCGTCAATCATTGCGGCGGCGCCGGCGCGGCGCTCGCCGCGCTGCCCGATCTCGCCAGGCGCGGCGGCGCATCGCGGCCGTTGCGGGTGTGTGCGCGGGAGGATGCCGAGCGGGAGATGGCGGCGGCGCAGCTCATCGGCGCGCGCTTCGTCGCGCTCGGCGAGGCCGACTACCCCGCCTATCTCCAGACCGTCGAGGATGCCCCGCCGCTGCTCGCGGTGCGCGGCAATGCCGGCGTGCTGCGCGGGCCCCTCATCGCCATGGTCGGCTCGCGCAACGCCTCGGCGGCCGGCGTCAAGATGGCGGAGCGACTGGCGCGCGAACTCGGCGGCGCCGGCTTCGGCGTCGCGTCGGGACTGGCGCGCGGCATCGACGCCGCCGCCCACCGCGCGAGCCTCGCCACCGGCACCGTGGCCGTGCTCGCGGGCGGCCAGGACCGCGTCTATCCGCCCGAGCATGCTCCCCTCGTCGAAGCGCTCGTCGAAACCGGCGCCGCGATCTCGGAGATGCCGTTCGGGTGGGAGCCCCGCGCGCGGGATTTTCCCCGCCGCAACCGGCTGATTTCCGGGATCTCGCTCGGCGTCGTCGTCATCGAGGCGGCGAAACGATCGGGCTCCCTCATCACCGCGCGCATGGCTCTGGAGCAGAACCGCGAGGTGTTCGCG
>Ga0302325_10010250_pt1 | contig 20346 bp, 19 predicted proteins | sample Palsa_T0_2_FD_201948 | JGI IMG/M metagenome (GOLD analysis project Ga0302325, IMG submission 201948) | Peat permafrost microbial communities from Stordalen Mire near Abisko, Sweden - Palsa_T0_2 | ecosystem: Environmental > Terrestrial > Soil > Palsa > Peat permafrost | place: Sweden: Abisko...
AGCGCGAATGTACAGGCCGAGTTCCATCAGGGCGCGCGTCGCCCTTTCCTCGGCCATCTCAAATAGCGCCTTGTGCAGATACTTCCACTCACCGAGGTAGTTGGCCTTCACGAATTGCTGCAAAGGCAGCCGGGACAAAGCGAACGCCATGATCGTTCCGAGGTGCTCGTGGACTAGCCGCGAGGCTTGCACGGCATGCTGACGCTTGGGCTCAAACGGAATGTGGATGATTTGCGTGGTCACTTTGTCCTCCTTGATTGGTCAGTCTCTGCGAAATCTCCAGCGAAGCGCCAGAAAGAAAAGCGCAACCAACGTCAACGAGAACAAGCTATCGAGGGCCGTCGCGAAGATCCACCAGCCGTTGCCATCAATGTTGAGACCCTGATAGACCCCGCCGTCGGCTGTCCGCGCTGACAGTAGTTCGAAGGGTTTCACAACTTGCGAAAAAGTGAATGCCAGCACTTTAGAGTCTGGGCGACCGCCCAATGCGAAGCGCCCGGACATTACGGAATAAAGAAGCGCGAACCCCAGTTGCGCTATAGCGAACCAGACCAGTGCGCGCCCATAGCTTTGTCCGTATCCCGCGAACCAGTCGTAGCACGCGGAAAGGGCGCGTGGTACCCAGTTTCCTGGCCACCACAACGACATTCCTTTGCGCTTGGCGCGCTTCTCGTACTGGTAGAACAGTCCCTCCTGCTCTCGGTCGCGGTTTTCATGAAGAAAGTTTCTGATCGCCCGATATCGGGCTTCCGCGCTATTGCCGAAGGCGCTCTTTAGCAAATTGAGCCGGCGAAAGCTGGAGTCCTGCGGCAAACTCTTCCTGGTGAGGGAGATTTTCGGCGCAAGCGCCAAGGTCATCCCATCCATTCGTAGTTCCTCGGTCGTTTCCGTGATGTTTTTTAGCCAAAATTGGCCGGCAACCGTTGACTTCGTGAAGTCCAATCGAACCGCGTTCGTGCAAGTGATGCTCGCGTCACCACCGAATCGAACCTCGTGCGCTGTCAAATTGTTGCCCGCGTATTCGAGAGCGAAGTCACCGAGGCAGGTCGAGCCGGTTAAATCCAAAACGCCTTGTACGTGAACGACTACTCCCGCATCGAAGGTGCAATTGCGCGCGTCGATTGATTTTGATGCGTTGAGGTGAAAATCGGGGTGAAAGCCAGGGTTTCCAGTGAGGGGGAAAACGACTCCCCACAAATTGATGTCTTCGGCTTGATGGCGAGAAACATACTGGCTCAATTCCGGCACGCCGAATCGAAAGCTAGCGCGGCTCGGCGCATGAGCCTGGCAGTAATAGCGCCCCTTGTACTCATGGACATTGACTTCAGCCGGCGACGCGGCGAACTGACATGATCCGTTTGGGCCAGATGTGCATCCTTGCTGCATGGGAGCCGATTTTACAGGGAAAGGCGCGGTGCAGTGGGTCGCACGAATTCGCGGCGACCTGTTGACTCAAAAACCGCAAAATCAATTGGTCGCTCAGTGCGAATTCAGTGCAGCGGGCTACTCCGAATCACACTTTTCGACATCATTGCCGAGCCCACATAGGGGCAGCGCGCAGCCGCCAGGGCATCACGTTCTAGTGCGCCAAAACGTTGAAGAAAACCTTGCTCGTGGCTGGATTGCGGGCTCATCCGAATTTTCTCGATGCCCGCAGTCCCCACCTACCGAGCATTCGTCTAGTTACCAGTGTGCTACTGCCTTAACGGGCGCGTTGGTTCGACAGGCACGACCCGCCAGTGTCCTGCCCTGATGTCGTGCGGATAGTGAAAATCGACGCTCGCCGGATACTGAGCGTGGAGCCAAGCCTCGGCTGCGGGTAGATCAGCCGACGCCTCGGGAATGCTGGTGTACTCACCGAATTCCTTCATCACCATCTCATTTTGAGATGTCCAAATCAGCTTGAAACACTTTTCGCCAGCCGCAGAGGCAGTAGAAGGGTGGAGCGCCGATTCGACCGCGGCCTCGATGTCGCGCCGGAAGCGGTCGGGATCGAGGAACCAATTGGCGGCTATCACGACATCAACATTCGCCGGTCCTGTTGGAATCCGCAGCGAGTGGGCGGCATCGTCGGGAAGCATCTCCATCCGGCCGCCGTCTAATGTGACGGCATCGTGCCGGTTGTGGCGACGCATCACACCGTGGGCGAGGTTACGTACCCGCACCACGTGTTGCTGATAGGCGAGTTGCTGTTTGGTAGATTGCATAAGCGTGCCTCATTTGTAATTGGCGCTCGAAGCACGCGTGGATGGATCCCCGCGGCGATGCTCTACCCGCCGCAGATTATACAGGTGGTCTAGACCCGATGCCCTTAGTCGGCAGCCACTATTCCGTACGCCTTGAGAGGGGGTGCCGGTCGCGAGGTCATGGCCAGAGTTGGGCGCAAGCGGGATTTGCCCCTAAATGGCCCCTAAGCTGAATTTTTGACTGGACCCTATTAGTCGTCTGACGAGAAATATGCTTTAAAATCAATGGTCGGGGTGACAGGATTTGAACCTGCGACTCCTACGTCCCGAACGTAGTGCTCTACCAGGCTGAGCTACACCCCGAAATCGGCCGCCGATTCAGTTCTTACGCGCTACTGCGAACTTCGCAAGTTCGCTCAAGCCTTCTTTGAATGCACTCTCGGGAAGGGGCGCCAGGGCCGCAAGCGCCTGATCTGCCTCGCATTGAGCGAGGCGCGCAGTGTACGCAAGCCCTCCAAGGCTTGCAACGGCACGCGTGATTTCTTCCAAATGAACCAATCCGCCGTCTTCAATGGCGTGGCGGATCATGGTTTTCTGGGTTTCGCTTCCATGCTGCATCGCGTAGATCAGCGGGAGGGTGGGTTTGCCTTCCGCCAAGTCATCGCCAAGGTGTTTCCCGAGACTGGCTTCATCGGCCTGATAATCCAGTGCATCGTCGACCAGCTGGAAAGCTGTGCCGATATGACGCCCGTACAGTGCCAGGGATTCTTCCATCGCCGGCGGTGCATCGCTCAAGACCGCGGCAATCTGGGCACCGGCTTCGAACAATCGGGCGGTCTTGCGCCGGATTACATCGATATAACGCGCTTCGGTGGTATTCGGGTCGCGTGCGTTCATGAGCTGTAGCACTTCACCCTCAGCAATGGCATTGGTGGCATCGGCCAGAATTTGCATGATCCGCATGCGGTCCAGGCTCACCATCATCTGGAAGGCGCGGGAGTAAAGAAAATCGCCCACCAAAACGCTGGTAGCGTTGCCGAATACCTCGTTGGCGGTATCGCGGCCGCGGCGCAGCGACGATTCGTCGACAACATCGTCGTGCAGCAAGGTCGCCGTGTGGATGAATTCGATAATGGCGGCCGCATCGATGTGCCGCTCGCCCGAATGCCCGCACGCACGGGCCGCGAGCAGCACCAGCAGTGGGCGCAGGCGCTTGCCGCCGGCATAGATGATGTAAGTGGCGACCTGGTCAACCAAAGCCACTTTGCTGTGCAAACGCTGTTTGACGACCCGATCGACGGCCTCAAAATCAGCGGTTACCAATCGACGAATCTGTTCTAGTGTCATGCCGCGCTCAAAGAATGCGCCATGGTACCTAAGATCGGTCTGACTGGCGCGACGCCCTGGGAAGCACGCCATGGGTTGGTGCTGCACGGCAGCTAAGCCGCGCGCATTATGGAAATGACGTGGTGGATTGCGCCAAAAAGGCCATTTCGGCCCCTCCGGCGGGAATCTACGCTGGTTTGACCCGCTGGCTCCCACCCGATACAATTCGCGGCTCTTTTGCGGCCCCATCGGCCGCCCTTCGGAGTTGCAACAATGTATGCCGTGATAGCCACGGGCGGTAAACAGTACCGCGTCCAAGAAGGTGCCGTGGTACGCGTCGAAAAGCTCGATGCAGACCAGGGTGCAAGCGTCGAATTCAATCAGGTTCTGCTGGTCGGCGCCGGATCATCCGTGACCATCGGTGCTCCCTACGTTGGCACCGCGAAAGTGACTGCGACGGTCGAAAGTCATGGCAAGGGCGACAAGGTGCGAATCGTGAAGTTTCGCCGCCGCAAGCATTACAAGCGCGAGAAGACCCATCGGCAGCCCTATACCGATGTGAAGATCACTTCGATCGTCGCTTAAGAGTCGGAGACTACTTATATGGCACACAAAAAAGCTGGCGGCAGTACTCGCAACGGCCGCGACTCGCATTCCAAGCGATTGGGCGTCAAGAAGTTCGGCGGTGAGGATGTGCTCGCGGGTAACATTTTGATCCGTCAACGCGGCACCCAATATCGTCCTGGCGTCAATGTCGGCATCGGTACCGATCACACCCTGTTCGCCAAGGCTCACGGCACGGTGGAGTTTCGCGTCAAGGGCATTGAGCAGCACACTTACGTCAACGTCATTCGAAAGTAACGCATTCGGGCGAGCGTCGAGCGCGCCATAGAATCGAAGGGGGCAGGGCAACCGCGCCCCCTTATTTTTTTGCGAGCGCATCATGAAATTCGTCGATGAAGCCAAGCTCAAAGTGCAAGCCGGCAATGGCGGCCGTGGCTGCGTGAGTTTCCGGCGCGAAAAATTTGTGCCTTTCGGCGGCCCGGACGGCGGCGACGGCGGTCTCGGCGGCAGTGTCTATTTAAAGGCAGTCGAGGGCATGAATACGCTCGCTGACTTTCGCATATCTCGCACCTACAAGGGTCAGAATGGCGAGAGCGGCAGCGGCAATGACTGCACCGGTCACGGCGGCGATGACACTTATGTGTCCATCCCGATCGGTACGGTGGTGACCGACAAGGACACGGGCGAGACCTTGGGCGATCTGACGGTTGAAGGTCAGACGCTGCTGGTTGCCAAAGGCGGCAAGGGCGGTTGGGGCAACACGCGCTTCAAATCCAGCACCAATCGCACGCCGCGCAAGTCGGGTCTCGGGCTGCCGGGCGAGAAGCGCGAGCTGCAGCTCGAACTGAAGCTGATCGCCGATGTGGGCTTGCTGGGGCTACCGAATGCCGGCAAATCCACGTTGATCCGCGCCGTTTCGGCCGCGCGACCCAAAGTCGCCGATTATCCTTTCACCACGTTGCATCCGAACCTGGGTGTTGTGTCGGTGGGCCTCGGGCGCAGTTTCGTGATGGCGGATATTCCGGGGTTAATCGAAGGCGCCGCGGACGGCGCGGGCTTGGGCATTCGTTTCCTGAAGCATTTGCAGCGAACCCGCGTGTTGCTGCATCTGATCGATATTGCGCCGCCGGACCCGTCGGCGGATCCGGTCAAGGATGCCCGCACCATCGTGGCGGAACTGAAGAAGTTTGCCGCCGATTTGGCCGCGAAAGAGCGCTGGCTGCTGATCAACAAGATTGACCTGTTGGAGCCCGAGGAAGCACAGCGGCGTGCCAAAGAAATTGTGCGGCGCTTGCGCTGGAAGGGGCCGGTGATGCTCATTTCCGGCGCGACGGGCGAGGGCACGGCGGAACTCAAACAAGCCGTGATGCGTTATCTGGAAGAGCACCCGCGGACGCCGGCCAAGTCCCCGGTCAGCTTGGCGGCAACCGGCGACTCAATCCAATAAAAAAGCCGGCGTTGCCGGCTATTTCTACTCGCATGCCCTCAATGGCTTATTTCGCCAGAGCGCGAACCTGCTTGGTCAGGCGGCTCTTATGCCGCGCGGCTTTATTGCGATGAATAATGCCTTTGTTGACCATGCTGTCGATGACCGGCGTTGCTTCGTCGAGCGCCGTCGCGGCCTCAGCGTGTTTGCCCGCCTTAAGCGCCAGGGTTGCCTTACGGATGGCGCTGCGCAGCTGCGAGGTGAGTGCGTCGTTCCGAGCGCGATGCACGGTCGACTGCCGGGCAGCTTTTTCAGCAGATTTCGTATTCGCCAAGCGAGACACTCCTTGAAAAGAGCCGCGTAGCTTGCCGATTGCCCTTGCGGTTGTCAATTCGCTGGCCGGGCGCTCCTCGGAGGCTTGCTATAGTGGGGCCACTGAAGAGCAGAAAACCTGAGTATAATCTGAGGTTTCGCCATGGAACTAGTTCGCGGTCTGCATAACATGTCGCAGCGCCCAGAGGGCTGCGTGCTCACCGTAGGCAATTACGATGGAGTGCATTTAGGGCACCAAAAGATGATCGGCGTGCTGAAGCAGCGCGCCGCGGAATTACGCTCCACGGCCACTGTCCTAGTCTTTGAGCCGAGCTCCAAGGAGTTCATCGACCCCGAAGGCGCGCCGGCGCGCCTAACCCGTTGGCGAGAGAAGTATCTTGCGCTGGCGGCGCAAGGCGTGGATCGATTGGTGATCTTGCGGTTCGATGAGACCATACGCGCGATGACGCCCGAGCGCTTTGTCGAACTGATTGTCAGCGGCTTGGGAACCAAGCACATCGTGGTCGGAAATGATTTTCGCTATGGGTGCAACGCCGGCGGCACCATCGACAGCCTGCGTGCGGCTGGAAAGGCGCGCGGCTTTGGCGTCGAGCAGATTGCACCGTTCGTCTTCGATGGCGTTCGCGTCAGCAGTACGGCGGTGCGCGAGCGATTGGCCCAAAGCGATTTCGCCGGGGCGCAGCGCTTGTTGGGGCGTCCTTATCGCATGCTCGGCCGAGTCGTGCATGGACGCGAGTTGGGCCGCACGTTGGGATTTCCGACGGCAAACCTGCGGCTCATGCGGCGCAGGCCGCCCGTTCAGGGGGTCATGGCGGTACGCGTTTTTGGCATTGCACGGCAGGCGCTGACCGCGGTGGCGAGCTTGGGAACTCGACCGACGGTCGATGGCACCGACATGTTGCTGGAAGTGCATGTGTTTGATTTCGCCGAGGATCTGTATGGGCAAGAGATCGATGTGGAGTTCGTCGCCAAACTGCGTGATGAGGTGAAGTTCGATTCCTTGGACGCGATGATGGTGCAAATGAAGGTCGATGCGGCTCAGGCGCGCGATCTGCTGTCGAGGGTGAGCTGTGACTGATTACAAGAGTACGATTAATTTGCCGGTGACGGGCTTCCCCATGAAGGCCGACCTCGCCAGGCGCGAGCCTGAAATGCTGGCGGCGTGGGAACGCGACGATGTGTACGGCAAGATCCGCAAGGTCGCAAAAGGCCGGCCGACGTTTATTCTCACCGACGGGCCGCCCTACGCGAATGGCGCATTGCATCTGGGGCATTCGCTCAACAAAATTCTCAAGGACATCATCGTCAAATCGCGCACGTTGGATGGCTACGATGCCCCTTATGTGCCCGGCTGGGACTGCCACGGCCTGCCGATCGAAATGCAGGTTGAGAAGACTCACGGCCGCGTCGGCCAAAAAATCAACGCCAAAGCGTTTCGCGCCGCCTGCCGCGAATATGCGCTCAAGCAAATCGATTTGCAGCGTTCTGAATTCAAGCGCTTGGGCGTGCTCGGCGATTGGGATCATCCGTATCTGACCATGGCGCCGCGCTTCGAAGCCGAACAGCTGCGCGCCTTCTCGCTGATCATCAAGAATGGTCACTTGTACAAAGGCTTCAAGCCGGTGCACTGGTGCCTGAACTGCCGCTCGGCCTTAGCCGAGGCCGAAGTGGAATACGAGGACAAGACTTCGCCGAGCGTCTATGTGCGATTCGCAGTTCTCGATCACGCCGACCTCGCGCGCCGCTTAGGGATCTCGCACGAAGAGCAGCCCGCGCTGTCGGATGAGCCGACATCGATTGCCATTTGGACCACGACGCCCTGGACGCTGCCCGCCAATCGCGCGGTGGCCGTGCACCCGCAATTCTCCTACTCGCTGGTGGAATTTGAGTTGGGCGGTGTGCGCGAACGGTTGCTCTTGGCCGACGAACTCGTCACCGCGGTGATGCAGGCTCTGGGAGTGACTACTTGGGTTGCCCTTGCGCAGGCCAAAGGCGAAGCGCTCGAGTATCTCGCCCTGCAGCACCCCTTTTACGATCGCCAGGTGCCGGTGATCCTGGGCGATCACGTAACGCTGGATGCCGGAACGGGCGCCGTGCACACCTCGCCGGGCCACGGCCTCGAGGATTACATCGTCGGCCGGCGCTACAACTTGGAAATCGACAATCCGGTCGGCGGCGATGGCCGTTTCTTGCCCGGAACGCCGCTGTTCGAGGGCGAACAGGTTTTCGATGCGAATGCACACATCATCAAGGTGCTCATTGAAAACGAGTCCCTGCTGAAGGATGAACCATACCATCACTCCTATCCGCACTGCTGGCGCCATAAGACGCCGGTGATTTTTCGTGCCACGCCGCAGTGGTTCATCAGCATGGAGCAAGCGGGACTGCGCAAGGCGGCGCTCGAGGCGATTTCCCATGTCGATTGGATGCCGGCGTGGGGAGAGCAGCGCATCACCAGCATGATCGCGGCGCGCCCGGATTGGTGCGTGTCGCGGCAAAGGACTTGGGGGGTTCCGATTCCGCTGTTCGTCGACAAGGTGTCCGGAGAGCTGCATCCGCGCACGCATGAGTTGATCGCCGAGGTTGCCAAGCTGGTGGAGCGCGATGGCATCGACGCCTGGTTTGATCTGGATGCATCCGCTCAGTTGGGCGTCGACTTGAATCAATACGACAAGGCCACCGACGTCATGGACGTGTGGTTCGATTCCGGCGTGGTGCATCACTGCGTCTCCGTCATTCGCCCAGAGATCACGGCGCCGAGCGACCTGTACTTGGAGGGCTCGGACCAACACCGCGGGTGGTTCCACAGTTCGTTGCTGACCTCGGTTGCCATGCACGGCCGCGCACCATACCGCGCTGTGCTCACGCATGGATTCACGGTGGACGAGAACGGCCGCAAGATGTCCAAGTCGCTCGGCAATATTCTGGCGCCGCAGAAGCTCACCAGCACCCTGGGCGCGGACGTGATTCGGCTCTGGGTTGCGGCAACCGACTACGCCAACGAAATGAGCGTCTCGGAGGAGATCTTCAAGCGAATCGGCGATTCCTATCGGCGCATGCGCAACACGCTGCGGTTTCTTTTAGGGAATCTGCACGGTTTCGATCCGAAAGCGCACGCCGTGCCATTCGATGACTTGGTGGCAATCGATCAATGGGTGATCGCGAAGACCTTTCACTTGCAAAACGACGTCGTGACAGCCTATCGAAATTACGAGTTTCACAAGATCTATCAGGAGATTCATAATTTCTGCGTGGTGGAGCTCGGCGGCTTCTACCTGGACATCATCAAAGATCGGCTCTACACCACCGGGGCGCAGAGCCCGCCGCGGCGCTCGGCACAGACCGCGCTGAATCATTTGGCGCAGGCCATGGTGCGCTGGCTCGCGCCCATCTTGAGCTTCACGGCGGAAGAAGCCTGGAGTCATCTGCCGGGTATTCCCAACGAATCGGTGTTCTTCAATACCTGGCATCAATTCCCGGCAGGAGCCGAACGCGTATCCTCGATTAACTGGCCCGCGTTGATTGCGCTCAAGGCCGATGTCGCGCGCGAGCTCGAACGATTGCGGACCTTGGGCTCGTTGGGCTCGTCGATGGAAGCTGACGTCACGGTATACGTGCCCGACGCGCTTAGCAGCCAATTCGCGCCGCTGCACGATGAGCTGCGATTCTTGTTGATCACAGGGGATGCGAAGCTCGCTCCATTCAGAGCGCTGGCGGCGACGGCGGTGAAGGCGTCTCAAGAAGACCTCTGGATCGAAGTCAAGCCCAGCACCAGTCCCAAGTGCGTGCGCTGTTATCAGCTGCGCGCCGATGTCGGCAGCAATCCGAATCATCCGCAGATCTGCGCACGCTGCGTCATCAATGTCGAGGGGCCGGGCGAGGAACGGCGCTTCGCATGATCACCCAGGCGCAACGCAGCCGCGCGGCGAGATGGTTGTTCCTATCGGCTTGCATCGTTTTGGCCGATCAGATCAGCAAGAGTTATATAGCGCAGCGCTTCGGCGAATTCGAGCACATCAGCGTACTGCCGGTCCTCGATATTACAAGGATGCATAATGTGGGGGCAGCGTTCAGCTTTTTGGCCTCTGCGTCCGGCTGGCAGCGCTGGCTCTTCATTGGACTTGCGGTAGTTGTGAGCATCGGCATCATTGTGTGGCTGCTGCGATTAAAGAGCGGTGCGCATGGATTGTTGGCCTGCGGGCTGGCGCTCGTGCTCGGCGGCGCGCTCGGCAATCTTATTGATCGCATACGCCTGGGACATGTCATCGATTTCATTCACTTTCACTGGAATAATGCGTATTTTCCAGCGTTCAACGTAGCCGATTCGGCCATTACCGTGGGCGCGGCGTGTCTTCTGTTGGATGCCTTGTTTGAAGGACGGCAAAAACCTGATGCAAATCCTATTAGCTAATCCTCGCGGGTTCTGCGCCGGCGTGGATCGCGCCATCGATATCGTTGAACGGGCGGTCACGCTGTTTGGCGCGCCAATTTATGTGCGTCATGAAGTGGTACACAACAAATATGTTGTCGATCGCTTGCGCACCATCGGCGCGGTGTTCGTCGAGGAATTGACCGAAGTGCCGGACAATGCCACGGTCATTTTCAGCGCACACGGCGTGCCGCGGGTAGTGCAGCAGGAAGCCAAGCGCCGCTCTCTCAATGTGTTCGATGCCACCTGTCCGCTGGTTACAAAAGTGCATATGGAAATCACGCGCTATGCCCGCGAAGCTCGCGAGGTTTTCCTGATCGGCCACGCAGGACATCCCGAAGTGGAGGGGACGATCGGCCAATTCGACGCCTCTCTCGGCGGCTCGATTTATCTGGTGCAGACCGTTGAAGACGTCGCTGCCTTGAAGGTGCGAAACCCGGAGCACGTGGCGTTCGTCACGCAGACGACGTTATCGGTGGACGACACGGCTTCAATTGTTGCGGCATTGCGGGCCCGTTTTCCTGAGCTTAAGGCGCCGGTGAAAGAGGACATTTGTTACGCAACGCAAAACCGCCAGGACGCGGTGAAGGACCTGATCGGCCGCTGCGAGGTGCTGGTGGTAGTCGGTTCGAAGTCCAGCTCCAATTCCAATCGACTGCGCGAGATGGCGGACAAAAACGTCAAGCCCGGCTACTTGGTCGACGGACCTGAGGATTTGCGCCGCGAATGGTTCGAGGGGGTCAAGACGGTCGGCGTGACGGCGGGCGCCTCGGCGCCGGAAGTCTTGGTGCAAGGCGTGATTTCCCAGCTGCGCCAGTGGGGTGGGGAAGTGGCAGCCGAATTGGATGGGCGCAAGGAACACGTCATATTCGCCCTGCCCAAGGCGCTGCGCGATGTTACAAGGCTGAATACCAGTCTTACTTCGGGTGATGCTCCGGGTTAGAATGCGGCCCGTTTTGAAAACGCCGCAATAGCTCAGTTGGTAGAGCAACGCATTCGTAATGCGTGGGTCAGGGGTTCGAATCCTCTTTGCGGCACCAATTTGCAAGGGACGTGGCAAGACTTCTCGGTCGCGGAATATTCAACGCGACCTATTCGAACCCCTGACAGACAAAAAGCCGGTTTGACAAATTGGCGCAGCCGATTTGATCGGCCGCAGGCCGACCCGAAGGGCGAGGCGCGCAGCGCCGAGTAATCCTCTTTGCGGCACCAGAAAAATAAATAAAATCATGTAGTTAAGTGATTTGTGCGCAGATGTGCGCACTGCTCTTGAGCCCGCGACGAGCCTCCCCGTAGGAAAACCGCTTGCTTGGTAACATATCTTTGATTATAAATATGTGATCACAAATCAGGGGATGACTGATGCCCAGTCGTAGGAGCTTCGGCTTGGTGCGCATCGCGCGCGAAACCGTACAGGAGCGTGTGTATTCCGCGCTCCGTGATCAGCTGATGCGGGGCGGTTTCGAGCCCGGGCAAAAACTCAAAATCGCCGAGCTGGCCGAGGCGTTTGGCACCAGTGCCATGCCGGTTCGCGATGCCCTCAACCGCTTGACTGTCGAGCGAGCGTTGGAAACGTTGCCCAGCCGGACAGTTCGCGTACCGGCTCTGTCGAAAGATGCGCTGCAGGACTTGCGGGAAACGAGGTTTGCGATCGAGGGACTGGCGATATCGCGCGCTGCGTCGAATATGACCGATGAATCGTTGGTGACACTCAAGCGGCTCATCGACGCCCAAAGCGAAACGGATGAGGAGCATGTCTCCGAAGAAAGTGCGGAACAGAATCGCGCCTTTCACTTCGCGATCTACCGCCAATCCGGGTCCACTGTTTTATTGCCGATCATCGAAAGTCTGTGGCTTCAGTTTGGGCCCTATCTGCGCGAAGCATCTGAGCTCTTTGATGGCGGAGACGGGCGCGGGACGAACTTTCACCTCGAAATGCTCGATGCGCTGTCGCGGGGCGACGCCGTTGCAGCGCGCGGAGCGCTCGAAGCCGATATTGGCCGTGCGTTCGATCTCGTAATGAGTGATGAGTCGCTCTGGCAGCGACGGGACGGAGTCGCGTGACGAGGCCACCCAATGACCCGCAGGACCCTGGTGAATTCGAACTTTACGATCTGCGTGTCGAAGTGACAGGACCGCCTGACCGAACGATTTATTGCGGCGCGCGATTGGGTGATTATTTCGAACTGCAAGGCGAGATGTTGAAGTTTCCGCCAGGCCAAGGATTTTCGATCTATTCATTGGCGGCATTGTTACCCTTACTGCCGGCTAAACAACGTATCACTGATCCGAATGATTGGATGTCGACCGACGCCGAGGTCGCCTGCCCCGACCCGAACTGTCCGACTCGCTTTCGCATCACCCGCACGGGCCGCCGCCGCTTCACCCACTCGCAGGTGACCGCAACTTCTCTCACAGGCGAGAATCCGTGATTCCCCGGATCTCCCTATCCGCCGATTACTCCATTTCGCGCATCATCAAAGGCGGCTGGCACCTCGCCGGTGATCATGGGGACATAGACCCCGAGCAAGCGCGAAAGGACATGGCGACGTTCGTCGATGCGGGGATCACCACCTTCGACTGTGCGGATATATATACCGGCGTCGAGCTCCTGATCGGCAGTTTCCGTCGAGCATACCCAGCGCACGCGCAGCAAGTACAGATTCATACAAAGTTCGTTCCTGACCTCTCCGATCTGCGCTCCGTTGATCGCGTGCACGTTGAAGCCATCATCGATCGATCCTTGAGGCGATTGGGGCTGGAGCGATTGGATCTGGTGCAATTTCATTGGTGGGACTTCGCCATTTCTCGCTACGTGGAGACGGCCCTCGAACTCGACCGGCTGCGTCGCACCGGAAAAATCGCGCGCATCGGGGTCACGAATTTCGACACGCCACGGCTGAAAGAACTCGTCGATGCCGGGATACCGATCACATCGCATCAGGTTCAATACTCGCTGGTGGATGATCGTCCGAATCACGGCATGGTGGCCTATTGTCGAGCTCAGAACATCGCATTGCTGTGCTACGGCACGGTCTGCGGCGGCTTTCTTTCCGAGCGATGGCTGGGTAAGCCCGCTCCGGAGCCGGATTTGGCGAACCGCTCATTGGCCAAGTACAGGTTGATTATCGAGGATTTCGGCGGCTGGGGCCTATTCCAAGAACTACTGGGAGTGCTTAGCCGCGTTGCCGCGACTCATGATACGGATATTGCGTCCGTCGCGACGCGAGTGATGCTGGACCGGGATCAGGTCGCCGCAGCGATCATCGGCGCCGTCAATACGTCGCACCTCCACGCGCACGCGCAGATCGGCCGGCTTCGCCTGCATGCCGATGACTTGTCGTCGATTGCGAACGTCATTCGCCGGCGGCAAGGTCCCTCGGGCGACGTATACGATTTGGAGCGCGATCGCTCGGGCGCTCACGGTCGGATCATGAGGTATGAATTGAATGCGTTGCCAGAGCAGCGCGTTGCCGATCAGCATTGAGATGAACACTGGGAGTTGACGTCCCAAAGTTCGAGTTGACGTCCCAAAGTTCGGTGAACCGTAATTGATCGATTAAAAAGAGGGGTGGGGATATGACGAAGCAATACTGCATCAAGCGAGCGCTCGCGGCATTGGGATGTTGTACGGCGTTGATGAGCACGGTGTGGGCACAGATCGCACCACCCAGCGATGAATTGCAAGAAATTATCGTCACCGCGGAAAAGCGCGAGTCCACGGTGCAAAAGACGCCGATCAGCATCACCGCGATCAGCGGAGCGGAACTCCAGGCCCAGGGACTGTCGGATATGACATCGGTCGCGCAGCAGGTGCCGGGTGTGTCGTTCAAGACGTCGGGCCCCGGACAGACCGAGTTCGAGATGCGAGGACTGACCTCCACCGGTGGCGAGTCACCGACGGTGGGTTTCTATTTGGACGATGCGGTGTTGACCCCTGCCGCGATGGCGCAGAACGGCAAGACTGTTATCGACCCGAGCCTATTCGACTTGAACCGCGTCGAGGTGCTGCGAGGACCGCAAGGTACTTTGTACGGCGCGGGATCGATGGGCGGTACGATCAAACTCGTGACCAATCAACCTGACCCGAAGGCCTTCGCCGCCAACGTGGAGGTCATCGGCTCCGGGACGGCCGACGGCGGGGGCTTCAATCACACCGAGAACGTGATGCTGAATATCCCGTTGATGCAGGATGTGGTTGCCTTGCGCGTGGTCGGCACAGACAAATACATCGACGGATGGATCGACCGGAAAGTATTGAATCCGTTTCCTCCCGAGGCCAACGGCAGCACGGCGCGCGGCGATGTTGCCGGGGCGCCCGTGGCAGAGGATTTTCAACATTCGAACACGGAACACTTGCAGGCGGGGCGCGCGCTGTTGCTGATTCAGCCCACCGATCGGCTGAGCATCACGCTCGGCTACATGCATCAGTCACTCACCCAGGATGGGCCGAACACCATCGACGATCCGCCGCTGACTGAAACGCATTACCAGCCGTTCGACGTGGCGGAGCCTTTCGCGGATAAGTTCGATCTGTACACATTGACGGGCAAGTACAACTTTGATTCCTTCCAGCTGGTGTCAGCGTCCGCTTACTGGGATCGGCAGCAGAACCAAACTCAAGACATTTCCGAGGCGATGCAGGACTACATCGGCGGATTTTTCGGGCCGCCGGCCGCGTTTCCCTATTCATCCTCTGCAACGGTGACAGAGGGCGGTGGTACGTTTTTCGGACTCGGCGCCGGATCAATCACCGAGGACGACTACACCCGTCAGTTTAGCGAAGAGCTACGGATTGCCTCGACCGGCGACGGCCCGCTGCAGTGGCTGGCGGGCGGGTACTACAGCAGCTTCGGCGCGACCTCGCATGTGTACTCGTTCTATCCCGACACCACCGATGGCTTCAACGGGAATTTCGGCACCACCAACCTGGCTGACAATCATCGCAAGGTCGACATCGATCAGTACGCGGCATTCGGCGAGGTGTCGTACATGCTGCCGGACAATTTGAAGGCGAGCCTTGGCGCCCGCTACTACCAGTACCACAGCAACTCGGTGACCAGTGTCAGCGGCGTCTCCGCCAATGGCACGAGCAACCCGCTGTTCGGACTTGCGCAAAATTCGGGCGTGACCCCGAAGTTGGATCTGGCCTACATCCCGGATGACAACACGACGGTCTACGGAACCGTGTCGAAGGGGTTCCGTCCCGGCGGCCCGAACTCGCCGATTCCCGTGCCTCCCTGCGCGTCGGCAGCGCCCACTCAGTTCGGTCCGGATAGCGTCTGGAACTACGAACTGGGTGAGAAACTGCGCTTCCTCGATTCGCGCATCTCGGTGAACGGTGCCATCTACTACGAAGACTGGACCAACGTCCAGCAGGAAGTGGCTCCGACCTGCGGCTTCAAATTCACCGCCAACGCGGGCAAAGCAACGGTGTACGGTGCTGAACTCGAGGTGGCCGTTGTGCTGATGCCGGGCTTCGTGCTGTCACAGAACGCCGGCTATACGCATGCGACGAACTCGACCACTCTGCCGTCCGCCGGCGTGGTGGCGGGACAGCGACTCCTGGACGTACCGGAGGTGACCGCCAACACGGCTCTCAGTTACAAGCAGCCGTTAGCGAATGATTTGAACTTCGTTTCACGGCTGACCAATAGCTACGTGAGCGGAATCCAGGACATCACGTTCACGCGCAATTCGCTGCCGGCGTACGATCTGGTTGGATTGCGCGCGGGGGTCGAGTCAGGCCGCTGGTCCGCAGTCTTGTTCGCGGATAACCTCACGAACAAGATGGCGTTGCTGAGCGACACCGGCGCTCTGTCGGCAAACATCTCGATTTTGAACCGCGTCGCCACGAATCAGCCGCGAACGATTGGTATCGATTTGAACGTCAAGTTCTGAAAGCTTTGACATCTGCTTATCCTAGTCGTCCTTACGCCTGGACCGTCGTTGCAATTTTGATTGCGACGGCGGTCCTGTCGTACACCGACCGCCAGGTGTTGAGCCTATTGGTCGATCCAATCCGCGGCGATATGGGTATCAGCGATACCCAGATCAGCCTGCTCTTGGGCACGGCGTTCGCTGTCATTTATGGAATCGCCGGCATCCCGCTAGGGCTTTTGGCGGACCGCATTTCGCGGCGCAACCTCATCTTCACTGGCGTGACGGTCTGGAGTCTGGGTACGATCGCCTGCGGGATTTCGCATAACTTTCTCGAGATTTTCGCGAGCCGAATTGTCGTCGGGTTGGGCGAGGCTGCACTTTCCCCGGCCGCCATATCGCTGATCAGCGATTATTTTCCACCGTCACGGCGGGGCACCGCCGTCGGATTTTTCTTGAGCGGCATTGCGATGGGAAGCGGTGTGGCCATTCTCATCGGCGGCGGCGTTCTGCACGCCATCGAATTGGGCGCACTTGCCGCTACCCCCCTGGCCAGCTACGCACCGTGGCGGATGGTATTGCTCGTCATCGGAGGACCCGGGCTCTTGTGGGCAATCGTCATTTTGCTCATTCGCGAGCCGGTTCGCCAGACTGCCGAGGGCGAGTCGGCCGCCGGCCTAGCGGATGGCAGCACCTGGCGGGCTACGCCGTGGGCTCGAGTCGTGCCCGTCTATGTAGTGTTGGCCGCGGCTTCATTCGTCGACAATGCAGTGGGCGCATGGGCGCCGTCGTTGCTCATCCGGGACTTCAACAAAGACCCGGCGCAAATCGGTGTCGAATTGGGTTTGCTTTTAACGCTAGGCTTCGGTGGGGGCGTGGTCATCGGCGGCGCCCTGGCCGACCGTGCCGCGACACGTGGCGGATGGCCACGCAAGCTGCGGGTATGTCTGTATTCCGGCCTGTTGATATTGCCGGCCTCGCTACTGATGAACTCGCCGACTTTCAGCTTCGCACTGGCCGGTGTGCCGTTGTACTTCGCCCTGTCGGGCATCGTCACCGCGGTAGGTTTTTCCGCGATTCTCGATGTCGTGCCGAATCGTTCGCGCGGGCTGGCGATGTCGATGAGCTTTTTTCTGAATGTGGCGCTTGGAGCGGGGCTTGGGCCGACCGCGGTGGCCGTTGCCGGTGCACATATATTCGCTGCGAAGGCGGGGCTGGGGCCACCGCTTGTCTTGACCGTGGCGGTCGGTTATCTCATTGTCCTTGCCGCAGTCTGTGCGGCGCTCTCGAGTTCTCGAGCACGCGGCGCCGTCACGACATAAGAGGTACGATGCCCCAGCGCATGAACAGCGCTTGAGACGAGGTGCGAATGAGCAGAAGGGCAGAAGCATTCGAGCATTGGATTCGTACATCCTTTGTTCAAATGAACACCGAACTTGAGAATCTATACTTTGCGAATGACGACCGCGCGCAGGTGATCGGCTGTGGAGATCCGATCAAGGCGTCGCTTCGCGATGAGGGTCATTCGCACGTCGTCGCATTGCTTGCCGAGGGCAACACCGGAGAGGGATTTGACAGCGCCTATGGTGTGCTTGGCAGCGTGGGTCTATACCTCGGTGCATTGCGGCGCCACGAGCTGACCAATCCCGCGCGAGAAGAGCGGTCGCCGTTCCCCGAGGCGTCATCGCTTGCTCTGCACGTCGGCGCATCTTTGGGCATGGCGCCGAGATTCTCGACCGGGCACCTAGCGACGCACAATAGGGCGCGCGCCGGCATTCGCAAAAGCTTTACATCACTGCCGGATGAATTCCTGTTCATCGACGAGAACACGCGCGGAATTCTGTCGCTGCAGCGCGCGGCGGATGCGCTCGCGAGTATCGTCCATCTGGGAGTCTCCAGTCCCGTGGCGGATGTCATGTTTGATGCCGCGAAGCAGGCGCTTCGCGATGTCATACGATTCAACGGCAGACTGATGAAACAGCTGGATGTCGACCGGTTTTTCTATTCGGTGCGGCCCTACTACAAGCCTTACCGTGTCGGCCGGCAGGAGTATCGCGGAGCAAACGCCGGAGATTTTTCCGGCATCAACGAGATCGATCTGCTGTTGGGCCTGTGCCGCGCCAACGACCCCTACTATGCACAGCTACTGGTCGACAAAATGCTGTTCATGTTGCCGTCCGATCAGGCGCGGCTGCGCGACTGTATGACGCGAACGAGCCTGCTGGATGAGTTGTTGTCCTTTACCGACCACTACAACCAAGCAGATTGGTTTCAACAGAACGCCCGCGCTTACCTCGAGGTCTGCGACCTGTTCGGTCAGGCGGCGGCACAGCACCACGATGGTTTGGTGAGGCGGTTCATCGAGGGGCCCGCGGCCAACCTCAATGAACAAGGCCTGGCGGGGATCACGGCGAGCGGGCCACCGCTGCCGGTGCTGCTGCGGTCGCTCGAAGTATTGCGTGACTTGCGGCTCGCGGCCGACCGCCGGGACATCACCACGCGCCATGTTGACCTCGCGACCCTTCGCAGCAGAGTGCGTGAGTACCGCCCACCTTCCATACAGAGCGCCGAACGCAATTGAATAATCAACGCCTTGAAATCGAAGTTCGACTCCTCTTTGCGGTACGGATAAATATCAACAAAATCATATAAGTATATGATTTGTATGCAGATGTGCGCTGTACGGTTTTGCTTTTTGCGGACCGCTCGGAGTTCTCGTCGCCATAGATCCTTTTCCTACCCAGCGCTTGCTTCGCTAGAATCCGTCAAGCACTGACCCGCGTTGAGCCTTTTAATTTTTGGGGAATTTCATGGTAATGATGACACCTGCCTCGCACGAATTCGTCGATCAGAAGCTGCGAGAAGCGGCCGACGGTATAGAAAAGGCGCAACGTGAGACACCGGCGAAGAAGGGCGACAAGAATTTCGAAATGGCCATCCGCGTGGTCTACGAGTGCCGCACGGAGATAGATCAGGAAACTGAAAACGACGCCGTGATAGGGCATTTAAAGAGAGCAGCAGTTGCACTGGAAGCGTTTGACTCCGGCGACACGGCCCCATCAATCAAAGCTGCTATGCGGGCAATCAAAGCAATTGTCGGCAAACTGCCGGATTGAATGTAACCCCGCGCATGCAATGAAACATGCAAGCGCCGCAGCTTTGCAAGCCTTGTCTGATTTGCTCAGTCAGATCAGGGAGAAGGAAGGGATCAAGGAGAAGAAGCTGGGGATTTTCTACAGAAAGTCGAAGTCGCTTCTTCACTTTCACGAGGATCCCGCAGGTTTATTTGCCGACCTTAGCGCAGGAGCGGACTTCGATCGGTATCCGGTGAATACCAAGCAGGAATGGAAGGCGCTGCTCAAAGCAATCGATCGGGCATTGGAGGATTGAGGGCACTTTTTACCGCGCTAGACGCGGAGCCGAGGCTGCCATCAGCGTACGCTCACTTCCAAACTCTTCAGGCCGCGCAAGGTGTTGTTGAGGGCCCGCTCCACGCTGCGTATCTCGAAGCGCTTCACGCGTCTCGCCAAGGCGGCGAAGATCGATTTCATTTCCAATCGTGCCAGCGGCAGCCCGACGCATAAATGTTCACCGTGGCCGAATGCCAATTGCTCCGCCGCCTTACGCCGTATATCGAAGTTTTCCGGATTCTGCCATTTTCGTTCGTCACGGTTCGCGGAGCCATACACGACAATCGCCCGTGATCCGGCCGGCATCGATATGCCCCCCACCTCTGTGTCGCGAGTAACATAACGCGAAAATGATTGGATGGGCGACTCGACGCGCAGCACCTCGTTGATTGCAGCGGGAATCAAACTTGGGTTTTCACGCACCAAGTCCCATTGGTCGGGATTGGTCGCGAAGAGCCATATTGCATTGCTAATCGCAAATATCGTTGTGTCGAGGCTCGGGGCGACATAGTCGAGAATCAGTCCGCGCGCCTGATTGTCTGTAATCTCGCCGCACCGCGCCGCCTCAAAGGCGCGCCACGCCCAACTCTGCGGTTTTAGCTCGGCAGGCATTATCTTGGTCAACGCGTATTCCACAAGTCCCATCGCGATTGGCCGCGCCTCAAGACCGCGAGTGTTGGCAGGGCCTAGGGTCTCAAATGCCGCATTCCCCCACTCAAGCATTCGTTCACGATCATGTTCCGGCAGTCCAACCAGATGTGAAACGACGGTAAGCGGCAAATAGTGCGCAAG
>Ga0302325_10010252_pt1 | contig 20344 bp, 21 predicted proteins | sample Palsa_T0_2_FD_201948 | JGI IMG/M metagenome (GOLD analysis project Ga0302325, IMG submission 201948) | Peat permafrost microbial communities from Stordalen Mire near Abisko, Sweden - Palsa_T0_2 | ecosystem: Environmental > Terrestrial > Soil > Palsa > Peat permafrost | place: Sweden: Abisko...
TGAGCTGATCATCCGCGAAAGCGCGGGGCCGCCACATCTGCCGCGCGGGTCTGCGGGACCCGCGCGGCAGGCACTCGATGCACGCCCTAGCAAAGGAGCATCTCGTGATTGAGAAGATACACAGCAGGCAGCGCGACGGCACGGCCCCGCGTCCGGGACCGCGTCCGGGAGGAAGAAGCCAGCGAAGAGGACGGAAAGCGGCGGCGACATCCGCCGCTCTGCTCGCGAGCAGCGCCGCGCTGGTCCTCGCCGCCTGCGGCGGGCCGGCCGCGTCGTCGTCGGGCAGCAGTTCTTCCTCAGGGGTGGCCGACATCACCTGGCAGACCATGTGGTCGGGCAACACCCTGACGCTGCTCAGCCAGATGGTCAACGCGTTCAACAGCACCCATCCGGACATCCACGTCACCGAGTCGAATATCCCCAGCGCGACGGGCGACGCCAAGCTCCTGTCCGAGATCGCGGCCGGCGACCCGCCCGACGTGTTCACCGAGTGGAACCCGGTCCTCGGCGAGTACGCGGCCGACGGCACCATCCAGTCGATGGCTCCCTACCTGACCGGGAAATACGCCGGCCTGGAGAAATGGGAATACCCGATCGCGCTGCAGGGCGGGCAGTACAAGGGCGCGCTGTACGCGATTCCGATGTCGATGAACTCCTGGGCGCTGTACTACAACAAGTCCATCATGAAGGCGGCCGGCATCTCCTCGCCGCCCGCCACGCTGGCGCAGCTTTACGCGGATCAGGCCAAGGAGTGGAAGATCTCGGGCAACAAACTCGACCAGATCGGCTTCTACCCGATCTACAACCAGGGCTTTGAGTATTTCGGCAGCTTCTTCGGCGCGGTCAACTGCTTCGGCTCCTCAGGGCAGTACGACTTCGCCGGGTGCAAGGGTGCTCAGTCCGAGGCCAGCTTCCTCGCCCAGTACGACAAGTACCCGTACGCGGATGTCGCCGCCCTGCAGACGGCCTACGGGGCCGTGGCCGGCGGCGATGACGACGCGTTCGTCGCCGGGAAAGAGGGATTCAACATGGACGGGCCGTGGGAAGGAGCTCAGAACATCCCGGTCACGAATCCGAGCATGGTCGGCAACTTCGGCGTCGAGGCGTTCCCCGGCATCGAACCGGGACCGAGCACGTTCGGGCAGGGCAACTACAACATCATCCCGAAGGGCGCGGCCCACCCATCCGCCGCATTCACCTTCATCGCCTGGCTGGCCGGCTACGACAACACGAGCTTCACGTCCCAGATCGACCCCAAGGGCGGCTGGATGCCCCCGTCGCAGGCCATCGTCTCCGCCCCGGCCTACCAGGCCTGGCTCAAGGCCAATCCCTGGCTCAATGTATTCGTGAACCAGATGTCGAGCCCGTACTCGGTGACGCCCACCCTCACCAAGACCGAGTCGGAATTCGAAACGGCCGAGGCGACGGCCACCGAGGACATCGGAGAGAAGACCAAGACCCCGCAGCAGGCCCTGGCCTATATCGACTCGCAATCGAACAGCGGCGCGGGCGGTTAACGGGCCAGGCGGTTAACGGGCCTTGGATAACGGCAGGGTCGCGAAGGACGAGGTAGAGGTGCACATGCGACTGCATCACTGGCGTCAGACCAGGCTCGGACTGCTGTTCGTCAGCCCGTGGATCATCGGGTTTCTCGCCTTCTTCCTCTACCCGTTCTTCGCGACCTTCTACTACAGCTTCACCAGGTTCACCGGGATCGGGAATCCGGTCTTCACCGGACTGGCGAACTATTCCGAGTTGATCCACGACGCCACGTTCCGAACCGCGCTTTTCAATACCTTCTATTACACGATCATCGAGGTGCCGCTCTCGACCGTGGCCGCACTCGGGCTCGCGCTCCTGCTGAACATGAAGGTTCGCGGGCAGGCGATCTACCGGACCCTGTTCTACATCCCGTCAATCGTCCCCGTCGTGGCCTCGTCGCTGATCTTCGTCTGGATTTTCCAGCCATCGTTCGGCCTGGTGAACTCGCTGCTCTCGGACCTCCACGTCGAGGGCCCGACGTGGTTCTTCTCGATCACGTGGTCCAAGCCCACCTTCATCCTGCTGGGACTGTGGGGGCTAGGGCAGCCGATGGTGATCTACCTGGCCGCGCTGCAGGGCGTGCCCAAGGAGATGTACGAGGTCGCGGCGCTGGAAGGAGCCGGACCGCTGCAGCGGCTGCGCAAGGTTACGGTGCCGATGATCAGCCCCGTCATCTTGTTTAACGTGATCCTGTCGCTGGTGCTTTCCATCCAGTATTTCACCCAGGCGCAGGTTATCGAAAGCCCGCCGGGCAGCCCCGGCAGTTCAACTATGTTCTACGTTACCTATTACTACCAGCAAGCCTTTACCGATCTGCACCTGGGATATGCGTCAGCGATGGCATTCATGCTCTTTATCCTCGTTCTTATTGTCACGGTCTTGCTGCTGAGATCGTCGTCAAGGTGGGTGTACTACGAGAATGACCAGCGATAAGGACCGGTAGCATGCACACCGCAGTGACATCGGATTCACGCACGGCCTCCGCTGTCGATCATGCTGGGGGCCCGCGTAAGCGGCGCTGGACCCGCCGCAAGGCAGGCGCCAGCGCGGCCAAGCACATCGTGCTGATCGTGCTGAGCGCCATGTTCGGGCTCCCGCTGCTGTGGATGGTCCTCACGTCGTTCAAGACCGCGGCGCAAGCGCTCACGCTGCCGGTGGTGTGGTGGCCGCACCCGATACTGACCAGCAACTACCCGCAGCTATTCGCCGCACTGCCGTTCTTCAGGTTCTTCCTCAACACGTTCGTGTACGCGGGCGTGACCATCGTGGGCGTCTGCATCTCGAGCAGCCTGGTGGCCTACGGGTTCTCGCGGCTGCGCTGGCCCGGGCGGGACGCCGTCTTCTACGTCATGCTGATGACCTTGATACTGCCCTTCGTCTGCACCTTGATACCACTGTTCGTGATGTACAAGCGCTTCGGCTGGATTGGCACTTACCTGCCTTTGGAGGTGCCGACATTTTTCGGCAGTTCTGTCTTCAGCACCTTTCTGCTCCGCCAGTTCTTCATGACGATACCGCAGTCATTGTCTGACGCGGCTCGCATCGATGGCGCCAGCGAGTTCTATATATACCGGCGGGTTATCCTGCCACTGGCTAAACCGGCCATGGCGGCCGTTATCCTCTTCCAGTTTATCTACTGCTGGAACGACTACCTGGGTCCGCTGATCTACATCAGCAATCAGTCGTCGTATCCGCTCTCGCTCGGCCTGGACCTGATCCTCGGGGACTATTCGACCAACTGGGCCTGGGTGATGGCCGGGGCGACCGCGGCGACCGCCCCGATCGTCATCCTGTTTTTCCTGACCCAGCGCACGTTCATACAGGGGATCGCCCTCACCGGCACGAAGGGATGAACGCCAGATGCCCGTGAACTCGCCCGTGAACCCGCTGACCCGGCCGGCTACCCGGGTCAGCCCGGCCCGCCTGCCGGGCCTATCCGGAACGCCGATCATGGTCGCTCTCGCCGCCATCTTCAACTTCCTCGCCCTCAACCTAGTCTTGCTCATCGCGTCGCTGCCGGTCATCACGCTGCCGGTGGCGATCAACGCGGCCACGGTCGCGCTGCACCGATGGCGCGACGAGGGCGAGGACAGGGTGGTGGCCGAGTTCGTCGGCGCGCTGCGGTCCAGGCCGCCGCTACGGACGACAATCCTCGTCGGTGTGCCGCTCGCGGCGGCCGTCGTCGGCGTAGCGGAGGTACACCATTTCATCCGAGGCGACAGCCTGACCGACCGCGTCTCTCTCGGGTTCGGCTTCGGCGCGCTCCTGATCACCCTCATGGCCATGGGTTATGTGTTCCTTCTGGCCGCACGTGAGCCTGGCTGGTCACCGGCTGAGTTGTGGTCGCTGTGCGCTGGCCTGGCGATCAGGAATCTCCTGGTGACCGGGCCGCTCTTCCTGATCGAGATAGCGGGCGCCGCGGCCGTCACCTTGATCGACCCGGCGCTCCTGCTCCTCGGATTCCCGCTCCTTGCGCTGCAGCTCATGAGGCTCACGGCGCAATTTGGCCTGCGCCGGGCCGCACCGAAACAGCCGCCGAGATGAGACCGCAGCTCACGGTCCACCTAGCCAACGAGACGGGACCCGTGTTCGGTGGGGCCAGCGGCGCGCTTTACGGGCTGAGCGAAGACGGCGTGCCAGCCGCCGACCTGCTGGCCCCGCTGCATGTCAGGACGATCGCGCAGAAGGCGCCCGGCGGCCTGCAGCATCCCACCGGGGACGCGGATAAGGTCGCGGCCGGATTCTTCGCCGCGGGCGGGGAGCTGATTCTCGTCTACCTGCAGGACATTTATCCGGACTGGCCGTACAAAGACAGCGGCATCGCGAACTACCTGACCAAGGTAAGGGCTGCCGCCTGTTCTTTTGCTGACCGTCCCTACCGTAACCAGGTCGCGTTTGTGCCGTTCAACGAGCCGGACTGGATCTGGTACGACCTCAAGACGGCCGACCCGGCCCAGTACATCACCAACCGTGACCGGTTTCTCGCCGACTGGGCAACGGCCTGCCTGACGATCCGCTCGGTGAATCCTGACGCGCTTATCGTAGGCCCGAACGAGGCCTACTACGACAGCCGGTTTATGCCCGACTTCCTTTCCGCTGCGAAAGCCAGCCACGTCCTGCCCGACATCATCAGCTGGCATGAGCTGAGCCCGGATTCACTGCGGACATACCGGTCGAGCTACGCTAACTTCCGCGAGCTTGAACAGCGGCTCAGCATCCCGCCGCGGCCGGTCAATATCAATGAGTACGGCAACCGGCGCGATCTATCCAACCCTGGGCAGCTGGTTCAGTGGATCGCCATGTTCGAGGACACCAAGGTGGACGCCGACCTGGCCTACTGGGATATCGCGGGCAACTACGCGGACAATGCGGTTCAGAACAATAGGCCGAACGGGTCGTGGTGGCTGCTGCGCTGGTATGGCGCGCTGACCGGGCAGACCGTCCAGGTCGCGCCGCCGGCCCCGGACACGATCGACACCCTGTGCGGGCTGGCCTCGCTCGACACCGCGAAGCGGCAGGCCCGCGTCATCCTCGCGAACCCCGCCGGCCAGCCTGCCCGCGTCGCGCTGACCGGCCTTGACCGGCGCGTCTTCGGCGAGCGGGTGCGCGTTCTCATCCAATCCACGACCTGGACGGGCTACGACGGCGGCGCGAGCACCCCGGTCGAGGAGGCCATCGCGGATTACCCCGTGATGAACGGCCGGGTGACCGTGGACCTGGACGTGATGGACCCGATGGCCGCCTACCAGCTCACGATGAGCCCGGCGACCGGAGCGCCGCCGCCCGCTATCTCGCCGCCGTGGATCGCCCAGTATCTTGCCGCGGCCTCGACCCGCACGGACTGCGCCGTGTACGAGCAGGGGTCCGCGGCTAACCCGGAGGGTTACGCCACCGCGGGCGGCGCGCACGTCGGCGCCATCGACCAGCCGGGCAGCCGAGTGGAATTCCAGGTCACCGTCCCGCAGGCCGGCCGCTACTTGCTCTCGGTGTACTACGGCAACCAGACGGAAGACGTCGCGGAACAGATCATGCGGGTCGACGATCAACCCTGGTCGTTCATCAGCTACCCGCCGACGCTCAACTGGACCTTCAGGTCACACCAGGACCTGTACCTGAACCTGACCGCCGGATCGCACGCCATCACGTTCGGCGTGTCCGATCCCGCTATCGGCACCGCTCAGGGCCAGGTCACCCCCAATATGATCAAGCTGGCCTACGCATCAGCCGCGATACCTGGCGTCACCCGTCCGGCCGGGCATCACCCGGCCGTCTACGCCGACCTGTCTGGTGGTGCCACGGTAGGCTACGGCCGCCCCTTGGGCGGGTCCGGCTCTTCGTGGGGGTACGTGACGGCGCCAGCTGGCTCCGGGATCCGGTTCGTCGTGCAGGCCGATCACGACGGCTACCACGACCTGCGGCTGCGGTACTCGGCCGCAGAACAGGATCCGCTGCCAAGGTTCAGTCTCCTGGTCAGCGGGAGCTACCTGAAGGACAGCATCGTCACGGAGGCGGCCGGCCTGACCTTTGACCGCGTCTACCTGCACGCTGGCATCAACCCGATCGAGTACCGGCCCGGGGGTAAGGGCGGCGCCGCGATCGTTTCGCTTGACGTGACACCAGACGCGGCGGCGGACGCCGCAGCGGCGGTGACCTACGCGGCCGCGGCGCCGGGGAACGTGCTGTCCGGCACGGCCGCGGTGGAGCTCAACCGGTATGCGTACGGCGGTCAGTGCGTAGGCGGGATCGGCCATGGCGCAAGCACGCTGACCTTCACCGGGGTCCGGGCGCCGTGGGCCGGCACCTACCGGGTCATCCTGAGTTACGCCAGCAACGACCGGGCCGAATCCGGCAACTACAACGTTAACCTGATCGACCCGGGGTTCACCGTCACTACGTCGGGCGGCACCCGGTTCACGACGCACGCACGGAACACCTATAGCTGGAATCAGTTCAACACCGTAGGGCTCACTGTGCAGCTCGCCGCCGGGGAGAACACCATCATGTTCGGTAACCCTCTCGGCCGGGCGCCCAACATTGACAAGATCATCGTGGCTCCGGCGTCACTGCCGTAAGAGCCGCGGCAAGACCGGTACCCGGGGTATCCGTACCGGGTCCGGGAAGGGGCAGATCATGACAGGCGCGCACCGGGCCGCCATCGTCGGAACGGGTTCTCGAGCTCAGCTGTTCACCCGAGGCCTGGCCCATCGAGCCGGTTACACCGTGGCCGCACTATGCGATCCGAGCCCCACCCGGATGGCTTATCACAACAGGCTGCTGACTGAGGCAGGTAACACTCCCGCCTCCCTGTGGTCTCCCGGCGCCTTCGCCGAGATGCTGGCAAAGGAGGACATCACCGATGTCGTGGTGTCGACGGTGGACGCGCTGCATGACTACTACATCGTCCCCGCGGTCGAAGCGGGCTGCCGGGTCGTCACGGAAAAGCCGATGACCACCGACGCCGCGAAATGCCAGTCGATCCTGGACGCGACCAGCCGCACCGGCAACCCGCTCACCGTCGCCTTCAACTACCGGTACAACCCGGTGCACGAGCGAGTGTGGCGGCTGCTGCACGAGCAGGTGATCGGCGAGGTTCTCTCCGTCCACTTCGAGTGGCTGCTGGACGTGCGGCACGGCGCGGACTACTTCCGCCGCTGGCACCGGGACAAGGCCAACAGCGGCGGGCTGATGGTGCACAAGGCCAGCCACCACTTCGACCTGGTGAACTGGTGGCTGGGCAGCGAGCCGCAGGAGGTGTTCGGCTATGGCCGACTCGGCTTCTACGGCGCGGACGCCGGGATCCGCCACGGGCTCCGCCGCGATTACCAGCGTGCGCACAACTCGCCGCAGGCGATCCAGGACCCTTTCGCCCTGGACATCTCCGGCCACCAGGGGATGCGGGAACTTTACCTCGACGCCGAAGCCGACAGCGGCTACATCCGCGACCGGAACGTCTTCGACGGCAAGATCAGCATCGAGGACGACATGGCCGTTCTCGTGCGTTACGCCAGCGGAGCGTCGATGACCTATCACCTGACGGCCTATTCCCCGTGGGAGGGCTACCGTGTCATGTTCAACGGAAGCGCTGGCCGGCTCGAGCTCGAAGTGGTGGAAAGCCAATGGCAGCCGCCGCCGGACCGGATGGCGCCGGCCGCCGGCGCCATCCATGGAGAGGTCGCGATGGCCAACGCCGGCCGGGCCACGATCCGGGTGCGCAGGCTATGGGAGCCACCGGCCGACATTTTTGCGGCCGGGGGCCACGGCGGCCACGGGGGCGGCGACGAGCGGATGCTGACCGCGCTATACGGCCCGGCGGATCCCGGTGACGCATCCGAGCCGGGCGACGCGGCCCGCCAAAGCGCCAACCAGCGCGACGGTGCCCTGGCGCTGACCGTCGGTGTCGCGGCCAACGAATGCTTCGTCACCGGGCAGCCGGTACGAATCGCCGATTTGGTCGCGCTCAGACCGTAGCGTTCACCCGTCGCGGGCGCCGGCGCGTCTCCGCGTTCTGCCAGGCCGCGTCACCCGCTTATCTGTACCACTTTCGTCAGGCTCTCCGGTTGACGGCAAAAATCGGTCTACTCTTTCTCATTCTTGGGCGGGCAGGCAGTCGGACGCTGAGCCGTCCTGGCCTAGCTGTGCTTGACTGCGGCGTGAAGGGCGCTGAGGAGGGTGTCCCAGCCCTTCTTGTGTGCGGGCTGGTCTTCATCGGGCAGGCCGTGGTGCGTCAGCGACACGATGGTGTCGTCGCCGTCGGCGGTGAGGATGACCTCGACGGTGGTGCTGCCGGCTGGCATCGTTTCGCTGCCGGGCAGCCCCCACGTGAAGGCCACGCGGGTGGGCGGCTCGACCGTGACGTAGGTGCCGCGTGCTGGCGAGGCGCCCACCTCGACGGCGAATACTCCGCCGGGCTGCGCGTTGAGGTCGGCCCGGTCGCCCAGCCAGGTGACGATCAGCGCCGGATCGGTAAAGTACGGGAAAACCGCCTCGGGCGGTGCGGCGATGCGCGTGGTCGCGGTCACGGGCGGCGATGAGGGCACGGCGTTATCTCGTTTCCTGGGAAGGCTGGGCACCTTCGACGGCATCCTTGAGGCGGGCGAGCGCGTCCGGCCAGAACTCGGCGAGCAGGGCCCGCACCGGGTCCAGCGCTTCGTGTCGCAGCATGTAGAGGCGCCGCGTGCCGTCGCGGCGCTCGGTGAGCAGGCCGGCCTGTTTCAAGACCGCGATGTGCTGGCTGATCGCCTGCTGGGTGAGCGGGAACCTCGCCGCGATCTGCCCGGCGGCCATCTCATGGCCTTGCACCAGGCGGAGGATCCGCCGGCGATGCGGGTCGGCGAGCGCCCTCAGCACAGCGTCCGGTGCTGAGGCGTCCGCCTGGCTCTTTGGTCTTGGCATGTCGCTCTGATCTTCCCGGGCTTAGCTCACGGTGTCGGCCTGATGCTCGCGGCAGGCGGCGGCGCGCTCGTCGGCGGCCTAGCCGGACGCGTTCCCGCCGTCACGGTCGACGTAGTCAACCAGGCTGGCCAGGGACTGGGTCCAGCCCACGTCGCACATCGAGTAGCACTCCAGTTGCGGAGTGAGGCCGTGATGAGTAAAGCGCAGGACCGTGCCGCCGTCCCCGGCAGGCGCGATGTCGAACGTGATCGTGGTGCCGGCCCAGTCCGGGGTAGGCACTGAGGCGAGCACGGTCCAGCAGACCCCGGCGGCCCGGTCGGTCCCGTCAACCCGCATCCGCACTTCCTGGCCGCGGAACATGAGTCTGATCTCGCCGCCGGCGCTGCCCGATCCGGTGGCGGGGGCCCACCACCTGGCGATCGCGTCGGCGGAGGTCAGCGCGTCAAACACGGCCCCGGGCAAGGACTCGAAGGTCTTGGTCGCCTGGTAGCCGGCGATGTCGGTCGTTGCGGTCATCGTGCTCTCCTTGTGCCGGGCGGCCTCGTGCCACCTTCTACAAGAAGTTTATTAAACAAGTAACTTATTGTCAAGCGGGCAGTTCGCGCTGGAGTTGTCGGCATCAGAAGATGCGGGCAGGGTGCTCTCGCCCAGGAACCGGGGTGAGGAGGCCAACTTCGACCCCTCCCCCTTCTTCGACGATCGGGCAGCCTTTGGCGAGTTCCACGGCTTCAGCGAAGTCGTTGGCCGTGACGAGTGTGTAGCCGCCGAGCGGCAGTGGCGTTCCGCAGGTGCCGACGGGTGTCCGCTCGAAGACTGGGTTGCCGATGTCCATCAGGTGGGAGCCGAGCTGCTTGAACCAGGTTTTCCAGGCTGCGGCGGTATCGGCGGTGCCGACGTAGTTCTCTGGCTGGCGGTGAACGAGCAGGTAGGTATTCATCTGAATGTCCTTCCTCTGAAATTGGGATGTCACCACACGTAGACACCGCCAACACATGGAAGTGGGCGCATCGGGCGGCGCAGAGTATGCGACGATATCGCCGTGACCGCCGAGGAGCTGATTGACCTGGCCCGCGCGGGCGATGGGGAGGCGTTCCGCCAGCTCGTCGGCCCTTACCAGCGAGAGCTGCAGGTGCACTGCTACCGGATGCTGGGTTCGGTCCAAGACGCCGAGGATGCCATGCAGGACGCGCTGCTGACGGCCTGGCAAGGGCTGGGCGGTTTCCAGGAACGCGCCTCAATCCGGACCTGGCTGTACCGGGTGGTCACCACGCGCTGCCTAAATGCGCGGCGATCTGCTCGGCGCCGCCGCGGGACAAGTGCCCTGCCAGGTCCCCAGCCACCTCAGCCGACTCGACTGGGCGAGGTGACCTGGCTCGAACCCTATCCCGATGTCCTCCTGGAAGGTCTTGCCGACGCTGAGCCAGGGCCCGAGGCCGGGTACGAGACACACGAAGCGATCTCACTAGCTTTCATCACCGCAGTTCCGCTACTTCCGCCGCGGCAGCGCGCGGTCCTGATCCTGCGCGACGTACTCGGGTTCGCCGCCGGTGAGGCGGCCCGGATCCTCGGCTCCACCGAGGAGTCCGTGACAAGCGCGCTCCAGCGTGCCCGCGCCACCATGCGCAACCGCCTCCCGCATGGAGCCGAACCACCACCGGCACCCGGATCGGCCAGCGAGAAGCAGCTCATAGACCGGCTCACCCATGCCTACGAGACGGGCGACGTAGACGCCATCATCGCCCTGTTCACCGAAGATGCGTGGCTGACTATGCCGCCGGCGCCGCTGGAATATCAGGGTCAAGACCTGATCGCCCGTTTCCTGACGGCGATCTCGTTCCGAGACGGACGTACCTACCGGCTCATCCTCACGCGGGCTAACGGCCAGCTCGCCTTCGGCGCCTACCTGCGCGAAGGGCGACCTGACGGTGCACAGGCAAACAGTCTGCTGGTGCTCACCCTCACCGGGAGCCGCATCCAGGCAATGACCCGCTTTAGGGGCAGGATGCTGCCTCGCTTCGGCCTGCCGCCCAGCTAAAAGGCCCACCCGGTATCTATCACCCAGCCGGACCCGTCGGATTCCGGGCGCCGGGCCAAGCTGACGATTGCCAGCGCTGCGTCCTGCGCATCCCCGAGCTGGTGCTCGCCTGCCTCGACCCGCGGATCGCCGCCACCGAGCCGGACCCGGATCCAGGACCTGCTCCGGTCCAGCGAGGGGCTGAACGTGGGGACGAACTTCCTGCCCTGGCGCGCAGGTTACGGATTGTGCCGGGTGAGTTCTCAGTGATGAGCAGGCGGCAGCGTACGGCTGGACGGCGCATTGGCCAAGTCAGGCCATGTAGACAAGAGCATTGTGACAGTGGTAGCTTGCGAAAGTCATGACTAACGCAAGGTCGATGATCGAGGTGCTCGGCGAGCCGATGCGCGTCACGATCCTCGAGCGGCTCCTCGAGACACCGGCCACCGCGACAGAACTCGCGCAGCACCTTCCCGTGACCCGGTCAGCGGTCTCTCAGCACCTGCAACTGCTGAAGTCCGTCGGGCTGGTCGACGACACGCCCGCCGGCACCCGCCGGGTGTACAGGGTGGACCCGGATGCTCTCGCGCTGCTGCGCAGTTACTTCGACGCGTTCTGGAACCGCTCGCTCGAGGGTTTCCGCCGCGCCGCCGAGATGACCGCCCAGCCCCCAGCAGGCCGCCCAGGCCCCGGCCAGGACCTCGACTACCCGCAGCCCGATTCCCCAGGAGGAGCGCAGTGACGACGCAGCCCAGTCCCACCTCGGTCAGCACCGAAGTCGAGGTCGATGCCAGCGCGGAGCAGGCGTTCCGCGTCTTCACTGAAGGGATCGGCACCTGGTGGGACGACGACAAGCACATCCTGCAGGCCCCGCTGGCCGAGATGGTCTTCGAGCCCTATGCCGGCGGCCACATCATCGATCGCGGCACCGATGGCAGTGAATGCCGCTGGGCCACAGTTCTCGCCTACGAACCGCCCGTACGGGTCTGTTTCAGCTGGGACATCAACCTCCGGTGGCAGATCGAGCCCGACCCGGAGCGCGCCAGCGAGGTCGAGATCACCTTCACCGAGCTCACGCCCGGCCGCACCCTGGTGGTGCTGACCCACCGGCACCTCGACCGGCATGGCGACGGGTGGGAAGGCATGCGCGACACGGTCGGCTCGGGCTGGGGCCTGAGCGGCTTCGCCCAGGCGGCCCGGCAGCCTTTCAGTGGCGTTGCGCTCGGCAAGCCGCTCCCGGCCGTCACTGATGACTCGATGCGGTCCAGGATCGCCCAGGCCAAGCCCTACACCGTCATGGTGCTGCATACCACCGCAGCCTTCACCCGTCCCGCCTGCGACGCCGTCGTGTGGGAACACGGACGACGCAACGTGGCACTCGCCGAAGCGGGCCTGCTCCCGGTCGTCCTTCCCGCCGCCGACGACAGCGGCATCGCCGGCTACGGCATCTTCAATGCCGACTTCGACACGACCCGCCGCCTCATGGACAACGACCCTGGCGTGCGCGCCGGCATCTTCAGCATCGAACTGCACCCAGTGCGCGGCTTCCCCGGATCCTGCCTGCCATGACCGGCAGCACCGGTTGATCGTCACACCCGCTCACCCTCGGCGGCCAGGGCGCGGCCGAGCGACTCGTGGACCTTGCCGTGGTAGCAGGCCACGGCGAGGGCGAGCCAGCGTTGCAGTTCGCCGAGCGTCATGACAGCGCGTGGCCCCCCCTGTCGTAGCCGCCGCGCCTGCCTTCGCGACACGCCCAGCTGAGAGGCCGCCGGGCCTGCAAACTCCAGGCCAACCCCCCGCTGCGCGGCGAGTTCCCTGATCACGCCGGCCCGGCGGACAGCCAGGCCCCACGCCTCTGTCGCTGCGGTCAGCACCCCCGCCCTGCCAGTGGTACATGACTGAGCTATTACCCGATCCAGCCGTCGAGCATAAGCGCGCACGCAACGACGCTGTCGAGATTCACTATGTGGTGGCTGGCCGTAGCGAAGCCGTGGTGCTGCTGCACGGATTCCCCCAGACCTGGTTGCCGTGGCGGAAGATCATCCCGCTGCTCGCCCGGCACCCACCGGGCAATCGCGCCGAGCGGCAGGAGTCGCAAGGTCGATCCGCGATGATGATCCGGACCCGCCGACCCCGGTACGAACAGCGGTGGTGTCGCTCCTATGCGATCGCAGTGGCGCTGGGGGCGGCACTGACGGCACCACGAGGCGGAGCCCGCCGCCCTGGCCGTGGCGGCGGACCGCGGTGACCGTGCCGATCAGTTGGAGGCCATGCGGGCGGCGTCGAACGGGGCCCGGTCGAAGACGAACCGGTTGTAGGTGATCTTGCCGTCCTTGACGGTGACGCACTCGGCGCCTGGAGCGCTCTTTACTGGCACGGTCGCGGTGTCGTACATGATCAGCGCGGTTTCCTCGTCGCCGAAGGCGGCGATCATTTCCGAGCCGGTGACGATCTGCGCGAACGGGCTCATGAAGGCGCGGTACGCCGCGGCGCCTTCCAGGCGCCCCGCCGGCGCGTCGCAGATGATGTCGTCGGCGATATAGCTCATGGCCTTGTCCAGGTCGTGACTGGTCCAGGCCTGGTAGTAGGCCAGCGCGGTCTGCAGCGCGGGACTGGTGGTGTCGGTCATGGCTGTTTCCTTTCATGATGGGATCTGCGGGCGATCCGTTCTGTGTGAAGCCGGCCGGGCCGGGCGCTGCCGCGGCCCGGCCGGCAGATCTGGTGCTCCCGTCGCCACGGCGTGCCAGATGCGGTGACACTGATCTAGCCGGGCTTCAGCCCGGCACTGGGCCGGGCATGCGGGGCCTGCCGTGCTCGGCCGGGTGAGGCAGGTGCCTGGCCTACGTGTACAAACTTGCTTCAGCAACTTACTTAGGTTACTTTATAAAGTAACCTAATCAGATTGGTGAAACAATGTCAAGAACCCAAGGCGGCCCGCCGGCAGTCCCGCCGCTGGCCATGAAAATCAGCGCGCTGTTCGACGCGCTGGTAGAGGCGCTGCACACGGCGCTGCCGGCCGCCGGCTTCACCGACATCCGCCCTGCGCACAGCATCAACCTCTTCCGCGTGATCGACGATGAGGGCACCCGCCCCACCGTACTTGCGCGCCGCGCCGGCGTCACACCGCAGGCAATGGCCGAGATCACCCGCTACCTCGAAGATCACGGCTATGCCGAGCGCCTCCCCGATCCCGACGACGGCCGCGCCCGCATCGTCAGGCTGACCCCGCGCGGACGGGAAGCCGCCGCCGTCGCTGGCCGGGTGTTCACCGATCTGGAGGCGAAATGGGAGGAGCACCTCGGCGGCCGCCAGATGGCACAGCTCCGCACGATGGTCGGCGAACTGGCCAGCCTAGGGACCGGCCAGGTCCGACGGGCCTTAGGCTTGTCTCTTAACCTCTGTGAAGCAAGCGGTGCGGTGGCTGGGCGAGCAGATCGCCTGAATTTGGGGCGGTCCGTTTTGCGGATGTGCGATCTGGTGCCTGGTGCTAAGAGGCTGCCGTTCGCTCATCCGGCGCGGGTCTCCGGATCGCGAGGCGGACTTGTGTCTGGGGGAGAGCAGGCCTGCTATCGGGTGGCTGAGGTTTCGGCGAGCCGTCTGGTGAGGTAGCGCCGCTCGGCGTCGGTGGGTGCGAGCTCGAGTGCCCGGCGGTAGGCGGCGGCCTGGTCACTTCGCCCGAGTCGGCGCAGCAGGTTGGCATGGGTGGCCGGGGGCGGTCGGCGCGGTCGCGTGACAGGCGGCGATCGCGGCCATCAGCTGGTAGGGGCCTGGCCGGCCGAGGCGGACCGCGGCGTCCAGGACCGCGGATGCCTCGCTGATGGCGGGGGTGTCCCACAGGGCGCGGTCCTGGTGCTCCGGGTTACCAGGTCGCCGGCGTCGTCGGTGCGGGCGGCGCTGCGGGCATGGTGGAGGACCATGAGGGCGAGCAGGCCCAGCGCTTCGGGCTCATCGGGCATCAGCTCCGCGAGGAGGCGGGCCAGGCGGATGGCCTCGGCGCACAGCGCCTGGCGCACCAGGTCGACGCCCGCGCTCGCGCCATAGCCCTGCGCATCCCGGGCGGGGGCGGGCGCACCGGGTCTTATTGTGCATCAGCGGTAGCTGGCGCCTCAGGGGTTACGCGGAAATGACCGTATCGGTGTCGCCGGACAGGAGTTGCTGCGGGATCTGGGTGAAGGTGTACTGGGCCGAGGTTCCGGGCGCGAGCGTGAACGTCCAGATGACGTCGAAGCGGTCGTCTGGCCATGCTGAGGGGATGACCGTTCCCGCGACGGCCGGCAGCGACGAGGCGAGCGAGCTGGTGAACTGGTGGCTGGGCAGCGAGCCGCAGGAGGTGTTCGGCTACGGCCGGCTCGGCTTCTACGGCGCGGACGCCGGGATACGCCACGGGCTCCGCCGCGACTATCAGCGTGCATACAACTCGCCGCAGGCGAGGGATGACCCCTTCGCCCTGGACATATCCGGCCACCAGGGGCTGCGGGAGCTGTACCTCGACGCCGAATCCGACAGCGGCTACATCCGCGACCGGAACGTCTTCGACGGCGAGATCAGCATCGAGGACGACATGGCCGTTCTCGTACGTTACGTCACCGGAGCGTCGATGTCCTACCACCTGACGGCCTACTCCCCGTGGGAGGGCTACCGGGTCATGTTCAACGGAAGCGCGGGACGGCTAGAGCTCGAGGTGGTGGAAAGCCACTGGCAGCCGCGGCCGGACCAGACCGTGCCGACGACCGGTGCCATCCATGGAGAGGTCGCCATGGCCAACGCCGGCGGGGCCACGATCCGGGTGCGCAGGCTGTGGGAGCCGCCGACCGATACGTTCGTGGCCGGCGGCCACGGGGGCCACGGGGGCGGCGACGAGCGAATGCTGACCGCGCTGTACGGGCCGCCGGATCTCGGCGCAGAACCCGTGTCGGCCGACGCGGCCCGCCAGAGCGCGAACCAGCGTGACGGCGCCCTGGCGCTTGCCGTCGGCGTCGCAGCCAACGAATGCTTCGTTACCGGGCAGCCGGTCCGAATCGCCGACCTGGTCGAGTTCAGGCGGCGTCGGCGGGACGAGTTATGTGGGTATCAGGGGTTGCTAGGCGCCGCGGGGGTTATACCGGAATTACCGTGTCGGCGTCGCCGGATATGAGCTGCTGCGGGATCTGGGTGAAGGTGTACTGGAGCGGGGCTGTACCAGGAGCGAGGGTGAACACCCAGATGACGTCGAAACGGTCGCCGGGCCACGCCTGGGGGATGACCGTTCCGGCGACGGCAGGCAGCGACGAGGCGAGGGACGGAATGTGGTCGTGCTCCCAGCAGATCAGCACGACGCCGGAATACTGGGTCACCACGGCGGAGGCGAGGGCGGGTTCATCGCCCTCGGCATAGGCGGAGACGATGGCCAGCCCGAGGCGGTCACTCAGGGCCTGGATCGTCTGGTGGGTCCGGTGGTCAGCTGTCTTGTCGGCGCTTCCGTAGGAGGGCGAGAGCAAGGTGGCGGGAGTCTGAAGTCCGGCTTGGAGCGGGCCGGTGGCGGGATCGAAAAGGACGGCCAGCGCTCCGGAACGCTGCCAGCCCGTGGGCAGCAGGGAATGCGGATTCTGATTTCCCTGGAAATCGACGCCGAATGGCGGGACCGGAGCGGGAGGAGTCTGCCCCGGAGCGACGACCGGCGGATCATCGGGCTTTTCACCGTGACGGATGATGTAAATAATGTCCGGAGGTGCAGTTGTGGCTTGTTCGGGTTGCTGACTCATGATGGCCCCTCCCGTGAATCTCGTCTGCGCAGGCCAGCCTCATTATCTAGTGTGCCGTTCTCGGGCGGGATTATGAATGCGTGTCGCCATCGCATCATTGCGAAGGTTTGTAAAATTGTGAAGGCTTATTAATTTGCTTATCACCGGCGCCGGAAGCGGCGCGCTTGGTGCGCAACGCGGCGTCACCACCGGCTTCACCTGACCGTGACCAGCGGCGAGTATGGTTTGCAGGCAAAGACGGATACGGGCCATCCGTCACAACGAGAAACCGAGAACATGACCAGCCGCCAGCCGGGAACTACACCGCCGGGCCGTGTGGGCATGACGGACACCGGAACGCCTGGTAACACGGGAACGCCGGACGCCGTGCGCCGGCCGGGCTCGGGGCCGCGCGGAGCGGGCTCGGGGCCACCCGGGACGGTGCTGGTGCTGCCGTTGACGCTGCTGATCATCCTGGGGCTGACCGGGCTGCGCGGCGCGGTGGCGGAGCCGCGCTGGGACGGGCCGCTGCATCGTGACGGGGTGGTCATCGGCCTCGCGCTCGAGGTCGTGCTAGGGGTCCTGCTCGTGATCACGATCAGGCGCCGGGCCGCCGCGCAAGCGGTCAACGCGGCGCCGGTCAACGCGGTCGCGGTCAAGCTGCGCGGGGTGCTCCTCTTCGTGCTCAGCACGGGTACGGTCGCGGTGGCGGTGACCATCATCGTCGGCCTGCACCTGCGTCTCTTCTCTGGCAAAGTCAACCCACTGCCAACCCAGCTGGCACCGAAATTGAAACTGTCGCCACCTCCGGCGCTCAAACCGCACAGCTCGTTCACCGTCCATCTCCCTCTTGCCGCTCTCCTGTACGGCTTGCTCGTCGCGGTGCTCCTAGCCGCGGTCGTGCTCAGCATCTGGTGGGCTCGGCGGTTCCGGCCATCCGGCGAGAGCAGGGACAACGGTTTCATTGCGGAGGACCCGGAGGACTTGCGGGAGGCGGTGGAGTCGGGCCGGTCGGCGCTGCGCACCATCGACGACGCGCGGGCCGCCATCATCGCGTGCTACCTGGCGATGGAAGCCAGCCTGGCCGAACGCGGCGCGGCCCGGGCCATCGCCGATACCCCCGACGAGCTCCTGACGCGCGCCCAGGCCACCGGGATCGTGCGCGGCACCGCCGCCGCGCGGCTGACCGCGCTCTTTTACGAGGCCAGGTTCTCCAGCCACCCGCTGGACCGCAGCCAGCGTGACGCGGCCGCCCACGCGCTCGACGAACTCGCCGCCGCGCTCGCCGAAGCCGAAGCCGCGCTCGCCGAAGCCGCGACGGGCGGAGCGGGACCAGCAGCAGGGGCGGGTGCTTGATGAGCTCTGAGGATGCGCACGCCGCGGCAGGGGACGGGACGGTTAGTCCGTGGCGGGGGACGAGGCCGGAGCTGGTCATCGCGGGGGTGCTGGCTGCGGCGGCGGCCGTGGCGGGCTACCTGATGGCCGGGTGGACGGGCCTGTCGGTGGTGGTCATCACGGCGGCGGCGATCGCGCTGCTCGTGCTGCGCGCCCTGCTGCCGCAGCTGACCCCGGACCAGTCGAGGAAGGCCAGGGAAAAGCCGACGGCGCGCACGCTGAGCGGCTACTCGCACCGCAGGTTCGTGGTGCGGACCGCGTCGAGCAGCCTGGCCTTCTACAACGGCGAGCTGAGACCGGTCCTGGAGCATCTGCTGGCCGCCCGGCTGACCGAACGCCACGGCGTTAACCTCTACCAGGACCCGGCCGCCGCCCGCGGGCTGCTGTGCCGGAGCCCCCGCGACGCCGGCCTGTGGGCCTGGATCGATCCGGCGGGCAGGCCGAAGGAACCCGCGCGAGGCCATTCGGAGCAACCGGGTATCCCCCGGCGCACGCTGGCGCATCTCATCGACCGATTGGAGCAATTGTGACTACCGCCATGAGGACGACGGAACAGACGGCGCAGACGTGCACGGCCATCCTGGATGAGCTCGAGCGGGCGGTCGTCGGCCGTCGCCGGACCCTGGAGCTGGTGCTGATCGGCATCCTGGCCGGCGGTCACGTCCTGCTCGAAGACCTGCCCGGGCTGGGCAAGACGCTGATCGCGCGGTCGTTCGCGCGGGTGCTCGGCCTGGACTTTGCCCGCATCCAGTTCACCCCGGACCTGCTGCCCTCCGACGTGGTCGGCGCTCCGCTGTACGACCAGCGATCGGCCGACATGGTGTTCCGGCCAGGACCGGTGTTCACCCAGCTGCTGCTGGCCGACGAGATCAACCGGACACCGCCGAAGACTCAGGCGGCGCTGCTCGAGGCGATGGGCGAGGGCCAGGTGAGCGTGGACGGGCAGACCCGCAGGCTGCCCCAGCCGTTCATCGTGCTGGCCACGGACAACCCGATCGAGTACGAGGGCACCTATGAGCTGCCCGAAGCTCAGCTCGACCGGTTCCTGATGCGGCTGCGCCTTGGTTACCTGACGGCCGGCGACGAAACGGCCATGCTCCGGCGCCGGGTGGACCGCGCCGCCGAGCAGGTGGAGCTGCGGCCGGTCACCGGCCCGGACGGGGTGCTCGCCATGCGGGAGACGCTCGAGCGGGTGGAGATCACCGCCGACCTGCTCGATTACATCGTGGCCATCGTCACCGCGACCAGGAACGACCCGCAGGTCCAGGTCGGGGCCAGCCCGCGCGGCGGCCTCGCCCTGGTCCAGCTGGCCCGCGGCCAGGCGCTGGTTAACCAGCGCGACTACGTGATCCCCGACGACATCAAGCAGGTGGCGGTGCCGGCCCTGGCGCACCGGGTCACCCTGCGGCCGGAGCTGTGGGTGCGCCAGGTCTCCTCCGATGAGGTGGTGACCAAGTTGCTCGCGGCCGTGCCGACGCCGAGAACCGACCCGAACGCGCGGGCCAGCGGCCGTGACCAGGCTCAGGTTGTCACCGGCTGATGTCGTCCTCCATTGAGCCGAACGATCGCTTGTTTCGCGTGCCCGGTCATGAGCTTGAGGTGCACTGGAGATCGTCGCGGCACGCGCGCCGCCTGCTCACGCTGGGCATCGCCGGGGTGTTTATCGCCTTGCTCGCCCGGCGTCCGGAGTTCGCGGGCGTGGCGGCCCCGGCGCTGCTGCTGCTCGGGGCAGGCCGGGTGCAGCGACGGCCGGCCCGGATCGGCGTGCGGGTGCGGCCGAGTGCGACCCGGGCCTTCGAGGGCGAGCTGGTCGCCCTGGACGTGCGGGCCGAGGGCCAAGGTGATAGTCACGTCCGGTGGACGCTGCACCCTGGTACGGACATCGATCCGGGTGACGTCACCGCCGCCGACGGGGCGCAGGCCCGCTTCACCTTCACCCCGGAGCGCTGGGGACGGCGGGAGATCGGCACCATGGACGTGGTGCTGCGCGACCGCTGGCGGCTGGCCGAGGGACACCTGACCGTGACCTTGCCCAAGCTCGACTGCTACCCGGCCCCGGCGGACCAGCGGACCAAGGTGGTGCTCCGGCGGCTGCCGAACCGGCTCGGCGAGCATCCGGCCCGGACCTCCGGCGAGGGCATCGAGTTCTTCGGCGTCCGCGAGTACGTGCCGGGCGACCGGCAGCGCAGCATCAACTGGCCGGCCAGCACCCGGCGCGGGCGCCTGCAGGTGAACACCTTCGCCGCCGAGCGCTCGCAGGACGTGGTGCTGCTCGCCGACG
>Ga0302325_10010254_pt1 | contig 20344 bp, 13 predicted proteins | sample Palsa_T0_2_FD_201948 | JGI IMG/M metagenome (GOLD analysis project Ga0302325, IMG submission 201948) | Peat permafrost microbial communities from Stordalen Mire near Abisko, Sweden - Palsa_T0_2 | ecosystem: Environmental > Terrestrial > Soil > Palsa > Peat permafrost | place: Sweden: Abisko...
CGTAGCCGGTCAGATCGATCGTCCCGTTCCCGGTCCCGCCAGCGCCGGTCACCACCAGCCCGCCGCTGCCGACATAGAGGTCCGATTCCGACGTCGAAAGGTCCAGAGTCCCCTCGTACTTGACGTCGTTCAGGGTCCCATAATCGAAGAGCATTCCCGAACCGGCGTCCTTGATCGTCCCGCCGTTGATCTCGCCGCTGGGGGCCAGGGTCAGCTGGCCCAGCGCCGTTCCCGTGCCGATCGAGAAGGTCGCGCCGGTGTTGGTGATCGTCCCTTCGATCGCAATCGAGCCGGCGTTGGTAAGACTGCCCAGTTCGGCGGTGGTGAGATCCAGGTCGAGATCGACAATCGACTTGGACGCCACGGTGATCTTGCCGGCGTTGTCGAAATCGGTGGGCTCGAGCTCGAGCGTATCGCCGCCCGAGACCGCGATCGTGCCGTCGTTCACGAAGCCGAGCGGGTCGATCACGAACAGTCCGCCGCTCAGGTCGGCGTTGATTACGCCCTTGTTGACCACCGTGTCGCCCGCGGCGCCCGTGCCGCCGATCTGAGCTTCCTCGCCGGTATGGTCGATCGTCAGACCCGCGCCCAGGGTCACGATCGCGGCGGCGCTGGGATCATACTCGTCGATGGTGGAATAGTAGCCGGAGGCGCCGATATCGACGGTGGCGTCATTCAGCGTCTGAGTCCCCTCCAGAAAAAGGGTGCTGTCGTAGCCGGTCAGATCGATCGTCCCGTTCCCGGTCCCGCCAGCGCCGGTCACCACCAGCCCGCCGCTGCCGACATAGAGGTCCGATTCCGACGTCGAAAGGTCCAGAGTCCCCTCGTACTTCACCCCGTCGAAGCTCCCGCCGGCGAACACGAAGGCGCCGCCGGTGGCGCTGACAACGCCGCCGCTGATCTCGCCGCCGCTGTCGAGCGCGACGGTCCCGGCGGTTGCGGTGAGAGTCGAACCCAGGGTGAGCGTGGCGCTGAGCTGAAGCGTCGCATCAGCCGCATCGAGGGTCAGCGAACCGACGGATCCCGCCGCGGAAAACGTGACCGTGTAGGTCCCCGAGGCGTTGATGTCGGCGTCGTCCGAGGCGCCCGGGACCTTGTCGCCCACCCAGTCGGAAGCGTCGCTGAAATCCCCGCTGACCCCGCTCGCCCAATCGATCGTCGCCATGGCCCGAGCCCTTCCGCACGCGCTTCCAGTCTATTAGGCCGGCGAAGCCAACGAGGGTAGGCGTTAAGGATTGGTTCGACTCTGGAGGTTCGACCCTGGACCCGCCGCTAGAGGATTGATCCGAGCTTTGTCGTCCGTGTCGACGAGGCGCAATTCAAATGCTCCGAGATGGGTGGGGTCAATCCCAGCTCTGCGGAAAATCTAATGGTGATTGGGACATCCGACGGGGCGCTTCCATCGGCCCTATTCGGCGCGGGGGCGGGGTCTGCTATCGTGGGCTGTCGGGTTGGAGTCTAGTTGGTCGGCGCGCGCGTCGCGTTTGCGGGCCATGGATGGGGTTGGTGACGGCGAAGGCACGGATCCTGATCGTGGCGCGCGACGAAGCGCGAGTGGGGCCCCTGGCCGAGGGACTCGACCGCCTGGGCTGGCGTACGATCACCGCGCGCGGTCCCTACGCGGCCATGGCCGCCCTCGCCGACCTCACCATCGAGGCGGCCATCGTCGATCTCGGCGAGGGCGGCGAATCCCTCGACATGGCGCGGCGCCTGAAGGCAGCCTGCGCGCCCCGGCGCCTGCCGGTGATCGGTCTTGGCCAGCCCGACCGCCGTTGGGAGGAGCACGAGTTCGACCTCTTTCTCGCCCCGCCGCTGGAGGCCTCGCAGGCCGTGACCAGGCTCGAGGCGCTGGTGCGGGTCGCGGTCGCCGAGGAGGAGTTCGAGCTGCGGGTCCAGACGTTCGCCGAGCAGGGTCGGCTTCTCGCCGCCCCTGCGCCGGAGGCGGGACCGCTGCGGATCCTCGCGGTCGGCGAGCCGACGCCCTCGTTCCTGTCGCTCTCCAACGCCCTCTCGGCCATCGGCGCCGAGGTCGTTGGCGCATTCACCGCCTTCACCGCCTTCGATTACCTGCACGACCGGCGCTTCGAGGCGGTGGTGCTGTGGGCCGGCGACAATCGCAAGGAGGTGCTGCAGATCGCCACTGGCATGCGGCGCAACACCAAGCTCTACCACATCCCGGTCCTGCTCTGCCTGAAAGAGGCGAGCGACATCGGCCCGGCCGAGGCTTACGGGCGGGGCGTCACCGACGTCGCCTCGCCGTCGAGGTCGGAGGCGGAGACCGCCCGCAGGGTCGCCGAACTCGCCCGCGCCCATCGCCGGCAGAACGCCGTCCGCGCGGCCCTGGAAAGGGCCCGAAGCTCCGGCCTGATGGATGCGGCGACCGGCCTCTTCACCCGCGACCTCTTCGCCAGCCACGTCGTTCGCCTGGCCCAGGCCGCCCAGGCGCGCAACCGCAGCCTCTCGGTCTGCGTCCTCAAGGTCGCCGACACCGCGGCGGTGAACGCCGCCCGCGCCGGCGGCTATCTGGACCGCGCCATCCCTCAGCTCGGCTCGATGATCGGCCGGCTGGTGAGGGTCGAGGACACCGGGGCCCGGCTCGGGGCCGAGATCTTCGCCCTGGCCATGCCCGACACCGGCCTTGCCGCCGCCAGGGTCGCCTGCGAGCGCATCGCCGCCGTCATCGCCTGCACCGCCTTCGAGGCCGGCGCCGACCGGCCGCCGTTCGTCGCCGAGTTCGACATCGGCGCGGCCCAGGTCCAGGCTGGGGAAAGCGCCGTCCGGGCCCTGGAGATCGCCGCCGCCGAGGCCGGTCGGCGCCGCGCCGGCTAAGGAACAAGAGACTAAGGAACAAGGCTCATGGGCGGCGCGAACCTGGGACCAAGGTCCCTGAGCACGATCATCACGGTGGCAATCGTCATTGGGGTGATGATGCTGCGCAACAGCAAGCCCCGGCCGCTGCGGATCGAGCGGCTGTGGATCCGGCCGGTCATCTTCCTGGCGCTCCTCGTCTCCGCCTTCGCCGCCGCGCCGCCACCGCTGACGGCCGCGACGGTGGCGCTGATCGCCACGGGCTTGGCGGCCGGCTGCGCCCTGGGCTGGCAGCGCGGGCGCTTCATGCGCATCGAGGTCCACCCGGAGACCCACGACATCACCTCCCGCGCCTCGCCCCTGGGCATCATCTTCATCCTCGTCCTCGTCGTCGTCCGGATAGGGATGCGCGGCGCGATCGCCGGCGGCGGCGCGATTGGCGGGGTTCCGGCGGCAGCGGCCGCCGACGCCCTGATCGCCCTGGCGGCGGGGATGATGATGACCCAGAGCCTCGAGATGTGGCTCCGCGCCCGGCGGCTGCTCGCGGAAGCTATCGCCGCCAGGTCCGCCCCTCCCCAGCGAGGAACGCCGATCGTGCACTAGGGGGGTGGGGTCGAAGTGGTCTCGTCCGCAGATGACGCAGATTCGCACAGATGAAGATCATGGACCTGAGGAGGGCCGTCAACACTCACCAGAATTGTGGGACTATGTCCGACTCAGACTTGGTCCTTCAGTGTTACCGAAGCGGTCCGGGTCTTGCCGCCGCGCTTGACCTCCAGCGAGACGACCGTCCCGGCGGGTCGATCTCTCAAGGACATCCGAAGGTCCGAGAGCGACAGGGTTCCGGCCGGCTTGCCGTCGACCGCTACGATTTTGTCGCCCACGGCCAAGCCGGCGGCGGCCGCCGCGCCCCCGGCCGAGACATCGACCACCTCGAAGCCATCGTCGGCGAGGTTGATCCACATCCCCGACTTGTCGAAGACGCCGGTGTCGGCGACCGGCGTCGGCAGCGGCTTCAGGTACATGATCTGATGACCGTAATCGAAGGTGACGACGAAGCGTTTGAGAATGCCGGCTCCGACGTTGCCCTGGTAGGTCGGGTCGGCAAAGGCGCCCGACTTCTGGGACGAAAAGCCGGCGACGACGTCATCGACTTTCACCGGCCCCAAGGTCAGGGTCGCGCCCCTAGCGACATAGGAGCGCGAGTGGCCGCCCACGCCCCAGCCGTCGATGGCCATCGTCCCTTTGGGGAACTTCTCCACCAGATGCTGAGCGTTCACGAACGGGCTGGTCAGCGTGACCTCGACCCGTGAACCGGTGTCGATGTCGAACTTTCCAGGCAGGCCATCGAAGACGCCCCGGACCTGTGGAATGGTCTGGTAGAAGGCGAAAGGCACGGGGATTCCGGCTCCTTTCGGATCGAAGCTCGCCGGATCAGTGAACGTCAGGGTGTGCGCTCCGTAGTCGATCCGGGTGACGAGGCGGCGGAACACCTCGAAGCCGATCATGCCTCCGGCCTCGAAGCCCTCGGTCTTGGCCGAATGGAACGGGAGGACGCCGACCGTCTGGCCGCCGAGCGCGAGTTCGCCGATCTCGATCGAATCCACCTTGGCGAGGCCGGCCGCGACCGTGCCTTCGCCTGCGCCGTGGGCGGCGCCAGAGCCGGTTACGGTCTCGGCCAGCGCCTTGGCCGTCGGCGGCGAGAGGATGAACTGGCCGCCAGTGTCGAAGATGAAGAGGAACGGTCCTTTGTCGTTCACCTTCACGTCGGCGTAGATGTGGTTGTTCAGCAGCCGGAACGGCACGGTCGTCTCGCGCGCGCCGTCTGCGATCGACCAGTCGCGAGGCGCTGCGGCCGGCGGGCCGTAGGCCGTCCGCGGCCGCGCCGGCGCCTGGGTCTCGCGCGTCAGGGTCTGGGTCTGTAGCTGATCGGGCCCGTCGCCATTGTCGACGACGATCTTGTGGGCGGTCATCACGCCGGCCTCGGGGCGATATTCGCTGAAACTGGTGGCGACGATCTGGAAACCCTGCCGCTCGACGGTGCGCGCCAGCAGGTGGGACGTGGAATCGAACCACGCCTCGAAGGACTCGCCTCCCTTGGGGGTCACGGTGAGGACATCGAAGGACTGGCCGCCGTCTTCCTTGCGACCATCGAAGACCACGGTCGCTCCGTCGGCATCGGGCCGCCACCAGAGATTGGCGTAGCGGTACGCCTGGTTGGTCTGCAGCTCGATGGTGTCGCCGCCGGCCGTTGGGGTCACAGTGCCAGACGGATCCTTCAACCAGAATTGCGAGCCGTTGAAGGCGTCGGCCTGGTTGAGAGGCCCGATGCTCGAAGCATCGGTGAAAGCGCCGGTTCGCCGGTCGACTACCGTGACGATGGTTCCGGTAAGACCCGAGCCGGAATAGACGAAGTCAAATTCGAGGCTGCCTGGCCGTGCGGCCCTCGAACCCCCGCTGGCGACGCGATTGGCGTCGAGGACCGAGGCCGCATCCTCGCTCCAGGCCGGGGCGACGACAAGGGCGCTGGCCAAGGGCAGCAGAGCAAGGTGGTTGAGAGAGGGCATGGGATCAGCTTTGCGGTGCGTGGTCGGCGAAGCATCCCTAGCCTGAAGTTCCCACCCCAGAACAGTTAAGGTATTTACATGATCCGCGCCGGGGCGGACCGAGGCCGATGCCCGACCCTACTTCACGGCCTTTCCGTGCTCCAGGGACTTCGCGAGGACCCTGCGCGCCTGCCGAGCCCAGTATGCGCGGGCGCTGGGGCCTTCACCCCACCTGGCGCTGCGGGGTCTCGCCGCCCCTGGCCAGGCGCGCCAGTTCGGCGAGAATCCGTTCGGCGGCGGCGAGGCGCTCCTCGGGGCTCTCCCATTCGCCCTTGACGAGCAGGGTCTGGTCGGGGCGCAGGCGCCAGAAGGCGGCGTTCTTCTGGATGTAGGCGACGAGACCGGCTGGGTTGGCGAAGTGGTGGGCCCGGAAGGAGACCACCGCGCCCTTGGGTCCGACGTCGATCTTGGCGACGTTGGCCTCGCGGCAGAGGCCCTTGATCGCGACCACGTGCAGCAGCTGGTCGGTCTCGGGCGGCAGCGGACCGAAGCGGTCGATGAGCTCGGCGGCCAGGGCCTCGCGGTCGTCGGCGCGCTCGGCGTCGGAGAGGCGGCGATAGAGCGCCAGGCGGACATTGAGGTCGGGCACGTAGGCCTGCGGAATGAGGACGGCGGCGCCGGCGTTGATCTGCGGCGACCAGCCGCGGTCGGCGGCGCCCTCCGCCTCGATCGGGGTCTTGCGCCGCAGCTCGCCGACCGCGTCCTCCAGCATCTGCTGGTAGAGCTCGACCCCGATCTCGCGGATGTGGCCGCTCTGCTCCTCGCCAAGGAGATTGCCGCCGCCGCGGATGTCGAGGTCGTGACTGGCGAGCTGGAAGCCGGCGCCGAGGCTGTCGAGGGACTGGAGCACGGCCAGGCGCTTTTCGGCCGCGACGGTGATCGGCCGCTCGAACGGCGTCGTCAGATAGGCGTAAGCGCGGGCCTTGGCGCGGCCGACCCGGCCACGCAGCTGGTAGAGCTGGGAGAGGCCGAACATGTCGGCGCGGTGGACGACGAGAGTGTTGGCGGCCGGGATGTCGAGCCCGGACTCGACGATGCTGGTCGAGAGCAGGACATCGTAGGCGCCCTCGTAGAACGCGGCCATCACGTCCTCGATCTGGGTCGCGGCGAGCTGACCGTGGCCGATCACGAACTTCACCTCGGGAACCTGGTCGCGGAGGAACTTCGCCAGGTCCGGCAGGTCGGCGATCCTGGGCGCGACGTAGTAGGCCTGGCCGCCGCGGTATTTCTCGCGCAGCAGCGCCTCGCGGATCGAGACCGGGTCCCAGGGGGTGATGTAGGTGCGGACCGCCAGGCGGTCGACCGGCGGGGTGGCGATGATCGACATCTCGCGGATCCCTGAGAGCGCCATCTGCAGGGTGCGGGGAATGGGCGTCGCGGTGAGGGTCATCACGTGGACCTCGGCGCGGAGGGCCTTGAGGGCTTCCTTGTGCTTGACGCCGAAGTGCTGCTCCTCGTCGACGATGACGAGACCCAGGTCCTTGAAGGCCACCTGCTTGGAGAGGACGGCGTGGGTGCCAATGACGACCTCGATCTCGCCGCGGGCCAGGGCCTTGCGGGTCTCGGCCGCCTCGGCGGCGCCGACCAGGCGCGAGAGCCGGGCGATCCGCACCGGCCAGCCCTGGAAGCGGTCCCTGAAGGTCGTATAGTGCTGGCGGGCCAGCAGGGTCGTCGGACAGACCATCGCCACCTGGCGCCCGCTCATGGCCATGACGAAGGCGGCCCGGAGCGCCACCTCGGTCTTGCCGAAGCCGACGTCGCCGCAGATCAGGCGGTCCATCGGCTTGCCGGCGGCCAGGTCGGCGAGCACGTCGCCGATGGCGGCAAGCTGGTCGTCGGTCTCCTCGTAGGGGAAGCGGGCGCAGAACTCGTCGAAGAGGCCCTGGGGCGGCTCGACCTCCTCGACCACGTGGGTGGCCCTGGCGGCGGCGATGGCGATCAGGCCCTCGGCCATGTCGCGCAGCCTCTGCTTGGCCCTCGACTTGCGCGCCTGCCAGGCCGCGCCGCCCAGCCGGTCGAGCTGGACGCCCTCGCTCTCGGCCCCGTAGCGGGTCAGGAGGTCGATGTTCTCGACCGGCAGGTAGAGCTTGGCCTCGGCCGCGTAGTGGAGCTCGAGACAGTCGTGGGGGGCGCCAAGGACATCGAGGGTCTTGAGGCCCTCGTACCTGGCGATGCCGTGATCGATGTGAACGACGAGGTCGCCGGCCTGGAGCGCCGTCGCTTCGGCGAGGAAGTTCGCGGCCCGCCGGCGGCGGCGGGGCCTGGCCAGGCGGTCGCCGAGGATATCGGTCTCGGAGATGACCGCCAGGGCCTCGGCCTCGAAACCGGCGTCCAGCGGCAGGACGGCGCGCTGCGGCTTCTTCGGATCGGCGGCCTTGGCGGCCTGCCAATAGGGGGCGATGGCGACGCCCTTCAGACCATGGTCGGCGAGCATCAAGCCCAGCCGTTCGGACGCCCCCTCGCTGAACGAGGCGAAGATGACGCGCTTGCCCTCGGCCGAAAGCCGGCGGGCGTGGTCGGCGGCCGCCTCGAAGAGACTGACGCTGTCGGCGGCCCGTTCGGCGGCGAAGATCCGGCCAAGCTTGGCGCCCATGTCGACGACGAGCGGTCCCTCCTCGCGCTGGAACGGGGAGAACTGGCGGCCGGGGCGGGCGGCGAGCCCGTCCTCCCACTCCTCGACGTCCAGGTAGAGCGCCGCCGGCGGCAGGGCGCGATAGTGGCTTTTCCGCTCGGCCTGGGCGCGGGCCTCGAAGGCGTCCTCGATCATCGCGGCGCGTTCATCGCGCGCCTCGCGGGCCAGGTGGTCGACGCCGATCAGGATGCCCTGAGGCAGGTAGTCGAAGAGGGTCTCGAGCCGGTCGTAGAAGAGCGGCAGCCAGTGCTCCATCCCGGCGCGGCGGCCGCCGTGGCTGACGGTCTCGTAGAGGGGATCGTCGCCCGGGGCCCCGAAGGCGGCCAGATAGCCGCCCCGGAACCGCGAGATCGCCGCATCGTCGACCAGGACCTCGCTCACCGGCATGAGGTCGGCGCCGTCCTGGGGCCTGGTAGACCGCTGGCTCTCGCGGTCGAAGGCGCGGATCGATTCGAGGGTGTCGCCGAAGAGGTCCAGGCGCAGCGGCTCGGGCGATCCGGGAGGGAAGACGTCGATGACGCCGCCGCGGACCGCGAACTCGCCGCGCTCGGAGACGGTCGAGGCGCGCTGATAGCCGTTGATGGCGAAGTAGCGCTCCAGGTCGGCGATATCGACGGTGTCTCCGACCCTGGCCGCATAGCCGGCGGCGCCGACCACGCTTCGGGGCGGCAGGCGCTGGATCAGGGCGTCGGCGGTGGTGATGATCAGCGTCGACTTCTTCGGATCGAGCCCGCGCGCCAGCCGCGCCAGGGTCTCCATCCGCCGGGCGGCGACGCCGGCCGAGGGACCGGAGCGGTCGTAGGGGAGGCAGTCCCAGGCCGAAAAGCGGATCAGCTCGATCTCCGGAGCGAAGAACGCCATGGCGTCGGCGAAGGCCGAGGCGCGGCCCCCGTCGCGGGCGACGAAGAGCACCGGCGCGCGGCGGGCGCGGGCGATGTCGGCCATGGCCAGGGCGTCGAACCCCTCCGGCGCGCCGGCGAGCTCGAGGCGCCCCGGATCGGCGGCAACCCGCCGAAGGTCCGCGGTCGATGTCATCCGGGCAGGCGCCGCCCGGCGCGGCAGAAGGCGCGCAGGGCTTCCATCACCGGGCCCTCGAAGGCCGGCGGGGGCGCCTCGGCGCCGATCGCCCATGCGTAGAGGTCGTGGTCGTTCTGATCGAGCAGGCGCTCGAAGCGCTCGAGGTCGTCGGGGGCGAAATTCTGGGCGTGGCTATCCGCAAACGGCCCCAAAACGAGGTCCGCCTCGCGAAATCCGCGGCGCCAGGCGCGGAAACTGATCCTCTTCAGCCTCGTGCTATCCATCGAAGGCGGCGGATATAGCCGCGCGCCGCGCCCCGCGCCAGGGACCTCGTCCGGCCGGCGTCTGGATCGGCTATGCTCAGGACCGATGCGGCCGGAGATTCTCTTTCCCCTGTTCGCGCCCGTGACTTCGCTCAAGGGCGTGGGCGCGCGCGTGGCGCCGCTGCTGGAACGCGTGGCCGGGCCGTCGGTCCGCGACGAGCTCTTGCTCTCCCCCCAGAGGATCGTCCGCCGACCACCGGCCAGGATCGCCTCGGCGGCCGAGGGCGAAACCGCGACCTTCGAGGTCGTGATCGAGAGCCACAAGCGGCCCGGGCGGCCAAGCCATCCCTGGAAGATCAGGGTCTTCGACGACACCGGCTTCATGAGCCTGGTGTTCTTCCACGGGGCCGGCGCCGACCTGGAGCGGCGCCACCCGAAGGGCGCGCGGCGGCTCGTCAGCGGCCGGCTGGAGCGGGAGCGGTTCGGCGATGCGCCGCAGATCGTCCATCCCGACTATCTGGTCCCCCCAGAGCGCGCCGGCGAGATCCCCAAGTTCGAAGCCGTCTATCCGGCGACCGCGGGCCTGGCGTCGCGCCAGGTGCGGCGCTTCGCCCTCGAAGCCCTGGAGCGCGCGCCCGTCCTTCCCGAGTGGCAGGATCCGGCGTGGCTGGCGCGCCAGGGCTGGCCGGCGTGGCGCGAGGCGCTGGCCGCCTTCCACGCCCCGGCCGACGAGGCCGACCTCAGCCCCGCAGCGTCGGCGCGCCGGCGCCTGGCCTTCGACGAACTGCTGGCCCACCAGCTTGCCCTCAGCCAGCGCAAGCATCGCCGGCGCGACCATCCGGCCCCCGCCATCGCCGCCGGCGACCTTGCGGCGCGGGTCGAGGGCGCCCTCCCCTTCTCCCTCACCGGGGCCCAGAGACGCAGCCTTTCCGAGATCCGCGCCGACCTCGCCTCGGGCCGCAAGATGACGCGCCTGATCCAGGGCGACGTCGGGGCCGGCAAGACCGTGGTCGCGATGCTCGCCATGGCCGATGTCGCCCAGGCAGGCTTCCAGTCGGTGCTGATGGCCCCCACCGAGATCCTCGCCCGCCAGCACTTCGAGACCCTGAGCGCGCCGCTCGCGGCCCAGGGCGTCGAAACGGTGCTGCTGACCGGCCGCGACAAGGGGGCGGCCAGGGCCCGCAAGCTGGAGCGGCTCGCCAGCGGCGCGGCCGCCGTGGCCGTCGGCACCCACGCCCTCTTCCAGGAGGGGGTCGCGTTCGCCCGCCTGGCGATGACGGTGATCGACGAGCAACACCGGTTCGGGGTCGCCGAGCGCACCCGCCTTCAGGCCAAGGGCGAGGAGGCGCACTTGCTGGCGATGTCGGCGACGCCGATCCCCAGGACCCTGGAGCTGACCGTGTTTGGCGACCTCGACATCTCGCGCCTGGACGAAAAGCCGCCGGGGCGCTCGCCGGTGGCGACCCGGGCGACGCCGTCCCCGCGCCTGGCCGACGTCGTCGCCCGGCTACGGGCGGCGGTCGGGGCCGGGGCGCAGGCCTTCTGGATCTGCCCGCTGATCGCCGACTCGGAAGCGGCCGATCTCGCGGCCGCCGAGGCGCGCTTTGCGCGGCTGCGCGAGGTGTTCGGACCGGCGGTGGGCCTGGTCCACGGCCGCCTGCCGGCGGCGGAGAAGGACCAGGTCATGGCCGACTTCGCCGACGGCCGGCTCCAGGTCCTGGTGGCGACGACCGTGGTGGAGGTCGGCGTCGACGTGCCGGCCGCGAGCATCATGGTCATCGAGGGGGCCGAACGCTTCGGCCTCGCCCAGCTCCACCAGCTGCGCGGCCGGGTCGGCCGGGGGCCGGGCGAGGCTAGCTGCGTGCTCCTCTACGATCCGCCCCTTTCCGAGGTGGCGGCGCGGCGGCTGGACATCCTTCGGCGCACCGACGACGGCTTCGCGATCGCCGAGCGGGATCTGGAGCTGCGCGGCGGTGGCGACCCGCTGGGCCTGCGCCAGAGCGGCTTTCCCGACTACCGGTTCGCCGACCCCCTGGTCCACGCCGACCTGATCGCGGCGGCGGCCGCCGACGCGCGCCTGATTCTTGCCCGCGATCCCGAGCTGCGGTCGCAAAGGGGCGCGGGGTTGAGGATCCTTCAGGAACTCTTCGACTGGAGGGCCGAGGCGCCGCGCGACGAGGCTGGCTGAGGCGAACTCTGGCGCATGAGCCACGCGTGGGTCCGGCGCAGGGAATCGGCCTCGAGGTCGGCCCAGAAGAGGTTGTAGCCGGGGGCCCGCTGGCGCGCCGCCCAGTCGCCTTGCGGCCGAAGCGAGGCGGACCTTGGCCGGCTGACCTCGAGGATCCCGCCCTCGCAGCGCGCGCCCACCTGGCGGACCATGAACCCCGGCCGCGCGCCCCATTCGAGGCCGGTGGCGTTGGCGGCGCCGCGGTTGAGGCGGGGCGGCGCATCGGCCTCGCTCGCCGCTCCGATCAGCGGGTTGACGCAGAGCGCCGGCCGGCCGGTCAGGCCCACCAGCCGGCCCTTGTCGTTCCAGACCACCGAGCGGCTGAGGATCCGTTCGGGGCGGCCGAAGTCGGTCCGCTGGACCGCCATCCAGGCAAGGACGCAGCCGCTCGCCTCGGGGCCGGCGCAGGCGGGAATCTCGGCCCCCGGGCCAAAATCCTCGGCCGGGACGATGGTGTCGATCAGATAGGCGGCGACAAGGCGGCGGCGCAGGACTGGGTCAGGGGCGACCGACTCGCGCAACAGCCGGGCGGCGAGACTTCCGCCCTGCTCGACGCCGACGAGGATGATCGGACGGGCCGGCGAAAGGTCGTGGGTGAAATAGCTGAACGCGCGGTCGACATCGCCATAGGCGAACTCGCGCGCCTGCAGGGCGTCGTCGAAGAGGGTGAGGGAGGTGTAGAGGCTCGCCTGCCGATAGTAGGGGGCGAAGATCCGCCCGGCGCCGGCGAACGGCGCGGCGTAGTTGGGGAGCATCACCCGCGCCACCAGCTCCGCGCTGGCCCTGTCGCCGATCGGCCCGTTCCAGTCGCGGCCGCCGTCGAAGGTCGTGGGGGCGATGAAGAAGACGTCGGCCGGCGGGCCGCCGGGCGTGGCGGGCGCCGGAAGGTGAGCCCAGGCCGAGGCGCGGGCGTAGTCCGGGGCCGGCGGCGGCCGGTAGACCGCATAGGGGAGCTTGGGATCGAGCAGGGCTTCGAGGATATCGTCGCGCCAGATGAGCGCCGCCGAGGCGGCGACGAGGGCGAGGCTAAGGATCGCGATCCCGAGCCACGTCCGGGCCCGGACCGTCATCGGTGGGGATCGGGCCTGGAGAGATAGCGGCCGACGTAATCGGCGACGCCGTCCTCGAGGGTGGTGAAGGCGCGCCCGTAGCCGGCCTGGCGCAAGCGCTCCATCCGCGCCTGAGTGAAGTACTGGTATCGATCGGCAAGCGTCGACGGCATCTCGATGTATTCGATCGCGGCCTCGCGCCCGGCGGCCCGGAAGACCGCCTCGGCCAGGTCCTTGAACGACCGCGCCGCGCCCGAACCCAGGTTGAAGACGCCGTTGACTTCGGGGTGGTCGACGAGCCAGGCGACGACGTCGGCGGCGTCGTCGACATAGAGGAAATCCCGCTTCTGGCCGCCGTCGGGCCAGGCCGGATCGCCCGACCGGAAGAGCCTCGCCGGCCGGCCGGCCGCGACGTCCTGCCAGATCTGCGAGGCCACCGAGCGCATCGGACCCTTGTGCCCCTCGTTGGGTCCGTAGACGTTGAAGAACTTCAACCCCGCCCACTGCGGCGGCGCGTGGCCGCCGGCGGCCTGGCGGGCGGCGAAGACGTCGAAGAGGGCCTTCGACCAGCCATAGGTGTTGAGCGGCCGAAGCGCGGCCAGCGCCTGCCAGTCCAGGGTGTCGTCGAAGCCCAGCGATCCGTCGCCGTAGGTCGCCGCCGAGGAGGCGTAGATGAATCGCCGCCGGTGGTGGGCGCACCAGCCGAAGAGGTCGCGGGAAAGGCCGAAGTTGGTCGCCATGACGAGGTCGGCGTCGGCCTCGGTGGTCGAGGAAATGGCCCCCATGTGGATGACGACGTCGACATCGCGGCCGCGCCGCTCGAGCCAGGGCCACATCGCCTCGGGCGTCATCAGGTCGGCGATCGGATGCTTGGCGAGGTTGCGCCACTTGCCGCTCGCCGCCTCGCCCAGGCGGTCGCACGCCACCACCTCGAGGTCGGGGTCGGCCGCCAGCCTGGCGACGATATTCGAGCCGATGAACCCCGCCCCGCCGGTGACGAAGACGATGCGGCCGCTCATCGCTCGCCGGCGGCCCGCCGCAGGGTCTCGGTGGTCGAATGGCCCTCGACATAGGGCGCCAAACGCACCTCGCCGCCCCGGGCCTCGACCACTTCCCGCCCGACGACGCCATCGAGGCTATAGTCGCCGCCCTTGACCAGCACGTCGGGCCTGGCCGCCTCGATCAGGGCGAGCGGCGTCTCGTCGTCGAAGGAGACGACGAGGTCGACGAAGGCGAGACCGGCCAGGACCAGGGCCCGCGCCTCCAGGTCGTTGACCGGCCGTCCCTCCCCCTTCAGCGCCCGGGCCGAACGGTCGCTGTTGACCGCGACGATCAGCCGGTCGCACCAGCTTCGCGCCTTGGCCAGATAGGCGATGTGGCCGGGATGGAGGATGTCGAAGCAGCCGTTGGTGAATCCGATCTTGAGGCCCCGCTCGCGCCAGCGATCGGCTTCTCGCGCCATCCGGGCCGGGGTTGCGATCTTGGCCTCGAAGGGCTCCCGATGGGCCGAGAGTTCGGCCTCGACGATCTCGTCGGGCGAGACCGTGGCGGTCCCGGCCTTTTCGATCGCGACGCTGGAAGCCAGCAGCGCCAGCTCGACGGCCTGTTCGAGCGGGGCTTTCGACGCCAGCGCCAGGCCGACGGCGGCCATGACCGTGTCGCCGGCCCCGGAGGTGTCGAAGACCTCCGGCGGCGGGCGGCTGAAATGGCGGACGGCCTGGCCGCGGACGGCGAGCGACATGCCCTTGGCGGCGCGGGTGACGAGGATGGCGCGGCAGTCGGAAAGCTCGAGGGCCCGGGCGAGGGCGGCCTCGATCTCGGCGTCAGTGTCGGTCGGCATCTGGGTGGCGAAGGCCAGTTCCGAGGCGTTGGGCTTGACCAGGTCCGCCGCCCCGTAACGGCCGAAGCCGCGCGCTTTGGAATCGACGATCAGGACCGCATCGCCGGCCGCAGCCGCTTCCAGGCAGGCGGCGATGACGGCCGGGGTGACGACGCCCTTGCCGTAGTCGGAGATGAGGATCGCCCCGGCTCCGGCGGCGGCGTCGGCGATGGTACGCACCAGGCGCGCCTCGATGTCGCCGGCCACCGGCGCGGTGCTTTCGAGATCGACCCGCAGCAGCTGCTGGCCGGCGCTGACGTAGCGGGTCTTGACCGTGGTCGGGCGGCTGCGGTCAGTCACCAGGAACCCCTCGACGCCGCTCTCGGCGCCGACCAGGGCCACCGCCTCGTGAGCGGCGGCGTCATCGCCGACGACGCCGATCAGGGCCGTGACGCCGCCCAGCGCCGCGACGTTGCGGGCGACGTTGCCGGCCGCGCCGAGCATGACGCTCTCGCTGGCGCGGGCGAGGATCGGGATCGGGGCCTCGGCCGAAACCCTGGCCACGTCGCCGTAGACGAACCGGTCGACCATCAGGTCGCCCACCGCCAGCACCCGCACGCCGGCGAGGCCGCTCAGCAGTTCCTGGAGGGCCCAGAGGTCCATGGGCGCGAGGCTCTGCCCCCTGATGCCCGGGCGGTCAAGGCGAGCGGCGACGCTTGGCCAGGGCGTCGAATTCGAGGAGCTCGGCGACCAGCGCCTCGAACTCGCCCAGCGGCACCATGTTGGGGCCGTCCGACGGGGCGTTGTCGGGGTCGGGGTGGGTCTCCATGAACACCGCCGCCACGCCGACGGCGACGGCGGCGCGGGCGAGGATCGGCACGTACTGGCGCTCGCCGCCGGAGCGGTCGCCCTGCCCTCCCGGCTGCGCCACCGAATGGGTGGCGTCGAAAACCACCGGACAGCCGATGGCGGCCAGCACCGGAAGGGCGCGCATGTCGGAAACGAGGGTGTTGTAGCCGAAGGAGGCGCCGCGCTCGCACGCCATCACGTTCGGATTGCCGGCTCCGGTCACCTTGGCGATGACGTTCTTCATGTCCCAGGGGGCGAGGAACGGGCCCTTCTTGATGTTGACCGCCCTACCGGTCCTGGCGGCGGCGACGATGAGGTCGGTCTGGCGGCAGAGGAAGGCCGGGATCTGCAGGATGTCCACCACGCCGCTGACCGGCCCGCACTGGTCGATCTCGTGGACGTCGGTGAGGACCGGCAGGCCAGTCTTCTCCCTGATCTCGGCGAAGATCGGGAGAGCCGCGTCCAGGCCCACCCCCCGCGCGCCCGCCGCCGAGGTGCGGTTGGCCTTGTCGAAGGAGGTCTTGTAGACGAGGCCGACATCGAGCCGCCGCGCGATATCGGCCAGGATCTGGGCCGTCTCCAGCGCGTGGGCGCGGCTTTCGAGCTGGCAGGGCCCGGCGATGATCGAGAGCCGCTCGGCGTTGCCGATCCGCACCGTGGCGCCCCCGGCGTTGACTTCGACCACGGCGTTGGGCTGCATGGCTTGCTCTTGGGTCCTTTAGAACCTGACAGGCAATAGCCGAATCGCACCTGCCTGGCTTCGTGTTGTGCGTGGCCCCACCGCTTGAAACGCCAAGGAGCCAAGGAGCCAAGTCATACCTGCTCCGGGCTGGGTTCGGCGCCTTGACTTCTTGGCTCCTTGGCGTTTCGAAACGGCGGTCGAGGCGCCAACGTTCATGAGATTTATTTCCTGACGGGCGCTCAGGTCGATCCGCGGAGGAGCGCGGCGCGTAGAACCGACGCCCCGCCGTCCAGGCGCAAGAGCGCGCAATCGGTGCTATGGACGAAAGGACGGGTCCACGCTGGGAGACAACGTGCCCATGGACGGTCGATGCGCCGAGGCCGATGACGCGGAACTGCGTCGCGCGCCCGCGGCCTTCCGGACGGCGGTCGCGATCGCGCGGAAGACCTGGCAGGCGGGGACGCTGATCTTCGTCCTGCCGTCGGGCCGGGAGCTGCGGATCGAAGGCGAGACCCCGGGGCCGGAGGGGCGGCTGATCGTCCGCGACTTCGGCTTCGTCAAGCGGGTGCTGGCCTCGGCCGATATCGGCCTTGGCGAGGGCTTCATGGCCGGCGAATGGGATACGCCCGACCTCTCGCGGCTGCTCGAGGCGGTCACGGTGAATTTCGACCGGCTGGAGCGGCTGGTGAAGGGCGCGCCTCTGATGCGATGGCTGAACGTGGTCGCCGACCTGATGCATGGCAACAGTCGGCGCGGGGCGCGGCGCAACATCCACGCCCACTACGACCTCGGCAACGCCTTCTACGCCCGCTGGCTCGATGCGAGCATGACCTATTCGTCGGCCAGCTTCGAGCGGCCGGGCGAAACCCTCGCCGAGGCCCAGCGCAACAAATACGCCAGGCTGGCGCGCGACATCGAGCTTGGGCCCGAGCATCACGTGCTGGAGATCGGCTGCGGCTGGGGCGGGTTCGCCGAGTTCGCCGCCAAGGAGGTCGGGGCCCGCGTGACCGGCCTTACGATCTCGCCCTCCCAGTTCGAATTCGCCCGCAAGCGCATGTTCGAGCAGGGAATCGCCGACCAGGCCGATATCCGCCTGATGGACTATCGCGACGTCACCGGGACGTTCGACCGGGTCGCCTCGATCGAGATGTTCGAGGCCGTGGGCGAACCCTACTGGCCTCTGTATTTCCGCAAGGTGCGCGACGTGCTCTCGCCCGGCGGCCGCGCCGGCCTGCAGGTGATCACGATCCGCGACGAGCTCTTCGCGGTCTATCGCCGGCGCTCGGACTTCCTGCGCAAGTACATCTTTCCCGGCGGCATGCTGCCAAGCGAAACGCGGCTTCGCGAAGAGACGCGCAAGGCGGGCCTGGAGTGGAAGAGCCTCGCCCGGTTTGGTCTGAACTATGCCGACACCCTGGCCGAATGGGGGCGGCGCTTCGAGGGCGCCTGGGAGGAGATTGCCGGCATGGGTTTCGACGAGCGGTTCCGGCGCCTGTGGCGATTCTACCTGAGCTATTGCGAAGCCGGATTCCGCGCCGCCAGGACCGATGTCGTCCAGGTCGGCCTGGCGAGGATCTGATGGCCGTGCGTCGTCCGCGTTTCGCATCGCGCCGTCGCGTCGGCGGCCAATGAGTAGTCCCGAAATCCGCGCGAGCGTCCTGGACGCCATCGGCGAGACGCCGCTGATCCGCCTGCGGCTGGCCAGCGAAGCGACCGGCTGCGAAATCCTCGGCAAGGCCGAGTTCATGAACCCGGGGCAATCGGTGAAGGATAGGGCGGCGCTCTACATCGTCCGCGACGCCGAGCGGCGCGGCCTGCTTCGCCCCGGCGGCCGGATCGTCGAGGGCACCGCCGGCAACACCGGCATCGGCCTTGCCATGGTCGCCAAGGCGCTGGGCTATCGGGCGACCATCGTCATCCCCCGCACCCAGAGCCAGGAGAAGAAGGACGCCATCCGCCTGATGGGAGCCGAGCTCGTCGAGGTCGACGCGGTCCCTTATTCGGACCCCAACAACTATGTCCGCTATTCCGGCCGGCTGGCGGCCGAGCTCGACGCCTCCGAGCCCGCCGGCGCCATCTGGGCCAACCAGTTCGACAACATCGCCAATCGCGCCGCCCATGCCGAGACCACCGGCCCGGAGATCTGGCGCCAGACCGCCGGCGGGGTCGACGGCTTCATCTGCGCGGTGGGCACCGGAGGCACGCTGGCCGGCGTCGCCCAGGCGCTGCGCGAGAAGAAGCCCGATGTCGCCATCGGCCTGGCCGACCCCTTCGGCGCCGCGCTCTACGAGTGGTACGCCCACGGCGAGCTGAAGGCCGAGGGCGGATCGATCAGCGAGGGCATCGGCCAGAGCCGGATCACCGCCAACCTCGAGGGCCTGGTCGTCGACTATCCCTTTCGGATCAGCGATCGGGAGATGCTCGAAGCGATCTTCGCCCTGGCCGAGCACGAGGGCCTGGTGATGGGCGGGTCGACCGGGATCAACGTCGCCGGGGCCGTGGCGCTGGGCCACGCGCTTGGGCCGGGGCACACCATCGCCACCATCCTCGCCGACTACGGCTCGCGCTATCAGAGCAAGCTCTTCGATCCGGCGTTCCTGGAGGCGCGCGGCCTGCCGGCGCCGCCGTGGCTGAAACGGTGACCGATCCGCTCGTGACCTCGCAGGATCTGGCCGGATGGCTGGGTGCGCCCGACCTGGTCGTCCTCGACGCCAGCTGGTTCCTGCCGCCTCCGCCCAGGAACGCGCGCCGGGAGTTTGCGCAGCGCCACATACCGGGGGCGCGGTTCTTCGACATCGACGCGGTCGCCGACCAGACGACGGCGTTGCCCCACATGCTGCCGCCCGCAGAGGCGTTCGCCGCCGCCGCCCGAGCCCTGGGCGTCGGGGCAGGGTCCAGGATCGTCTGTTACGACAGCCAGGGGATCTTCTCGGCCCCGCGGGCGTGGTGGAGCTTTCGGGCCATGGGCCACGAGGCCGCTTTCGTCCTCGACGGCGGCCTGCCGCGATGGCTGGCGGAGGGCCGGCCGGTCGAGTCCGGATCGCCGGCGCCGGGCGCCGGCGACTTCCAGGCCCACCCTGATCCGAGCCTCGTGCGCGACCTGGTGGCGGTCCGCGACATCCTCGGCGACCGGGCGGCGCAGATCGTCGATGCGCGGCCCAAGCCCCGGTTCCTCGGGACGGCGCCGGAGCCCCGGCCGGGCCTGCGCGCCGGCCACATGCCGGGGGCCCTCAACGTCCCCTGGTCGGAGCTGGTGACGCCGGCCGGAACCCTGGCGGCCCCCGATCGATTGCGGGCGGTCTTCGAGGCGGCGGGCGTGGACCTTGGCCGGCCGATCGTCGCCAGCTGCGGCTCGGGGATCAGCGCCGCCCTCCTGGCCCTGGCTCTGGCGCGCCTCGGCCGCGCCGACGCCGCGGTCTACGACGGTTCATGGGCCGAGTGGGGCGCACGGTCCGACACCCCGGTGACGACCGGCCGGTGAGGAAGCAGGGACCCGCCACGTCGCTCGTTCGCGCCGGCCGCGCTCCGGCGAAGCTTCCGCGCACGGTCGGACCGCCGATCCAGAAGGGCTCGACGGTGTTGCTACCGGACGCCGCGGCCCTCTACGCCGAGGGGCCGCCGACCTATGGCCGCGCCGGCCTGGCCACCCAGGAAACCCTGATGAGCGCCCTGGCGAGCCTGGAAGGGGCAGCGGGCGTGCGCCTGTTTCCCTCCGGCCTGGCGGCCATGACCGGGGCCATGCTCGCGGTCGCGAAGGCCGGCGACGACGTCCTGGTGACCGACGCCATCTACAAGCCGACCCGCCGCTTCTGCGACCGGGTCCTGACCCGTTTCGGCGTCACGGTGCGCTACTATCGGCCCAGCCTCGAGGCCGAGGCCCTGGCCGAACGCCTCGCCCCCGCCACGCGCCTCCTCGTGATGGAGTCACCCGGGTCGCTGAGCTTCGAGGTGCAGGACGCCGCCGCCATCGCCAAGATGGCGAAATCCAGGGGCGTCATCACCCTGCTCGACAACACCTGGGCCGCCGGCCACCTCTTCAAGCCGCTCGCCCACGGCGTCGACCTATCGGTCCAGGCCCTGACCAAGTACGTCGGCGGCCATTCGGACCTCTTCATGGGATCGGCGGCGGCGAGCGATCCGGCCCTGGTCGGCGCCCTCGACCGGGCGGTGCTGGACTACGGATGGGCCGTCGCGCCCGAAGACGCCTATCAGATGCTGCGCGGCCTTCGGACCCTGGACGTCCGCCTGGCCCGCCATGGAGCGAGCGCGCTGGCGGTCGCGGCGTGGCTCAGGGCCCGGCCCGAGGTTGCCGAGGTGCTGTTTCCGGCCCTCGCCGGCGCGCCCGGCCACGGGCTCTGGAAACGGGATTTCACCGGCGCCGCGGGCCTTTTC
>Ga0302325_10010255_pt1 | contig 20343 bp, 18 predicted proteins | sample Palsa_T0_2_FD_201948 | JGI IMG/M metagenome (GOLD analysis project Ga0302325, IMG submission 201948) | Peat permafrost microbial communities from Stordalen Mire near Abisko, Sweden - Palsa_T0_2 | ecosystem: Environmental > Terrestrial > Soil > Palsa > Peat permafrost | place: Sweden: Abisko...
GGCCGGCCGTCGCGCTCCCGCGGGCGGCCGCGCCACCGGCCACCGCCGCGCCACCGGCCACCGCCGCGCCGGCCGCCTCGGCGCCGTCGCCGCCAGCCGCCGCTCCCGCGCCGCCCGGGCCATCCACCGGATGCCAGCAGGAGAACAAGTGCTCCGGGCTCTGGCCGGTGAGCGGTGGCTCGCTGGTGCGGCACTTGTCGGTGGCCCGGCCGCACCTCGGCGCGAACCGGCAGCCGGCCGGGGGATCAGACAGGTCCGGCGGGAGCCCGCCGATACTGAGCAGCGGCTGCCGGTTGTCCTGGCTCAGCCGGGGGATCGAGGCGAGCAGGGCGTGCGTGTACGGGTGCCGCATGTGCCGGAACAGGTTCCCGGTCTCCGCCGTCTCGACCATCCGGCCCGCGTACATGACGTGCACCCGGTCCGCGTTCCCGGCGATCACGCCCATGTCGTGCGTGATCAGCAGCATCGCCATGCCGAGGCGCTCGGAGAGATCGTGCAGCAGCGCCAGGATCTGGGCCTGGATGGTGACATCCAGGGCGGTGGTCGGCTCGTCGGCGATCAGCAGCCTGGGCTCGCAGGTCAGGGCCATCGCGATCATGACCCGCTGGCGCAGCCCGCCGGAGAGCTGATGCGGGTAGTCGCGGAGCCGCTCCCTCGGCTTGGGCAGGCCGACCAGGCCGAGCACCTCCGCGGCCCGGTCCATCGCGGCTGACCGGCTGGCCCCCTGGTGCAGCCGGACCGGTTCCGCGACCTGGTAGCCGATCGTCTTCGTGGGGTCCAGGGAGGTGAGCGGATCCTGGAAGATCATCGCCACGTCGTTGCCGCGGATATCGCGCAGCTCGCTCTCGGGCAGGCCCACCAGTTCCCGGTCACCCAGCCTGACCGAGCCGCCGACGATGGCGCCGCCGGGCGGCAGCAGGCCCATGATGGATAGCCCGGTCATCGACTTGCCGCAGCCGGACTCGCCCACCAGCCCGACCGTCTCCCCGGGCTCGATGGTGAGGTCGACATTGCCGACCGCCTGCACCACGGACTTGGTCAGCTGGATGTGCGTTGACAGGTCCCTGATTTCAAGCACCGGCGCCATCTGCGGCCTCCCCTCGGTCAGTGGTGAAATCGGTCAGGCACGGCCATTACATATCATGATCATCGGCGCCGCAGCCGCACGTCCAGTGAATCGCGCAGCGCGTCACCGAGCAGGTTGCACGCCATCACGACCAGGACGATGCAGGTGCCGACCGGGTAGACCTGCCACCAGTATCCGTCCTGGAGGTAGGTGATCCCGTTGGAGAGCATGTCACCCCAGTCCACGTTGGGGTAATGCAGGCCGAAGCCGAGGAAGCCGAGGGTGGCCACGGCCAGGATCGCATCGGCGATGTTGAAGGTCACGTTCACGATGATCACGCCGAGCGCGTTCGGGAGCAGGTGCCGGTTGATCAGCCGCAGCCGTCCCGATCCCGCCGCCCGGGCCGCCGACACGAAATCCCGGACCCGCAGCGTGAGTACCTCCCCGCGGACCAGCCGGGCCGGGACCAGCCAGGTGAAGCCTCCGATGATGAGGCTGAGGCCGAGGATGGACGCACCGTAACGGACGGCGACGATCAGCACGATGAACAGGAACGGGATCGACAGGAAAACGTCGACCACGCGCATCAGGACCGAGTCCACGATGCCTCCGGCCAGCCCGGAGACCGCCCCCCACAGGGCGCCGATGATGATCCCGATGGCGGCCGACAGGAAGCCGATCTCGAGGGCGGCCTGTCCTCCCTTCATCAGCTCGCCGAGTTCATCGAGGCCCAGGTTGTCGGTGCCGAGCGGGTGCCCGGCGCCCGGCGGCAGGTTGGTCGACGCCAGGCTCGTGTTGTACAGGTTGACGTGGTAGAAGAGCGGCCCGGCGAAGCAGAACACGACAAAGGCCACCAGGACCGCGAGCCCGACGACCGCCAGCCAGTTCCGGACGAACTCCCGCAGCCCCAGCCGCCATCCGCTGGCCACCGGGCCGATCGCGCCGCCCTCGGGGGCGCGATCGGCATCAAGCGGCGGGAGCGGCGGGACCATCTGGGCCACGATTGCCTCCTGGGCTGGTGCGGGCGGTCACGTGAGCCGGATCCGCGGGTCAGCGACCGTCAGGGCGATGTCGGCGACCAGGTTCCCGGCGATGGTCAGCACCGCGCCGACCAGCGTGTAGGCCAGCAGCACCTGGTAGTCCGCGCTGCCCAGGCTGTTGTAGAAGAGCAGCCCGAGCCCAGGGAAGTTGAAGACCGTCTCGGCGATCAGGTTGCCCGACAGCAGCCAGGGAATGGACAGGCCGATCAGGGTGATCATCGGCAGGAAGGCGTTGCGGACCAGGTGGCGCAGCAGCACCAGCCGCTCCGGCAGGCCTTTGGCCCGGGCCGCCTTGATGTAGTCCTGGGCCAGGGTGTCGATCGCCGCCGAGCGCATGTAGCGGGAATAGCCGGCCAGGTTCAGCAGGGTCAGGCCCACGATCGGCAGCGTCATGTCGCGCCAGTCCGTCACCACGGTCAGCATGGAGGTGGACTGGCTGGCCTCGAAGCCGAAGACATGCAGCGACAACGCCAGCGCGTCGATCGCGATCAGGTACAGGAAGAAGTCCGGCATCGCGTAGGTCACGAACGCCACCGTCGTGACCACGTTGTCCCCGATGGTGTTCCGCCGGACGGCCTGGTAGATCCCCACCGGGATGGCGATCACCACGGACAGCAGCAGCGCGGTACCCGACAGGTAGGCGCTGCGCGCCCACCGCTCCCCGAACAGCGCGGCCACGCTCTGGTTCAGCTTGTAGGAGTAGCCGAGGTTGCCGTGTAGCAGCTGGCCGACGTAGCGCAGGTACTGCACGACGACCGGGTCGTCGAACCCGTGCTGCTTATTCCACGCGGCCAGCGACACCCGGTTGGCGTGCGGGCCCAGCACGTCGATGGCCGGTGAGGGGTAGATCGCGTGCAGCAGGAGGAAGATGAACAGCGAGACCCCGAACAGGACCACGAGCGATGTCCCGGCCCGCCGGAGCAGGTAACCGGTCATCGCCCGTGATCCTTCCCTCGTGAGGGGCCGCCCGGGCCGCTGACCCCATTACTTGGTGAGATACATCAGCTCGGTGTTCAGCTGGTACTGGGTCAATGCCTTGAACGCGGCGGGCGAGCCGGACACGGTGGTCTTCCACACCACGATGAGGTCGGCGTTGGGCTGGAAGAGGGCCGGCTGCTGCTCGGTCAGGTAGGACGCCTCGTTCTTCACGGCGCTGGGACTGCCGCCGGTCACCGACGCGCTGATCAGCTTGTCGGCCTCCGGGCTGGAGTACAGCCCCTGGTTGAACGACCCGGTCGAGTTGAACAAGCCGAACTGGGTCGGGTAGGTGGAGTCGGTATCGCCGCCGTAGTCTTCCGCCGCCCAGTCGTTGACGGTCTTCGGCGACCCTGGGTCGTTGTAGGCCGAGATGATGTGGTTGAAGGTGTCGGACTTCAGCGTGATCGTGATGCCGGCCTTCTTGGCCTGGGCGGCCAGGTCGGTGTCTATCTCGGCGGTGATGGTAGGCGAGGAGGCGTAGATGAGGTTGAACGCGAGCTTGGTGCCGGCCGGTATCCCGGCGCCGCACTCGCTGGCCCCGCTGCCCGCCCGGGCGCAGCTGTCGGTGCCACCGGGCACCACCTTCCAGCCGTGCGCCTTGAGCAGGCTGACCGCGGCGCCGACGTTGAACGGGTAAGGGTCGGTCAGCGCATCGGCGGGCGTGTACGGCGATACCGGCAGGGCCGGCACCGGGCCGTAGGCCGGGCCGCCCGCGCCGTGGAAGAAGGCCTTGATGTAGCCGGTCTCGTCCTCGAGATGCGCGATCGCCTGCCGGACGTAGAGCTGGGCGATGATGTGGTCGAAGTCGCCGGTGGTGTCCTTGAAGTTGTAGGCCACGAAGTTGTTGCCGAAGTCGGGGTAGCCGAAGACGTGGTAGCCGGCCGCCTTGACCTGGCCGACCTGAGGCACGTCGGTCTGCGGTACATAGCCGAGATCGATGCTGCCCGCCTTGACCGCGTTGAACTCGGCGGTGTCCGAGGTGAACGGCACCCCCTGCAGGGTCGGCACCTGGGCCGAGTGCGGGCCACCGTAACCGGGGTTGGGCACCATCGTGAAGGCGCCGGTGCCGCTGTTGAACGCGGTCAGCTTGTAGGGGCCGTCCACCACCTGCCACAGCGGGTTGCTGGCGTAGGTCCCCAGCGCTCCGGACTCCTTGGCCAGGAAGTCGTAGATCTTCTTGGCGTTGGCGGGCTGAGTGAAGTCCAGGACAGGGCCGTTCGCGGAGGCCTTGGCCCACGCGTGGGCCGGCATCGGCTGGATCAGGGCCAGCTCGTCCTCGGTCATCCACAGCGGGTTGACGGCCGCGTTCAGGTTCAGCACCAGGGTGCTGGCATTCGGCGTGCTGGCGCTGACTACCTGGTCCGGCAGCCCGACGCCGGGCGTGTACGTGTACCAGTTGTCTGGGCTCTCCTTGATCGCCGCTTTCAGCTCGTCGATGTAGAACAGGATGTCCTTCGAGGTCACCGGCTGGCCATCGGACCACTTGTAGGTGCTCTTGAGGGTGATCGTGACGGTTTTGTCGCCGTTGGAGTACACCGGCAGGTTGGCCAGGCTCATGGCGGGTGTCTGCGCGGGCGCGACGCCGTTCACGTACCAGTACAGCGGCCGCACCATCTCGTAGGAGAACGAGAAGGAGCTGTAGACGGAGGCATTCGCGCTGGGTTCGATCGGCAAGATCCAGTTCGGTGCGGAGCCGGGCGGCTCGGCGGACGTGATCGTGCCCGCGTGCGCCGTGCCGGTGGCGGCCGGCACGGAGCCGAACGCGCCGGACGTCCCGGAGATGGACCCGTTGCTGCTGCTCTTGGCGCAGGCCGCCAGCATGGTGGCGCCCAGCAGGGCGGACACGGCGAGCACGGCTGACTGGCGGGCAAGTCTCATCGGCTTCCCTTGCTGTCGCTGGTGGGCTGGCCGCAGCTTAAAGACCTGCACGTAGCGTTCCCGGGCCGAAAACCGTCACAACTTGTTATCAATGTCGGGCCACCCCTGGTCACGGGGCCGTCACCGGGACCTGGCGCCGCACGGCAGACTGGGCCCATGCCGCCTGCCCCGCTTCCCGCCCCGCCGCCGGGGTCACGATCCGTGCGCGATGTCGCCGACGCCTACGTCGCCTCGCTGGCCGAGCTCAACCCGCTGGTCGCCACCCGGCTCGGCCTGCGTCCGGGCGAGGACCGCCTGCCCGACCTGTCGCCCGCCGGCCAGCAGGCCCTTGATGAGCTGGCCCGCTCGACGCTGGCCGCGCTGGATTCCGCCGAGCGCGAGGCCGGCCCCGTGGCCGGGGACGAGCGCCGCTGCGGCCGGCTGCTCCGCGAGCGCCTGGAATCCGGCCTGGCCATGAGCGAGACGGGGGAGTCGCTGCGCGCCGTCTCGAACATCTTCGGCCCCGTCCAGCAGGTCCGCGGCGTGTTCTTGATCATGCCGGCGGCCTCCGAGGACGACTGGGCGGTCATCGCCCGGCGGATGGCGCGGGTGCCGCAGGCCCTGGCCGGTTACCGTGCCTCGCTGGCCGAGGGCGCCCGCCGGGGCCTGCTCGCGGCGCCGCGGCAGATCCGTACCGTCGCCGGCCAGCTGGAGGAGTGGTCGGCGGCCGCCGGGGGCCGCGGCTGGTTCGCGGACTTCGCGTCCGCCGCCAGCGTGGCCCCGGCGCTGCGGGCCAGCCTGGACGAGTCGGCCGCGGCCGCGGCGTCGTCCGTGGACGGCCTGCGGCACTGGCTGGCCACTGAGTATCTGCGCCGCGCCGAGGGGACTGCGGACGGGGTCGGCGCCGAGCGCTACCGCGTCTGCGCCCGGCGCTGGACGGGCGCCGACCTCGACGCCCGCGACGCCTACGCCTGGGGCTGGTCGCAGTACCAGTCACTGCGGCAGGACATGCGGCGCGAGGCCCAGCACGTGCGGCCCGGCGCCTCCCCGTCCGAGGCCATGCGGCAGCTCGACTCCGATGGCGAGGCGGTCGACGGCGTCGAGCAGATCCGGCTGCGGCTGCAGCGGATGATGAACCAGGCCATCGCCGATCTCGACGGCACCCACTTCGACCTGGCCGCCCCGCTGAAGACCGTGGAGGCGCGCATCGCCCCGCCGGGCAGCGCCGCCGCCCCGTACTACACGCCGCCGTCACAGGACTTCTTCCGCCCCGGCCGGACCTGGCTGCCGACGCTGGGCCGGACCCGGTTCCCGCTCTGGAACCTGGTCAGCACCTGGTACCACGAGGGTGTCCCCGGTCACCACCTGCAGCTGGCGCAGTGGATGTACCTGTCGGAGCAGCTGTCCCTGTACCAGACCAGCGTCGGCGGGGTGAGCGCGTGCACCGAGGGCTGGGCGCTGTATGCCGAGCGGCTGATGGATGAGCTGGGCTACCTGTCCGCGCCCGGTGCCCGGCTCGGCTACCTGGACGCGCAGATGATCCGGGCCATCCGGGTCGTGATCGACATCGGCATGCACCTGGAGCTCGCGGTGCCCGGCGACTCGCCGCTGGGCGCGGGGGAGACGTGGACGCCGGATCTGGCCCGCGCGTTCTTCGCCGCACACAGCGGCCGTGACGGGGCGTTCATCGACAGCGAGATCGTGCGCTATCTCAGCGCACCGGGCCAGGCCATCAGCTACAAGCTGGGTGAGCGGGCCTGGCTGCGCGGGCGGGCGGCGGCCCGCGCCGCCCGGGGCGCGAGCTTCGACCTCAAGTCATGGCACATGGCGGCCCTGTCGCTGGGCTCGCTCGGGCTGGACGACCTCACCGACGAGCTGGCGTCGCTGTGATGGCGCTGACCGGGATGAATCCCTGGGTTTTATCAATTGGTCAGTTGGCGAAGCGGGCCGCGAGTTCGGCTATCCGGTTGGGCCGGTGCTCTGGGCGCATCCGGCCTGCGCGTTCTAGCAGGCTCATGCCGTGTAGTGCGCTCCAGAGCAGTTCGGTCGCCGTTCCGTCGTCGTCAGTGCCGAGTGCGGCGCCCAGTGCGTTGAAGCCGGAACGCAGTTCGGTCTCCGCGTCGTCTTGCGCAAAGCGCGCATCGATCGGCAGCTGGAACATCGCCTCGTAGAGCGACGGATGCGTCGCGGCGAAGTCCAGGTACACGTCCGCGACCGCTGCAACTGCCTGCGGGCCTGTCTTGCCTGCCATGGCCGCCTGTGTCGCCGCGGCCAGTTCCGCGAAGCCTGCGAGCGCCACCGTGCGCATGATCTCGGTCTTCCCGCCCGGGAAGTGACCGTAGAGCACGGGCTGTGTGTATCCGATCGCGTCGGCCAGGCGCCGCGACGTGACAGCCGTCCACCCGTCGGCCTCGGCTATGCCCCGGGCCGCGTCGAGGATCTGCTGCCTGCGCTCGGCCACGCGCTGCGCGCGGGTACCTGCCCTCGCCATGGTTCCTCCCCTTGCGTTCAGGCTCGCGATAACCTAGGTTAGCACTGCTAGAAATCTAGCACCGCTAGAAAGGGAGTGTCATGCTCGCCACGCTCGCTGTCATCACCGCAACCGTCGTCGGCGTCATGGTTGGCGTCGAGTTCGCCGTCGCGGTCTTCGTCGGCCCGATCCTGCGCCGGCTGCCCGTCGGGTCCTGGATTGAGGCCAGCGCCGATGGCGCCCGGGTGCTCGGCCGCGTGATGCCGTTCTGGTACATCGCGTCCCTGCTCCTCACGGCCGGGCTGGCCGCCGCCAAATGGGGCGGGCCGGCCGGTGACGCGGCCGTCGCGGCCGCGGCCCTGCTCGTCGTGAGCGTCGTCATGTCGGTCACCCTGCTCGTCCCGATCGCCAACCGCTCCGCTACGTGGACAGCCGACCACCACCCCGCCGACTGGCGCGAGCAGCACCAGCGCTGGGACCGGCTGCACTACGCACGGCTGGCGATCATCGTCGCGGGGTTCGTGCTGACGCTCGTCGCCGGGACAGTCGCCTGAACGTGGATCTGGACGGTCCTGACCGGGATGAATCCTGGTCAGTGGCCGTCCGGCAGGTACCAGTGATGCGGCGCGATCAGCCGGCGTGCCCCCTCGGGCCCCCAGGAGCCGGGGGAGTAGAGCTCCACCGGGGGCGGGTTCTCGATCAGCGGGGCAGAGATCTCCCATAGCCGCTCGATGCCGTCGGACCTGGTGAACAGCGACTGGTCGCCGAGCATCGCGTCCAGGATCAGGCGCTCATAACCCTCGAGCTCATGCGCCCGGACGAAAGAATCGGCATAACGGAAAATCATCTCGGCCTCACCCAGGCGCATGGCGGGGCCGGGTTCCTTGGCCAGGAAGCGCGCGGCGATCCAGCCCGGATCGTCAAAGTCGATGACCAGCTGATTGCCCCGGCCGTCGTGGGCGGCCCGGGCGTCGACCGGGAACATCCGCAGTGTCGGCTCCCTGAAAGTGACCGTGATCACCGACCGGCGCTGCGCGAGTGACTTGCCGGAGCGCAGGTAGAACGGGACGCCCGCCCAGCGCCAGTTGTCCACGTCCACCCGCAGGGCGGCGAACGTCTCGGTCTGGGAGGTGCGCGAGACACCGGGTTCGGCCCGGTAGCCGCGGTACTGGCCGCGCACCACGTGCGTGAGGTCGAGCGGCTGCATGGCCTCGAAGACCTTCTGCTTCTCGTCCCGCAGCGGCTTCGCGTTCAGCGAGGTCGGCGGCTCCATGGCCACGAAGCCCAGCACCTGGAACAGGTGCGTGACGATCATGTCCCGGAACGTGCCCGTCTTCTCGAAGAAGTCGGCGCGGCCCTCGATGCCGATCGTCTCGGGCACGTCGATCTGCACGTGGCTGATGTGGTCGCGGTGCCAGATGGGCTCGAGGAACCCGTTGGCGAAGCGCAGGGCGAGGATGTTGTCGACGGACTCCTTGCCCAGAAAGTGGTCGATCCGGAACACCTGGGACTCGTCGAAGACGCCATGGATGGTCTGGTTGAGCGCCTGGGCCGAGGCCAGGTCGGTGCCGAACGGCTTCTCAATGATCACGCGGGAGTTCGGCGTGGCCAGGCCCGAGGCGCCGAGCATCTCGACCACTGACACAAAGGCGGCCGGCGGCACGGCCAGGTGAAAGAGGCGGTGCGGGGTGCCGCCGATCTCCTTCTCGGCGGCCTGCACCGCCGCGACGAGCGGCGCCGGGTTTTCCGGGTCGGCCGCGGCGAAATGCAGCGCGGCCGCGAAGGCCTCCCACGCCTTGCCCGTCGGCTTCGAGGAACCGAATTCGCGGACGGCATCCTTGGCGTGCGTGACGAAATCGGCGTCACTCAGCGCGGACTGCGCCGGTGCGGAGCCGATGATCTGGTACTTCGGCGGCATCAGGCCCGCCTTGGCCAGATGGAAGGCTCCCGGGAGCAGCTTGCGCCGGGCCAGGTCCCCGGTGGCCCCGAACAGGACGATCACGTGGTTGCCGGGGGTGGCCGGGGCCATCTTCCGGCGCCGGGCCGATTTGGTGGGCTTCGCCGCCGGGCTCATGGCCGGGCCGCCGCATCCGCGAGCACCAGCGAGCGGGCCGCCTCGACCCGGCCCGCCGGGATCGACTCGTCGCCCGCGAGCAGCTGGCCGAGCGGCACCTGCTTGTCCGCGCCGGTCACCAGCCACAGGATCTGGCCGGCCCGGGCCAGGGCCGGGTAGGTCAGGGTCATCCGCTGGTGCCCCTGGTAGGGGCGGGTGACGGCGACCAGCCGGTCGCGCACGCCGAGCACCGGGTCGCCCGGCACCAGCGACGCGGTGTGCCCGTCCGGGCCCAGGCCGAGATGAACCAGGTCGAAGCGGTCCGGCAGCAGCGCGGCGTACCGGTCCGCCGCCGCGTCGAGGCCGGCGTCGTTCACCGGCATGGCGATCACCTCGGCCTTGGCCCCGCCCAGGCTTTCCCGCAGGTGGGTCAGGTTGCGGTCCGGGTCCCCGTCCGGGGCGACGCGCTCGTCCACCTGGAACAGGACAACGTGCTCCCACGGCACGTCCTCCCCGGCCAGCTCGGCGAACATGGCCCAGGGGGTGCGCCCGCCGCTCACCGCGAATGTGAACCGTCCCCGCTCCGCCACCGCGGCCCGGGCATGCCGGGCCACGTAAACGGCCGCGGCGTTCGCGACGGCCTCCGGAGTGGGCAGGATCTCGGTTTCGTGGTCCACGTCAGCTAGTCCGCCTTCTCGGCGTGGCCGCCGAATTCGCTGCGCATCGCGGAAAGGATCTTGTCGGCGTACTGGCCCAGCCCGCGCGACTCGAACCGCTCGATCAGCGCGGTCGTGATGACGGGCGCCGGTACGCCCTCATCGATCGCCGCGATGACCGTCCACCGGCCTTCGCCGGAGTCGGAGACGTGTCCCTCGAAGTCGTCGAGCTGCGGCGACCGGGCCAGTGCGTCAGCGGTCAGGTCGAGGAGCCACGACGCGACGACCGAGCCGCGACGCCAGACCTCAGCCACCTCGGGCACGTCGATGTCGTACTGGTAGTACTCGGGATCGCGCAGCGGAGTGGTCTCCGCGTCGGAGGACTCCACGTCGTCCATGCCGATGTTGGCGTGCTTGATGATCGACAGGCCCTCGGCGATCGCGGCCATCATCCCGTACTCGATGCCGTTGTGGACCATCTTGACGAAGTGCCCGGCGCCGTTGGGCCCGCAGTGCAGGTAGCCGTCCGGGGCCGTCCCCGTCGTCCGGGTCCGCCCGGGCGTGGGCTCGGCGCTGCCCCGGCCCGGGGCGATGCTGCGCCAGATCGGGTCGAGCCGCTGCACCGGCTCATCTTCGCCTCCGATCATGAGGCAGAAGCCGCGCTCCAGGCCGAAAACGCCACCCGAGGTGCCGACGTCCACGTAGTGCAGCTGCTTCGGCTTGAGCTGCTTGGCCCGGATGATGTCGTCGCGGTAGTAGGAGTTGCCGCCGTCGATCACCGTGTCGCCCGGCTCCAGCAACCCGGCCAGCTCATCCAGCGTCGAGCCGGTGACGGCGGCCGGCAGCATCAGCCATATCGCCCTCGGCTTCTCCAGCTTCGCCACGAGGTCCTTGAGCGACGTCGCGCCGGTCGCGCCCTCGTCCTCGAGCGGCTTCACGTGGGCCTCGGTGTGGTCGTATCCGACGCAGTGGTGGCCGTCTCTCATCAGCCGGCGGACGAGGTTGGCGCCCATCCGGCCCAGCCCCACCATGCCGAGCTGCATCGGCTTGTCGGTTGTCATTTCCGCTCTCCTCGGTTCTGCATCGGTTAGGCCGGGCCTGCTAGCTCTGGCGCTTCAGGCTGCGGTAGCGCCTGATGAGCGCGTTGGTGGACGAGTCGTGGGCCAGCTCCGGCTCGGTGTCGCTGGTCAGCTCGGGGATGATCGCGGCCGCCAGGACCTTGCCGAGCTCGACGCCCCACTGGTCGAAGGAGTCGATACTCCAGATGGTGCCCTGGGTGAACACGCTGTGCTCATACAGGGCGACCAGCGTGCCCAGCAGCCGCGGGGTCAGTTTCTCGGCCAGCAGCACGTTGGTCGGGCGGTTGCCCGGCATCACCCGGTGCGGCGCCACCCCGGGTGACGTTCCCTCGGCCAGCACCTCCTGCTCGGTCTTGCCGAACGCGAGCGCCTGAGCCTGCGCGAAGACGTTGGACGACAGGATGTCGTGATGATCGCCCAGCGGGTTGAGAGTCTGCCCGAAGCCGATCAGGTCGACCGGGATCAGCTTGGTGCCCTGGTGGATGAGCTGGTAGAAGCTGTGCTGGCCGTTGGTGCCCGGCTCGCCCCAGTACACCGCGCCGGTCTCGTAGTCCACGTCGGCGCCGTCGATGGTCACGTGCTTGCCGTTGGACTCCATCGTGAGCTGCTGCAGGTAGGCGGGGAAGCGCTTCAGGTACTGCTCATAGGGCATGACGCCCGCGGTCTGCGCGCCGAAGAAGTCGCCGTACCACACGGCCAGCAGCCCCATCAGCACCGGCAGGTTCCCGGCCAGCGGGGCGGTGCGGAAATGCTCGTCCATCTCGTGGAAGCCGGCCAGCATCTCGTAAAAGTGCTCCGGGCCGATGGCGATCATGGTCGACAGGCCGATGGCCGAGTCCATCGAGTACCGGCCGCCGACCCAGTCCCAGAAGCCGAACATGTTCGCGGTGTCGATGCCGAATTCCTGCACGCGCTCGGCGTTCGTGGAGACCGCCACGAAGTGCTTGGCCACCGCGTCCTCGGAGCCGAGCTCGCCGACGACCCAGTCGCGCGCCGAGTGCGCGTTGGTCAGGGTCTCCAGGGTGCCGAACGTCTTGGACGAGATGATGAACAGCGTCTCGTCGGCCGACAGGTCGCGGGTCGCTTCGACGAAGTCGGTCGAGTCCACGTTGGACACGAAGCGGAACGTGAGGTCACGGCGGGAGTAGAAGCGCAGCGCCTCGTACGCCATCACCGGGCCGAGGTCGGAGCCACCGATGCCGACGTTGACGATGTTCCTTATCGTTTTGCCGGTAAAGCCTTTCCATTCGCCGGACAGGATGCGCTCGGTGAAGGCCGACATCCGGTCGAGCACCTCGTGCACCTGGGCCACCACGTCGGTGCCGTCCACCACGAGCGAGCTGCCTTTCGGCATACGCAGCGCGACATGCAGGACCGACCGGTTTTCGGACACGTTGATCCGCTCACCGCGCAGCATCATGTCGCGGCGCTGCTCCAGGCCGGACTCCTGGGCCAGCTGGATGAGCAGGCCGAGCGTCTCGTCGGTGACCCGGTTCTTCGAGTAGTCGAGATAGAGGCCGGCCGCCTCGGCGGTCAGCCGCTCGCCCCGGCCGGGCTCACCGGCGAACAGCTCGCGCAGGTGCCGCCCGCCGATCTCGGAGTAGTGCTGCTCAAGTGCCTTCCACGCCGGGCGCTCGCGAAGCGGGATGGTGGGCATCTGCTCGTTCCTCCTGAGGGTCGTCGGTCGCGGGGAGGAGTGCGGGCCCGCGGGCCGTGGGTCAGCTCGGGTCCTCGCCGTCCCGGTGAACTGGTGCCCGCCCGGGCGGCTGGCTGGGCCGCGGGCGGGGCGGTATGGCGGGAATCGCGTGGGACTGCGGCTTCCCGGCCGAGAGCTTCAATGTCGTGCCGTAGTGCAGGATCCCCATCGGCTCGCCGTCGGTCAGCAGGTACTCGGCCGCCTGGTGGGTGACCTTCACGTGCAAGTGCCGTCCCCGGAACTGCACGGTGAACGCAAGCCGGGTCAGGCCGTCGGGCAGCCGTGGCGCGAAGGTGACCATCCCGCCGGCGTGGCGCAGGCCCCCGAAGCCACCCACCAGTGCGTACCACGCGCCGGCCAGCGAGGCGATGTGCACGCCGTCGCGGGTGTTGTGCTCGAGGTCCCGCAGGTCCATCAGCGCGGCCTCGCCGAGGTAGTCGAAGGCCAGCCCCATGTGGCCGACCTCGGCCGCCATCACCGCCTGGGTGCAGGCCGACAGCGACGAGTCCCGCACCGTGAGCGGCTCGTAGTAGTCGAAGTTCCGGGCCTTCTGCTCGGCGGTGAAGGCCTCCCCGCGCAGGTACATGGCCAGCACGAGATCGGCCTGCTTGACGACCTGCTTGCGGTACAGGTCGAAGTAGGGGAAGTGCAGCAGCAGCGGGTACTGCTCGGGGGAGGTGTGGGCGAAGTCCCAGACCTGGTGCCGGGTGAACCCCTCGGCCTGCGGGTGCACGCCGAGCGTCTCGTCATAGGGGATGAACATGGCCGCCGCGGCGTCCCGCCAGGCCGCCGCCTCCTCCGCGTCGACGCCGAGCTCACCGGCCCGTTTCGGGTACTGCTTGGCCGTGTCGGCGGCCGCGCTCAGGTTCTGCTGGGCCATCAGGTTGGTGTAGATGTTGTCGTCGGCGATGGCGCTGTACTCGTCCGGGCCGGTGACCCCGTCGATGTGGAACCGCCCCTGGGCATCGTGATGGCCGAGCGAGCGCCACAGCCGCGCGGTGTGCGTCAGCAGCTCGATCCCCGGCCCCTGGGCGAACTCCTCGTCACCGGTGGCATCCACGTACCGGACCACCGCGTCGGCGATGTCCGCGTTGACGTGGAAGGCGGCGGTGCCCGCGGGCCAGTAGCCCGAGCATTCCTCGCCGGCGATCGTCCGCCACGGGAACGCCGCGCCCTTGAGCCCGAGCTGGGCGGCACGCTCGATGGCCACCGGAAGCGTGCTGTGCCGCCACCGCAGGGCGCTCGCCGCGGCGTCGGGGGCGGTCAGGGCGAGCACCGGCAGGACGAAGCTCTCGGTATCCCAGAACGCGTGCCCGTCGTAGCCCGGCCCGGTCAGCCCCTTCGCGGGGATCGCCCGGTTCTCCGCGCGGGCACCGGCCTGCAGGACGTGGAACAGGCCGAAGCGCACCGCCTGCTGCACCTCGGTGTCCCCGTCTATCTCGACGTCGGCGTTCTTCCAGAAGTCGTCGAGGTACGCGCGCTGCTCGGCCAGCAGGCCGTCCCAGCCCGCCTGCCGGGCCCCGCTGAGCGCCGCCCACACCTGATCACGCACGGCGGTCAGCGAGCGCGCCTGCGACCAGCCGTACGCCACGAACTTGATGACGCGCAACCGCTGTCCCGGCTCCAGGGGGACGGTCGCCGTGACGATGCCACCGTCGTCGTAGGACCGCGATTCGATCTGCACCCCGGGTGGCCCGTCGATCAGGTGGTCCATGGCCGCGCCGATGAGCATGCCGCTGCTCGGCGTCCTGTGCACCAGGACGACCCTCGCTTCGTCGGCGCTGTGGAACTCGCAGCTCAGCGCCTTGTCGAGGACGGCGGCCATGCGGGGGTCCCCGTTCGGCGACGGCAGCTCCTCGTTCGCGAGGAGCTCGGATTGCACCGCGATCCGCGCGGGATGGCCGAGGGGCTCCACCTCGTAGCAGATCGCGCCGATGGCCCGCTGGGTGAAGGACACCAGCCGGGTCGAGGAGACCCGCACCGCCTGGCCGGCGGGTGACATCCACTCGGCCTCGCGGGTGAGGTGACCCGCCCGGAAATCCAGCACGCGCTCGTGATGGCGCAGGTCCCCGTAGCGGACGTCGAACGGCTCGTCGTCCACGAACAGCCGCAGCAGCTTGCCGTTGGTGACGTTGATGACCGTCTGCCCGGACTCGGGGAAGCCATACCCGGCCTCGGCGTAGGGCAGCGGCCGCAGCGCGTAGACCCCGTTGAGGTAGGTCCCGGGCAGGCCGTGCGGCTCGCCCTCGTCCAAGTTGGCCCGCCAGCCCAGGTGCCCGTTGGCCAGCGCGAACACCGACTCGCTCTGGGCCAGCATGTCCATGTCCAGGGAGGTCTCCCGGAGGCGCCATGGCTCGACCGTGAACGCGGCCTGCCGGATCACGGCCGGTCCAGCAGTTCGGCGAGATCCTCCACGACAATGTCGGCCCCGTGGGCTTTCAGCGCCTCAGCCTGCCCGACGCGGTCCACTCCCACCACGAAGCCAAAGTGGCCGGCCCGGCCGGAGGCCACGCCGGCCAGCGCATCCTCGAACACCGTGGCCGCCCGCGGTTCGAGGCCGAGGGCCTTGGCCCCGGCCAGGAACATGTCCGGGGCGGGCTTCCCGGCCAGGTGCTCTTGCTGGGCGGTCACGCCGTCGATCCGCGCCTCGAACAGGTCCTCGATGCCCGCCGCGACCAGGACGTCGCGGCAGTTGGCGCTCGACGACACCACCGCCCGGCGCAGCCCGGCATCCCGGACCGCCCGGAGATAGCGGACCGAGCCCTCGTACGCCTCGACCCCGTCCTCCTTGATCCGTTTCAGCAGGATCACGTTCTTGCGGTTGCCCAGGCCGTTGATGGTCTCGGCCTCCGGCGGATCGTCGGGGCTGCCTTCCGGCAGCGTGATGCCGCGGGACTGGAGGAACGAGCGGGTCCCGTCGGCCCGCGGCTTCCCGTCGACGTACTCGTCGTAGTCCTTGACCGGGTCGAACGCCACGAACGGCTCGCCCGTCTGCTGGGCCCGCTCACGCAGGAAGCTGTCGAACATCTCTTTCCACGCGGCATCGTGCACCTTGGCCGTCTTGGTGATCACACCGTCGAGGTCGAAGAGGCATCCGCGTATACCATCCGGGAGTCCTAGCACAGGCCCAGCCTATGAGAGCGGCGTCACCAGCCGTAGATCCGCACCGGAAGTTCATGCAGCGGCAGCTGGTCAGGACCGGGATAGGTGATCATCACGACGAGATCGTCCGGATCACGGCCCTCGACGGCCTCGATCCCGGCGCTGATCCGCGTCTGCCGGTGGGCGGACCGCTCCCGCAGGGCGCGCTCGGCCCGGTCGAGGTCCTCTTTCCCGTCCGCGGTCCAGATGACGTAATGAACGCCCACGCTCCCGAGCGCGTGCGCGGCGTTGCTGCCCATGGCCCGCAGGATCAGCTGCGCGCCGCTGTCGCTGGTCAGGAGGGCGGCGGTCGGGCTGCGGTCGGAGACCTTCAGGGCGAGGACCTCGGTGTAGAACGTCACCGACCGGTCCAGGTCCTGCACGAAAATGACCACCGAGCCGAGCCGGGCACCCTGCGCCATCTGCTGAACTCCAATCCCAGGTCAGGCTGGTCCGGTGCTGGCCGACCCGGTGCTCGCCGACCCCTTGCTCGCTGGCCCGCTGCTCGCTTGATCTTCGTATTCGGCCCCGAGGGTCTCAGCTCCGCCGGATGACGGAACCATCGCACGCCTATCGTGGTTCCCGATCTCAGCCGGGATGCTCATCCGCCTGCCGGTGACATGGTCCCAGAGTTCCAGGCGCGCCTGCATTGGTTCGGCGATCTTATCCAGGTAATAGTTGGGTACCTCATACACCAGTTGCCCGCTGATCGTGTTTCCGGGCGACAGCGTGAAAGGCATGCTGATCGGGCTCAGGCCTAGCGCAGGCGGCAGCGCCCAGTCCGGCGGGGGACAGGTGGCCTCGGCGACCCGCCCCCACGAGCCAGGTATCAGCGTGATGTAGAGCAGGGCGGTCAGTCTCGCGTCCTGGGCGGCCGCCATGCTGATAAAGGCCGCATTAAGCGACCGTAGCCGCACGGGCATGGCGAGACCTGCGTCAGCTTCGCGTTCCGTGTCCATGGAGGCAGTGCCGTAGATTTCAACCTTGATATCCGGGAACTCCGGCTTCGCTGGCCGGCGGAAAGGCCAGCCCTGGGTAGCCCCGAAAAAACACGTAAAGGCCACCAGGAACGCCAGGAGCGCGCCCAGCATCCACCAGTTCAAGAGGACAGAGTAATGTGCATCTTTCACAAAAGATGCAATTGCAATAGCGGCCAGCAATGCAAAGAGAGCCAGGAACAGGCCGCCCAGCCAGAGCCAGAGCCAGAGGTCGCGGTAAGATCGCACGGCGGGAATTCTACGCTGACCGGGGCGAAAGCCGTGCCTGCCCGGGCCCGGTAGGCGTGATTTCGGTCACTGGCCGTCATCTCCGGCGGGGCCGGAGGTAGCTGACGGTGTTGCTACCCTCAAGGAGACGGAGAGGCGGCCGGCATGATCGACTACGTGATAGCGGGCATACTGCTGATCATCATCGCGTCCACGCTGATCATGCTCAAGAGGGCCGAGCGCCGCGGACGCTAGCGGCCAGCCGCTGCCTGAGTAACGGCGCGCGTGAGGATATCGCGGTTCGTCGTTCAGCTTCATGACGCGACCACGCTGCACTTTGACCTGCGGCTCCAGGTCGGCGAGGTGCTGCGCTCGTGGGCGGTGCCCAAGGGGCCGTCGCTTGATCCCGCGGTCCGCCGGCTGGCCGTCCCGGTTGAGGACCACGCCCTCTCGGCCGGTGACTTCGAGGGCGTTCACGAGGGGCACGCGCGTGGCAGCGGCGCCGTGATCATCTGGGACGAGGGCCCGGCTGAGATCGTCCGCGATGAGCCGGGCCATCTGTCCTTCATCCTGTCGGGCCGCAAGCTCTCGGGAGGCTTTGCCCTGACCCGGACCGGCGAGCGTCGCTGGATACTCGTCAAGGTCCGCGACGGGTCCGCCCGGCCCGGCTCGGACATCGTCGCGGAGTGCCCGGCCAGCGTGCGCTCCGGCCGGACCTGGCAGGAGCTCTAGCCCGCCCGGCGGGCGTCAAGCTGCCGTTGCGCGTCCACGAGCACCCGCCCGACGTCGCGGCCGAAGCTGACGTCGCAGGGATGGCTGACGCGCCCCGACCGGGCGTTGTCCGCGAGTTCCGTGAGGGCGACCCGCAGCGCCTGCTCCGCATGGTCGGCCTGCCCGGGCGCCGCCACGCGCCCCGGCTCGCCCCACAGCCACATATCGAAGCCGGCGGCGGCCTCGGGCGCGCTCAGCGTCACTGTCACCGTGCTGGTGGCACCGCCCTCGTGGTGCAGGACGAGATGCGTGACGTCGGCCCGGCCGGAATCGGCGGTGACGGAGGTCACCGGGCCGAGGCAGGCCCACAGCATCGAGACCGCGTGCGGCCCCAGGTCCCACAGGCCGCCCTTGTCCCGTCTCCATGGGGTGTTGAACGGGTTGCCATGCTCCATGGCCGATCCGAGCCACGCCGCATCGCCTCCGCCCCAGCCGTCCCGGCTGGTGACGTCGGCCAGCCAGGCCCGCACGTCGGCCTGGAAGCGGGCGGTGAAGAACACGACCGACGCGACGCCGCTGTCCGCAACGGCCCGGACCAGCGCGTCGGCCGCCGCCTCGGTGGTCGCTACGGGCTTTTCCAGGAGCAGGTGCTTGCCCGCCTGGGCCGCCCGCAGCGCGATCGGGCCCTGCACATCAGGCGGCACCGAGAACGCGACCCCGTCCACGGCGGACAGGAACGCGTCGATATCGCCGAACGGCGTGGCCCCGTATTCGGCCGCGAGAGTGTCGGCCGCATCGCGGTTGCGGCCCCATACGGCGGCCAGTTCGACGCCGTCGGTCGAGGCCAGGGCGGGTGCGTGGGTGATGCGGGCCCAGTGGCCGGTGCCGACCAGGCCGAATCTCAGGTGCCGCACGGGCGTTGTCATCGGCTGCCTTCCCGTCCTGACATTGTCTTCCGGCCTGATCATCGTCGTCCAGGTGCTCCGCCGACGACGAAATCGACTATCCACCCGGGCGGGCACATGAGTTGATGGCGGGATGGCTGGGCTGAGGCTGCACCGCGGACCGCTGGCGAGCCTTAATTTCCGGTTGTTCCTGGCCTGCGATGTGATCTCGGTGCTGGGCACCGCGGTCGCCGTGGTGGCGATCCCGTTCGCCGTCCTCGCGATCGGTGGCTCCGCCGCCGACGTGGGGTTCGTGGCGGCGTCGGCCACCGGGCCGCTGATCGTGTTCCTGCTGTGGGGCGGCGTGGTGGCCGACCGCCTGCCGCGGCACAGGGTGATGGTCGCGGCGAACGTTGTTCAGGCCCTGGCCCAGGCCGGCTCGGCCGCGGCGGTGCTGAGCGGGCACGCCCGGGTCTGGGAGCTGATGGCGCTGGCCGCGGTCCGCGGCACGGGCCTGGGCTTCTACTTCCCGGCCGCGCTGGGCCTGCTGCCCCAGACCGTGCCCGCCAGCCAGTTCCCGCAGGCCAACGCGATGGACCGGGTCGGCCGGAACACGGCCCTGATCAGCGGCTCCGCTCTGGGCGGCGTGCTGGTCGGCCTGGCCGGTCCCGGCTGGGGGCTGGTGGTCGATGCTGTCAGCTACGCGGTCGCCGCGCTGTTGCGGGCCGGGATGCGGTTCCCCGCCCGGCCGCCGGCACCCGCGGCCAGCATGCTGCACGAGCTTCGTGAAGGGTGGCGGGAGTTTGCCTCCCGGCGCTGGCTGTGGACGATCGTGTTGCAATTCTCGTGCATTGTTGCGATCTCGACCGCGGCGGTCAGCGTCCTGGGGCCGGTCGTCGCCCGGGCCCATCTTGGCGGCGCCCGGGGCTGGGGGATCATCCTGGCCGCGCAGTCGGCCGGGGCGGTGCTCGGCGGGGTGGTCATGCTCAGGTTCCGGGCGCGGCGGATGCTGCTCGCGGCCAGCCTGAGCGTGCCCGCCATAGCGGTGTTCCTGTTCGCCCTGGCCGTGCCCCTGACCGTGCCGCTGATCGCCGCCGCGGCGTTCGTGTCGGGCGGCTGCCTTGAGGTATTCGCGGTGAACTGGACGACGACCATGCAGCAGGAGATCCCGCCAGGCATGCTGTCGCGCCTGTCCGCCTACGACGCGGTCGGAAGCTGGGCCCTGGCCCCGGTCGGCGCCGTGGCCGCCGGCCCGCTGGCCGGTGCGTTCGGCGCGCCAGCCGTCCTGTTCGCCGGCGGTGTTCTCGTCGTGGTCCTCACGGCGGCCGTCCTGTGCGTGCCCGAAGTCCGTACCCTGCGCCGCGCGCCGGCCCCAGACGGCCCGCGCGTGGCCGCGTAAGGTGCGGGATATGGCTGCGGATGACCTCGAAGCACCCATCCAGACCATGATCGACGCCACCAACCGGGAAGACACGCCCGCGGTCCTCGATACCTTCGCCGACGATGC
>Ga0302325_10010256_pt1 | contig 20341 bp, 16 predicted proteins | sample Palsa_T0_2_FD_201948 | JGI IMG/M metagenome (GOLD analysis project Ga0302325, IMG submission 201948) | Peat permafrost microbial communities from Stordalen Mire near Abisko, Sweden - Palsa_T0_2 | ecosystem: Environmental > Terrestrial > Soil > Palsa > Peat permafrost | place: Sweden: Abisko...
CACGTTCAAAAGCGCTCGTTGGAAGCAGGCCATCCTCGCGGGGACTGGGGCCGCTGCCAACTCCATTCATGGGTACTGCGAATGACATCTGCCTCACCGGACATGCGCCCACGAGGATGTCCTGGGCGGGGAGAACAGCGAATGCCTGCTCCACTCCGTTGACTACGCGTTTGAGCACTGGAGCCCGGCTTACGGAATCTCTCAGAAGGCGCGGCTGGGCCGCATACAGGAGTGCGGTGTTGCTCCCCGAATCCAGTCGAAGCAGCACGGGGGCCACGTCGGCGGTGGTCAGCCGCACAGAGACAATCATGGGCCGCGTAAACGGCAAATCATCTCGCGGACCGTGAGGCTGCGAGAGGGGGATATGCTCGCCCTTGACCGCCTGCGCAAGAGCCCTCGACTCATCAAGGCACAGGATTTGCCGGCGGTTATCGATGAGCAGATCGAAGTGCGAAAGGAAGTTCTCACCCAGTATCCCGCGTATGCGAGGATCCACTGCCTTAAACTCCGCGATGTCCCGAATGACTGCGAGAGACTGTGGAACCGAATGGCTTCCAACCTCAACCAAGTCGAGCTTACTGATTTCTTGCTTGAGCTGGGCGATGACTTTGCGTTCGTTGGCCGTCAGCGCCGAGTTCGCATCGACGACAACTGGTTCCGCGTCGACCTCGTCTTCTTCCATCGCCGCTTGAAATCGCTGTTGGTAGTGGATCTCAAAATCGATCGGTTCAGCTATGCAGACGCCGGTTATGGAAAGCCGGACGTTATGAAAAGTGCAGCATAGATTCGCCGGACAATCGAGGCTTGCCCATACTTTTTCTTCACATAACGTCCTGCCACACCCACGGTAAGGATTCGTGTTCGATTATCACACTCGTGACATGACCGAGGGTAGAAGGTGGCATTTTGGCAGCAATCATTCATGCCTAAAATGTGGGATGTTACTCAACTGGTAACTGCCGGGTAGCCGGTTGTCGGTAGCCGGTCAACCGCCCTGAACGCGGTCGCAGCCTCCGATCTTTCGCATACTGATCTGCCGTCTATGAGCTCATCGTGATATGTCAGTAAGAATCCAACGAACCGCATTTCATACCGGAAAGGTAGCCTCCTCATGCCCAGCCAATTTCCTTCAGGGCTAATTCGGAATTCCATATTTTGGTCATGTGCGAGATCTTCTCCCCGCTGAATTGCATGACATAGACGTAGTCGGTGCTCATCCGGCGTCCGGTTGGAGGAACCGGTCCCCCCTCCCCCGTATGGGTGGCATGAAAGACAGCATAAGCGGCTATGTTGCTCCGGTTAGTGTCAGTGGCAAATGACTTCAGTTCGTAGCGGGCGTCAGGAAAAAGCGTCAATATCCCTTTCATCCAATCCGTGTATTGTTCCAGCGTCGTCACGTCATTCAGGGGCGTAGCCTGAGCGGAGAATGTGGCGTCGGACGCACAGTATGCTCTGCAGGCTTCCCATCCTTTGCCTGTCTCGCAGGCCTCAAAGAAATCCTCGGCTACTCTGGATATCGATGTCATATCACTCACCTTCCTTGCGCGGATTCTACAGCAAAAATCGCGGCTTTGATGATGATTAACCCCGAACGCTGATTTCATGGAATTTTAGTCCGGTGAAAACCGCGGCTCGGAGCCAGTGACCGGATAAGTGCCCGAAAACACCCCCGCCTGATTGTGGTCATCGATTCTTCATCGCAGGATTGTCCAAGCTCGAGGGTGGCAGCGGAGTCAAGTCTAAGTTGTGCATCACCACTATTTGCCACTGCCCATCATTCTTCGCCATTACGAAATTCAAGAGGCCCTGGCGATCAGGCCGCGGATTTCCCTGGGCATCCATCGCACCCGTCATCTCGCAATGCACATCCACGGCCGCAACATCGGGGCGAATGAACCGGGTCTTGATGGCTGTATACGTCTGGTGACTGTTTTTGAAAATGGTCGCGAACATCGGCGCGTGGAACTCTTCAATCTTTGATCGTCCGCTCGTGCCCGTACCCCGCCAATTGGTAAAGTCGGCGTCCTCGGCGAATACTGCCGCGAACGCTTTGGCGTCATGCATGTTCCATGCGCCCACGAACCGGTCCATCATCGCCGCTATTGCCTTTCGATCTGTTTCGACCATCGTCTGGCCCGGCGCGGTCAAAGGCAATCCAGCCAGCGCAATGACCGCCATGCAAAAGATGAATTTGCTGCTTGTCACGTCTTCTCCCCCTTAGGTCCTTCGTGAGTGTTGATAGAGTGAGCGTGGGTCGCACTTCCCGCGAAGCTTGACCCACTTTGGATCGATACAGGCGTATGGCTTAAGTCGCTCGGACAGACACCTGATATTGCGCGTTTAATAGCGTTCCATTCTGGACGGTGACTTTTGCCGCAATGTATAGACCCGGTACGCCACCGGGAACTACGGGAGGTGCGCTCTCCGTCACGAGCAGTAGCTCGGGGCTGTTGATCGCGATGACGCTGAAGGCATCGTTGGCATTCCAACTCGTAGGCGCAACGATTGGGATCGGCGGGTTGACGTTGAGTCCTCCGACTATCTGGGAGGTTGATGTGATACCCGGTTCGATGAGGATTATCAGCTGATCCGTAGTATCGGTGCCACTCTGGCTCGAGAAGTTGCAACTAACTTCACCGCTGTAGATGTACAGAGCAGCGGTGCCAGCTTGTTCCCTGAGTACTCGGAACAAGCAGGATATCTTCTCGTGACGAATGGAGTACAACTGCAAGTTGGCTCATGCTACCCCTCCTCGGGCCATTTTCGCCTGTTGAAAGAAGAAAATTGGTTTCGACCTTCCCAAAGCGGCGCGCGGCTTAATGCGCGAATCACGGGATCAAAGGTCGGTGAAAGTTGAATGCTTTTGGTTACCGGTGTCCGTCCGCGCCGTCCACACGGACGCCATTGCTGCCGATGTTCGTTGGCACAGGGTGCCCGCCCATCGAAAGGAATGTTACGACGGTGCGGAACTCACGGCCTTGCTTTACGACCACAAGCGCCAGATCGATCTCCGACCCGTCCGAGTAGTGAATGATCGCTGTTCCAGTGCAATCGGAGTTGACATGATACGTGCCGGTTTCACTCTCAAATCCAGAGGATGTGGGAGAGCCGTCAATCACCACGAAATCTGTTTGCGTGAACGTTCCGTTGCCGTCGAAATCGGTCATCGCAACTCCGTTTTGGGGCAGGACGACGCCGGGCCCAGGCAGAAGTTGTCCGGAGATGGTTTGGCCGTATTTGCCCTTGAGCGATGCATCCGAGCACGTCCCTGCTTGCGCAAGGGAAGCGCCCCCAAGTGTCAGGCATGCTAATGCAGCCGTCAGCGTTGCTTTGCAAATTGAAGCTTTCATGTCTTTTCTCCTCGAAGGTTGAGTTGCTGGGACCTTAAGGCCTCAGTCAAGGAGGAGATTGACGCGGCCCGACGTGGTTGGCAATGACGCAGGACTGAAGATTGGCTGATTTTTTCATGACCTCGGAAGCTGCTCAAAGCAAGGCCTTTGCCGCTGGCAGATAGATTCAAGTTAGATGCTGTACTCTTCATTCAGTGGTGGCGATATGTCTGCGAACGTGGTGAAATTCGGAGACGACTTTGAATTCGACCGGGTTGCCTATGAATTGCGCCGCTCGAGCCGGGCTTTGAAGCTGGAGCGAATCCCCTTGGAGATATTGCTCCTGCTCATCGAACGCAGAGGGCAACTGGTTGCCCGTGAGGACATTATCGGGAAGATCTGGGGTAAGAATGTCTTTCTGGATACGGACAGCAGCATCAATTCCGCAATCCGGAAAATTCGTCAGGTTCTGAAAGACGACTCAGAAAACCCACTCTATGTACAAACGGTCACGGGGAAGGGGTACCGGTTCATCGCGCCTGTGACGGAGGTCAAAGAACCAGGCACCCGCCAAGAAGCCCTGGGCAGCCTGGAGGCCAAAGCGGAGGCCGTTGAACCCGGTTCAGTCGCACTATCCGCGTCCGCACGCTCTTCGAGGTGGAGATGGGTGGCTCCGTTGGCCGCCCTCATCGTGCTCCTGGCCGCCGGCATCTATGTGTTGCGGGTGCGGGCGCGGGCGCGCTTCGCCGCTGCCCCGCACCGAGTGATGCTGGCGGTGTTGCCCTTTGTCAACCTGAGTAACGACCCCGAGCAGGAGTACTTCAGCGATGGTCTGACCGAGGAGACGATTACCGATTTGGGCGAAGTCAATCCGGAACAACTCGGCGTGATTGCCCGGACGTCATCAACGGCATATAAACACACCGACAAAACGATCGCTCAAATCGGAACTGAACTAGGAGTCGATTACGTCCTGGAGGGCAGCGTCCGGCATGAGGGCGGAGCGGCTCGCATCAGCGCTCAACTGATTCGAGTGAAGGATCAAACCCATCTCTGGGCGCACAATTATGACCGGGAAACTGGTGGCCTTCTGGCATTGCAGAACGAATTGGGCAGAGCCATTGCGCAACAGGTTCAGGTGAAACTCGCGCAGCGTTATGGAAATCGACCCATCGACAAGTACGCAGCAAATCCTGAAGCCTATGAACTCTACCTCAAGGGCCGCTTCTTCCTGAACAAGCGGACCTGGCCGGAAATCCCTGAGAGCACAGATTATTTTCAACGGTCCATCGAGAAGGACCCCGGCTTTGCGCTCGCCTACGTGGGGCTTGCCGATTCCTACATGGCGAGCGCGATTGGATCCCCACAGGAATTCGATCCAAAAGCGAAGGCAGCGGCTTCAAGAGCCTTGGAACTGGACGACGACCTCGCCGAAGCTCACGCGGTGCTGGGAGCGGAAAAGGCCGACTTTGAATATGACTGGCAAGGCGCGGAGCAGGAGTTCAAGCGAGCGATCGAACTCGACCCGAACTATGCCGACGCCCATTTTCGATATGCGTGGAGTTACCTGACGCCGCTCGGCAAGTCGGACCAAGCCATCGCCGAAATGAAGAAGGCATTGGAACTTGATCCATTTTCCCGGATCGACAACACAGTGTTTGGGTGTACCTATTTCTACGCCCGGCGATATGACGAGGCCTTGGAGCAATTTGACCGGGCGATCAAGTTGAACCCCGATTTCTTTGTGACGTACTACCACCTTTCTTGGCTTTACTCCCAGCTTGGGCAATATCAGAGTGCCATCGCGGAGCTCACGAAAGGACGGCTCCTTGCAGGCAATGATCGCGGCAAAATTGCCGCATCTGAGGAAGTTACCCTCAGACAGGCATTCGCGGCAGAAGGAGCCAAGGGTTTCTGGCAGCAAATTCAGAGGGATGGAGAAGGGGACGTATCCGACAGAATGGGAGAGTTCGGCAGGCCGCAAGTTTATGCCCGGCTCGGAGATAAGGAAAAGGCATTGGAGTGGCTAGAGCGCACCTATGATGAACGAGGAACTCTTGGAACACTGATGAATGTCGATCCTGCTTTTGACTCGCTTCATTCCGACCCGCGATTCCGGGACCTGGTTCGGCGCATGGGGCTGACTCCGAATGCCAAAGGCCAGTAGAGGAAGTCGAAGCAGCCTCCCGTCCGCTTTCCGTTTTTACCCAGCCGGGTGGGGTTCCGCCAGACTCGCCAACCCAAAGCCTGTTGATGAAAATCCCATTCTCGTGACGGAGAATTGGTGAAACACCGCGAGATCGCTCGGGAGCCGTATTCCTCCTGGGTCATGTGCTCGCCGAAATCCGTCCGCAAGGACCGAAGATTCGTCCCGATAAACGCCGATGTGTCCCGGAGAGATTTTGGGTTCACGCCGACGCTCGTGTCCAATGAAATTCGATCTGGAAACGTGGTTTGGGCTGTTAGCGCCAGTCAGTAATCGGCATAACGGCACTGCTGTGCCTTCTGTTCCCCACCCGGTCCCCGGTCGGCAAATTGCTCCTGGCAACGCCCAGGTTGTTCTGCGTCATAGGCTACGCCGTATTCACCGTCGATGCTCGCAACTCACAAACGCAGCTTCTTTCCTCGATTCATTCCGAGGTATCCCGCCCTTCAGCAAGCCCGCGCTCTCCTCGCCGGTCAGGATGGGCACGTCCGGCCCGGAACGAAGCCGGGCAAGAGGCGCTCGATAGCGCCAGAGGCCCGCGCTCGGATTGCAGCGCGTTGTTCGGATGGCTCAGTCCCTTAAACTGCCTTCCGAACCGGCAAAAACGCAGATCGGCAGTTTTGCACGGCTTCCTGTGTCAAGGGCGGAGTAAAACCAGGCCGGTGGGGCGGAGTAAAAGTAGACCAGTCGCGCCCGACGGACAGTACTTCGTTTTCACGGCGACGACCGGGCACCGCCCGAATTTGTGGGTATTGCGCGAGCCCGGATTTGCGCTGCGCCGCATGCAGCACAATCCCCTTCAGGTGACGGACTGGCCGACTGGCGCATTTGGAGCGCATGTTACACCTGACGGCAAGAGCGTTCTCTTCTACGCGGGCAGGAATAGGTCGCAGATCGTGCGCCTCGATCTAAAGACGGGTAAATTCGCGCCGGTTTCGCCGGAAGGCTTCAGCCAGCCGGAATATAGTCCTGACGGAAAATGGGTCGTCTACGTCGATGTAAATAACGGTATTTTGTGGAAAGTCAGCAGTGACGGAGCAACCAGGTACCCACTGAGCCTGCCAGACATCGTCACGAACTTCCCTAGATGGTCGCCTGATGGGAAGAGAATAGCGGTAAACATGAGTCGTGGCAGCGGGCCTTCCAATATATTCCTGATTTCGGCAAATGGTGGTGCGCCGGAATTGCTGTTGCCCAATCAGCTTTCATCCGATGTTGATTGGGCTCCGGATGGCAAGAGTCTTGTTGTTGTCCACAGTCTTCCTGAGCATCCGGACCAGAGGGCTCTATTCCAGGTAGATCTCGCGACACGGAGTGAGAGAATGGTGCCTGGGTCGATCGGGCGCTTCTTCCCCCATTGGTCCAGCGACGGTCACTATCTCGCGGCCTACGGTGATCGGGAGCCCGGAGTGGCAATCTTCAATTGGGTGACCCTCCAGTGGCAAGAAGTTGTGGGCGGCACGATCGGGTATCCCTCGTGGTCCCGCGACGGTCGCTATCTCTATTACCAGAGGATTCTCGAAGAGAGCGAACCGATATATCGTTACAATCCTCGAAATCTGGTCACAGAGCGTGTCGCAGATTGCAGCATGGAGCTTGGCTCAGGAGTTTCGCGCTGCGCTTTCTTTGGTCTGGCACCGGATAATTCACCATTGTTAGACATCACGCGGGGCGCGTACGACCTGTACAGTGCAGAGTTGACGTTGCCTAAATAGTCGCAAAGAAGGTACCCATGATCTCCTCCCGGGGCTTGACGGTCACGCGTGCCACAAAAAAGATGCCGCGCGAGAGCGCGGCCAAAGGTGCCTTGCGCTTGGGGGATGTGAGTGGATTCTAGTAGAAAATGGACAAATGACTCACGTCAAAGTAGTCACTTGGCTTGGTGATTGTGATCACTTCCCGGTCATGCCATAACGGCAATACATTCTTTGGCCGAGTCCGATCCTGCGCGGAAGCCCCGACTCGCCGATCTTGTCTGGGCACCTGACGGTAATGAAGCCTTCGACGACGGGAGCCACGTTCTCCGATTCGACATCGGGGAGCGGGTGCGGTTGATCGCATTCAAGCGTGACCACCGAGGTATGTGCATCTGGGGAAGGAGACAATGTGGTCCATCGGGGCTACGCGATCGCCTCCGCCTCTTACCCGGTCGTGGCTCAGTCGCTGGGGGACTTCGTCTCTTTGGCCGCCAGCAACCGGCGCAGGGCCTCGAATCGCGGCGTGCCGTGCAGACCCGACAAATCGGGATCATTGTCGATCCAATCCTTGTTGCCGAAGCCGCTGCGGATGGCGGCTTCCAGAAGGTCCAGGGCGCGGTCCGTCTCGCCCAGCAGGGCATAGGTGCAGGCGACGTTGTAGCGGGTGGTGCCTTCCTCGGGATCGAGGGCGAGGGCACGATTCGCCCACTCCAGAGCGCGTTCGCGATGACCTAACAGTAGGTGAGCGGCGGCGCCCAGATACAGGGCACGCACGTCGTCCGGGTGCAACTCCACGTGCCGCTCGGCGCGCGCCTGACACGCCAGGCTTGCTTCCCGGGCTTCTTCCGGCCGACCGAGTGCGCGCAGGCACATATCCAGGTGCTGGAGTGCCTGATAGTCTGCTGGATCGAGCTCGCTCGCTTTGCGGAAGAACTCCGCCGCCTTCTCCATGTCGCCCTGGGCAAACCAGCACCGGCCGTACAGGTAACATGCCTCGTAAAGCCTGGGATTGAGGCGCATGGCCTCTTCGAATTCCCTGGCGGCGGCGCCGTAATTCTTATTGAGCGTCTCGGCCAGGCCACGCGAGGCGCGGGCCTCCGCCGATTCCGGATCGAGATCGACCGCGCGGCGGCTGGCGCGCATGGCTTCCTTCAGGTTGTCGTCGCTCGCGTCAAACCACATATAGATGAACGAGCAGGAGTTGGCGACCCCGGCATACGCCGCCGCATAGGCGGGGTCGATGACGATGGCGCGCGCGAACATTTCCCGTGCGAATTCGAGGCTTTTGCGGCGGAGGTCGTAGAAGATCCTGCGGCCGCGCAAATAGTAGTCATAGGCCTGTACGTCGCGCGTGGGCACTTTCTCGATGGCGCGCTTCTCCTGATCCGTCAGCATCACGCGCAGGGCGCGCGCGATGTTTTGGGCAATCTCGTCCTGGATAGCGAAAACGTCTTCCATCTGACGGTCGTATCGCTCGGCCCACAAGGAGTGGCCAGTCCGTGTATCGGCCAGTTGCGCGGTGACGCGCAGACGATTGCCCGCACGCCGCACTGTGCCATCAAGCACATAGGCCGCCGACAGGTCGTGGCCGATCTGGCTTACGGACATGGTCTTGTCGCGCAGCGGCAGGACGGCGGAGCGCGGCAGCAGGCGCAACTCGGCGACCTTGGTCAGCTCGGTCTGAATGTCTTCGGTCATCCCGTCGCGGAAATATTCGTCGTCCTTACTGCCGCCCAGGTTCGCGAAATAGAGCACGGCGATCGATTTCTCAGACGGCGGAGCAGGCGCATTGACTCTTTGGAGCGCATCGAGAATTTCCTGCATCGAGGAGAAGCGCTGCGCAGGCGGTTTTGCGAGGCAACCGGCGATGAGCCGCTCCCAGGCTGGGTCGCAGTCAGGCAGAACCGAGCGCAGTGGAGGGTAAACGTCATGCAGGATCGCGTGCAGAATGTCGACCGCCGTTTCACCGCGAAATGGAGTGCGGCCAGTCAGGCATTCGTAGAGCAGCACGCCGAAGGAAAAGATGTCGCTGCGCTGATCGCCGGCTTCTCCACGGATTCTCTCGGGCGCCATATATTCGACGGTGCCGCCGAGGCTCCGGCGGGATGCCGTGCGGGTGAGTTGAGCCTCCTCGGAGCCGGCCGAGGGTCGATCCGACCGCGCCAGCTCCGACAAACCGAAATCGAGGATCTTGACGCCGAAACGCGCGTGGAGCATGACATTGGCGGGTTTGATGTCGTGATGAAAGACGCCGCGGCTGTGCGCCTCGCGCAGGCCTTCGGCAATGGCGGAGGCCGTGAGCACAACGAAATCAGAAGCTGGATTCGAGCGCCGCAAACAGTCCCGGAGGGTCTCACCGGTCACCAGTTCCATGGAGATAAAGGGCGAATCTTCGGCGAGGTTCAGCTCGTAGATCGTGGCGATGTTCGGGTGGTTCAGACGGGAGGCCGCCTGCGCCTCTTTCAGCAGCCGCGCCCGCGCGTCGCGATCAATCGCCGAGCCGTGCGGAAGAAATTTGAGCGCGACCTCGCGATGCAGGATGAGGTCTTCGGCGTGATATACCGCGCCCATCCCGCCTTCTCCGAGCTTAGCCACAACACGGTAATGCGAAATGGTTTGTCCGATCATGAGGGCAGAAACCAGTATTGAGTATCTCAGAAGCAGGGCAGAAATCAGCCGGGGAGCGGGCGTGAACCGAGCCGTTCGCTGAGTTCGGAATTCCTGTCCCCCGGGACGAATTTCCGGCTAGTTGAGATTCAGAATCCATTGCGATATGTCCTGATAAACGCCCCTTCCCGGGCAGTAATCGACAGTTGGGCGTGTTGCTGGCAACACAGAAGGTTTCGTCTGAGGCCGCCGGTTCGTTATTTCCGTATTGCCGACAATTCGCCCAGAACCCGTCAATGAGCGCATTGGCCTGTACGCGTCAATTGAGAGCTGCACTGGCATTGGTCGGCCCAGCAACCGGTCCTCAGCGCCAACGAATGGATCGGACCGGATCGCAGCGATCCGGCCCGATCCCAACTGGAGAAAAGATCGCTGCCTTTAGTCGTGGTGCTGCTCTGGAAATTGCTTCCGTGCGACGCAGTTGATCACGGTACCGGGGTCTGTGATGACGATCTGCAGTTCGTTCCCGGCGTGATCGATCACGAAAAAGGCGTCCAGGGTTAAGCCTCCACCCGAGACCGTATAAGTACCAGTGCAATCAGGGTTCACCTGGTAAGTGCCAGTTTCCACTCCCGGGGAAACGCTGCCGTTCAGGCTGGAAATTCCACTAATCGCCATGTTGCCTTTTCCATCAAAGCTGTCCACATTGACACCGGCAAACGGCCCGACGCCAACAATGGTTCCGGTGTCCTGATCTGAGTAGGTGCCCCTCAGCGTGGCGTTCGAGCAGCCCCTGTCGGCGGCTTTCGCTGCGGGCGCTGCGGTCAGAGCGAGCGTGAAGACCGCGACGATGGTCATAGCTTTTGCTGTGTTGCTGAGTTTCATGTTCTCTCCTTTGCGTTCATTGAGTTTTCCCGTTGCAGCAGGAGATCAGCCGAGAGCCGGTTCTCCTTGCCTCGTTCTCCGGACCCGCTTGAGCATGGAGTTCAGGCAAATGAGAGCAGTACCATCAGCCGTCTTCGTGTGGTGCAGGTCCGGAGACTCCATCCATGCCTGCACCTCCGCCGGCGGCAGGTTCGAAACCACACCGAGGTCATCCAGCGGGATCATCTCCGCCTCGGCGCCGCACTGCGGACACCAGGCCCGCAGCGACTTTCGCCCCCGAAGAACCAGAAGCGAATCGGTTTCGATCGTGATCCTGGTGCGCTTTGCCATCATTTCCTGCCCTTGCGCGTCCCGAGAACCGCTTGCCGGGAAAGCATGACGGCAGCTTGCCGGAATGGCGGCGGGAAGTCCTTTGGAGCGCGATGATTATTTCTGATGATTTCTCGGTTTCCTGCCAAGCGGCAGAAACGAGGGGATTTCAGCGCGGCGCAAGGAGCGAGTGGCGCGCCTGAGTCACAGGGAAATCATGCTAAAATCCGTCACTGTCGCAAAACCGGTGTTTGTTTCCCCACAGCCCATTCTCCAGATTTGAGCCGACCTGCAGGAAGGGATGACCCTCACGGAGGGCTGGAGCAGGCCATGCACGCCCGGTTTTGCCTGAGTTCCGGTACCGGAGCCGGAACGAGGTGCTTTCCCATGGCCGCAAGCGCAGACCCGAAGACCCCACAGCTCTACGAGTTCGGCCCTTTCCGCCTTGATCCGGAGAAGGAACTGCTGCTGCGCGAAGACGAAAACGTCCCCATCGCGCCCAAGGCTTTTCAGGTCCTATTGGTTCTGATCCGCCACAACAAGCAGGTCGTCACCAAAGACGACCTGATGAAAGCGATCTGGCCAGATACGTTCGTCGAAGACGCCAACCTGAGCCGGAACATCTTCCTCCTGCGCAAGGCACTCGGCGAGAGTCCGCAGGATCACCAATACATCGTCACTGTTCCAGGACGCGGCTACCGGTTCGCGGAAGAAGTGCAGCTGGTGCCGGACCGGGTACTGAACGTTGTTGCCGCAAGCCATTCCAGTGTTGAAGTGCAGGTGGAAGAGACCAGGCGCTGGGGATTGATCGCCGTCGCGGCAGTTCTTCTCGTCGTGGTGGCCGCCGGCGCATGGAAGCTGTTGGTCCATCGCGAACCGGTGCTTACTGAAAAAGACACCGTCGTGCTCGCCGACTTCACGAATTCCACCGGGAATCCGGCCTTTGACGGCACATTGCGCCAGGGCCTGGCTGTGCAGCTGGAACAATCGCCGTTCCTGAGCCTGATCTCCGACGAACGCATCCAGCGGACCCTTCGCCTCATGGACAAGCCGGCAGAGGCGCGCCTGACCCCGGCGATTGCCCAGGAGATCTGCGAGCGCACGGGAAGCGCCGCCGTCCTGGAAGGCTCGATCGCGAGCCTCGGCACCCAGTATGTTCTGGGCCTGAAAGCCGTCAATTGCCGCGATGGCGAGACCCTCGATGAGGAGCAGGTACGGGCAGCCCGCGAGGAAGACTTGCTCAACGCACTAACCACGATCGCGAGCAATTTCCGCTCCCGTGTCGGCGAATCGCTCAGCACGATACGCGAGCACGACACTCCGCTGGAACAGGCCACCACTTCTTCCCTGGACGCTCTTCAGAATTACACCGCGGGCCTTTCCATCATGGGCCAGGGTCGTTTTCGAGGGGCGATCCCGTTATTCGAGCGGGCGATCGCGATCGATCCGAACTTTGCCATGGCGTACTATCTTCGGGGCATCGCGTACGAACAGGCCGGTGACATGGAGCGCAGTGCAGAAGATGCGAAACGAGCTTTCAGCCTCGTCGATCGCGTATCCGAGACGGAGCGGACCGATATCACCGCCTACTATTACCGGTTCACGGGTGAGCTGGATAAAGAGACCGACGCCTGGCAATTGTCTGCCCGCAACTATCCCCGCAATTGGGGTCCCCACAACCAGCTAAGCCTTACCTACATCGACATGGGGCAATTTGAAGAGGGGCTGAAGGAAGGCCAGGAATCAGCTCACCTGGAACCCCATGTGGAGCCGCCCTGGCGCCGTCAACTGGACGCCCTGATGTGCCTGAATCGGCTGCCTGAAGCTGAAGGGGTAGCAGCGAAGGTTCGGGCGCTGGGCATGGACGGTTCGAGAATTCACCAGCGCTTTCTCGAATTGGCGTATCTCCAGGACGATCACCCGTCGATTGCGGGGGAGATTCAGTGGTTTTCGGGCAAACCCGAAGAGTACCTCAGCTTCGGCCTCCAGGCGGCCTACCTGAACATGCATGGGCAACGACGCGAATCCAGTGAGGAATACCAGCGCGCTGCGGAGACGGCAAGGAGGCAGGGACTTCGATACGTCGCTAGCGATTTCGAGGAAGCCGACGCCCGTGCCGATGCGCTGGCCGGTAATTGCCAAAGTGCGCGCCGGCTCGGGCGTCCGGCTCTGGCGCTGGCAATGTGCGATGAAACCGCCGAGGCGGAAAAGCTCGCTGCGGAAACTTCGAAGCTCTTTCCCGACGGAACAATTTGGAATGCCGTGCAGTTGCCCGAGATTGAGGCGATGATCGAACCGGCCAAAGGCGTCCAGCTGTTGGCATCCGCCTCGCCATACGAGCGTGCCTATCCCGATGCAGTTTACGTGCGCGGGCTGGTTTATCTGCAAATGAAGAGAGGCGCGGAAGCGGGCGCGGAATTCCGGAAAATCGCGGACCATGAGGGCGCCAGTTGGGGAGCCACTTGGGTTCACCCGTACTGGGGACAGTACTACGCTCTGTCTTATCTGGGCATGGCACGCGGCCACGTGCTTGCGGGCGAGGGCACTCAAGCCAGGGATGCGTACGAAAAGTTCTTCGCGTTATGGCAAAACGCCGACCCCCATCTTCCCGTCCTTAGGCAGGCTCAGGCGGAGTACGCGAAGCTGCAGTGAGAAGGGCAGCGAGCCTGAACGGGCAAGAGACATCCCCGGATCCGTCATCAGCAACTGGACATACACCTCGTTGAGTGCGTTATCATCAATGCGCGCTTCGAGCCGAGTCCAGTTTGAAAAGGTGCTTTGGCCTGTTATCGATATTCCGGGATGCAGGCCAGCATTCACTGGAAATAAGCCAACATCATCGATACTAGTTCCTGATTCCTGCGCTTTCCCGCCTCGCTTCCAGCAGCACCGGCACACCTCGATCCGCATCCTTCCAGAGCGCGAGAAAAACCTCATACGCAGTCTTCGCCTTTGCGCTATCCCCGTCCATCCTGTACGCCCGGGCCAGTTCCAGCCGTGCCAGCGCACCAACCGGATCGCTAACAACGACCCCGCGATGATCCAGAATCTTCTGAAACTCCGCCGCGGCTTCAGCTCCCCGCCCTTCTGCCAGAAAAGCCTCTCCCCGCACGTAGATCGGATACATCGCGCCAAGCAACAATCGCGGCCTGCCCGTCTCATAGGGGATCGCGCTGCGCAACTCCTCCACCGCCTTTGCCGCATCGCCGCGCTCCAACGCAAACATCGCTTTCAGCGTGGGTATATAGCTGAACCGTGCCGAAGTGTCCTCCGGGAAGCGCTTCTCAATATCATCCGCGAGAGCCTCGGCCTGCGCCATCTCCCCTGACCGCGCCAGCGCAAACGCAGCGCCATACTCAACTTCGCGATTCCGCGAGAACTTCAACGCCCGCCCCGCTCGCTGTCTCGCCTCCGCTCGATTCCCGAAAAACGCTTCGCGCACCGCGGCGCCAATTTCCCACAAGCCGGCACGCTCCCGCTCTCCCGTTTGCTCGCTGAAAGTGACAGCTCGATCCGTCGCACTCCTCGCATCGGCAAGCCGCCCGTAATACGCCAGCGCAAATGCTTCTTTGTTTGAGACCCATCCCTCTCCGCCGGTCCGCAGCCGTGCCCGCGCCGATGCCTGTTCCATCCCCGCCCAGTCTCCTTTCAGAAAGGCGAGATCGTGCGCCAGCCCCACGTGTTCGTCGATCTCCAATCCTCGTCCGGCAGCAAGCCGCAGCGCATTCTCGGCTTCATCCAGCCGGTTGAGGTACATGTTGTTGGCAGCGAGATTAAAGTAGGCCATGCCGAAATCCGGATCGAGTCCGATCGACTTCCGCGCCCAATCCAGCGCAACTTCGTATCGGCCGGCCACCCTGTTCACATACCCTGACAGCAGCGTCGCTGGAATCGCATCGCGTGGATAGGTCCTCGACCACATCTCGCACGTCTGCCTCGCCTCTTCCATGTTTCCCGTCACCAGCGCTTCGTAATTCGCCGTGATGAAAAACTTCTCGGGATCGCTTGTCCGTTCACGCAACTGCCACGCCCTGCTTAGGCTCGCAGAGGAGAGATCGGATTCGTCGATATCCTGATAGATTCGCCCGAGCGCCGCGTGCGCCATCGCAAAATTCGGATCGATCTCCACGGCTCGCCTGAAAAGGGGCATCGACGCAGTTGCCCCACCCGCAAAGTGAACCTTCCACGCCATCGTGTACGCTTCCAGCGCCTCCAGTGACGACGTTGTAGCTTCGGCAAGCGGCGTATTGTGCTGATCGATCGATTCCAGTGACTCGCCCACCCGCTTTCTGAACCTGCTGGCAATCTGGCTCAGCGTATTCAGCACATCTTCCTTGCGCGCCGCCTGCGCCAGCTCATCATCCAGCGTCTCGCCGGTCCTGCAACTCTTCGCGCTCAACCCAAGCACATATCGGCTCCCCAGGCTCGCAATCGCCCCATCGAGCACCGCCGCGCTGCCCGTTCTCGCACAGACCTCCCGCGCCAGCTCCGGCGTCAGCTTCACATCGGACGACATCCCCATCAACGCAAGCGTGTGCCGGATCCTCTGATCCGAGATCAAACTCAGGTAGGGCGACTCCTCCAGTTGCACTGCCATGCCTTGCCGGAGTGTGTCATCAAAGACCTTGTCGCCCGTCGAATTCGCAAACTCGGCCAGCACAACCGTGTCTCTTGCGCTCAACACAGGCCTATGCCGGGAAAGCCGCCACACGCCCACTGCGGTCGCAACTAGAATCGCCGCTGCCGTAACCACCCATTTCAGCGATCGCTTCTCAGTGATCTGCACCTCCACCTTCTGGCGATTCGCAGCAACCAGGCTGAACTCCCGGTCCGGCACCAGCCGCACATTCTCCGCCAGCCGGTAGCCTCTCCCGGGGACCGTCAATATGTACTTGTGATCCTGCGGGCTCTCCCCGAGCGCCTTGCGCAACATGAAGATGTTGCGGCTCAGGTTCGCCTCTTCCACGAACGTGTCCGGCCACACCGCCTTTAGCAGATCGTCCTTCGTCACGATCTCCCGGCTGTGACGCACAAGCACCAGCAGGATCTGAAATGTCTTCGGAGTCAGCGGTACCGGGTCGCCGGACCGCAGCAGAGTCTCCTTCTCGGCATCCACGCGAAAAGGTCCAAATTCGTAGAGCTCTTTGAGCCTTTGCGTCTCCGCCAAGGAGCTCCTCCAGCTTCTGCCACTGCGCAGAGAGAGCCAATGTAGCACGGAATCCGCTCTGGCCCTGATTCACGCACGATATTTGTCCCCCCGCAACCCTCCTGCCTTCAACCATTTACCGCCATGCGAGAAATTATCAGAACTTTTCAGACCGCTTGAAAGGACTTCCCGGCGCCACTGCGCCCAATCTGCCCCCATTCAGCCCGCGGAACGCACTTGCGACAAGGACGCAATGACAAAGCAAACCAGGATCACCATCGAAACCGACTCTGTTCTGCTGCTTCGCGGCCCCGGTTCCACCCGCGCCTTATGTCCCCACTGTGGCGCCGAATCCGAAATGCTCGCGCTTGAAAACCTTCAGGTCATCTCCAACCTCGACCGCCCCACTGTCGAGGAGTGGATCAACTCCAGCGAACTGCACCGGCTGCAGGGCGACGATGGCTCGGCTCTCATCTGTCTCAACTCCCTGCTCGCCCGTGTGCGCAACACCAAACCGACTGACCCCGTACTTCACAAGGAGATTCGACAATGAAATGCAAACTTTTCGCTCCCATCGCGACGGCGACTCTGGTCGCGTTGCTGGCAACGCCACCACGCATCGTCGCACAGGATCACGCAAACTACTCCGTGCTCCATGTCTTCACCGGCGCCGACGGCTCAACCCCCTACGGAAGCCTCATCAGCGACTGGGAAGGCAATCTCTACGGCACCACCATCGGCGGCGGCGACACCGCTGACACCCCTTGCCAGAACAGCCCATTCGCTCCCGGTTGTGGAGTCGTCTACAAGATCGATCGCCGCGGCACCGAATCCGTCCTGTATCAGTTCAAAGGCGGCCCGGACGGAGCCTTTCCCACCACGGAGCTGCTCCTCGACCAAGCCGGCAATCTCTACGGCACCGCCCGCGGCGGTGGGATTCTGACAACCGATTCGCCATGCGCATTTATTTCGGGATGCGGGGTCGTATTCAAGCTCGATCGCCGCGACGAGGAGTCCGTTCTTTACTCCTTCTCAGGTGGCACAGACGGCTTCGGCGTTTCCTCCGGCCTGATTCGTGATCAGGCCGGCAACTTCTATGGCACGACCGTCGCGGGCGGCATCTCAAACGCGGCCTGCACCGGGGACGGTCCTCCCGGAACCTGCGGCGTTATCTACAAAGTGGACCCGAAAGGCAACGAAACCGTGCTCCACGCCTTCACCGGAGGCTCTGACGGATACTCCCCCTACGGCAGCCTCCTTCGCGACGGACAGGGCAACCTCGTCGGTGTCGCCTCCAATGGTGGGAACATATCCAGTTCCTTCTGCGGGGCTGCGGTCCAGAATCTCGCCGGCGCTCTGGGTTGCGGAACTGTCTTCAAAATCGACGACCGAGGCAACTACTCTGTCGTTCACACCTTTGAGGGTAAAGACGGTGGTCCGTTCCCCGATGGCTGGCTCGCCACTGACTACGCCGGCAACATTTACGGCATTACCGGTAATGGAGGCAGCGCCGTCAGCAGCACCAACCTGGGCAACGGAACGATCTTCAAAATCGACCGCCACGGCCACGAGTCCGTCCTTTACAACTTCGCCGGGGGCGCGCAGGGATTTTCTTCCTTAGGCAGTGTCATCCGTGACAACCTGGGCAATCTCTACGGAGCAGCGCTCCTGGGCGGGGACACGACCGATGCCGCCTGCAGCGCGGCCGGCGGCTGCGGTGTCGTCTTCAGAGTCGATCCCTGGGGTCACTACACCGTCCTGCACACCTTCAAAGGCCCTGACGGAGCCAACCCCGTGGCCAACCTGTACATGGACCAACACGGCGACATCTACGGCACGACAACCGCGGGAGGAGACCCAACCTGCAACTGCGGCGTCGTCTTCAAAATCACGCTGTAACGCGACGGGGTGAAGACTGAGCCACAGCCGCCGCAGGCTCAGGAAGCCAGGTTCCCACCCTTTTCAGCATTTCACGCCGATGGGGTGGGGCTCCCCCTTGAATCCTGCAAGATTATAGACTTGACGCGAGTACCCGCCTGGAGGGACAATGGCGGCCATGATTCCACCACTTCCAATCGCCATGCAGGCCGCTACGATTACGTGCCATGCCTTCCATGCGCCTTGGTGGCATCTGCCAGTTGGAATCTTCGCCATATTAACCGGCTGTGCTGCGGCGTTTACCGCCTTCAGGGTTGAGAAGATGCGCGCATGGGAGAAGGCCGTTTGGATCACCGGTATAGCGCTGCTAACTGCCGGGGAATTGCAGATGATTGTATGGAGTGATGCTGACGCTCGAAAAGAGAGCGCGGATGCGGAATGTGAACTTCAGAAAAACTTTCAAGAGATAGAGACGAACGATCAACAACAGTTTCAAGCTACGATGAATAGCGTTGGACAGGTATTCGACAAAACGAAACAGGCCGCTGATACAGCCAAGGAAGCTGTAGATACAATCACCGGCGGCGGGGGGTTCTGTTACATAGATTTAGCTGAGGAGTTTGTCCGGGGTAAGCATGCAGATCAGGTCGGAACGATGCTCGAAGTGAGGAACACCAGAATCATCTGGCACGTTTCTATGCGAGTGCTGGATTATCAGGCATTCCAGAGAGACTCCGCGCAACTATCAGCCGAGGACATAATGAGCGGCAAGATACTGAATCTGGATGCGGTGAACTCGTATTTAGGAGACGGGAAAGATGGACCATCTCCGATATTCAACAATATAGGGGTAAACAAAGCGTATTCGACTGACAAGGACTATCTTATCGAGTTTTGGGCATTGAATGGTGCATGGGATGAGGAGATGCACTCTAGGATAGTTAACGGGAAAATGGTAAAAGCAATACGCGTCGCTCGCCTCGTCGTTCCCAAGAATTGGGATATGGCTAAGCATACTTTCGCGCCACTTTACGAGAGAGTAGACACAGAGTACCCAAGGAAAAATGGGCAGGTGGAATGGGTCGGATACGATGGGCCTAAGCGGCCGTAAGCTTCTTGTATTCCAGCGCAGGGGCTTCGATGAGTTTGAGCAGGGTGTCACGAAACAGGTAAGGATTATTCCGATTGTTGAACCTAAAGGTCATCTCATCCAGATAGGCCGCCAGATGTTTCGCAGAGACCTTATGCCACGTTCCGATGATGCCGCGCTTGAGCAAGCTAAATGCGGACTCGATTCCGTTGGTGGTGATGTCTCCGTCAACGTAGACTCCCGCGCTGTGGTTGATCGTTTTGTGCTTGCTGCGCGAATGTCCGGCCCGATCCATTGCGAAGGGATAGGAAACGAAGTCATCGGTCATGATCACCTGCACATCGTCCGAGACGTTTTCCTTGATGTACTTCGCCAGCGTCCCGGCCTTCACGTCTTCCGCGTGAAAGAAGCGAAGCTCGCCGCCGCGCTGCTTAATCCCGATTACGACCTCTTTGGCCTTGCGCGCTTCGTAAACCCCATGCCCGTGTTTCTTGCCGCCCACAAACGTCTCGTCCATTTCCACGATGCCGCCCAGCGGCTCAGGATTGACTTCCTTCATTGCCGCACGGACGCGATGGCAGAGATACCAAGCCGTTTTGTAGGATATGCCCAGCGTCCGTTTGATCTGGTTGGCGCTCATCCCCTTGCGGGACTCGCAAAGCAGGTACGTCGCAAGGAACCACTTCATCAGGGGGAGATGGGAGTCATTGAAGATCGTGCCCGCCGTGACGGAGAAATTGTAGTGACAGGCAACACAGTAGTACTGGTCGCGGTTCGCTATTTTCGACGCCTTATCATGGTTGCAGCGCGGGCACTTGACGCCCTCGCGCCAGCGCAGAGCCTCAAGGTATTCGCGGCATTTCCCCTCATCGCCGAACTGCTCAATCAAGGTGCAGAGATTAACGGAGCCTGCCATGCCTAGAACCCCCAGGAAACCGAAGCATCCACGGGATATGACAACCGATGAAGCATTGAAGCATATCTTTCATCCTAAAGTGGTTAGGCACGTAAAAAAACTGGTAGCCGACGCCAATTCAGAACCCGTTAAGAAGAAGGTATAGCAGATGGCTTCTCGTGTCAAGTATATAATCTTGGAATCCTGCTCTTTTCACGGAAAGCGGCGACACGCCGGCTTCATAATCGCTCGTGGGGTCGTGCTTCCGGATAAATACTCATCAATAGATTCGCTTCAGT
>Ga0302325_10010258_pt1 | contig 20338 bp, 19 predicted proteins | sample Palsa_T0_2_FD_201948 | JGI IMG/M metagenome (GOLD analysis project Ga0302325, IMG submission 201948) | Peat permafrost microbial communities from Stordalen Mire near Abisko, Sweden - Palsa_T0_2 | ecosystem: Environmental > Terrestrial > Soil > Palsa > Peat permafrost | place: Sweden: Abisko...
AAATCGGTCATTCGGCAGATTGAATTGCACTTCGCAAAGCTATGGGATGGACGCCCCCACTCTAAACGGCATCGATGTGCCAAAGTGGAAATGCTAGTTACCACTTAAACGAATGGGAGCGTCCGCTATGAAGGTTACAACGGTTGGAATTGATTTGGCGAAGAACGTATTTCAAGTGCATGGCGTCGATGAGCGTGGCAAGGCGGTGCTGCGTAAGCAGTTGCGGCGCGCGCAGGTTGCTATGTTTTTTGGCAATCTGCCCCCGTGTGTGATCGGCATGGAAGCCTGCGCGAGCGCCCACTACTGGGGCCGTACGCTGCAGCGCTACGGGCATACGGTGCGCCTGATGGCCTCGCAGTTTGTCAAACCCTACGTGAAAACGAACAAGAATGATGCGGCCGATGCCGAGGCGATCTGCGAGGCGGTGAGCCGGTCGAACATGCGATTTGTGCCGATCAAAAGCGTTGAGCAGCAAGCCATATTGTCAGTGCATCGCGTGCGCCAAGGGTTTGTGAAGGCACGCACGGCGCAGGCCAATCAGATCCGCGGCCTGCTCGGTGAATTTGGGTTGGTGATTCCTAAAGGCATCTACAACGTGGCCAAGCGGGTACCGGAGTTGCTCGAGGATGCCAGCAATGAACTGCCCGTGCCGTTCCGGCATTTGATTGAGCGATTGACTGAGCATCTCAAAGAACTCGATCGGCAAGTGAAGGACTTTGAGAAGCAAATCATCGCGTGGCACCGCAGTTGCGAGCTCAGCCTTTCGGCCTCAGCATTCCACGCTGGTCGTGGGATGGACTCCAGTCGTGAGGCCTCGCATGCTGCGATGACGGCATTCTCGAAGGCAGTCACTCGTGGAAGTCAGCTTCGGGTTCGATTGTTGCCATTGGCGTCGCCGCTGGCTCCCGTACGCGCATCGACTCGGACTCCACGGGCGTCCAGCGCCGTCGAATAATATCTCCCCTCGCGCGGGATAACTTTTCGGGGTAACTCGTCTCATCGATTTTCATAAACGCTTACGAAACAGTTTGTTATTCTGCTCATTTGAATCCCTCAGCCTGCAAACCCCAAAAATCCAGGTGAGGCGCGAAAATGGAGACAAGTCGTCATGGTTTAGGAGTCACTCGCTGCCAGAATTCGTCGAGTCTCGGGTGTCAAAAAACGCGATGGCCTTAACGACCTTTCCATTAGTCATCCAGAAGTACCAGGTATAGGTGTTTCGGCACGGCAACCCGTCGGCCGCCGTGGCGGCAGCATCGAATGGCGTTTTAACCGTGTCCCCGTCCGCGAAAATATCTCTCACAGTCGGGACTAGAGGAGTACGCAACCGCGCGTTGAAGGGATGAATCACCTCGTCGAGAAACGACTGAATCGGGTGGTACGTTCTTGACAGGGCGAGGTCCCGACGATAGTCCATTCCGCGTCAGGCGATATCAATCAAACGGGGTGCCGGTGCCTTTGGCTCATCGATCGAAACTCGCGCGGACGAGCGCTTTGTTGCTGTCTTGCACCGACGCGGCCTCTGGCATGAATTGAACTCCCTTTGTTTTCTATCCTAGTATACGTTGCGAATGCATGCCGGTGGAGATGGACTCAGAACGGGTTGGTAACACGCAACTGACTGTCAATGATTTGCCCGTGCTGCAGGTCCTCTGAGTAAAGTATCTTAGCGCCTGAAATCAGCGCGGTGGCGACCAGAATGGAGTCATAAAGTGAAAATCTATAGCGTTCGAATACCGCCAGACCTCGATCGTGTGCTTCGACAGTGATCGGTTCAACAGTGCAGACTGCTCGGATCGTATCGAGAATCTCGCGAACTTCATTCAGGGACATCTTCAATTTCCGCAGAGCGACAACTGCAAACTCATTCAGTACCTGAACGCTTATTACGCCCCGCGCTGCGAGTAGGGTCTCGATTCTATCTGCTCTGAACGTGTCGTCCGACAGCAGGTACAGAAGCACGCTGGTGTCAAAAAATGAATCAGCGCCGCTCATTCGCTTCGAGTCGATCGAACTTGAACGTTGCAGGCAACCTGCCCCGGAACTTTCGCAACCTCGCCAATAGCTCGCGCGTGCCGGGCGCCTTGGCTATTGCAAACGCATGCTTAGCCGCAACCTGAATTTCGATCTGATCGCCCTCTTTCAGCCCGAGGGCATCGACCACTGTCGCGGGAAGTCGAACTGCTAAGCTGTTACCCCATTTTGAGACTCGCATCGCGCACCCCGTAGATATACATGTCATTGTGAGTATATCATCGATAATATCGCTGAGCGATATCGCGTGATAGTCATTTAAAGTGGAGGACGGACAACGGATTGACCCGAATTATTTCGGCTCGACGGCGCCGCGAACAACCTCTCAACGAGTCCACCGTCGAAACGCGTCAGTTCGGACCCCCGACAGACAAACAACCGGGTTCGACAACTTCGCCGCCAGGCCATGCACCCTCAAGAACTTTGCATCGTCCGACGTGGATTCATGCAATTCAAAGCAATGAAAATCGTGCCATGATCGGCGTGCATGAGCCGAAGGGATTTTGTACGACTTGGGTTGGCCACCCTGATCGCAACAGGGGCCGGCAAGCTGCGGCCGGCGTTTACGCGCACGCTGGCGACCAGGCAGGGTCCGGGGTCGCTACCGCATCGGACGTTAGCCTCGGAACCGAAGGCGACCGCGAGCGCAGCGGATTTCACCCTGCGAATCGCACCGATGATTGTCGAGCTGGCTCCTCACGTCGTGATCAGCACCATCGGCTACAACAACAAGATCCCCGGCCCCTTGCTGCGGGTGCGAGAGGGCCAACGCGTCGGCATAGAGGTTGTCAACGACACGGATGTTCCGGAATATGTGCATTGGCACGGTTTGCTCGTTCCCTCGGACGTTGATGGAGCCGAGGAAGAAGGCACACCTCCGGTCCCGCCGCATGGGCGCCGGCGCTATCAATTCGTAGCCAAGCCCGCAGGTTCGCGTTGGTACCACTCGCACACCGAGGCCATGCTGGATCTGCATCGGGGCTCCTACACCGGCCAGTTTGGTTTTTTCATGATCGATTCCGCGAATGACCCTGGGCGTTACGACCAAGAGGTCTTTCTCGCGCTGCGTGAATGGCAGCCCTATCTGACTACCATGGATCAGGACGAAATGGCGGTCGATCCCGACGACCCATTGCCCGAAAAACCCGGCACTTTAGACCAGCGTCCCAATGGGCTCGAAGTCGGCGCTCCTCTTTACTCGATTAACGACAAAATGCTGGGCGCGGGGGAACCGCTGCGCGTGCGTCCAGGCGAGCGCGTGCTGATGCACCTGCTCAACGCCAGCGCCTCGCAGATTCATCGCGTTGGTTTATTCGGTCACCATTTTCAGGTGATTGCGCTCGACGGCAATCCCGTGCCCGCGCCTCAGATGGTAGATGTGATTGAGATCGCTCCGGGTGAGCGCGTGGATGCAATCGTGGAGATGAACCTGCCGGGCGTTTGGGTTCTAGGTGAGTTGCGCGATGCCGCGCGGCAATCCGGCATGGGCATCGTGGTGGAGTACGCTAATCAGGCACAGCCGCGCGCGCAGTGGATTCCGCCTGTGAAGGCGCGCTGGGACTACACCATCTTTGGCAAGCCCGCTCCGCATCCCCCGCCAGATGAAACCATTGACATGGTCTTTGAAAAAGTGCCGGGCGGGCCCCATGGGTTCAATCACTGGCTGGTCAACGGCAAGGAATATCCCCATGAGCGGGAATTCGTGTTCCGGCCGGGGGGCCGCTATCGGCTGGTGTTTCACAATCGCAGCGACGACTCTCATCCCCTGCATATGCACCGACACATATTCGAGCTCATCGAACTCAACGGCAAAGCCACTGCCGGCATCATGAAGGATACGGTGATTGTTCCCGCATTTGGTCGCGCGACTGTGGATCTGGTCGCCGACCAGCCAGGCCTCTCTCTGTTTCACTGCCATATCCAGCAGCACATGGACTTTGGTTTCAAGGCGCTATTTCGTTACGCCTGAGTGACGGATCCGCTTGCGGCAAGTCTCTTTACTTCCCTTTCGCATCAAAGGCGCATCGAAGAAACCCTTGTCACAATTTATTCACATATTGGAGGGATGCTTGGGCTTATCCATAATCCAATCTAAAACGCCGGAGGGATCGCATGAAAACGATCGGGGAAAGGTTTCGAGCGGCAACGCTGCTGGGAGCGGCCGTCTCAGTACTGGTATTTGCAACTGGGGTAAAGGCACAGAATCCAAACAATGCCAATTGGTGGGGCAATCCGCCGGCGCAAGATAATCCGTGGCCGTACAACAATCCGCAACGGTCATCGCCCGTATTGGCGGTTGTGGGCGACATCTCCTGCCAACCAGGCGAGGAGGCGAGTGGTGAGAAGTCGGCAGAAGTCTGCACCGACCCCAAGGCGCCCTACACCAGCACCTCTTTGTATGCATCCCAGGAGGCCACTGCGAATCAGATTGAGGCGATGAAGCCTGACGCGGTCGCGCTGCTCGGAGATCTGCAATACCAGGTTGGCCGCTATTCGGACTTTGAGAACTCGTACGACTTGACGTATGGCGCTTTTAAAATGATCAGCCGGCCCGCGCCCGGCAACCACGAGTTTTATGACGAGCATGGCGAGACCGGCGTTGCCGGCTATGGCTACTTCTCCTACTTCAACGGCTTCCTGATCGATACCAATGCTGATGCTAATCAGGGTAAGCCTCAGATGACTACTATCCAGGACCCGTGCCCAACAAACCCAGCGTGCGGTCCGGGCTCAACCCCCCCTACTGACCTCAGCCCGCAACCCATTCCGCGGGCGGATGGACAGGCTGGGCACTTCGAGTTGGGCGCGAACGGCGGACAGAACGGAACCGGAGTCGGAGATGGCTGGTATTCATACAATCTCGGCTCCTGGCACCTTATCTCACTCAACATGGAGTGCTCGACGCAGCCGGGCGGCTGTTCGACTACGGGCGCCTGGTTTGCCGCCGAACTTGCATGGCTGCAAAAGGATCTCGAAGAGAATCACGCTGCATGTACCCTCGCCTACTGGCATCAGCCCACGTTCAGCGCCACGAACGGCATCACCCCAGAGGGCATTGCCGCTCAGGCCTTTTGGCGGCTGCTCTACGAACACAACGCCGACTTGGTGCTGAACGGACACGACCACCTCTACGCCCACTACCGCCCTCTTGATCCCTCCGGGAATTTCGATCCACGGCGAGGCATGACGGAATTCATTGTCGGCACCGGCGGCGAGACACTCGATCCTGTCGTCACAACCCCTGTAACGAGCGGGTCAGGCGAAACAAACATGGAGGATCCCAGCGGCAACACGAACTTCAACGGTCAGAATCTCGTGGCGGCAACTGGGGACTACTGGGGCGTGATGGCCCTGACGCTGAATCAGAATGGCTACGCGTGGCTTTACCAGTCGGCATTGCAAGGTCCTGTGAACAACGGCCAATGGCCGGTGGTAACGCCGACTGGGTCTTACACCGACAAGGGCGTCGGCGCGTGCCATGGACCAGTCAACAGGTACTGACCAGATAATCCTCGCCCCTGCAGCCTTGGCGTTTTCTTTTCGGTATCCGATCCCCCTCTGCGAGAAATCGCGGAGGGGGATCTTCTCTGCAGGCCCTCTGAGTACAGGATCCTAGCGCCCGCAATCAGCGCCGTGGCGCCCTGAAATTCGATCTGATCGCCCTCTTTGAGTACGAGGGCATCTACCGCGACGATTTAACTTAGCGCATCGCAACCTGTGATGGGCTCCTGTTCCCGCGCAATTTTTGTGTACCAGAGCAAAGTGAGCCAGGATAGTTACCCATATGGGCGTTACCGTCGGGCTCGAATCAAACGCGTTGAGGCAGGGGCATTTGGAGCAATCAACGCTTGTGCGCTGCTTCGAGGCTCAGGCGAACGAACATTCTGCCCGTCTCGCTGTGTGCTCGAATGCGTCGGAGCTGACGTACGCGCAGCTGAACGCTCTTGCCAACTTGCAAGCACACGCACTGCTCGCGCGAAAAGTCGAATTGGGACAGCCGATTGCCGTGCTGTTGGATCAAGGCATACCTTTCATCAGCGCTATGCTCGCAATACTGAAGGCCGGAGGCTGCTTCGTTCCGCTCGATCCAAACAATCCTACAGCACGTAATGCTCGGATGCTTCAAGCCACAGGTTGCCGCTGGCTGGTGACCAACCAGCGCAACATTTCCCTTGCCCGGACGATTGTGGCAGACGGATGTGAATTGCTCGAGGTCGACGGCTTGCCGCAGGATGCGCGCCGCGACAATCCTGAGGTCTCGATTTCGTGCGACACACTTGCTTGCGTGCTGTTTACATCGGGCTCTACAGGAGAGCCCAAAGGTGTCATGCACGATCACGGCAGTCTACTGCACAATGCCAATCGGCATCACAGTGCGTTTCGAATCACTGCAGATGATCGCCAGACGCTCCTTTATACGTGTAGCGTCTACGGCGGCGTACGCGACATATTTAATGCCCTGCTAAACGGCGCATCGCTACACACGTTTCCAGTGCGACAGCGCGGTGTGGAGGGTATGGCCGAGTGGCTTAGGGCTTCCCGCATCACAATTTACTGTTCTGTGGCGACCGTCTTCCGTCAGTTCGTCGCAACACTCACCGCTCGCGAGCAATTCCCAAATTTGCGCCTAATTAAACTCGGAGGCGAAGCGTCCAATCGAACGGACGTCGAACTGTTTCGCGCACACTTTCCAGCCACTTGCTTGCTCCACTGCGGGCTAGGAATCACCGAGACCGGCGTAGTGCGGCATTTTTTCATTGATCACGAAACCAAATTCGACGGTGATGCAGTGCCACTGGGCTATCCTGTCGATGACGTGCAGGTGCTGCTTCTCGATGAGCAGGGAGCGCCGGTACGCCAATCGGAGATCGGAGAAATCGTAGTCCGAAGTCGCTACATAGCGCGGGGCTACTGGCGCCGACCGGACTTGAATGATGTTGCGTTTGCGTCGGACACGCTGGATGCGCGGATCCGTACCTATCGCACCGGCGACCTCGGCGTGTTGCGCGCCGACGGACTTCTTGAGCACCGCGGACGCAAGGATTCCCAGGTCAAGATCCGCGGTAACCGAATCGAATTGGCCGAAATCGAGACCGCTTTGCGGCGGTCGGCGGCCGTGGCGCACGCAGCAGTCGTCGTCCGGCGCGACAGGCACAACGAGACTTATCTCGTTGCCTATATTGTGTCCGGCGGCGAGCACTCCACGGTGTCCGCCTTGCGCAAAGCCCTCTCTGAGCGGCTCCCCGACCATATGATTCCCTCGATATTCGTGCTGCTGGACAATCTGCCGCAAACTTCCAACGGTAAGATAGATCGTCAAGCGCTCTCAGCGCTCGAGACAACTCGTCCGCACCTAGCGGAACACTACATTGCGCCCCAAAACGCCATGGAGTCGAATATCGCGGCACTCTGGTCCGAATTACTCGGTATTGAGGGTGTTGGTGTGCTCGACGACTTTTTCGAATTGGGCGGCAATTCTCTTGCGGCTTTGCAATTGATGACGAAAATACGCGCGCAACATGGCCGGACCTTGCCGCTTTCGCTATTGTTCGAGGCACGAACGGTTAGACGGCTAGCCGACGTGGTCGCGCGGGGTCACGAACAATCAAGTTGGTCGCCCCTAGTCCCAATTCAGCCCCGCGGTCGGCGTGCACCCCTATTCTGCATCCACCCTGGCGGAGGGAACGTGCTCGGCTACCAAGAGTTCATCGCACATCTTGATCCCGATCAGCCGGTCTACGGTATCCAAGGGTTTGGAGTCGTGGAAGGACAGGACCCCCACACAAGCGTGCAGGTGATGGCGCGCGAGTATATGAAGTTGATTCGCGAGGTCCAGCCCCATGGTGACTACTATCTCGGCGGCGAATCCTTCGGCGGCCTGGTGGCTTACGAAATGGCTTGTCAGCTCACCCGAGAAGGTGAGCGTGTGGCATTCCTTTTCCTGGGAGATGTCTGGTCCATCGCTGCACCGCAATTCCGACGCTGGCGATACGCGCTCGCATGGCTTACTTATCCACTAACGCTGTCGTTGCGTGATTGGCGTTTGGGCTTGACCCGTAAGTTCCTGGGGCGGCGAACTTCCCAGATACTTACAAAACGATACGCGTATGCAGACGATCTTCACCGCCGCAACTCCATTGCCCACAGGCAGGCATCGCATCGCTACAGCCCCGGCCGCTATTCGGGAAAACTCACGCTATTTCGAGCACGTGAGCAGGACCATCACACCCGGAGGCTGCAACACTATTTCGGCGGTCCGCAAATGGGTTGGCAAGCGTTTGTGAACGGGCAAGTCGAGGTCCACTGGATGCCCGATGTTCATCGGGAAATGATGCACGGCGCGAATGCGCGTGGATTTGCTCGCACATTGCAGAGGTGTATCGATTCGGCCAACACCTCCGCCGACAAACAGTTCTCTCAACGCAAGTAATCGGGCATCAGGGCACTATTTCTCGCAGCACCGCGCCGAGTTCAGCGTGGATGACGACATCCGCCCTGGCGTCCATGTCGGTCGGCTCGCGGTTGACAATGGCGAGCGCGGCGCCGTTCGACTTTGCGACCATTGGTAGTGCCGCTGCGGGATAGACCACCAGCGACGAGCCGAGCACGATGAATAGATCGCACTCCAGAGAAGCGGCCTCGGCACGACGCATCGCTTCGACGGGCATCGGTTGACCGAACGAGATTGTCGCCGACTTGACGATGCCGCCACACGCTCGGCACCCTGGCAGCGCGCCCTGCTCCAAAAACGAGTCGCGCAAGTCCGCCAGCTCGTGTCGCAGTCCACAAATGAGGCACGTGGCATAGCCGGCATTGCCATGGAGCTCGATCACCTGATGCGCGGGCACGCCTGCAGCCTGGTGCAGATTGTCCACATTCTGCGTGACCACATGGCCGACCTTCCCGGTGTCGACCAGGCGCGCAATGGCAAAATGACCTTCGTTTGGTTTGGCGCCGACCCAGCCGGCCGCCCCGGAAAAGGTCCGCCGCCAAGCCTCGCGCCGCGCGGCTTCGTTGTGCATGAATGTGTCGAAGTCGATCGGTTTCATCCGGCTCCAAACTCCGCCCGGGCTACGGAAATCTGGAATGCCGGATTCAGTCGAGATGCCAGCGCCGGTGAAGACGACGGTTCGCGCTGAACCGGCAAGAAGGGCCGCGAGGCTGGAGATCGCCGACATGGCGGCGTTATGCGGCGTGCCAAGAACGCGGGGCAAGCATATTCCGTTTAGTAACTCTAAATTAATTGGTATCGAATTCGCATGCTGGTCGAATCTCCGACGTAAAACAAGCGGAGTTCGACAACTCGGCGGTCGGGCTCAAGTTGAGCGCGGAGGTTTCGCCAACGACGGCCAGCGCAACTCACTCTTCCGCCGACCTCCGACCTGCGCGCTTGCGGCCTTCAAGCCCCACAAACCAGCGGTTTGTTTCCGTCGCTCCGAACAGGCGTCGATCGCTGTCGCGGCGGTCGGCATTCTTGAGGAACTTACATGAACATTTCGTCGGCATCGTGCAGCCATACAACGGCAGGCGCGGCGCTTCACGCAGCAGATAGGGCCTTCCTCTAGCGTGCATTGCCGCCTCACAGCACATGACGCTCGGCGCGATCTCGACCGCGCGGAAATCGCCAGTACGTTTCGACCGCTTGGGTTTCCCGTTTCGCCCGGGCTTCTTCGCGGGGTCCTCGCGCGAAATCTTGTCAAGCAGCCCTTTCAGCACTTTGATCATGACGGGTTCCGGTAATCGACTCAGCGACTATGAAAAGGATTGGTTAATACGTGTGCCATGCGCCCTCATTCTATTTTTTTCCGATGCCGCGAATTTTGCGCGCTACCACCGACAGGCACAGTGCCACAGGGCAACGTCAGCACAGACAGCACTTGCGAGCATTGCGATGGACGCCTCACAGGATGCCGCTGTAAGTTAAATGGTTCGGCTTTTACGGCTATGGGCGAGCTGGCCTCGCAGCACAGCATCAAGAACCGGGACAACGAGGATTTGAATTACACCGGTTGCTGGTGATTTATTCGGGCTCGACGCGCTATACGCTCCGTTCTATCGTCCAAGTCATGTCGCTGGCGCAGTGCATGGCGGAGCGGGTTTGACGATGAAACACGCGCGAGCCTTCAGGGCCGCCGTATTGAGGACATAGGCGCACCAACACTCTAATAGCGTCGGTCGATCAGTCGGACGCTAGGGATTCCATCCGGACCACTGTTGTTGTGAACAACGAGAGTCAGTGCAAAAGGGCCCCGAAGGCTGTGACAGAGACAGGCCGTTCATCTGCTTCGACGCATATGTACCGTTCATCAACAGTGTTGGATCCACATTTTCTGGCGACAAATGCAAGCCGCGCCGACCGAAATTGGGTTCAGAAAGCTGCGAGACGTAATCTGTGGCGCACGCCGACAGCCCCAGACAAATAATCAGGGACGAAATTAGCCTCATGCTACTTCTCCAATGCGGGTTACGCAGTTTGACCACTGGTAGTTTCAATAGCACGATCATGAAATCGAAGCAACCATTCGTGTTTTAGGAGCTTCGATGTCGGGGCTGCCAATCCCGGTCTATTATCGCCGGGTGGGAATGAACGTGGCGTTGGGCTTGTTCGCTTTATTGCTGGCCTCGACTGCCGGAGCGCAGAATGCCCGCGTTGCTCGTTGCGCGGCCGATGGCGCAGCAGTCACGCTGTCGAACGTCGCACTCGCAGTGACCTTCGACATCACCGACGCACATATCCGGCCTGCACGCCTTGAAAACCGGCTGAGTGGAGTCGACTCGCAGCTGCGGGGGGAATTGTTTGAACTGAAGCTGCGCGACGGGGCCATCCTGCGCGCGAGCGATTTTCATGTCGATGCTCCCATTCGTTGCCTTGTCGCACCCGGTACCATCGGGGCGGCCCGCGAAGCCGCCCGCAGCCCGGTGCAGGCCGTTGAAGCAACGCTGGTGCAAAATGATGGTGGGCTCACGATCGCGTGGCGCGCCTCGATCAGCGATGACGGCCCGTATCTGCGCGAGTCCTTCTTGCTGACGACGGCAAGGGATGTGGACATCGCAAGCGTGTCGCTCATCAGCCTGCGATTGCCAGGAGCCTCGATCGCCGGTACCGCCGATGGCACGCCAATCGTGAGCGGCGATGCGTTTTTTGCCTTCGAGCACCCGATGGCGCGCCCTGCCGTGACCAACGGGGCGGCGACCTCCACATTAAAACGCACACTGCCGCTGCTTACCGGCATCCCTGTCACCTACACCGCGGTCATCGGCGTCGCGGCGCGCGGGCAGCTGCGGCGCTCGTTTGCGGCCTATCTCGAAGCTGAACGGGCACATCCATTTCGGACTTTGCTGCACTACAACTCGTGGTACGACATCGGCTACTTCAGCCGCTACACCGAAGCGGACGCGCTCGGTGCCATCGAGCACATCGGCAAAGAACTCGTCGTGAACCGGCACGTCGTCGTGGATTCATTTCTATTCGACGACGGGTGGGACGATACGGCGCACCTGTGGGAATTCAACGACGGATTTCCCCAAGGCTTTACCCTGATCCGCGCGGCGGCCGAAAGGTTCGGTGCCGAGCCCGGTGTATGGCTCTCTCCCTGGGGTGGCTACGGGCCGCCGCGGCAGGCGCGTCTTGCTACCGCAAAGGCGGCGGGGTATGAAGTCGACACGCAAGGGCTCGCCCTGTCAGGACCGAAATACTACGCGCGCTTTCACGCAGCGGCCGTTGAGTTGCTGCAGTCATTTGGCATCAATCAATTCAAGCTTGACGGCACCGGAAGTCCCGACAAGGTTACCGCCGGTAGCGCTTTCGACAGCGATTTTGCGGCGGCGATGGCGCTGATACAGGACCTGCGTATCGTGCGCCCGGACCTTTTCATCAATCTGACCACGGGCACCTGGCCATCGCCATTCTGGCTTCTGACTGTAGATTCGATCTGGCGTGGCGGCGAGGACCACGAATTCGCCGGACAGGGTACCGACCGGCAGCGCTGGATCAACTATCGCGACGCGGACACTTACGGTGGGATCGTACGACAGAGCCCTCTTTTTCCATTGAACGCGCTGATGCTGCACGGAATCATTTTGGCGCGTCACGCGCGCGGACTAAGCAGTGATCCCGGCCGCGATCTGCCCGACGAAGTGTGGTCGTATTTCGCGACTGGCACGGGCCTTCAAGAACTGTACGTGTCTCCCGATCTGCTGATGCCACAGGATTGGGACCTCATCGCCCGCGCCGCGCGCTGGGCGAGAAAGCGCGCGCCAGTGCTCAAGGACAGCCATTGGCAGGGGGGAGACCCTGCACGTGATCAGGTCTATGGTTGGGCAGCGTGGAGCCCCGATCGCTCAGTGATCGCCTTGCGCAATCCCTCGTCGCAGCCGCAGTTGTACGCTCTCGATCTTGCTGCAGCACTCGAACTGCCAACAGGCGCCGCTCGCAGGTTCAGCGCGAAAGCCGTGTATGGCCGCCCCCCGCCCCGGGCGGCGCTTGACGCAAACGACGTTATGCATCTTCGCCTTGCGCCGCATTCGGTCTTTGTCTGGGACCTAGCGGCGCAGCCCTAAACAGATTTTCGATCTAGCTCAGGATTTTCGGACGCGCTCGACTTTGACGCCGCCGGCGCGCAGTGTTCGTACGACCCGGTCCGGCGTCTTTTGCGGGACCACAAGCAACGAGATCTCCCGGAATGGCGCTACGAGAAACGGCGAAGCGGCCATGAGTTTCTCAGCGGACGCGAGCACGATTGTCTCCGCAGCGCGCTCGTGCAGGGCTCGCTTGACCGCGGCCTCTTCGCCATCGCCCGTCGTCAGACCCTCCTTGGGGTGAACGCCGGTCACTCCCATAAAGTACAGATCCGCGCGCAGGCGCGAGGCAGCGTCGATGAGGGCGGCGCCTACGTTCACCATGGAGTGCCGAAACAGTCGACCGCCTAACATAATGATGTCCACATGCGGGTGTTTGGCCGCTTCCACGGCCACCGTGGGACTGTGAGTTACGATCGTCGCACGCAAATCGGACGCGAGATGACGCGCCACCTGAAGCGCCGTAGTGCCACCGTCAAGGATCACAACCTGCTTTGTCCGGATCATCGAGGCGCCCGCACGACCCAGATCGATTTTGTCCTGTGGGGAGACCTGTTCGCGGACCTGAAGGTCAGCAACCGCGGCCGAAGCGGGTAGCGCACCCCCATGGACGCGTTGCAGTTTGCCGCCCTGGGCTAGTTCGCGTAGGTCGCGACGGATCGTGTCTTCCGAAGTACCCAGCTCGTGCGCCAGATCCTTAGCCACGATTAGTCCCTCGGCAGCCAATCGACCGAGGATCAGTTTCTTGCGCTGGGCGGTAAGCATTGCATGATTCTGCACGATCATGCACGATATTGCCATGAGTAAATCAATCCTCCCTGACCCATCCACCGGCTCGGCGCACAATCGAGTCCACATCGTCGAAGAACGCCTGCTCTCTGACGATTGGTACACCCTAAAGAAAACGACGTTCGACTATCGCCGTCGAGACGGCCGCTGGCAAAGACAAAGTCGTGAAACTTATGATCGCGGCAACGGTGCCGTCCTGCTGTTGTTCAACGTGGATTGCAGTACGGTGGTTTTGACGCGGCAATTTCGATTGCCGGCCTATTTGAACGGCTGCAGCGATGGTCTATTGATCGAGGCCTGCGCCGGCCTGCTTGATGGCGACGATCCGCACACCTGTATCCGTCGTGAGGCGCAGGAAGAGACGGGTTTCGTGGTCCGCGCTCCTCGTAAAATACTTGAGGCCTATATGAGCCCCGGATCGGTGACGGAGAAACTACATTTCTTCGTGGCCGAATACGAGCCCCAAGATCGCGTTTCGGCGGGAGGCGGTGATGTCGCTGAGGGCGAGGACATCGAGGTAATCGAGCTCTCGATGGCGAGCGCTCGGCAGATGCTAGCCGGCGGCGCGATCCAAGACGGCAAGACAATTATGCTCCTGCAGTATGCTGCGCTGGTCGGTCTTGAGGCTTTGCGCGTTGCAGGATCGTCAGGCCCTTAGGACTTCGCCTGATAAGTGAGCGTATAATCCGCGGGCTGTCTTTGGACACCGGCACAGTACCTGCGGACCGTTTTGCCCACCTAAGAGATGAGGATCTGTATGTCGCTTCGAATCAATGACATCGCGCCGAACTTCAAGGCGCAAACCACTCAAGGCTCCATCGATTTTCACCAATGGATCGGCGACAAATGGGCGATTTTGTTTTCGCATCCCAAAGATTTCACGCCCGTGTGCACGACCGAGTTGGGCTACATGGCGAAGATCGAACCAGAATTCACGAAGCGCAATGCCAAGCTCATTGGCCTGTCCATCGACCCGGTAGAAAGCCATAAGGGCTGGGTCAAGGACATCGAAGAGACGCAAGGGGCTACCGTCAAGTATCCGATGATTGCGGATACCGATCTGGCAGTCGCCAAGCTCTACAACATGCTGCCGGCGGAGGAATCTGGCGGCGCTGCGGGCCGCACGGCTGCGGCCAATGCCACCGTGCGCTCCGTGTTCATCATTGGCCCCGACAAGAAGATCAAGTTAATGTTGACCTATCCGATGACGACGGGGCGCAATTTCGACGAGATTCTGCGCGCGCTCGATTCGATTCAATTGACCGCGAAGCACAAGGTTGCGACGCCGGCGAATTGGAAACAGGGCGAGGATGTGATCATCGCCGGATCTGTGACTGACGAGGATGCCAAGAAGATCTATCCGGCCGGCTGGAAAGCGCCGAAGCCGTACTTGCGCATCGTCAAGCAGCCGCACTGACGACGTCGGCTATTCCGCCAGGTTGACGCCGGAACCCCCCATTTCCTTGGGCATGTCCTTGAACTTCGGCTTGCCGTCACGAATGGGCAACACCGTTTCCTGATAGTGCACATGCACCCCCGGCTCGAATTTGAACTTGGGCAACATCGCCGCATAGATGTCGACGAGCCCCATGGTGGGATGATCAGTAAACAAGTGACCGCCGCATTTCTGGCACCACTTGCGGAAGCTGATGGGAGTCTTGTTGTACGTCCCAATGCTGGCCGCACCATGGGTCACTTTCAACGATTGGGGGTTCCACAGCGTAAAGGCATTGACCGGACCCGCCGACCAATGGCGGCACGACCCGCAATGGCAATAACCCATTCCGGCCGGTTCGCCGGAGACTTCGAACTGCACCTCACCGCAAAAACAGCTGCCCTTGTGAATCTTTTCGCTAGCCATGTTTGATCCCCTGTAAATATCGACCGAGCTTCGATGATAGCAATTCTACGCTTGCGGCGTTTCATCGCGATCCAAACCAACCGTCACGTCTTGGCCTCGACCCCAAAGCGTCCCATTCGGCTCACCAATTCCGGTGGGATCTCCGTCGCGCGCCCGGTTTCGGCCGAGATAAAGACCAATACTTGTTTCACGCTCATGCGCAGCTCACCGTGGTGGGACGCCTCGATACGAACCTCGCAGGAGGTGCGGCCAATTTTCATCGTCCACAAATTGAACGTCAGTCGATCGCCAAAGCGCGTCGGCTTGGGAAAATCGACGCTGAAATGCACCGACGGAGTCAAAATCTGTTTGTGGTGAAACAATCCAGGCGCACTCGCGGCGAGCCCATCTTCGAACCAGTCTTCGACAAAGTCGCTGATCATTTCAAAATAGCGCGGATAAAAGACCCAACCGGCGGCGTCGCAATGTCCAAAACGCACCAGAATTTCACGTTGAAATGCCGCCATGGCCTCTTCCTCCAGTCGCCCATCCACAACCCGGAGTATAGATTATGGTCGAGCCGTCAATGCGGGGGATCCGTGCGGCAACACGAATGCTAGTTTGCCGGGTAAGATGCTTTAGCCCGAATTCGGCCGCAGCGCGGTTGTAGACAAACCTAAGGTGACCTGTGCAAGGATTTCAATTCGAAGGCTCTGCTGCAGCGATCACAGGAGCCGCCAGCGGCATTGGGCGCGCCCTGGCGCTGGAATTAGCGGGTCGCGGCTGCGATCTAGCACTCGCCGATCTAGACTCGGCTGGTCTTGAGTCAGTGGCGAAGGAAATTACTGCGGCGCATCGCCGCCGCGTCACGATCCGTACCGTCGATGTTGCCGATCCCAGGCAGATTCAGGATTTCGCAGCCGCCGCGATCGCGGATTATCCGACGCTCAACCTGCTCTTCAACAACGCGGGTGTCGCATTGCTAGGTCAATTCGACGAATTCGATCAGACGCAGATGGCGTGGCTGATGGACATTAATTTTTGGGGTGTAGTGCGCGGCACGCGCGCCTTTCTTGAGCATCTTCGAAGCCGCCCGCAGGCGCACATAGTCAACATTTCGAGCATCTTTGGGATAATCGCGCCCGCTGGGCAGTCTGCCTACGCTGCATCGAAGTTCGCAGTGCGCGGATTCTCCGAGGCGTTGCGGCACGAGCTCGCCGTGAGCAAGAGCACCGTGCGGCTCTCGGTCGTACATCCCGGCGGCGTGAAGACCAATATCGCACGCAAGGCGAGGACCGGGACCCAATTGCGAGAAAGCGTGAGCATGAGCGAAGTCGGAGATCGCTTCGAGCGGCTGGCGCGCACCACGCCAGCCGCGGCTGCGCGACGCATAATTCGAGGCGTTGAGCGCAATGAGCCGCGCATCCTCATTGGTGGCGACGCGAAAATCCTGGACATTATTCAACGGCTCAGGCCCGCCACTTACTGGTCGCTCTTGTCACGCATTTTTGACCGGATGATGGTCTAGCGACCGCTCTCAATTTAGCTGCAATTCCGTCAGCAGTTCTGTCGCACCGTAGACCTTTTCGAGCGCTTCACGAATGATCGCGGGATGCACAGCGATGGCGCGGTTGTTCTCGGGATTGAACCAATAGCGGCCGGCGATCGAGTAGATATTGCCGTCGAACATCAGGCCAACGATTTTGCCGTCGACATCGATCAGGGGGCTCCCGGAGTTTCCGCCGACGATGTCGTTGCTGGTGGAGATGCAAAATGGCGTGCTCATGTCCAGTTGCGCTTTCGCGCGCATCCAGCTTTCGGGTATCTTGAACGGCGCGGCGCCGGTGGCGCGTTCGAATGCGCGCTCGAGGAAGGTAAACGGCTGTACGCTCACGCCATTTTCCACCCATCCTTGCACCGTGCCGTAATTCAGGCGAGGGGTAAATGTTGCATCCGGATACATATTGGTGCCGTACGCCTTGAAGCGAGCGGCCGCAATTTTTTCCGCCGCCGCGACGATGGGCGCCTCCACTTCATCTTCGTATTGCTGGCGTATGGCGCGAGCCTCGGCATCGATGGAGCGCGCTAATACGATCATGGGGTCGTGAGAGGCGTCAACCGCGGCCTTGCCTCCTTGCCAGAGGCGTTTGCGAAAATTGGCGTCATTCAATTCGGTTTCCGCAATGAGCCGCGTCGCCAAAACATCGGGGGACTCCGTGCTCAATAATCTGCGTACCACGGGATGATCCGGACCCAGCCATTCGCGCATACGTTCAAGCGAGAACGAGAGAGTCATTTGTTCAAACTCAGGATAGACCGGAACCTGTGCATAGAGATCATGCTGCATCCGCGTCAGTTCGGCCTCGGTGAATTCTCTCAAGCGATCCTTGTTGGGCTTTAGGCGTTCATCGGCGGCTCGGAGCAAGACGCGTGCATTGCGAAACAAGGTGCTGCTAAAGCCCGCCGCATTTTCGATAAAAACGTAGGGCAGGTAGAGCGCCCTTTCGCGGCTCGACGCAGTCGCGATTTCCTGCCAGGGATCCGGTCCTCTGATGCCGGCGATGGCGCGCAATGCTTGTTCCGCCTTGGACTTGTCCTCCAAAAATGCATCGTCATTAAGCGCATCAAGCTCTTTGCGGCGCACTTTGATGCCATTCTGCAGGCTATTGAGCGGCGCCACGGTTATGCGTCCGTCTCCGACATTATTCTTGCCGAATTGAATATAGCGGCCTCGCAATTCGGATGCCCGCAGCAACGTGAAGGGCAAGGACACATCGCGATCGAATTCCAGCTCCGAGCGCGTTTGCAATCTTGCCGTCGTGCCTGGATCGCCCGAGACAAATACCAATTGATTGGCATTGGGGCCCGCAAAGTCAATCTGCAGATAATTAGGCGTCCGCGCCGGCTTGTCATTCTCATAAGCCCGAAGAATGGAGAAATCCAATGACCAGCGCGGAAATTGGAAGTTGTCCGGATCGCCGCCAAAGGCCGCAATGTCAGCTTCCGGCGCAAACACCAAGCGCAGATCCGAATAGCGCCTGTATTTGTAGAGAAAATACTGGCCGCCTTGGTAGAGGCGCACGGATTGGCACTCCAGCTTCCCGGACTTTGCTCTGGCGCTTGCCTGCTCGCAGGCCTGTTCAAGCGAGGTCAACAACTTCTTGCGGGCAGTATTAGCCGCAGCGTCGCTCAGCCCGGAATCGACTCTCAATACCGCGTCGGTAATGTTTTCCGTATCGATCAGCACGTCCGCGTGCTGCGCCGGGCAGCGCAGTTCTTCTTTGCGCGACGAAGCACGGAAGCCTAGTTCCAGCAGGCTCTTTTCCTTGGAGGACAATTCCGCAAGACACGGCTCGATGCAGTGATGGTTGGTGAGGATAAGCCCTTCCCGCGAGACAAAGGACGCGGTGCAATTGGTCAATCGGAGCGTTGATAGCCTGACGTGATCCAGCCACGCAGGCGTGATATCGGCTCCGAAGCTCTGTCGAACCGTCGCTGATGGAAAATTATCGAAGGTCCACATCCCCTCGATCGCCATTGCGGGCACGGATGCCGCGCACGCCGCAAACAACAGAAATCCGCGCATGGAATCCTCGTGTTATCGTTGTCCGCCAAAGCCAACGCGATATTCTACTGAACTTGCGCAAATCGGACCCCCAATTCAAGCGACAGCCGAAGCATGGTCGCGACCGAATCGCCACTTGTCAGGGGCATTGAAGCAATTGGACCCTAAATTCGACGCCTCGCCACAGCCTGCGCCTCAGCGCGTCGCCTTTACCGCCTTCGCAAATAGAGATTTTCGGATCTATTTTTTGGCCAGCAGCGCCGCGATGATGGCCGACAACATCGAGCACGTAATTTCTTATTGGGTGATTTTCCAAAAATTTCATTCCCCGGCGCTCGGGGCCTTCGCGGTTGTCTCGCATTGGGCCCCGTATCTCCTTTTCGCCGCCTACACGGGCGCCCTGGCTGATCGCTTCGATATCCGCCGCTTGATTCAGATTGGAATGCTGCTGTTTATGGGCGTATCGATCGGTTGGGGCGTGATGTTCGCGACCGATTCGACGCAGCAATGGAAGGCGGAGATGCTGTTGGTCGTTCACGGCTTGGCCGGCGTCATCTGGATACCGGCCTCGCAAGTGCTGATTCACCGCATCGTCGGGGCCGAGCACGTACCAAGCGCGGTGCGGCTCAACGCGACCGGGCGTTATTTGGCGTTTTTGGTGGGTCCCGCGGTCGGCGGCGTGCTGCTGTTGGCGCTTGGGCCCGTGAACGGAATATTTTTCAATGCGCTCATCTATGTCCCGATGTTCGTTTGGCTGATCAAGGCGCCCTACGGTCCCGAACGTGCGGCTGCGCCGCGGGCACCGCAAATTCGCGGATTTAGAGATATCTGGCTGACCATGAAGGTCGTGCGGCAGAATCCGGTCCTGTTGTCGATGACGGTGCTGGTCGGTGCATCCGCATTTTTTGTCGGCAATGCCTACCAGGCACAAATGCCGGGATTCGCATTTGATCTCGGGCACGCGCGTGCGTCGGATGTCTCGTACATGATACTACTGGCCGCGGATGCGGCGGGCGGCCTTGCCGCCGGGCTGATTCTGGAAAGCCGTGGTCTGCTACCGCCGAAGGTTAAGACCGCCTATATCCTGGCGATGCTCTGGTGCTGCGCGCTAGCCGGATTTGCGCAGTCGCATACCTATGCCGTGGCCATAACCCTTTTGTTCACCGCGGGATTCGTGGAACTCGGATTTAATTCAATGGCGCAATCCTTGGTTCAGCTGCACGCGCCTCCCGAGATTCGCGGACGAGTAATCGGTGTATTCGCCATGTCTGCAAACGGAATGCGGACGTTTAGCGGCCTGTGCGTCGGTCTTCTCGGCGCCAGCATAGGCATCCATAATTCCCTGAGTTACAGTGCGGCGGCGCTCCTTTTGCTATACATCGCGATCTTTGCCACTCGCTTCGTCACGCGACGACGTGCCGCGATGGCGCCGCCATGACCCCCACCAGCGACAGCGAATTCATGCGGCGTGCGCTGCTGCTCGCACAGAGAGCTGCTGAAGAAGGCGAGGTTCCGGTCGGCGCGTTATTGGT
>Ga0302325_10010259_pt1 | contig 20338 bp, 20 predicted proteins | sample Palsa_T0_2_FD_201948 | JGI IMG/M metagenome (GOLD analysis project Ga0302325, IMG submission 201948) | Peat permafrost microbial communities from Stordalen Mire near Abisko, Sweden - Palsa_T0_2 | ecosystem: Environmental > Terrestrial > Soil > Palsa > Peat permafrost | place: Sweden: Abisko...
CTGGCGCCGCAGGCTTAGCTGGGGCGGCAGGCTTTTTGTTTGCCTGGGCGAGCGAAATGCCGGACGATAGGAGCAGCCCTACGCAGACCGCTACTCCCATCCACGCGCCGGAAGCAGCTTTCAATATCCGAAATGAACTCATGGCATTCTCCTTGAAAAGTCAGCGACTACTCGACGTCTGACACTTTGCCGTTCTTGAACGTCACTTTCAGGCCCTTATAGAAGTAGATTTCTTTACCCGCGACCTTGGCGATCCTCTGAGGCTGACCCAGAATCGCAGTCACTTGATCCGGGGTCTGCCCGACTTCGATGGTCGCGGGCGGTTGATCGGCCGGAGGCGGCGGAGGCGCGATAGGAGCGAGCGCCGGCTCTGGAGCTGCGGCAGGCGCGGCTGGTGTGGGTGCGGCGGCCGGCGCCGCTCCCGCCTGTTGGCCACCCGCGGGCGCTGCGTTCGCGTCGGCGTTCGCGGTTGAGGTATCGATCTTAAACACCTCATCGATCGACTTCTGAACCTTGGCGACTTCCGACATGGATGCTTTGGGAACGTCCATGGAGAGCGTACCCTTGTAGCGGACATTGTTATAGGCGTCGGAGATCACACTAAACGTAACGTTGTTTCCCTTAACTTGGATCGCGGTTACGTACACCTTTTCGCCATTTACGAAAGTGCGAGTGGCTGTGTTACTGACGGCGTTACCCGGTACGGCCGGCACGCCGGGGATGAGGCCGCCGAAATGGGAGATCTTTGAAAACGTACCGGCGGCGCCGGCCTTTATCTGCCCGTCCTTGTAATAGTTCTGGTAGGGAACGCTGGAAGTGGCGTCTCCCATGACGAGGCCCTTTTTCTGCAAGATCAAAACCACGCCCTGGGTCACGATGTCCGTATTGTCCGCGGTCGGCGTTGTAAGCGGATATGCGGTGGTCAGTTGATCGTCCATCTTGCCTTTGTCGTCAGACCAGGCGAAGGGTGCTAGCGCTAACAGCCCTGTAAGCGAAACTGCGCTGATAGCAAGCGGGAGCGGGCGGTTGCGACTCGCTGCTTTGAAAAGAGAACGCATCGGTAGGGTCATACGCTTTCCAACCTCACAACTAGGGAATTAGCCACATTATAATAACAGAACCGGATCGATGAAAGGGCCATCTACCTTAGCGCCTTGGCCACACTTTACTTATGGCGGCGAAATCATAATACTTTCGGGAAATCGCGCGGGCTACCGCTGACGGAGCGAAGCGGCGACCTTGGCCTGGTACTCCCGAGCTTTGGCGAGGATGAGCGCCGGGTCGAGCGTCAGGCTTCGGCCGTCGCGCACGATCGGCCGCCCGTTCACGACGACATCCTGGACATCCGATCCCTTCAGCGCGTACACGATCTGCGAATAGACGTTGTAGAGAGGCACGGCATGGGGCCGGTCCAACCGCAGCGTGATCAGGTCGGCGAGTTTGCCGGGTTCGAGCGATCCGATGTTTTTGTCCAGACCGGCCACGCGAGCGCCCTGGATGGTGGCCATCGCGACGGCTTGCTCGGCGGGCAGGATGGTGGGATCGCCCGTGGTCACCTTCTGGAGGTCGGCGGCCAGGTTCATTTCCTCCATCAGGTCGAAGTCGTTGTTGCTGCCGGCGGGACCGTCGGTGCCAAGCCCGGCCGGGATTCCGAGAGCGAGCATTTTTGACACCGGCGCGACGCCGCTGGCGAGTTTCATGTTGCTGGACGGGCAGTGAGCGATCCCAGTGCCATGGGCTTTGAGTATCCGCAGGTCGCCGTCGTCGAGCCAGACGCCGTGGGCCGCGATGGTGGGGCCATCCAGAACGCCGATCGTTTCGAGCAGACGGGCCGGAGTCATCCCTCGCGTGTGTAGCGCATCCTCGTTCTCGCGCTTGGTTTCCGAGAGATGGATGAGCAGCGGGACGCGATACTTGTCGGCCAGGTGTCGCGCCGATCGCAAATCGGCGTCGTCGTTGGTATAGATGGCGTGCGGGGCGGGCGCCGGGACGATCAGCGGATCGTTACGGTACTCGCGGATGAACTTTTCGGTCAACGCCAGCGCGTCGGCGGGAGTGGCCGCGTCGGGCGATTTGAAGCGCAGAATACTTTCTCCGAGCACGCCGCGCATGCCCGCTTCCTTGGCGGCCTGCGCCACTCGATCCTCGAAATAATACATGTCCACGAACGTGGTGGTCCCGGAGAGCATCATCTCAAGGCACGCCAGGCGCGTGCCCCACAGGACGAACTCGGGCGTAACGTTCTTGGCTTCGGCCGGGAAGATGAATTTTTCGAGCCAATCCTGCAGATGCAAGTCGTCGGCGATGCCGCGCAGCAGCGACATGGCGGCGTGCGTATGGGTGTTGATCAAGCCCGGCAGAATCAGGGCATCCGGGCGGTCGAGCCGATGCTGCGCCTGAAACTGCCGGTCAATCGCGGGGCGCGCGCCGACGCCGACGATGCGTTCGCCGCGAATGGCGACCGCGCCGTCCTCGATCAACTGATGCCGAGCGTCCATGGTGACCACGTAGCGCGCGGTGTAGATCCAATCGGCGGGCTCGGCCCAAGCGCCGCCGATCAGGACCAGCGCCGGCAGGAGGCGTCGAAAACTAATCCAGGAACGACGCATCGAAGGGCCTCGGGAAAAGATCCTTAAGATGAAGAACCTCGGTTTTGCCGGCGAGGTTCACCAGCGTCAGATCGAGGTTCCCGCAAAACTCCCAGAGAATTTGCCGGCATGCGCCGCAGGGGGGCGTCAGAACGTCGGTGTCCGCGGCAACGGCGATCCTCGTGAACTTTCTCGCGCCTTCCGAAACGGCTTTGAACACGGCCACTCGCTCGGCGCAGATAGTCAAGCCGTAGGTGGCGTTCTCGACATTGCAGCCGGTGAAGATCCGGCCGCCTTCGGCTTCGAGCGCCGCGCCCACTTTGAATTTGGAAAACGGGGCGTGCGCGTGTTCCCGAACCGCGAGCGCCGCTTCGATAAGGGTGTTCATAATCGCGGCAGCAACGCCTTCAGCAGGCGCACCAGTGTGTCTCGCACCTTTCGGCCCACCTCGAGAACCTCTTCATGATTGATCTTCTTGGGCAGAATACCGGCCGCCATGTTCGATACGCAAGAGATCGCCAGAACGCGCATGCCCAGATAATGGGCCACGATCACCTCGGGTACCGTCGACATGCCTACCAGATCGGCGCCGATGGCGCGAAGGTAGTGAATCTCGGCGGGAGTCTCATAGTTTGGCCCCGTGAGCGCGGTGTAAACGCCTTCGCCGAGTTCGATCCCGAGTTTGTGCGCCGCTTCGTGCGCCAGCGCGCGATATTCCTTGGAATAGACGTCGGTCATGTCGGGAAAGCGGGGCCCGAGGGAATCGTCGTTCGGTCCGATCAGCGGATTCACGCCTTGCAAATTGATGTGATCGGAAATGAGAACCAGCGAGCCTGGAGAATACGACAGGTTGATTCCGCCGGCCGCGTTGGTGAACACGATTGACCGAGCCCCGAGCTGGTGCAGCAGACGCACGCCGAGCGTCACTTGAGCGGCGGTGTAGCCCTCATATAAATGGTTGCGCCCGGACATCACGGCCACCGGAAGCCCTTCCAGGCTTCCGAACACCAGCTTTCCGGCGTGGCCGACAGCGGTCGATTCCGGCCACCCGGGGATGTCCGAATAAGGGATTGCGGTGGGACTGATGAGTTCGTCGGCGAACGCTCCCAGTCCGCTGCCGAGCACCACCGCGATGCGCGGCTTCGCGTGAATGATGCCGCGGATATAGGCGAGAGCCTCCTGCATCAGAGCAACATCCCGGCTATACATGCCGACATAAAGTTGGCCATCGTACCCGCGGCTACTGCCTTTAGTCCCAATCTCGCCAAGTCCGATTTGCGGCTCGGCGCCAGCGCTCCGATGCCGCCGATCTGAATCGCGATGGAGCTGAAGTTCGCAAATCCGCACAGAGCGTAGGTGGCTATGGTGAAAGAGCGCGGATCGAGACGATCCTTCATGGGGCCCAGTTGCTGAAAGGCGATAAACTCATTGAGCACCAGGCGCGTGCCCAGCAGATTTCCGATGGACTGGCAATCGTGGTAGCTCACGCCCAGCAGCCAAGCCACGGGCGAAAAAACATAACCGAAGATCTGCTGCAGCGTGACATGAAAATAGCCGAGGATGCCGTTGCACAGCGCGATGAGGGCGATGAAGGCGATCAGCATGGCCGCGATGTTGAGGGCCAGTTGGAGACCGTCGCCCGCGCCGTGTGCGGCCGCGTCCAGCAAGTTGATGCCGGGCTTTTCAACCTCGATTTTAACGTCGCCCGCGGTGGCCGGCTTGTCTACTTCGGGCATCAGCATCTTGGCCAGCATGATGGTGGCGGGCGCGGTCATGATCACCGCGGTGAGAAGATGCCGGATCTCGACGTGCGCCATCAGCACATAGGCCGCCATCACCGCGCCCGAGACATGCGCCATGCCGCTGGTCATTACGGTGAACAGCTCCGACTCGGTGAGTCCCGCCAGGAACGGCCGGATGGTGAGCGGCGCCTCGGTCTGGCCCATGAAGATGCTGGCGGCGACGTTGGTGGATTCGGCGCCGCTGGCGCCCATCACGCGCTGCATCACGATGGCCATCCCTCGCACGAACACCTGCATCACGCCGAAATAATAAAGGATGGCGAACAAGCTTGAAATGAATATGACGATGGGAAGAACCTGAAACGCGAAGACCACCGGCTGACTGCCGCCGAGCTGTTCGCCAAAGACGAAACTGCTGCCGGCCTGCGAGTAGCCGATGAGAGCGTTCACCTTTTCGCTGAGAACCACGAAGGCGCGAGCCGCGGGCGTACGCAGCACGATGAAGGCGAACGAGAGCTGAAGCCCCAGCCCCCAGGCGATCAGAGAAGGGCGAATGGCGCGCTTGTGCTTTGACCAGAGAGCGCAAACCAGCAAGATCGCGAGTATACCGAGGATCCCGGTAAACCGCCCCATGAACGGATCAGCTTACCACTTCGAGAATCAGCTCGCGCTCCTCGGGCGGCTGCGCCGAAATCCGGAACGCATCCTCGATCTGAGAGGAGGCTTCTTCGACGTTTTCTTCGCCGGTGTAATAAACGCGGCAAAGAACCGCGCCGGCGTCCACTTTATGGCCGACCTTCACTTCGAGAATCACGCCGACGGCGGGGTCGATGATGTCCTCCTTGGTGTTGCGCCCGGCTCCGATCATCGCCGAAGCCATGCCGATGTCTTCGGCCGCGATGGCGCTGACGTATCCCGCGCGCGGGGAGGCGATCTCGCGGACGCCGGTGGCGTTGGGCAGCAGCTCGAACCGATCCAGCACCTGAGGGTTGCCGCCTTGCGCTTCGATCACGTCCTTGAATTTCTTGTAACCGGAACCGTCCAGGAGTTTTTGCTGCGCTAATTCCCGCGCTTCCTCCAGCGTGGCGGTGATCTTGGCGAGATAAATCATGCGCGCCGCCAGTTCCAGCGAGATGCGCGTCAAATCGGTGGGGCCCGCGTTTTGGAGCGTCTGCGAAACCTCCATCACTTCCAGCGCATTGCCGACGGCGTAGCCCAAGGGCTGGTTCATGTCGGTGATCAGCGCCTGAACACGCTTGTCCATGCGCCGTCCAATGCCCACCATCATCTGAGCCAAACGGCGGGCATCCACCTGCTTCTTCATGAAGGCCCCATTGCCCACCTTGACGTCTAAGACCAGCGCATCCAGTCCTTCCGCCACCTTTTTCGACATGATGGAAGAAGCGATCAAGGGAATGGATTCCACGGTGGCGGTAGCATCGCGCAGCGAGTAAAGCTTGCCGTCGGCGGGCGCCACTTCCGCCGTCTGGCCCATGAACGCGATCCCGTGCTTTTTCAACTGCTCGCGAAATTCGTCGATGGTCAGATCGGTGCGGAAGCCGGGAATGGACTCGAGTTTATCCAGCGTGCCGCCGGTGTGCCCCAGTCCGCGGCCCGACACCATGGGGACGATGACGCCGGCCGAGGCCGCCAGCGGGGCCGAAATCAGGCTGGTTTTGTCGCCGACGCCGCCGGTCGAGTGTTTGTCCACCTTGATTCCGGGAATGGAACTCAGGTCGACGGTTTCGCCGCTTCGGATCATGCAGTCGGTCAACGAACTGACCTCGCGATCGGTCATGCCGGCGAAAAAAACGGCCATTAGAAAGGCCGACATTTGATAATCGGGTATCTCATTCCTTGTATAGCCGTCGACCAAGCCGGCAATCTCTTCTGGCGACAATTCTTCACCATCGCGTTTTCGGTGGATCAAATCGACAGTTCGCATTTTAAGCACTTCAGCGTACCATCTTATGTGTTTGAAAGTAAAGGATTGGACCAGCGAGGGGCAGCGCGGGTATCTTTGATTGCCGCGGCGGGCGCGCTACGCCTTGACTTTGGCGACCGGGGAGCGGCACAATGGTCGCACTTCAAGGAGTAGAATTTGAGACGAATCGCTCTCCTCTTGACGTGCGCCGCGTGGATGGTTGGATCGGTTTTCGGCGCCTCCCGTTTGCTGGAATCGGAAAAGCGAACCATCGAACTGACCCCCGCGGTAGTGCTGGTGGACGTCAATTATCAAATTACGGTCAGGTTTCGATTCCCCAATATGCCGGAGGCGCGGCAATTCGATATAACGTACGATTACATGGGCAGCGGATTCATCTATCGTCCCGACGGATACATCATCACCAACGGACACGTGGTCCAGGACGCCAACGCGAAGGATACCGATACAAAGGACAGGCTATACAACCGCGTGCTGCACGGGGTGATCCACGAGAATCTGTTGCCGCTTTATAAGCAGCAAACCGGCATCGACGCCACCGGCACGGACAACGATATCAAGAATGCGTTCGGCATCGCTCTTACCTATAAACAGAGCCCGGACCTGGAAGTCTATTTAGCGAACAAGAAGAATTATCGCTGCGAAATCAAGGCCTACAGCGATCCCATCGACTATGGCGGCAAGGACGTTGCGATTATCAAAGCGGATCTCACCAACCTGCCCACCGTGCGGTTGGGTGATTCGTCAAACCTGCATCTGCAGGAGCCGATTACCGTGATCGGCTATCCGGGCGCGGCTTCGCGGATCGGCCTCAAGATTCTCAACAGCGATTCGCTGTTCATCCCCACCGTGACCAACGGCCACATCTCGGCGCTCAAAGCGGATTTCAAGGGCATGCCGCTGCTTCAGTCCGACGCGGCGGTGACGCACGGCAATAGCGGCGGCCCGGCCATCAACGACGCGGGCGAGGTGATCGGCATGACTACGTTCGGACCCCCGGACGCCGCGGGCTTCAATTTTTTCGTTCCCATCAATACCGCCCTGGAATTCGTGCACTCGGTCGGCGTGGCGCCGGAATCTGGACTATTTAATAAACTTTGGGCGGATGCGTTGGACACTTACGACGCCGGCAAATGCGAAACCGCCAAATCGAAACTGCAAAGCGTGCTGAATATCTTCCCGGCGGAACCGGACGCGCTGCGCCTGATGACCGCTTCTGAAAAATGCGCGGCCGAAGAAGGCGTGTTCGGGCGCGCGATGGAGGGATCCACGTGGCTGATCTACAGCGCGGTCGGGGTGGTGATCATCGCGCTCGCCTTCTTGTGGATGGTAAGGCAACGCTCGGCGACCGCAACCGTGTCCGCCGTTTCGACGGGACCGATTCGAGTGGGGTCGGGGTCCGTTGTGGAAGCGGAAATCGCCCAGCGCCCCGAGATCGCCCCCGTGCTGGAACGCGCCTACGGGAGCATCCAGGTGACCTCCGGCTCGCTTTCGGGCAAGCGATTCAAGATCACCCCAGCCGGACTGCTGGTGGGCACCGATCCTTCCAAATGCCAGATCGTGGTCAGCGAAGACAACGTCTCGCACGAACACGCCTGGATCGTCCCGATGGACAATTCGGTGGTCGTGATCGACCGCGGTTCCACCAACGGAACCTACATCAATTCGCCGGAATCTCCCCGCGTGAGCAAAGTTGGACTCCAAAATGGCGATCGCGTCTATCTGGGTAAGAAGGGATCCGTGGTCTTGACCTATTTCAGTTCGTGAGAGACAGGAGAACGGCATGGCGAAGTTTTGCGCGAATGGGCATCAGATGGAAGACGCGTGGACGATTTGTCCGTATTGCCAGAAGACCGGGTTTCAAGCGTCCGGGACGCCCGGCAACTTGAAGACCAGGCTGGAAGGCGAGGCCCCGAAAGAGCCCGCCGCGGGACGCAAGACGGTGCTGCTCAGCGACACGCGCAAGCCGCCCGTGGTGGGCTGGTTCGTGGCTCTGAACGGCTCGCACAAAGGCGAGGATTTCAGAATTCGGGACGGCCAGAACATTATCGGCTCGGGTCCGGAGGCCGACATCGTTTTACGCGATCCGGCGATTTCCGGGAAGCACGCCAGCCTGCGCTACAAGGAGCAGAAGTTCTTCATCACCGATCTCGATTCCACCAATGGAACGTTTCTGAACGACGGCGTCGAATCGATCTCGCGCGAAGAATTGAAGGACAACGACATCCTTCGCGTAGGCGAAATTTCGCTCAAGTTTAAGTGTTTGTAGCGAGCTTAGGAAGCACTCCATGCTGATTCGCCCGGGCATCGAACTGGCGAACCTCACCGATGTCGGCTGTCATCGCGCCAACAACGAGGACTATTATTGCTACGCCGAGCCGGAGGACGATGAGGCGTTTCGCGAGAAAGGGCGCCTGGCGATCGTAGCCGACGGCATGGGCGGACACGAAGGCGGCCAGGTGGCCAGCTCCATCGCGGTGGAAACGGTGCGTGACGCGTATTTGAACTGCGTCGACGGCGATCCGCGCGCGGCGCTTTCCCGGGCGTTCGAGAACGCGCACGCCGCGATTCACGCCTACGTTGTCAAGCACCCGGAATTAGCCGGCATGGGAACCACCTGCACTTGCGCGGTGCTGCGCGACGGGCAGTTGTTTTATGGACACGTCGGCGATTCGCGCTTATACCTGATTCGAGGTTCCACGATCTCGCGGATTACCGACGATCATTCCTACGTGGCGCGCATGGTTCGGGCCGGTCTGATCACGGAAGAAGCCGCCGCTACGCATCCGCAGAGGAATGTGCTGACCGCCGCGCTTGGCATGGAATCGGCTGTGCCCGTGGATTTGTCCGAAACGCCGCTGGCGTTGGAACCGGGCGACTTGCTCCTGCTGTCGACGGATGGATTGCATGGCTTGGTGACCGACAACGAGTTGCTGTCGATCGCGGCCGCCAACGCGCCCGCCGCTGCCTGCAAGGCCCTGGTTGATTTGGCGAAGGAGCGCGGAGGGTTTGATAACATTACTGTACAGATCCTGCGTGTGGTGTAGGAGCGCGGCCGCTTCGGAAGTAATTTGGGGGCTCGACAAATGGGGATGATCGGAACCGAAATCGCCAGCTACCGCATTTTAGAAAAGCTCGGCGAGGGCGGCATGGGCGTCGTCTACAAAGCCGTCGACTCCGCCCTGGACCGCCTGGTGGCGATCAAAGTGCTGAGCTCCGATTTGTCCGGCAATCCCGAGTTGGTGCAGCGCTTCCGCGCGGAAGCCAAGGCGCAGGCCAATTTGAACCATACCAATCTGGCCACACTCTACGCCTTCATCGTCCAGGACGGCAACGCGTCCATGGTGATGGAGTTCGTGGACGGCGAAACGTTCGAGCAAATCATCGCGCGCCAGGGTCCGTTGCCCAGCGAGGAAGCCATTCCGCTGTTTCGCCAGGTGCTGCTCGGCATGGGCTTCGCGCACCGCGCCGGCATCGTCCATCGCGACATCAAACCCAGCAACCTGATGCTCAACCGCGCCGGCATCGTCAAGGTGATGGACTTCGGCATCGCGAAAGTGATGGGAACCCGCGGTCTGACCCGAACCGGAACGCAAATGGGTACCGGATTGTACATGTCGCCCGAGCAGGTGTTAAACAAGCAGGTGGACATACGATCGGACATTTACTCGCTGGGCGTGACTCTGTATCAGATGCTGACGGCGCACGTTCCATTCGAGGGCGACAGCGACTTCAAGATCATGTCGGACCACGTCAACACGCCGCCCCCATTGCTCACTCGCTTTTATCCGTACATTCCCAAGGGCGTCGAGAACGCGGTCTTGAAAGCGCTCGAAAAATATCCCGACGCGCGATTCCAGACGGTGGAGGAATTCGGAGCCGCGCTCGAGCACCCCAGCGACTTTACCTACGGGCGGCAGCCGATCCTCGCGACACCCGGGGCGACGCCCGGCGCGGCGACCACCGCCGAAGTGGAGCCGGTTCGGGCGGCTAAGCCGGCTCGCACGCCCGCCCCTCAGGGTGCGCAATTGGCGACCATCCAAGCTCCAATTCCGGTTCCCGCGCCCAACCCGCTCGCGGCGGTACTGGCGACTCCGCGGGGCAAAATCACCGCGGCCGGAGTGGTGCTGCTGGTGATTCTGGCAGCGGCGGCGCTGGCGCTCAGGTCGAATAAAACGGCGACCGCTTCGATGCCCGCGACTCAGGCGCAGAGCCCCGTCGGCCAGACACCGCTCGAACAGCGCCTGGCCAATTCCGGCTCGCCACCGGCTCTGTCCGGCGGCGCATCGTCGTCCGCGCCGGCTACGGTTCCGCGCACGCCTGTCGCTTTCAACGTGGTCCACGATCATGGCGGAGCGTTCGCTCGGGGCGGCGGGCCAAGCTGCTGGGGACGGGTGCGGGTGGTGGGGACGAACCTGGAATACCACGTGGTGGGAACGAACGACGGCCGCCGAGACGAATTTCTCACCCCGCTCGTCGGGATACAGGAAGTCCAGGCCAATGCCGCTCCGATCCGCAACCAGCAGGCGTTCCATATCGTCGTCAACGGGCAGCTTTTCAATTTCCTTCCGCAAGGGATGTCGGGAATGCGGGCCGCGGACATGATCCAGGGAGCGATCCAAGGACGCTGAAGCGATGGTCGGCACCGAAATCGGGAATTATCGAATTCTGGAAAAGCTCGGCGAAGGCGGAATGGGCGTCGTCTACAAAGCCGTCGATGTCAATTTGGATCGCGTCGTCGCCATCAAAGCGCTGAACACGGAATTGAGCGGCAATCCGGAACTGGAGGAGCGCTTCCGCGCGGAAGCCAAGGCGCAAGGCAATCTCAGTCACACCAATCTAGCCACGCTGTTCGCGCTGCTGATCGAGAACGGCCGTCCTTGGATGGTGATGGAGTTCATCGAGGGCGAAACGTTCGAGCACATGGTGCAACGCCGCGGCCCGATCCCCAGCGAAGAAGCCATTCCGCTGTTCCGACAAGCGCTGTTGGGCATCGGATACGCCCATCGGATGGGCATCGTCCATCGCGACATCAAACCCGCCAACATGATGCTGAACAATCACGGCATCGTCAAGGTGATGGATTTCGGCCTGGCGAAGGTTCTGGGCGCCCGGCGCGTGACTCGCACCGGAACCCAGATCGGCACCGCGTTTTATATGTCGCCCGAGCAGGTTCTCAATCGCGCCGTGGATGTCCGGTCGGATATTTATTCGTTGGGCGTAACGCTGTACGAAATGCTGACCGCCAACGTTCCGTTCAACGCCGACAGCGACTATCAGGTCATGACGGATCACGTGAACGCTCCGCCGCCTCTGCTCACGCGCTTTTATCCTTACGTTCCGAAAGATCTGGAGCACGCTGTTCTCAGGGCGCTGGAGAAGAATCCGGCGGATCGGTTTCAGAGCGTGGAGGAATTCGGCGCCGCGCTGGCTGGATCGCCCTCCGTCGTCCCCGCTCCGGTGCCTGCGCCGGATCAGCGGACCGTCGTGCCCGCGGGCTCGAGGTTTGTCTTCACCCGAGAGCGGCAAATCATTGCGGCGGGTATGCTCGCCATCCTCGCGCTGGCCGGTGTCTTGCTGGCCGGACGTCTGGGAGCCAGATGGCCCAGCCTGCCGCTGTTCGCTCATAACAAGAGCGCGCCGATCCCGATCCCGGCGAACAACATCGTTCCAGTTCCGCCACCCGTCCCCGCCAACCCGGCCGATGGTGTCGCTGTCGCGCCCGCTCAGCCGGATGCCGGCGTCGCACCGGCCGCTCCAGCGCTGGTAATTCCCGCGGGGACTGTGGTTGCCGTCCGCATGATCGAGGGCGTGAATTCCTCCGTGAATCAAGCCGGTCAAAGATTCGCCGCCCATGTGGACGCGCCTGTGATAGTGAATGGCGCGGTAGCGATTTCGGCTGGCGCGGCTGCCCGCGTGGCGCTGATTAGCGTGGCGCAGGCGCCCCCCGCCGCGCGCACCGATGTCCGGCTGGAGCTGGTAAGGCTTTCCATTAACGGGGCAACGTACCGCGCGCGCACCAGCATCTTCGAGCAACTGGGCATTCCTTTCGAGAAGAAACACGCGGCGGTCGGGGCCGCTGTAGGCGCTGCCATCGGCGGAATTTTTGGCCACAAGAAAGGCGCTGCCGACGGCGCGGTGGCGGGCGCGGCCAGTCCATTCGCCGTCAACATCGCGCCGCAAACCAGGATCGTGTTCACGCTGCGCGATGACATTACGGTCTCACAGTAAGCTGCAGTGCGTCCGTTATTCCTACTCTCCGCTCTGTTATGGCCGGCTGGGCCTCTCCGTGCCTTCGCTACTCTCACGCCCGCCGCGGCCGAAGCGTTCGACCGCTACGTCGCTTTGAGCGAGGCGAGAACGCATCGCGATATCCAGAACGGCCAATTTCTTCGGCTGGATGGGCGAGGGGACCTCAAAGTGAAACTGCGAACGGGCGAGCTTCAAATCGAACCCGGCGGACCGAATCGTGAGGCCATGATCAAGGCGCCGTCATGCTGCAGGATTGGTTCCCCGCGACCAACTATCACGTTCGATTCGATCAGCTTGACGCGCAACATTTGCAAGTGACGTCGCGCTCCACGCGAATCGCGGAAGCCAAGAATTCGGACGGCTCTTATGACCGGGAATCGCCGGTGGGCGGGGGCGCCGGATACCTGTGGCGCTTGAATTCCGATTGGCGCTTCGAGGGAGCCGATGGAGGCGTCTACGCCGAATGCGAGGCCATTTCGCTCTCTCGCGATGTTCCGTTCGGCCTGGGCTGGATGCTCAAGGGTTTCGTCGAACGTTTTCCCAAGGATTCCATGCTGAACACGCTGCGCGGAACCGCAACAGCGGCCCAGTCGGATCAGTGAAAGCTACCGGATCACCGGTATCGGATGCCGGTACTCGCCGCGAAATATTTCTCCGAATATGCCGACCACCGCTTCGTGAACCGTTCCGTTGGTGGCCAGAAGATTCGGGCCGCGCAACGTCGCGGGTCCGCCGTGCATGTCCGAACATTTCCCGCCCGCTTCTTCGATCAGCAGGATTCCCGCCGCCATATCCCAGGGCTTCAATCCGAATTCCCAGAAGCCATCCAGCCTTGCGCTAGCGACGTAGGCGAGATCGAGCGCCGCGGAGCCGGCCCTCCGCACGCCGTGCGTGATCATCGCGAGCTGATAGTAGAAGTGGATGTTCACGTTTTGATGGCGCTTGAGGCTCGGAAAGCCGGTGGCCACCAGCGTGTCCTCCAGCCGCGCGACCTTGGACACGTGGATGCGGCGGCTATTCAGGTAGGCGCCCGACCCGCGCTCGCTCGCGAACATTTCGCCGCGCTCCGGATCGAAGATCACTCCGGCCACCAACTGTCCCGCTTGCTCCAGCGCCATGGTGACGTTGTACATCGGAAATCCGTGCGCGAAGTTGGTGGTGCCGTCCAGAGGATCGACGTACCAGCAGAACTCCGAAGAACCTTGGTGCCCGCCGCCCTCCTCCGCCACGATCGAGTGCGAGGGAAAATGCGCGCGCAGCCGCTCGATCACCAGGCGCTCGGAAGCGCGGTCGGCTTCGGTGACCAGGTCGTTTTCGCCCTTCAGTTCAAAAGGGATTCGGCGCGCGAAATAAGTGGACAACAGCGCGCCGGCTTCGCGCGCGATTTCGTCGCCGATCTCGAGATAGGAAGGCATTCTGATTGCGCCGAGCGTATGCGCGGGCTCGATTTGTCCGGCGCCCTATTCGTCGGGCTCCTCGTACAAATACTTGATGTCGTGTTTGAACAGAAACAGATTGGGCGCGTTGTCGCGAGTGATCCGGATAAAATTGGCGTCGTAGAATTCGATGAGCCCGGTGATCTCTTCGTTGCTGCTCAGCCTGATTCGAACCGGGATCTCCTGATCGATGAGGTGGCGCAGGTACTTCACTTCTTCGAACGTTTGTTCGGGGGCTTTCGTCTTGGATTTGCTCATTTCCACTTTCGCCTAACGCCCCAGACCGCTGCCGGATGCATCGACGTCCCCATAATAGCCGCTGCGAGTCGTCACCCGCAAATTCTTGCCGCCGCGCGGGCCTTCCACCGTCACCTTCAGCGCGTGATAGCGATCTTTAGTGGGCGGGACATCCTTGGGATAGTAGCCGATCAAATACTGCGTCCGCAGCTCTCGCAAAATGTCTTCGAATACCACGTCGAGTTCCCCGGCCGAACTGGGCGTGAACACGCGGCCCCCGGTTCCAACGGCCAGAGTGGCGAGCGCATTCTCACCACCGGTGTTGCGGCCGGCATCGTTAGTTATCGGTATCACCACCACCGGATACATCACCAGATCGGCGCGCTGGGCGGCCTCGAGCGCCTGGTGAAAATCCTTGAAGCTGGTGGTGTCGCCGCCGTCGGTGACCACTACCATCACGTGCCGGCCCTCGCGGTACTCCAACTCGCGCGATCCCAGATAAATCGCATCGTACAACGACGTTCCGCCCTCGGATTTCAGTTGTCTTAATGCTTGATCCAATCTTTCGAAGCGGCGAGTGTAGGCGGCGTGCAGCGTCACTTGCCAGTTGAAGCTATATAACGCAAGCGCATCCTTCGGATTACCTTCCACCACCAGCGCTCGCAGGAACTTCCTGACCGAGTCGAGCTCGTAGCGTATCTCGATTCCGGTGGAAGCGCTGGTATCCACCATGAGCGCCACCGAGAGCGGCTGCTCGGTCTGGCGCTCGAACACCGCGACGTCCTGCTTGACGCCGTTGTCGAACACCGTGAAGTCGCCTTTGTTCAGCGAACTGATCAACTGGCCGTTCGCATCCTTCACCGTCACCAGCATGTGCACCAGGCGAACCGCGACGCGAATCACCGTGTCTTGCGCCAACGCCGGGACTGCGAGACACACCGCGGGAATCAGGAAACACAGGGCGCGCCGGATCACTTGTTCAGGACGGATTCGTCCCACTCCCCTTCTACCCAAACCTCGCCGTCCGCGAAGTGCTCCTTCTTCCAGATCGGGACCAAACGCTTAAGCCGGTTGATGCCCTCGAGCGCCGCTTCGAAGGCGGGCTTGCGGTGCGGCGCCGTGACGATCACCGCCACGCTGGTTTCGCCGATCCGCATCCGGCCCAACCGATGCACCATCGCGATGCGGCCGATGGGATGCGTCCGGGCGATCTCGCGCCCAATCTCGGCCAGCATCTTTACAGCCATCGGCTCGTAGCACTCGTAGTCCAGGAAGCGCGTGGCCCGGCCTTTGGTATTGTTTCGCACCACGCCTTCAAAGTTCACCACCGCGCCGTCCTCGCCCCGCAGGAGACTCTGCGCGACGCCCGCAGTATCGATCCGTTCGCGCGTGAGAGCGAAGAAGTGGCCCTCGCCCGCGATTTCGTGCGTATAGCGCCCGGTTCCGCCGCTCACCGGCGGCAGGAACGCGATTTCGTCGCCTTCGCGGACCATCTCCGAACGGTCGCAAAACTGGTGATTCGAAGCCAGCACGATACTGGAAGCCAAGCCCTTCAATCGCGGAAACTCGCGCGCATAGCGCTCGAAGACCAACTCCAGACGAGCGCCCTCGTCCACATCGATGTGATCTTCCGAGCGGCCCACGATATCCTTCAACATACCGAAAAACAGGACTTTGACCCGCACTTGTGACATAGTAACAGACGGTCCCGCGCGACTCGGGTTTCAGCGTTGTAGACTGCGGATATCCTCGATGCCATCCTCCACTTCGCCTGACCGGAAGATCGCCAGGTTGCTCGACCGGCTGGAAGCCGCGAAACGCGCGTTCGGCGCGGCCCAGGAGGCGGATATCGCCAGGCCCATTGGGGCGCTGGGTCGCCGCCGTTTTCGAGATGCCGGCGCGTTAATCCGTTTCCACGAGGCGCTTCTGTTTTTCCGCGCTTATCCGCCGAATGCGGAGATTCTGGGCTTGGCGGACGGCTTGCTCGCTTCCTTCGCCCGGCGAATCACCGGCGACTTGACAGCCTTCGAGGAGCCGGATGTCTCCGGCATCGCGGGCACGGCTTTCTCGGCGATCTTCACTTATGACATCACGCGTTGGCTGGCCGCGCGGCTCGGTTCCAGTGTCGAGATCGATTGGGATGGCTGTGACGCCACGCTGCTCGGTCCGTTGCTCGCGCGTTTGCATCCGCTCTATGCCGAGGACGCGCTGGTCGAGGCCAACATCCCGTACATGGATTGGTTTCGCGCGGCCAAACCGCAAGGCCGCGGGTCGGATCTTCGCTGGCTGATCGCACAAATGGAGCGCATGCCCCTCACTCCCGAGCAACGCTCGGAGATGTTTGCGGGCGCGAAGATCGCGATTCGCTGGGACCTTGGCGACGCTTTCACTACTCGAACCAGGATGCGGCTGCCCGGCGCTCGGCGCTTCTTTTATCACCGCCAGCCCTTGATCCGCCGCAGCGAGGTTTCGCTCGCTAACGAGTTGGCCTCGCCTCCGATCCCGATCGAGAAAATGACGCACGCCCGCGGCGAACGGATGCTGGATCTCGCGCGCGAGACCTCCGCCATGCGCTATCGCGAGCTACACGGTTTCACTTACGGAGATCCGGCCCGCGTTTTTCGCGCGGACCTGGGCCGCGGAATCGAGGTGTACGTGTGGGGAGTTCCCGCGGCGCACCGGCTGCCTTTGCGCGCCTATCACTGCGCGATGTTCTTTAAGAACGGTGTGCCGCTGGGCTACATTGAGTGCCTCACGCTATGCGAGCACATCGAAGTTGGCTTCAATCTCTACTACACCTTTCGCGAAGGCGAGACGGCCTGGCTCTACGCGCGCCTGCTGCACCTGTTTCGCCAACTGCTCGGAGTAAGTTGTTTTGCCGTGGACCCCTACCAGCTCGGAAATCACAATGACGAGGCGATCGAATCCGGCGCGTTCTGGTTCTATCGCAAACTCGGTTTCCGTCCTACCGACGCTCAGGTGGGAAAGCTGTTGGACGCCGAGGAGCGAAAGCTCCGCGCGAATCCCGCCTACCGGACGCCGGCGAGCACTTTGCGCCGTCTTTCGGCGGGCTGGATGGTTTACGAGATGCCTGGCACCTCGCAAGGCGATTGGGACAATTTCGAAGTGCGCCGCGTGGCGATGGCCTTGCGCGAACTGCCGTTCCCCCCGCGAATCGAGCGAGCCAAGCGCGGTCCCGACGAGGCCGCGTACATTCGGCTGCTCCAACAGGACGCACGCGTGCGCCGCAAATTGATTCAGTTGGGCTCGAAAAGCGGCTAAAAAGAGAGTATTATCGGGGCATGCCGAACAAGGAAGCTTTGCAAGCCGCTCAAAGAGCCTCGGCGCGTGCGGCAGCAGTCGTTCACGGAGAGATGAAGCGAGGCGTGGATAGCCTGGCCACGATTGCTTCCATGGCTCCGTGGCTCGGGGTCTTCGCTTACCGTGTTCGGCATTTTTAATTCATTCAAGGGTATCGACGGAGAAAAGACGACTATCATGGCGATGATCTGCCGAGAGCTATCGTTTTCGATCGCACCGACCGCGTTGGGTCTCTTAGTGGCTTTAGCAGCGCTGTGGTGTTACAAGTACCTCATCAGTGAAGTCGATGCGTTCGATTCTGAAATGAAAAATGCCTCGCTCGAACTCGTAAATAATCTCGGACTCCTTCCCGCGCGCTAACTTCCGCGTACAAACGTGCGCTACCATAAATGTTTGGAGCGGCACGAGCCTACCGAAACGCTGCCGGAACCCAACTGGGCGTCCCTCAAGGACGACGAGCTGCTGAAATGGCGGATCTGCGATCTAGGCGTGCGCATCCCGGGCAGCGAACTGGAAGGCCGCCTCGCGCAACTCCGCGATGAACTCAACAATCGCGGCTTGGTCTTCCGCCCGGCTTGCTATCTGGGCGACGAATGGTTCTCGCCCGCGGGCGTGCCGGCCATCGCGATTCCGTTCTATCTGTCCCATCCTCGCCTTAAAACGCTGGAATTGCATCAGACGCTCGAAGTGGAAGGCGGAACGCCGCATTGGTGCCAGCAACTGCTGCGCCACGAGTGCGGCCACGCGATCGATCACGCCTATCGTTTTTCTTCCAGGGAACAATGGCGCGCCGTGTTCGGCAGCCCCGAGACCGAGTATGCGCCCGAGACCTACCAGCCGCGGCCCTACAGCAAGAGCTTCGTCCGCCATCTTCCCAACTGGTACGCGCAGGCCCATCCGGATGAGGACTTCGCCGAAACCTTCGCCGTCTGGCTGTCCATGGCGCCGGAAGAATGGCGGCACCACTACGCCGGTTGGAAGGCGCTCGAAAAACTCGAATTTGTCCACGCGTTGATGGCCGAAGCAAAATCGCCGCCTCCGAAAGGTTCGCGCGGCCGGCGGATCTCGGAAGCGAGCAAGCTCAAGAAGACTCTGGCGCGATATTACGCCGAGCGCCGTAAACTCTACGCCGAGGATTTTCCCGATTTCTATGACGCCGACCTGCGCGTCCTTTTTGGTAACGGAGAGCCCGATGGCGAACCGGCGTCGCAGGTGATGCGCCGGAGCCGCGCGGCGCTGGTGGGCTCCATTGTCCGCTGGACCGGGCAGCACAAGTACACCGTGGATATGCTGGTGCGCAAGCTGATCCAGCGCTGCCAGAAACTCGATCTCACCACGCCGCCGCCTCCCGATCGCGCGCGCCTCTCGTTCGAGTTGGCAGCTTATCTCGCGGCCATGGTCACCAATCACCTGCACACCGGGCGATTCAAGAGGTCCGTGTAGCCATGAAGGTTCTGGTGCTATTCGATATGGCGCGCCGGGCCGCACCCGGCGAAACGTTCTCGCCCGAGGTCCTGAAAGACACCGAAGACAAACAGACCGAAGCGGACGTGCTCGCCTGCCTGCAACGGCTGGGGCACGAAGTGGAAACGCTGGCGGTCTTCGATGACGTGGTCTGTATTGTAGCGAAGCTGAAAGCTTTTCAGCCGGACGTGGTGTTCAACCTCACTGAGTCGTTCCACCGCAACCGCGCTCATGAACCCAACGTACCCGCGCTGTTGGAACTGATGAAGATGCGCTATACCGGCGCCCGTCCCGACGGCCTGATGCTCTGCAAGGACAAAGCGCTAGCGAAAAAGGTGCTCTCCTATCACCGTGTGCGCGTGCCGCATTTTGTCATTTCGCCCGATTCGCGGCCTCTCAAGCGGCTGCGGCGTTTTGTGTTTCCCGCTTTCGTCAAACCGCTCAGCGAAGAATCTTCCGATGGCATCAGCAAAGCCTCGTTCGCCCGCAGCGAGGAGGAAGCGCTGGAGCGGGCGCGCTTCATCCAGGAAAAATTCCATTGCGACGCGCTCATCGAGGAATACATCGAGGGCCGCGAACTGTACCTCAGCGTCATCGGCAATCGCAAGCTCACCGTCTTTCCTCCGCGCGAGATTTTTTTCGATCAGGTCCCCGACGATGAGCCGAAATTCGCCACCTTCAAGGCGAAATGGGACGACGCGTACCGCAAGAAATGGGGCATCCAGAACGGTCCGGCGCGCGAACTTCCCGCTGGACTCGAGGAGAAGCTCACGCGACTGGCGCGCAAGGTTTATCGCGTGCTGAAGATCCAGGGTCTCGGACGAATCGATGTGCGGATCACGGCGGCGGGCGAGATCGTCACCATTGAGGCCAACCCCAATCCGTCGCTCGCCCGTGAGGACGACTTTGCGCAATCCGCCGCGCAAGCCGGCCTGGAGTACGACGCGCTCATCCAGAAGATCCTGGATGGCGCCGGGCTGTAACCCGCTATTCCAACACGAAAACCTGAATCGCCGAACCATCCGGCCCGCCGCGATACACTCGTTCGGTCGCCTTCTGAAAGTCCGACGCCTTCGCCGCCGGAATATCGAGAAACTGTTGCGGATTCCGATCCGTCAGCGGAAACCACGAGCTCTGAATCTGCACCATGATGCGATGGCCCGTGCGAAATGTGTGGCAGACGTCCGGCATCTGAAATTCGATGCGCGCGCGTTGGCCGGGCGCGAACGGCTCCGGCCTTTCGAAACTGTTGCGGAACTTCCCGCGGAACGGCTCGCCGCGCACCAACTGCTGATAGCCCTCCATGTGAATCCCGGCCGGATTGGGCGACGGATTGGGAAAGTCGTTCGGATA
>Ga0302325_10010260_pt1 | contig 20338 bp, 19 predicted proteins | sample Palsa_T0_2_FD_201948 | JGI IMG/M metagenome (GOLD analysis project Ga0302325, IMG submission 201948) | Peat permafrost microbial communities from Stordalen Mire near Abisko, Sweden - Palsa_T0_2 | ecosystem: Environmental > Terrestrial > Soil > Palsa > Peat permafrost | place: Sweden: Abisko...
ATCTGTATTCAGGCAAAGAAAAAGTACCCTCATCTCATCTCTGGCTACGACCTCGTTGGTCCCGAGGATAACGGTAGGACCCTCCATGACCTTACGCCAGAACTCATCTGGTTCCAGGAAGAGTGCGCACGAGAAGGGGTCGATATCCCATTCTTCTTTCATGCAGGAGAATGTGTAGGAGATGGTAACGGTACAGACCAAAACCTCTTCGACGCTCTCCTCTTCGGCTCAAGGAGAATCGGTCACGGTTTCTCACTGTACAAGCATCCACTTCTCATCGACATGGTAAAAGAGAAGCAGATCTTGATTGAGAGCTGTCCGATCTCGAATGAAGTGTTACGATATACGTCCTCGATTATGTCACATCCGTTGCCGGCCCTGTTGGCGAGAGGTGTTCCGGCAAGCTTATCGAATGATGATCCTGCGCTTATGGGACACGATACTTCAGGAATGACCCATGATTTCTGGCAGGTGCTACAAGGCTGGGAGAATCTGGGTCTGGCGGGACTGGTAAGTTGAACTTAGAATTGTTGGGATGAATACTAACCTAAGATGAAGGGATCACTTGCTCAGAATAGTGTGAGGTGGGCCAATTTCGAAAATCAAGATGAGAAAACGTGGTTGCATGACATTGCTGTCGGAGCCAATGGAACCGGCATCAAGGCAAAGAGAATTCAGGAGTGGAATGAAGATTGGGAGAGTTTCTGTCAATGGGTTGTGGACGAGTTTGGAGGGTCATAGAGAGGTTCCTGCTAGAGTATTGTTGAGTCTCCTCATTTCTTTTCAACTCAAAATTCCTGGCGTTCTGTTGAGAATTCAAGTATTCAACATTGTCTTGGAGTTTTTGGTAGACTTGACTCTAGCAGTGGAGGGGGTTGAGTGCCCTCCTTTGATCTCGGCATCGCTTTGAGCCGTTCTGTTGGTGGCTTCAAGTTCAACATTGAGATAGGGTACGCTGCATGTAGCATAATTTCAATGCGATCACCAGAGACACCATACGTATTAGACAAGAGAATAATCATGCAATTCGTCACTTATCTCTCTCTATCTGCTCCTTCAGCAGTCGCTTCCCCATACCCCTTAAGTCAACATTTTAATCGTTTTACTCTCCTTCCCGTAGAAGAAGAAGTGAAATATGCATACTTGAGCTCGTTCTGCCGTTGGTTGAAGGCAGGCGCTGATTTAGTGGGAGAGCCCTGGCGTTGATTGGCAGGAGATCCTGAACTGTAGCGTCACGTCCCACAGCCAACTTCCTAAAAATGGTGACCGAGCTCGGCAAGACAGCTGAAAGAACGCCACTCGACCCCCCCCGCACTACACAGGTACTTATCACCGGCGACGACAGCCTTACTCTTCATTCAGATCGCAAAGATCCCCATCCATCTTCAACCCCAGCTATTCGAGATTTGCAGAAGAGCGAAACCTACCTGGTAACAGGAAAATGCCTGAGAATCCGCTGTACCAACCCCTTGCAGCGGGCCAGATCAGGCTCTTGACCATACTCAAAATCGAGCCAGATATTGAAGGTCGCTTGGATGTGCATACAATTTCCGAACTTTCCACCTTATCGATGAAGTACAACGCCCTATCTGATGTGTGGGGATCTCAACCTGCCTCCAAAGCCATCCATTGCAATGGAAACCCTCTCGATATTACACCAAGTCTCTCGAGTACACTTATTGAGATTTTCGCGTATGACACGACGAATCAATCGCGTCGTCCTATATGGATTGACGCTATTTGTTTGAATCAGAAGGACCCAGAAGAACTCAAAATCCATGTCCCTCTCATGAGTGACGTCTACTCGAAAGCTTCGCTTGTACTCGTATATTTAGGCAGCGCTGGAGACGACAGTGACTTGGCTATGACTTCTGCGGCTGGTTTGGTCCACATCTTGCAGGTCATGGGAGAAGAACCTCAGAATGAGATGTTGACTGCGCTTGGTATTGATGAACCGGATCACCCGATTTGGAGAGCTGTAGCGAACCTTCTTGCGCGACCGTGGTTCTATCGCGTCTGGACTGTCCAAGAAGCAATCCTAGCCAAGGGAATCGTCTTTGGCTGTGGTTCTGAGTGGATTCCGTGGGAGGTTCTTTTTGGTTTGGCCACAAATATCATCCTTAAGTCCCTTGCCTTCTTTGCAGTGGGCGATACCGAGCGAGAAATTTACGATATCGATATGGGGAAACAGACCGGAGTTCACAGGCTTCGCAATATCGGCAATATGAGGAGGGTCTACAAACCTACTACGGGACTACATATATTCGAGCTTCTAGCTATGTCTCGCAGTCGACATTGCAAGGAGCCAGTGGATCACATATGGGGCTGTCTTGCCCTCATGCCTCCGCAAATCAGAGAGATGGTGCAAACTTGCGGCTGGATCGATTACACAGCTGCGGGTAAGGAGCATTTTGGGAACACCTATATCAAATTTGCCAAATCAGTGATTCGACTGGACACTCGCCTACATCTCTTATCGACCGCCAGGTCAGAACACAGACCTCTGGATTTGCCTTCTTGGTGCCCAAATTGGGCGTCGCCTGAGCCAAGCGGCGTATCCCTCGAAAACTCGATGGTTTACTGTTCGGGATTCACAGATCACCGTACTCGCCATTGTCGTATCGCCGTAGATCCCGACTCCGATAGGATACATGTTCCTGGTTTTCGAGTGGATACGGTTGATCAGATTGTTGAATATGATGCCGCTTGTTGGAGTATCTCTGGCGCTGTATCAGCTGAATCTACGGCAACAAGCATGTTCGAATGGGAATCCTCCTGTTCTCGACTGTCAAAAAGGGTCTACCAATTGGACGATATCCCGGAGGAACATAGACGCACTCTTATTGGAGATGAGTTGTATCCTGACACTCCGTGTGGAACGGATCCGGAGCGAGGATACAACCTCTGGTTAGAGATGCTGAAGATCTATAAGAATGCAAGTGTTCGGACTATTACTGCGGAAGAGACATATCAAATATATCAGGCTTCAAGCTCATATTATTCAGCAGTCCAGCGAAAGTGCCTCGGGAGGGCATTCTTCCGTACCGATGGTGGAAGAGTCGGACTTGGACCACCTGATATGAAGAAGGGCGATGTGATTTGTGTGTTCTACTCTGGTGGCCCTGTATACATCATTCGGTTCGAGGACGGAAAGGAGGAAGGAAAAGATGCAACACTAGTGGGTGATGCTTATGTACATGGGTTAATGAAAAATGGGGAGGCATTTGGAAGTTCTGATCGAGGAAGTGACGAGGATTTTGTCTTGGTCTAGAAAGCCACTTTGTATTATGATTTAGGATTTAACCTTGGCAACATTTAGACCGAAAGTTCGGTTACCGTAAGCAGCTCTAAAAGTCACTCTCTGTCACGAGAACTGATTTATCTCTCAAGGGCGTATACATTCGAGAGTTTCCCAGAGGACACATTCTTCGGAAAGCTAAATTCACGACAATGAGGACAAAAAACCCTGGCTTTCCTAACCTCCTCCAAAAGCAGAAAACTGTAAGTAAAGTGTCTCAGAACAGGAAAAGCATACCAATCAGAAGGCCTGAAAAAATAACCACGGTTTCCCACTCATATTCTACGTTTAAGCCAGGTTGAACCAATCAAACTTGTTGGCATAGACCAGAAGCGACTACGAGAAGGTATATTTGAGTGGGGTGGAGGAGCACGTTGAGTGGGTAATTGACAAGCATAAGTAGAGTTGCGAGTTTGACCATCAGAACATCAATTTTGCTTGAGAAAAAAATTCAAATATTATTCCATTATCTGCTGGTTCATTCAAATTAAATCAAACCCGGAAAACTAGCATAGAGCTGACTACACAAATACTGGCTTCCCCAAAAACACTAATGATGGAGCTCCAACGCACAGAAACCACAAGATAAATAATTATGCTCAAGATAACACAAATAAAACTGATTCCAGCAAGTACCCAAGACCAAAACCACGCCATTTTCGACAATCTCGTATGAAATACAGTGGGCCAAAGTAGTGTCACTGTGCCTAGAACCTGAAGCACATTGCTGGACAATAGTTGGTAGAAATTCGCATCCAAGTGTGATCCGTAACCAACTGGAGTGGCATAGAAACATAACCAAGTCGGTATAGAAGCAAGAAAGAAAAAGTTAAACAACATGAAGTTCAGAGAGGGCAGCTGGGCTGGAAAGGAATCCACAGCATGTAGCGGTATTTGTGGGCTGACGTCCCTGTGAAAGTCAGCGAATTATTCCACAAGGGATAAATTACTGACCAGAACTGGGAGATTTGCGTGTTCATCAATCCTTCCGACATTTCTTCTTCCAACACCCTGAATGCATCTTCATAATGCTCGTTGAGTGCTTCTAACTTCTCTCTCAAAACCTGCAATGCCGGAGGAAACCGGAGATCTCCAGCTTCCTGGGCTATCTTAATGCACTCCCGGAACAATTTTGCTTCTCGAATTACTGCCTTCAGACGTAAATGTGCTTCGTGTAGTCTATGAGCCACAGTCACAATATATTCTGCTCGAGTTGCGGGCCGTTGCGCGAGGAGAAGACCTTGAAGCTCCTCGAACGCTCGATCTGGGTGCTGCGTTGCAAAGCCATTAATCGCTTTTTGCTCCACGAGCTTCTCAATTCGCTTGAAAAGTAGTCGAGTATAAGTCGGCTTCGTCGATGAATTCATGATTACTGAATATAGCTGTTGCTCTGAAAATGTTTCGACATGTTCCCGCAAGGCTGAGACAGGCTGGCTGTGATAAAGTTCTGGACTTTGCAGCCATTCGTCTAGGACTTGGAGTTTGACCGGCGGCAGACCCCTCCAGATACGCTGGAAGTGATATTCGAAGTTTTCGAGACGTTGTTGGGCGTTGAGCTCATCGGCGATTGTGTCCGCTGCCCACAGGTCAAAGCGAAGCAGGCATAACACGATTCGGCGGATATTCGATAGGTTGTTCATGGGGACTTTGCAGCTGGTCAGTATGCTTACCAAAGGGTGGAGATACATCAGCACTGGCCTGATTGTGTACTTCTTGGGAATGGGAATGACACGCCTGAGGAAGAATGGAAATCGAAGAGAGAGGCTTCGAGTAGTGAAGCATGGTGATGCCGACTTCGGCGGCGGCTCTTCATTCACAAGGCTGGAGCCTGGAAAGCTTCCCGCCGAGGCAGAGCGCGAGGCAAATAACCCCAACTTCCTTTTTGGTGCAGTTGCATACAAGGCTGAGCAGGTTGGAGCCTCAAGGAGAAAAAGCAAATAACCTCGAATCACAGCTTTGAACTTCTTCTTGACTCGATTACGTAGATCCGACAAAAATGCAGGTGGGCTTGATTTCGGAACACTGGTTTCCTTCATATCGAGTACCACAGAGGAGACTGGTTGTATGGGAAAGTATTAGGCCACATGGTGCAATAGTTGGTTGCAGTATTGATCTCATTCTTGCCTCAGCATCACCTGTTTTCATTCCACAACCCATCCTCTTCCGGATATCTTCTTCTGCGTAACCTTCCTCGCTGGCAGTGGCCATCCAATACCGCCTACGCCTTCTGCTCTCAGATATGGTATTACCCAGCATTCCCTGATCTTTGAGTCGTTCTCGCCTTTTGTCTCGGCATCACTTCCTTAATCGGCTTGCCGTAATGTAACAATGGCGTTCCTTTAGCCAGCGCTGCAAGTTGGCCGCCAGTGATGTCTGTAAGAGCATGCATTCTGGTCTTTGGAAACTTTTCTGGAGTTGCTGCTGCGGGTGCGGCTCGCTGTAGATATGAATAAACAATGAATTCTGGACATTCTTGAGGACTGACATGCGCCAAAGGCGAAGACGGATGGATGTATACGGCTTTATCGTCATCGTCTCGCTTGAGATGTGACGGAAAGAGAGTAAGGTATGGCACGTCGATAGCTCGAGTTGGCCTTCTTCTAATCTCTGGAGGATTGGGTGACAAGTCTGCTCGAATTGCAATGTGGTCGATGAAACCAGCAGCCGCCATTTGCTTCAGAGCTTTGACCTGCTTTGCAGATGGTGGGTCAAGCTTCTCTTGGTATTTCACTCCTGCAAAAGCTGTGATATTTGTGCGAAGAAGATCAGTGATCTGTTTTCGAAGCTGCAAAATCTCTTTCAAAATTTTGAAGCGAACGTAATGGGCTTGGCACCATGCCTCGGTTGGTTCGTGTGCAAATTCACCGACAACTTGAAGCAGTTTGATTGCATCGGACTTGTCGTCCAGAAAGCAGAAGTCCTTTTGAACTTTATTGAATTTCCGTCGGATGCCTTGCCGGAGATTTTCCTCCACACGCTCCGCATTTGTCAAGTATTCATCATCATCTTTTACTGCTGCCGCTGGAATAACTTGATTCTCCGGAATAAATACATCCGCAGCAGAGAGACCTGCCACAAGAGCGATGGTGTAGGGTAGGCAATCGTGCAAATGGCCTATTAAAAGTATCCGAGCAAAACGGGGCGAGAGAGGAAATATCGACATCGTAGCGCCCGTTGAGGTGATTTGTCCAGTTGGAGATATCGCAGACAGGTATGTGAGAAGTTTCTCGGAGCTTGCAAGACTTTGACGGTCTGGCGGAGTTGGAAATGGAAAGTTTACCACATGCTGAAGATTCATGGCCTTCAGTTGCAGAACTACACCCTCAATCGGCATCCGCAGGATCTCTGGCTCTGCAAACTCCGAAAAATCGCGCTCATATACCGCGGACGAGTACAATCGATAACAATGCCCAGGTCCAGTACGACCGGCACGACCCGCTCGTTGGCTGGCACTGGCTTTACTTATCCACCCCACTTCGAAGCTCTGAACACCGGTTGTCCGATCATATTTGCGTTCCTTCGACCTTCCGCAATCAAAGACATATCGGATTCCGGGAATCGTAAGACTCGTCTCAGCAACGTTGGTGGCCAAAATAACGAGACGTGTTCCATCAGGGGCAGGCTCAAATACTTTGAGTTGTTCTCGGGTGGGTAGCAGTGAGTACAGGGGCAAGACGTGCATCTTAGCTGGGCCGGTGTCTGTCTCTTCTCCCACGTCAAAGTCTGCATCGTCAAGATCAATATCAGCCTCATCCTCATCATCATAATCATCGTTATCATCGTCAATTGCATATCCAAAGTCGATTTCCTCTGTCTCGATAGGAGCATCCTTGGCAGATATTCTTACTGGCGGACCAGTTGCAGTTTGCCCTAGCCGGAAAGCCTCTTTTAATCGTTTACTGAGCTGAGTGATCTCATTCTGGCCAGTAAGAAAGACGAGAAATCCACCGGGAGGTAGCTTTTTGTGTCCCTTGCTGATCTTTCTGAACGCTTCTTCGACGTAATCATGATGCGTCTTCCGCGCGAAATGAAGAGTGACTGGATACTGTCTACCCTCGGCCTGCAACACGGGAGGTGGAGTAGCAAACAGTGTTGTGTTATGGGTGAAGTCAGTAATTCTCAATGTGGCTGACATAATTATGAGCTTCAGTGGTTTGATGGATAGATCTTCTATCGCCATTTCTTCCCTCAATTTCACAACCCGACTCAACATGCCAATGAGGATGTCAGTGTTTACACTTCTCTCGTGTGCTTCATCAATGATGATGGCTGAGTATTTTCGCAGGGCAATGTCTTGAGCAACCTCACGAAGAAGCACACCATCTGTCATGAACTTGATGGCGGTTTCAACCCCAACGGTGCCTTCAAAACGTATCTGGTATGCAACTCGCTTTCCGTGGTTTCCCATCTCGTCTCCAACTCGTTTGGCCATGCTGACGGCGGCGACTCTTCGGGGTTGAGTTACTCCTATCATCCCCGGTGTTGGCGACTCTGGAGAACCATAGCCCGCCTCGAACAAGAATTGAGGGACTTGCGTTGTCTTTCCAGATCCAGTAGCGCCATATATGACCACAATATTATTGTTGTGAACGGCTTCCATGATCTTTTGTTCTTCCGCAACAACTGGCAACTTCAACCGCACTTCTTGGATCTCTGGCAGCCTCGATACAGCAACACTGAAGGATTTCCGAGAGATGTTCGTTGTTGGTTGTAATTCTAAAGGCAATGGGTCTTGCTCTGGAGCCCTAGGCTTGAATCCCTCGATTTTTGGGGTTTCTGTTGCATTGGCCATATTTGATGATGGCTGGTATCCAAGAGCCTCGTTCAATTGTTGAGTTGCCCATGCTTTGAAGGCGGACGATCTTTCTTCCTTGAGAGGTGAACCATAATCCCCCTCATCCTCCTCCTCCTCCTCCTTCTCCTCCTCCTCGCTTTCCTCGGTGCCATCCATGTCCCCTTCCCTTTCGGACTCCACTTCTGAATCTGACGCTGCGTCCTCCGGGTCACCATCTGAAGCATCCGAGATATCATCATATCCCTGCACTGACGTCTCTCCGTCGGTGTTGCTGTCCATTTCTGAAGCAGAATTAAATCCTGTCCACTCTGGTTCCTCCGGTGCCTCATGCTTGAACGACAATTTGGAATCGACGCCACCTCGACGTTTCCGCCTTTTCAACACAGGTCTTCCCTCTTCATCTACCTCCAAGGGTCTCTTTAACCCAGCTCCTAGATTGGATATGGGCTGTTTTGGCATAATCGAGACGCCTATAGTGGATTTGAAAAGTCCGCTGCCGATTTGTGATCGTTCATCCTCCTCCGAAGCACTTTCATCCTCAACCTCTTTCACGGTCCTCTTCTCGAACAGAAGCTCGTCGTTGTCTCCATCCAGATCAATTCCGGCCTGCCTATCCTTTAAAGCCCTGCTAAGCCTCTCCCGTTTCGTTTCCCTGCCTTGTCCCAATTTCCTGCTACTCTGGTAAAGACTGGTATCCGTCCTAGCATTTGCAAGTCGCGATATGAGCTCTCGGTTTTCATCCTTCTTCAGCTTCGTCTCGATGTATTTCTCCAACCGTTTCGCCTTCTTTCCACTTATCTTGGTCCCCTCCTTCCGTAGTTCTTCCTTCATCTGCCGCTTCTTCTCATCGATTTCCGCCTTTGCGGCGGGAATGTGCTCCACTGCATTGGAATCGATCGCGGGCTCTGATTGACCGGCATGTTTCTTCGAACGGGCGATAACCTTGTGTTTTCGCTGCCGGGGGACGAATTTGGGCATCTTGAATATAAATCCAACCGTCTGTCGATTACATTCTAGTGTCGATTTATTTGAGGGGAACTTTTTTTCGGCAGAAAAAGGCGGTGAACCGATTGGACGAGGCAAAACTGCAGCCTCGCGAGCAATCTGATCCTCACACAAACACAACCTCGTTCATCAAGATGACAACCTCAAACCCGCCCCTCGGCCTCCAAGAACTAACGATTGATGGGGGAGTAGAAACTACCCGATTTCCAGCACCGTCAAAACAGGCAGCTGGATCTGTCAATGGAACACAAACCATCGTGTCGTCTGTTTATTTCGCAGACAAGATTCTAATCACGATCTCCCAAGGAGGTCGATTATCGCAATGGGTAAACTTGCATAATTATACTTCCAAACTGTTCTAACATTCTCGCCAGATCCAAGTACCACTCTCATCTGCCTCTCCCACTGCCTTCGACACCGCTCTCCCCTCCGAAAACGAAGACATGCTTCCACTAGGACATTTGACACCCAAAACGCTTCTCGGAGCAGGTGGCGAACAACGAGAAACGATGGGTCACTTATATGCTAGTCAAATTGCGAGCGTGATTGCTACGAGAAATCCAGAGGAGACGAGAACGGTCGTGGTCGGCCTTGGACTGCAGAAAGTGGATATGGACCGGGAGGCGTTCTTCGACTTGTTGGAGCTGATACAAAAGATCATATGAGTGGAAAAATGTCACCGAGTGAAGTCGATAAACATAAATGCCAAGTTATGTAAGATATGGTTGGGTTTCGAGAGACAAGGAGCTCTTGTAACGAAAATGTAGCCCTTTCGATCGGCAGGAATTACTTTCGCAAATGCCACTACAAAAGAAGCTTTGGAACTGTCTGAAGCAAGGTCAAGTTTGTCAGAAGAGCACGAAATGTCAAATCTGAGTACCTTCACGCTGCCATAAACATAGCATTTGGGTGCTTCAGCCTGCAGAGCCGATTTCTCTCTCACCCCATCATTTTTAAGTTTGGATCGGAGTTGACATCCTGCTTTCTCTGTTGGTATAATTAATTGGGTGTTTCATTTACATCACTATAAACATGCAGCCAACAATAAAAATTCGCTCGTATTTTGTTGATGGATTTATTTCGGATTTGCACGAGGCAACCACACTTTCCACACGTTTAGAATTGAGGCCCGAATCTCATTATGAGTCAGGACATCAAAGCAAAGATGAAAATCCAAGGCTCTTAGAATAAGGACAGCATCGAGACTCGCTCACAATTGGTCGATTATACACTCTGTGGACGCTAGTTTTGTAAGTGTCATTGCATGATACATTATGAAATCTGCGATGTTAACCACCATCATCCATTTCACTGGCTTTGCCTTGACCCGTTGCCCATCTCGGCTCCTTCCAAAAATATGGGCGTAAGGCGCCAGAGACGGTTATGAAGGCTTAATTCTTTGCATCTGATTGGGTTGTTTGCTAGTTTTGGGGTGTCTCAGGGTCGTTGTTTGTAGTGTGGGCAAAAGGGGATGGTGGTGTTGAGGAAGTGGAGAAAAGTGAAAGACTACATCCGGCCCGAGCAATGCAGAATGGTGGAAGGAGGAAATGAGCAGAGTGTGGGTGCTGGGCCTGGAAGGAAAGTTGCTGGCAAGAAGGGACCGGCTGCAGTCGGGCGAGGAGTGTGGACGAGTAACTGTATAGAGAAATGGGAGTAAAAAGTGCTACTATTTGATAGAAAGTAGATTGAACGGAATGAGAGAACAGTAACAGTACGTGCTCTGTGTGTGTTTCACGTCCTCAGACTATGAACGCGAATGTGCTGAACACGTCTTGGCAATAACCTCAGAATATTTACATTGTCAAATTCAAAGGCCTCCAAACTAAGATGGAACACTAAATTAAGTGTCTACGAGCCCTATAATCTGCGTCAAATGATCTCGAGTCACTAATATCGGCTCCCCAAGCTCCGTTCACCGAGTATATCCTCAAAATCGCTCGAAACTTCATCGATAAAACAGATTTATCTCCTTTCTTATCTACACATCTCTCATCCCGATAACACACCCCAGAAAAATTATGATGGACTGCGATGTGCAACAAAACTTTCGAATCTCGTGACTTACTTGAGGACTGTTACTTGACTCCACAAACTGGTACCTTGTATTGCAGGGCATGTCATAGATCAAGATTTACTTTCCACTGCTAAACCACACCTTGCATCTTTATGGAAGCAATGATTAATTTTCCCATGCACAGGAGTATTCTTAAGACATACTTGTAATTCTCATTATTTCTCACTGGTGTTTCTCTATCTTATGTCTAGGACGCCTTGCCATGTATGCCCGTGCAACGCAATGTAATGCTCTATGATACAAACCAATCCAACACAACCCACCTGTAAGCACCGATGCATCTCCAAGCGCCTCTCTAATCCAACAAGCTCTGTTCCTGCGCTGCTCCTAGAGCTCTTCGGTTCGAAGACTGAGCCGCATAAGCCGTCGCCTTAGCCATCATCTTGGGAAAGTAGTTCGCGACTAGCATCTCGCTGTACGTTTCAAGTCAGCTCAACTCAACCATTAAATTCACATCTCGACATATGGAAGTAGGAATCCGGGATGCGTACGTGTAAAAGCTATGCTCAGCATTATGCTCCTTAACCAAATTATGCGCCAACTCATGCGCAATCACAATCCACCAATAAGCCGCCGCCTCTGTTCTCCCCTCCGTCACTCCGCTTTCCATCTTCTTTTGGTGTAATTGTGCGAAGAAGCGGAAGTTACAGAAAATGCTACCGTTCGAGTTGAATGCGATTGTGCCGCCAGATTCATCGTAGAAGATGTGCATCGCCTTGCGAGGGAGGGAGTAGACATTGCAAACCTCGTCGAGGAGGAGGGCGAATGAGTTCAGTCCAGAGACGTTCTGCGAGAGGAAGGAGGCCGAGTTGGCGAGATTCTTATCAATGAATATGCGGGTGCCGTTCGAAGCTTCAGCGAGAAATGTGATGTTTTGCGAGGGAGTTGCATCACAATACGTTGCCTGTTCCTTGACGGTTTGTTGTTGAGGCGGAGAGAAGAGTTGAGAGGAATCGTGCGCTCGGGACGACTGGATCGCATTCAGGAGATTTTGCTGCACGGCATGTGGTGAAGAGACTTGTTCGGTTCCTTTGCCAGGCTTAGAGACTGCGCCTTTGCTTGCTTCGTCGTAAGTCGGCGGATTATCAGACTGGTGGTCTTGTGGCGGTCTGGGCCCATCCAGGAAGTTTTGCAGCTGGTCTTGCACCTCATCACCGCCGTTATTAATACCCAAGCGTTCCTTCAAACCAGAGAATAATCCTTTCGACCTGCTCTTCGGGTACGGTTGTGGAGCTGGAGCTGGAGAGTTCTCTGGAGAATCACTTCCAAATGCACCAGGCATCGGCTTATCAGAGGACTTGCTCCGCTCCCGACGAGCAGCAGCAGCAGGAACGACTTGGTTTTGCTGTCTCCATATCTCCTCATTAGCCTTGAGCTCTTGCTGTTCTGCCTCGAGTTGTTTTCTGCGCTCTTCTTCTGCAATTCTCTGCTCGGCTGCCTTTGCTCTCAAAATTCGCTCAACGTTGTATCCGCGAGCCCGAAGTTGGTATAAGTTCAGATTAAGGAATTGCTCAAAGGTAAGATATGAACCTTGATTGGGACGGTCAAGGAGTATCTTGCAAATGGCTAAGCTGATCTGATATGTATCGAGACTGCCAGGTGTAATGAAGAGCGTATAACCACTATGACGATCATGAGTGCAGGCCGCTGATCGCTTCTCCGTATGTGATAAGTGATGCCCACGAAGGGAGCGTCGAAGCGATATAGAACTGACTGCTTGTACTGTGAGGTTCTTCTCCAACCAACGGCTATCGTGTTTGAGTTCCGAGCGAGGGTACTCGTGCAAGAAGAGCTTCGACCGCTCGAGGACGTGGCTGCGAAGTTTCACAGCATCACCTTGTTTCTCGGCGGGCTGTCCGAGACGTAGATCCTCCTGAACTAAGCTGCCAAGTGTCTGGGAACCGAGAGCAAGATAAAAAGTCTCCAACTTGTCCTCTTCTGGCGCACATATGAGGGATCTCTTGAAGAGGCGATAGCCATTGTAGTCATCGTTCTGCCATACGTCAGCACCAATAGGAATATTTATCAGTAGAGAAATTTACCACAACGATCTGACTGGGCAGAGCAAGCTGAAACTGCTTGATGGGAGCGTCTTCAATGTCCTCCGGATCCGAATCATATCCAGCATCGGCAGCTTGTAGAGCGGTCGATCTCCGAGCCTTCACGTTCTCCTTGCTTCCGGCGATCTCTACTGACCCGAGGAGAAATTTGGAGTTTCTCATTTGCTTCCACAATATCTTGTCTTTCTTCAACAAGGAAACCTCATCAGCCAATGATCTGAGCATATTCAAGTACTTCTCGGGACTCTGCATAATTCCAAGCAAACGTGCTGGCTCCGTGCATGCCAATGCGGCAAGCTCAAGCTTCGTGGGTTCATTCTTTGAACCGCATTTCAGCAAGAAAGCATTAGCCTCATTGCCAAAATCTACGAATTCAAATATTTCGGCGTAGGCTGAAGAGCTACCCAAGTAACATTGGAGTGGGGTCATGTGCTTCATGTCTCGATTATCCGTAGCCTTCTCGTTTATGTAACCATTTGCGGTTTGGTTCTTGACCATCACAGGAACAATACGCGCATCGGCAATCTTAGAAACACTGTTTTGCCCAAGCTCACCAAGTCGGCTCGTGAAGTATCTGAATAGAGTCGTAGCCTCACGCTTGCTTTGTGGAGGCTTGGCAATAAGTCGATTAACGCATTCAGTCATGGGAGGATCCATAGCAACGCCGAATTTCTATTGTTGTTATCAGCAAAAGAATCTCGAGGGAGTAGTAAAACGTACATTAGCATGGAGATGAAGTTCTTTCTTCAAGATGCTGAATCCAAGAACAGCGCACTCTTGGTTGGTGAAACATTCAGCTGGGCTGACCAGGTGGTTTTGGTCCCCTTCCAAAGGCAGGAATAACTTGGTCGAGGATCCAACTTCGAAAGCAGCATATCCATTGATGTGGTGATTTGAAATGAAGTAGATCATCGACTTTTCTCTCACTGCCATATCTTCAGATGCCATCATGTCGATTAGTTCGGGGACAGATGGAAAAGCCCTGATGCCAAGGTTCGACAAGAATCGACCCTCTGCACTCCCTTGTCTGTAGCTACCAGGAGGTCCAGGCCATTGGAGAATTGGCAATCCAAGATTTCTCAGCGAATCCTTTGGTTCGAATAACTCGGACACTTTGTATAATCGGGCAGTTCCCTGTGTAGCCTCCATGCCTCTGGGTCCAGCCTCTGCAGGACAGATTGGGGTATTTTTAAGTCTCTTCATATCTTCTGGTGGAATGTCATCTCGGACAGATGCCAGGTACTTGATCAATTCCATATGGCGACTGCTCGTGGTTCTTTCGCCTTGCTTGGCTTCGCCAGCTGGTGAAAGCAGCCGGGTGAAGATAGTCTCAAGATCTACTGTCTTTCGAACGCCAATAGCAGCAAAGAATTTCTCCTTTACACCAGGACACGACGTGACAGTAGGAAGGTCATCGAAGAGCTTGACACTTGCGAAGAAGGCCTCACCAGGCTTCTTCATGCCAGACTTGGTCGGCACAACGGCAATGGGCTGGAGGAGGTTGACGACCGTGGCCTTCGAGCTCTGGCTAAGGCCATCCCAAGCCCCAGACAAGATCTTCAGCACTTGTGCAGCGAAAGAGACCGTAGTAAGACTCTGGTCAACAGGCCTATTGGCATTGGTCTCAATCAAGAAACGCAGCCAAGGCACAATCTCTAGCGGCTCCCATCCAAGGGCCTGCAATTCATTGATTGATGATGCTCGTGTGAACTGGAAAGGTATTGTAGTGGGAGGAATTGGTACTTCCGGTGGGATTTTGTTCACGCTGAGATAGTTCTTTATACCACCCAATGTGATGACATCCCCAGAACCTTCGACCTCACCGGTCATCGCAACGGCAACATCCATGAGAGAGTTGATAGTCGGGCCATCGATATCTCCAGTAATGGCCTTGCGACCCGCCCAGCCAATGAATTGGATAAGTTGGGTTTTCGTCAAAGCCTTAGCCTCAAGCTCCTGCTTCACGTCACCAATGGTGATTTCAGTTATGAGGCCAAATTCTTTCAGTTTGTTCACAAAATCACCATCAGCCAAAGCTTCTGGGACAACAGGAATGCCCTCCACAAAACCGCTTAAATCTTCTGTTGCCAATCGGACTTTCGTGGTCGGTAAAACACCTCGAGTGCTGTAAATCTCAATGGACGGCTTCTTGTAAGCCGTCCAAAAGGCTTCCTCGATGATTTGTGACACTTGGGAACTTGGAGTTGACTCCCCGAAGGTAAAAGTCTTCAGTGTATGCAGGGCTTCAGGCATGAATTGAGCAATTTCGTCCTTGGTGACCTTCGTCCCATGACCGTTTTGCTCTGTGGCACGCTTGATCTTGGCGGACAGATCAGTCATCTCATTCGAGAAAGCCAATCTGGCCATAATCCCTGCTACCCGAAGCATTTCGTGGTTCCATGTCCTAACCCATCTGGCATTCAGATCTATCGATTCTCGTTCCACTGTTGGAATGACTGATGGAGCAGAAAGATGCATGCCAGCTCCTGTTGTTTGATGGGTAGGGAAGCCGATAAATACTCTTCCGCCTGGTTTTTTGCCTGGAAGAACAGATTGAAATATGTCAACTCCCTTGGCGACTGGGTTCTCCTCTACCGAAGCCTCGATCTCATCATATGAGGCCGTCAAGATCGCAAGCTTGGTGGTCTTTGGAGGAGGCTTCTTTGTAGCTCTTTCGAGTTCTGTAGCAAAGCTGGTACCAATATGAGTCTTAATGACGGCAGTAGTAACCCGCAAAAACACATTTGCGGTAGTTGTTCCAGTCAGGTTTTCAAGGACGATATCTTGTAGAGCCTTCTCATCCCTCATAGCTTTGGTCTTTAGCTGAGCATGACTTGTACTCGAGGTCAACCGCGAGAAAAACGATCGCAATGAAGGTACATCGGCAGAGGTTGTCCCATATGCGTGGTCATAGCTGCCTGGCTTCGGGGTAGCTGGAATTTGAGGCTTCCAACCTACTACATTCATGAAGGTGGCGTCCATCTGGACACTTTCCCGCTCCATACTGCAGACCTTCATCAAGCCCTCTTTGGTCTTCGTCTCAACATCTCTTGCAATAGGAACTGCAATACTTGGGGCGGATTTCTTCTTCAGGGATAATATTTGACAGTCGTCCACCCAGAGCTCGATATTCTGCAAAGCAACAAAAGTCAAACTGGTTGCCAGGAACTGACATATCGATAGGAGATTTGGCATAGGTGTTGTAGTGTTTCGATAGTCGAGAACGAAGCTGGTATTCGGATTCCCTTCGGCAGGAGGCAGTTGCAGCCTTCTGGTGAACAGCGAATTGCCCTTCCAGTAGAATGCCATGGCCTCGTTCCCGGAGCTTACAAACGGCTCCTCACAGTCTGCAAAAACACTATAGAACCCAACACCAAAAGCACCGATCTTTGTCTCATCAGGATTGCCCTCAGCTATTCTCTTTAGTCGGGACCAGTCGTTTACACCAAAAGGTAACCCATCATTTGTAACCAGTAGCCGACGCAGTGTATGGTGCAAGAGGACATGTTTCAGGACCTCTGCTTTGTCTGTCGTGTTCGAGAGGGGAACGTGGGCGGAAGGCAGAGTCTCGAACTTGATCGTAACTGTCGAGGCTTGGGCGTCTGCTGCATTTTGCAGTAATTCCCGCAGAGTTGTCCATTCCCCACTGTATCTCGCAAGGACTTTGTCTATCAGGGCTCGTGTATTAACCGTGACTGCCTCCTCGTCATCACCGTCCTTCAAAGCCGCAGCTCTGAGCTTTGTGAAGTCCATGGTTATTTGTGGCGACCCGGTGGCAAAACAACCTCCACTCTAATCCCCAACAGCAGATCTCTCGCGTCGAGGAGGATATGCTATCGCATCTCAAGTATATGCAAGAGATGGCAGAGACTCTGGTGGCCTTCTTTGTGTCTATTTCGAAGTATTGAGGAAAGGGGGTACTTCGCGGGAAGGCTGAGGAAGGCTGTAAGGTAAGACTCGGCTTAGTTTGGGGGCGAAAACAGACAGCGCTCGAAGTCTTTGGAAAGAGTAGTAGCAGGTTCGCTCCCAAAAGAGCCTGTGAATCAATACAAATATTAAGGGAATGAATGGGGGGGGTTGGAGGCAGCAACGAGGCCGCGTAGATGTATTTTGTTGAAGGTAGTCCAACCTCGGAGTTAAGACATTCGTCACGGCACCCGAGTGATGACGAAACTAACAGCGTGCCATCTAGGTCTTATAATGTTTTAAGGGCCGCTCGAAACTTATTCACTCTTTTTTACATAGAGAAACTTGTGGAATACTCTATGTATTCGATTTGTTTCCATGTGCGTGTACCGCCAGAACGCCACCGCTAAGTTCCAATCCTAAGAATGAAAATCATCTACGTCTTTCTGAATCCCGCTCTCTTCCACCCCTATCTCGGAAATCAGGAGAACGACTTCTTCGTGGTATATCAGAGTAGCCTCCGCGTACACCACGGTCTACTCCACGGTCTATCCTCCCTCTCTGCCTGTCCGGACTTCTGCTTCGATATCTCCGGTCCCTTCTTTCACCACTACGACTTCGAGCCCTCCTCTCCTCCCGGTCCTCATCTCTGTGTCGGCGCCTGTGCCTATCGCCGCTTCGTGACCTGTGCCTGTGTCTCTCCCTACTCCTGGATCGATCCCGATGTCGTCTATGCCTCCTCTCTCGGCTTCGACTTCTAGTTCTGTTCTCTATCTTCTTGACATCCCTCTCTCTGCCAGTTCTAACTAGCCCACCCTTTTCAAGCTCCTTGAACCCTTCCATCCCCTCGCCTACCGCCACTTTACCAACAAAATCTCCAAAGCCCTTTCCTTTCCCAATGTCTTCCAATCCATCATCCTCTCCCACGCCAGCCTCTTTGACTACTCTGTTGACCTCGCCCACAGTAATCGCATTGCTCCCGCTTACATTTCTGTCCGGAACAGGCAGTCCTAGAGCCCTAGCCAGGGCATCCTCCTCTGCCTCCTTGATTCGTCGGATTTCTTCCTTTCTCTCTCGAGCTTTCTTTTCCTCGGCAGTTTCCCCATCCTTCAGGTCTTTGTCATCTCCCTTCGCGTACCAACTGAGATCCTTGCCTTTCTGCCATCGTCCGACGGGTGCCATAAGAGAGTGACCGAGGTAATTCTCGCGATGTTGGGAGGTTTGGACATCGTCCCAGGAGAAGTTCACGCCACCGCGTGAGCCTTCTTTGCGGATTGAGGAGAGAAGATCCATTGTCGAAGTGTGGTTCACAGTTTGTGGTACGGCGGATCAGTCCTCAACTGGAGTGTACTCCTCGATGGTCTTGTTGTGTCAATCTTACGTCGCAGTCGCGGGAATTCATGATGGAATAAATTTAAGGGAGGGGCTGGAGCAGGGGCTTCTGCCCGAGTCATTAGCGCGCTCTAGTGCCCGCCTTTAGCGGGTCAACCTTAATTCTGCCATCCTGAGCCTCGTCACGAAGTCAACCTCGTTCTCTTCAACTACCACTACGAACGGCTTGCACGGTGCTGCCCTTCAACGCACCTCTTAGAACTGCGCGCAAGCAAAAAAAAGTTAGTGCTTGCTATCGGCTAGAGCAACAGCCTTTACCTCGCCTTCACTGCAACATTGTACCCGCAATGGCTTCTCTGGAAGCACCCCTCGACGAAATCCAATGGCGATCACCTCAAATAGCCGCGTCAATGCAAGGCGTCCATTCGAACTCTGTCCTCTTCTACTTTGCTGAGTCGCCATTTTACGACCGCACTTCAAACAATGCGGTCCTCATGTCTCAAGCAATGTACAACCCCAATATGTTCCACATAATTCAGACACGAGAAGCTTTCGAGGGGCGTTTAAAGACCATGTCAGGGCTGGAGTTTATTGTGGCACAAGAACCTGCGGAAATGGCACCTGGCACAGGCACGGGAGTTTGGGTTATTAGAAAACAAACGAGGAGAAAGAGGGCGTCAGAAGAGGATGAGATCACGGTGCATTCGACATATTATGTTGTTGGAGAGAATATCTACATGGCTGCAGCCGTATCAGATATTCTAGGAAACCGAATGGTAATAGCCCTCGGGAGATGAGAACGGCATAAGCTAACAAATCCAGTTGAACGTTCTGTCCTCCTTAAACAAATTCCTCTCGTCAGCCGCTGCCCTTCCCGACTTCAGTCCAGCCCTTGGCCATACCTACATGCCGCCACCGACCGCAAACCGGCTCAAGTCTACCGAATCTCAACTCGGCCAAGCCAGCAAGGAAGCCACACCTCTACCCGAATCTTTACAATCAAAGAAATCTCCTACATCCACAAACAGTAGCACATTCCTCAGTAGTCGACTTCTGGAAGAAACGCTTAATATAACCCTGAAATACGGCGATGAATATATGGACGAGAACCCCATCACCGGACAACCAGGAGAATTCCATCTGTCATCGACTGGAAGAAAGGAAGCAGGCAAGCTTGCGGTTCCTGCAACTGGAGGTAAAGGACCTCTGTCAACAGCGACTAAAGCACCGTCAGCGCCATCATTGAAGACGGACATTCCTCCTGCCAGAAAAGGAAGCAAGAGCAAAGAGAGTCCGAAGTCAGCAAACGCAAGTGGACCACCGAAGCCTAAGCGGAGAAAGAGCAAAGTACCGTTATCTGCTGGAGGAGCAAGTCCTACATGAAAAGATAACTCAGGCTTTGAGATATTGGAGCATTGAGCATAGATTGGCGTTCAGAGTCTGCTGTATTTTGATAGGATATACCCTCGGAATGCAGAAATACTACAAAGAATTAGATATGCTGCTCGAGCGTGAGCATGATTTAGTAGAAAATCAAAGGTATGAGATGAAAGCAAGATGAAAGCAACTCGTTCCCTCTTCTGCACCTATTCCATTGTAGTTATAACTCTGGACGAGGTTCCTCACGAGCCCAAACTCAGGCGCATTCATGATTTTCAGAAAAATTTGTCTATATCACAAGTCTCGCGACTGCATTGCCTTCTCAGCCCCAATGCCTCTCTTGATAAAGTTCTGTTGCATATCTCGCGTTTTGCAGAGCTCTGGAGAGCCACGGCGCGTCAATTGACTCATCTGAACTTGGAGACGCGTTTTGTTGCACATCGCAAATCTCATAATTGAATCTCCTCCTATTCAAAACTCATATCGAA
>Ga0302325_10010262_pt1 | contig 20337 bp, 15 predicted proteins | sample Palsa_T0_2_FD_201948 | JGI IMG/M metagenome (GOLD analysis project Ga0302325, IMG submission 201948) | Peat permafrost microbial communities from Stordalen Mire near Abisko, Sweden - Palsa_T0_2 | ecosystem: Environmental > Terrestrial > Soil > Palsa > Peat permafrost | place: Sweden: Abisko...
GACCGTCGAGCGCGCCGGCGGGGCGGCCGACGACCTGGGAAAGGGTCTGGAAGGGCCGCTACCGGCCGAGGCGATCCGAGACGGCGTGCTCGACCTCTTCGGCCGGCTCGGGCACCCGATCCCCTTTCGATGTTCCGGCCTCGGTATCCTTCGAACCGACGGTCGGTGGCGGTCGCCGCCACTCCAGCTCGATCTCGTCGTGAACCGGGATTCCGTCGAGGCCGACGGTCGGGATGCTCGCCTTGTGCACCCGGGCCGCGTCCACTCCACCGACGTGCACCGCCACCAGACGAAACCCTCGTCGTTGATAGAACCGGAGCGCCCGGAGGTTGTCGTTGCTTGTCACGAGCCACACCCGGTGGCATTGGTGCGTCACCGCAAGCTGGCAGACATTCTGCAGTAAAGCCGTGCCGACACCGATCGATGACCGGAGGGCGTCGATCGTGACGACCTCGAGCTGGCCGTCGGTCTCGTGGTAGGTGAGCAGGCCGACGCGTGCTCCCTCGTTCTCGGCCACCAAGCCGGGGAGTTCGGCCGCGTTGAGGGTGCCGCCGCGACCGGCGATGTCGGTGCTACCCCATCGTCGAACCAGCACGTCCTCCACCCAGGCCCGCTCAGCGGGGACGACCTCGCGCACCTCCACACTCGTAGCCTGCCTCAGGCATATGGGGCCCAGCGAGGAGGCCGCACCTCCGGGTCCTGGGAACCTGTGGAATCGTGACGGCGGGATGAGTCCGAGGTGAAATCTGCGTGACGACCTGGGGAAATGGGGTGTTTCCCCCTGCGCCGAACCGAACGGCGACGGTATGGTCGCCGCCGCGGGTCCGTTTCTGAGCGGTCAGGCCGTCCAGGAACCTCACGCTGCGAACTGATGACTCTCGCCGGAGGTAAAGAGTGAAAGTTACCGGTCTGTTCAACAACGCTCAGCGCACCGTGAGCGTGCCGGCCGGCTCCGTCGTCTTCAAGGAAGGCGACCCGGGGGACGAGATGTACGGCGTCGTCGAAGGTGAGATCCAGCTACGCGTGAACGACGAAGTCATCAGGACCCTGGACGTCGATGACGTGTTCGGCGAGTTAGCCCTCGTCGACTCCGCCCCCCGTTCGGCCACCGCGATCGCAACCACCGACAGCGTGCTGGCGGTGATCGACCGTCACCGGTTCTTGTTCTTGGTCCAAGAGACGCCCATGTTCGCCCTGCAGGTGATGTCGGCCATGGCCGAACGCTTCCGCGAGTAGACCTGACCGTCCCACACCGATAGCTCACCGAGCGGCCCGATGGCCACTCGGTCTCAGGTAAGAGCGGCAACCCCAAGGGGTCAACCGCAGCTGGTGGGCCGGGAGGGATTCGAACCCACGTAGGCTGTGCCGGCAGATTTACAGTCTGCTTCCTTTGGCCACTCGGACACCGACCCGCCGCGAGGTTAGCCGGGTCGGCCACACCCTTTGCGAGCTGGCCGAACGGGCCGGTCCCGCACGACGGACTCCATCGAGGGGGCGCAGCCGCCCGACGGTACGATTTGGCGATGCCCACCTTTGACATCGTTTCCGAGGTCGACATGCAGGAGGTCCGCAACGCCGTCGACCAGGCGAACCGTGAGGCGTCGACCAGGTTCGACTTCAAGAACACCAATTCGAGCATCGAGATCGGCGAGAACGAGCTGGTGTTGCGATCCTCGACCGAGGACCGCCTGCAGGCCTTGCGCCAGGTGCTCCAGGAGAAGCTGGTCAAGCGCCAGGTATCCCTGAAGGCACTCGACGAGGGGAAGATCGAGGAGGCGTCACACAACGCCGCCCGCCAGCGAATCGCCATCCGGGCCGGGATCTCGAGCGACAACGCTCGCGAGCTCAACAAGTTCATCAAGGGCCTCGGCCTCAAGGGCGTGAGCTCTCAAACCCAGGGCGACCAGCTCCGGGTCTCGGGGAAGAAGCGTGACGACCTCCAGGCGGTCATCACGGCCTGCAGAGAGAAGGACTTCGGCATTCCGCTGCAGTTCAACAACTTCCGCGACTGACGATCAGGCGGGGCCCTCACTGACCCCGGCCGAGTCGAAGGTCGCCATCTCCCCGAGCACCTTGGCCGCCGCCTGCAGCAGCGGCAGGGCCAGACAGGCCCCGGTCCCCTCGCCCAGCCGCAGGTCGAGATCGAGCAGCGGCACGAGGCCGAGGTGCTCGAGCGCCGCGGTGGCGCCGGGTTCGCTCGAGCGGTGTCCGGCGACGAGGTAGCCGACCGCGTCGGGGACCATGGCCACCGCGACGACCGCGCCGGCCGCCGCGATGACCCCGTCGAGCAGCACCGGGACCCCGGCCGCCGCTCCCCCGACGATGTAACCGGCCAGGGCGGCGATCTCCAGCCCACCGATCGACGCCAACAGGTCGAGCGGGTCCGACGTTCGCTCTTCGGCGGCGCGGGCCACCGCACCGGCGACGATCTCCACCTTGCGGGTCATCCGTTCGTCGTCGATCCCGGTGCCCCGGCCGGTGACCTCGGCCGGGCTGCGGCCGCACAAGGCGGCGATGAGCGCCGCCGAGGGCGTCGTGTTGCCGATGCCCATGTCCCCGGTGAGCAGGCACCGCGCGCCGGCCCCCACCAGCTCGAGGGCCAGCCCGGCCCCGACGTCGAGCGCCGCCTCCGCCTCGGCCCGACTCATGGCCGGGCCCTTGGCCAGGTTGTCGGTTCCCGCCCGGACCTTGGTCCGGCGCAGACCGGGAATCTCGGGCAGGTCGGTGGCCACCCCGACGTCGACCACCACCACCTGGGCCCCGACGTGGCGGGCCAAGACGTTCACCGCCGCGCCGCCGGCCCCGAAGTTGGCCACCATCTGGGCGGTGACCTCCTGGGGCCACGGAGAGATGCCCTCGGCCAACACCCCATGGTCGCCGGCGAATACGACCACCGTCGCCGGCTCGGGCACCGGGGGCGGACAGCGGCGGGCGATCGCACTCAGTTGGATGCCCGCCGCTTCGAGCCGACCCAGCGAACCGGGCGGCTTGGTCAGGCGGTCGTGGCGTGCCCGCGCCTCGTCCGCCGCCGCCGCGTCGACCGGTACGACCCGGGCCGACGCGTCAGCGAAGTTGGACCCCTCCCGAGGCCCGTTCAGACGTGCTCCTCGATCTCTTCGCGCAGGTCGGGCACGTGGAAGAGCCGGTTGAAGAGCATCAGCTTGGCCACCCAGAAGATCCCGAACGACACCAGGTTGGCCACGAGCACCAGCACCGTCTTCTCGATGTGGGTGTGATGGGCCCCGAGATGGTGCGCCACCGTCGCTCCGACGACGGAGAACGCGATCCCGAGCCCGGACATCACCCAGAACGGGAGGACCTCTTTGACCAGGTGGGACCGCCCCGACTTCCCCCATGCCCAGCTCCGGTTCAGCCAGTAGGAGGGGAAGGTGGCCACCACATTGGCGAAGACCGTGCTCGGGACCTCGGACCACAGACGGGCGACCCCGTAGACGATGAACAAGACGGTGAAGGACACCGCCGTCGAGATGACCGACACCATCGAGTAGCGGAAGATCTTCTTGCCCTCCTTGGTGTGCAACCACAGCAAGAAGCGCTCGAGGCGTTCGGGCATTCTCGCCACTCTAACCAAGGGGTCGAGGCCGCCGACCCACGCGTTCGGCGTGGGCCGGCCCGCTCAGCTGAGGCTGGCTGAGAGACACCCACCCATGGTCGGCGGCTGCCAACATGTCCCGGTGAGCGAAGCCCTCGACCTGCTGGTCCATCTGCTCGATCTCGAGCCCATCGAGGTCAACATCTTCCGGGGGATCCAGCCCCTCGAGGAGCGTCAGCGGGTCTTCGGCGGCCAGGTGGCGGCCCAGTCCCTCATGGCGGCCGGGCGAACGGTGGCCACCGGCCAGGTCCACTCCCTTCAGGCCTACTTCCTGCGCCCGGGCGACCCCGAGGTGCCCATCCTCTACGAGGTCGACCGCATCCGTGACGGGCGGTCGTTCTCGACCCGCCGGGTGGTGGCGATCCAGCACGGTGAGGCGATCTTCAACCTGGCGGCGTCGTTCCACGTCGACGAGAACGGACCCGAACACCAGCTGGCGATGCCCGAGGTGCCCGATCCCGAGACCCTGCCGACGCTCACCGAGCGCCTCGAGCAGTGGAAGGACGACCTCAGCACCTGGTTCTATCGGCCCCACCCGATCGACCAGCGCTACATCGGTTCGATCTCGTGGGCTGCCGGCGGCTCGGACCCCGATCCACGCCAACGGCTGTGGCTGCGCGCCGACGGCGAGCTCCCCGATGACCCGCTGCTGCACGCCTGCGTCGTTGCATATGCATCGGACCTGTCGCTCTACGACACCATCGTCCGGTCGCACGAGATCCGTTGGGACGACGTCAACTTCATGGGGGCGAGCCTCGACCACTGCATGTGGTTCCACCGCAACTTCCGGGCCGATGAGTGGCTCCTCTACGACACCGACTCGCCGATCGCGACCGGGGCGCGCGGCCTGGCCCGGGGACTCATCTTCGACCGGTCCGGACGGCTGGTCGTCTCGGTGGTCCAGGAGGGTCTGGTCCGCTTCCTCGGACCGCAGGCCCCGCGGCCGGCCGGTTAGCGGTTGGCGATCGGGACGTAGTCGCGGGGCTCGTCGCCGATGTAGAGCTGGCGGGGCCGGGCGATCTTGGAGTCCTGGTCGAGCATCTCGGACCAGTGGGCCAGCCACCCGACAGTGCGCGGGATCGCAAAGAGCACCGGGAACATCTCGAGCGGGAAACCCATGGCCTGGTAGATCAGGCCGGAGTAGAAGTCGACGTTCGGGTAGAGCTTGCGCGAGAGGAAGTACTCGTCGTTGAGCGCGATCTCCTCGAGCTTGAGCGCGATGTCGAGCAACGGGTTCTTGCCGGTGACCTCGAAGACCGCGTCCGCGGTGCGCTTGATGATCTTGGCCCGAGGGTCATAGCTCTTGTACACGCGGTGGCCGAAACCCTGCAGTCGACCGCCGCCCCCCTTTACCTCAGCGATGAACGCCGGGATGTTGTCGATGTGGCCGATGTCCTGGAGCATCCTGATCACCTGCTCGTTGGCCCCACCGTGACGGGGGCCGTACAGAGCGGCCGCGGCGGCGGCGGTGGCCGAGTAGGGATCGGAGTGGGAGGAGCCGACGACCCGCATGGCCGTGGTCGAGCAGTTCTGCTCGTGGTCGGCGTGCAGGATGAAGAGCACGTCGAGCGCGTGGGCGAGGACCGGGTCGGCCTCGAAGCGGGGCTCGGCGACCTTCCACATCATCGAGAGGAAGTTGGACGCGAAGTCGAGCGAGTTGTCGGGGTAGACGAACGGCATGCCCACGCTGAAGCGGTGGGCCGCCGCGGCCAGGGTCGGCATCTTCGCGATCAGGCGGATGATCTGCTTCTGACGCGACTCGCGGTCGAAGATCTCCTTGGCGTCCGAGTAGAAGGTCGACAGGGCGGCGACCGCCGATACGAGCATGCCCATCGGATGGGCGTCGTAGTGGAAGCCCTCCAAGAACCGCTTCCGCACGTTCTCATGGATGAACGTGTGGTACGTGATGTCCCGCTTCCAGCTCTCGAATTCGCTGGTCTCGGGGAGCTCGCCGTGAAGGAGCAGATACGCGACCTCGAGGAACGTCGAGCTCTCGGCCAGCTGCTCGATGGGATAGCCCCGGTAGCGCAGGATCCCGGCCTCGCCGTCGAGGAAGGTGATCGCGCTCTCGCATGCCGCGGTGGCCATGAAGCCGGGGTCGTAGAACCAGATGCCGGGCAGCAGCTTGGACCATTCGGCCGCCGAGACTCCCTCGTTGAGGATCGGGATCTCTAGGGAATCGCCAGTCCGGTTGTCAGTGATCGTGATGGTCTCGGGCACGTCTCTGCATCCTCCTGGACTTCGAATGCCGCTCCGGCAATCGAATCCTATGGCTTGGCGGCAGGGGTGCGGGCGCAGCGGGCGTTGCCGGCGGTCGACCCGAACGACGCCACCTCGATGGTCGCTCCGATGGCGCCCGCCGAGCCCGATTGCCCGGCTGGCGGGTCGACCGTGACATTGAGCGTGTAGGTGGTGCCGGGCTCGACCGGCATGTTGGGCAGGGCCAAGGCCACGTCGGCGGCCGGCCCCAGGGTGACCCGTCTCTCGACGACGAAGGGCGCCCCGCCGGTGACCGCCTGGACGCTCGCCCGCACTCCGACCCGGGTCGCCACGACGAAGCCCTCGTTGTCCACCACCGCAGTGACCGCCGCGCTACAGGTCGGCGGGATCTGGGAGACCCCCCGAGGCAGTGGTGTCGTGGTGGCCTGTCCGGCCACGGCCGGCACTGGGGGCAGGACCGGCGGCGAGAGGTCGACCGCCACCAGCTGGACGTCGACCATCGGAGAGAGCTGGGGCGACGAAGACAGCTGGTTGATCGTCGTCTGCACCGCCCCGGCCTCCCACAGCACCTGGTCGTTGACCCACACCGACTGGGGCAGCGTCGACCCGCCCGGCACGACCCGGAACTCCCGGCGGGCCCGCGCATAGGAACGGTCGGCCCCAATGAGGAGGCGTCCGACCGCAGTGACGCTGTTGGCCGCCCGGGCGACGGTCACCGCTCGAGGAGGGTTCGGCGAGGGTGAGGTCGCCGAGCCGAGGGGTTCGCTCGGGGTCAGTGCCAGCAACCCGTCGATCGCCGAGCGCAGTCGGTTGGCGCCCGAGGCGCGGCTCGTCATGGCCTCGATGAAGTCCTCCGCCACCTGCCCCTCGGGGGCCGGCCCGGCCAGCCGGGTCGCGTCCAACGCCACCGAGTCGGCACCGAAGACGACGGCGTCGAGCGCCTGGGAGAGCTGGGGCCGGTCGAAGGTGGAAATGTCGGCGAAGTCCCGCTCGAGCTGGGCACCGACCGAATTCGACTGCGCGACCAACACCCGCGCCTGCGCACCGAAGGACTCGTCGATTGCTGTGTGATACGCGCCCGACGACCGCCCGACCGAGGCCAGGCCGCCGACGAGGAGGAAGAGGACCACCGCGCCCGCCAGGAGGACGAGAACGAAGGGGGTCAGATCGCGGCGGGGGCGCGGCGACATCGGCGTCCGACCCTACTGGCGGGGCAGCTCCTCGACCCCTCCGAGGCGGGGGAGCGTCGCCGGGAGACCCCTAGGACCTCGGGGAACCGGCCTTCTGGGCGTCCGCGATCGGTGTACCGGCGGCGGTGTGCCGCCAGTTCACCTTGGGGTCGATGGCGCCGAGATCGATCCGGTCCCGGTTCCGCTCGGCCACGGCGAGGATCGAGGCGATGGTCGAGCTGTTGAGCAGGTGCGGGACGAGCCCGAGCTCGAGCAGCTTGGTGTGGGCGGCCCGGTAGTGGTGCTCTTCCTTCTCCACCCGCGGGTTGGGGGTGCCGATGGCAATCTCGACCGGACCCGAGTACGCCTCGGCCACCTGCTCGGCCAGCTGGCGGACCGAGAACGTCTCGGTGAACTGGTTGAACACCCGAAACTCGCCCTCGTCGGCCGGATTGTTCAGCGCGAGCTCGACACAGGCCAGCGTGTCGCGGATGTCGAGCATGCCCCGGGTCTGCCCGCCGGAGCCGTAGACGGTGAGCGGGTGACCGGCGACGGCCTGGACACAGAAGCGGTTGAGAACGGTCCCGAACACGCCGTCGTAGTCGAAGCGGGTGGCCAGGTCGGGATGCAGCATCGTCTCGTCGGTCTCTTGGCCGTAGACGACGCCCTGGTTGAGATCGGTCGAGCGAAGGCCCCAGATCCGACAGGCGAACATGATGTTGTGGCTGTCGTGGACCTTGGACAGGTGGTAGTAGGACCCGGGCTGCTTGGGGAACGGGAGGGTGTCGGTGCGCCCCCGGTGGGTGATCTCGATGAACCCCTCTTCGATGTCGATGTTGGGGGTGCCGTACTCCCCCATGGTGCCCAGCTTGACCAGGTGGATCGACGGGTCGGTCTCGGCGATCGCGTAGAGGAGGTTGAGCGTGCCCACCACGTTGTTCACCTGGGTATATACGGCGTGAGAGCGGTCGATCATCGAGTAGGGCGCCGATCGCTGCTCGGCGAAGTGCACGATCGCGTCCGGCCGGAACGCCTTCACGGTGTCGTTGACGAAGCTGGCGTCGGTCAGGTCCCCGATGAACGGCTCGATGCTTAGGCCCGAGATGTCCTCCCAGACCTTGACCCGCCGCTGCATGTGGCTGATCGGCACCAGGCTCGAGGTCCCGAGCTCGTAGTCGTACTGACGTCGGACGAAGCTGTCCACTGCACCGATCTCATGTCCACGGTGGGAGAGGTGGAGGGCGGTCGGCCAGCCGAGGTACCCGTCAGCTCCTAGTACGAGAACTCTCATCGTGGCAGCACGCTCCATTCCCTTGGTCCGATGCTTTTGTGCCCTATTTGTGCCGACTCCCCGAGGAGCCGTGCCGCGAGTGGGCGGGACAAAAGTTGTAATCGAACTGCAACTCCATGATGCATGAAGTACCTGGGAATTCCCTGGGATACCGAGCCTGGGGCCCTAAGAAATGAATATGAGTCGCCGACGCTGGTCACAGCGGATCGGTAGGGTCGCCGAACGTGACAAATGCGCGAGAAGCGGCAGATCCGGTCGACCGGCTCTGTGAATCGGTCGCTCTCGGACAGGCCGACGACCCGCTCGCGCCGATCACGGTGGTGGTCCCTTCGCCGTTCGCCCGGGTCCAGCTGCGGCGGGCGGTCGGGGGTCGCCAGGGGATCTGCAACGTGGGCTTCCGCACCTGGCCCGAGCTCACCAACGAACTCGGACGGGCGGCAGCCGGGCCGTCGGGCCGGGTGCCGACGCCCCGGATGGTCAACGAGGCGCTTCGTCAGGTGCTCAGCTCGACCTCGTCGCCCCTCGATTCGTTCGCCCGATCACCGTTGGCCCGAGCCGAGCTGGCCTCCGTCCTCTACGAGCTGTGGCGGGCCGGACCCTCGTTGTTGTCGAGGCTGGCCGAGCACGGTGGTCGAGCCGAGTCGCTGGTTCGCACGCTGGGTGCCGTCGATGCCCACCTGGCCAAGCACGGCTTCGTCGACCCGGGACGCCTCCTGGAGCTCGCCGCCACCGCCCCGCTCGATCCCGGGGTGATCGGGGCGGTGGTGCTCTGGTACCCCCGGCCGGCCAGGGCCCGGGACCAGGCGGTCCTCGACCATCTCGTCCACAGCGGGGTCCCGCTCACCACGATCGCCGCCACCGCCGATCGCCCCGGCTCGGTGGAGCTCGTGATCGAGTGCAGCGACCCCGATGAAGAGGTGCGGGTGATCACCCGGCGCCTGCTCGGGGCGGTCGAAGCCGGCATGCCTCTGTGGCGCCAAGCGATCATCCATCCGCCCCTCGATCGCTACCGGCGGATCATCTCCCAGCAGCTCACCGCAGCCAACGTCGCGAGCTCGGGACCATCGCCGATGATGCTGGCGCAGAGCGTCACCGGCCGGACTCTGGTCGGCTTGCTCGAGCTGGCCCAGGGCGACTGGCGTCGGGTCGACGTCGTGCGATGGCTCGGGGCGGCACCGATCACCTCGGGGCCCGGAGGAACCCGGGTCCCGGTGCATCGTTGGGACGACATTTCGGCGCGTGCGGGCGTCGTCGCGGGTTTGGAACAGTGGCGGCACCGCCTGGACCGATTCGCCGGTGGCGGCGCGAAGAGGGACCCCCACGTCGCCCACGACGAACCGGAGATTCATTCCGCACGCGCCCTGGTCGAGTTCGTCGAGCGCCTGGCCGCGGAGCTGGGGACCCCCGGCACCCGCTGGTCCGAGTGGTCGGCCTGGGCGCTCAGGTTGCTCGACCTGTACCTGGCCCCCGAGGATCGGACCGAGGAGTGGGGACCGGCCGAGCTGGCGGCGGCCCGAGCGGTGCGACACGTGCTGGTCGAACTGGGCGGCCTCGACGACGTCGCCCCGAGCACCGACCTAATCGCCTTCCGTCACGCGGTCGAGGCCGAGCTGGCGTCGAATCCGGTGCGAGACGACACGCAGATCGCGTGGCCGGGGTCCGAAGACGACTCCGACTCGGACTCCGATGTCCTCTCTGACCACGTCGGCCTGCCCGGACCGGTGGGCACCGGGGTGTTCGTCGGCACCCCCACCGATGCCCGCGGCCTGGCCTTTGGTCGCGTGTACGTCGTCGGCCTGGCCGATCAATTCCTGCCCGGAGTCACCCGGCAGAGCTCGCTCATCGGCGAGAGCGAGATCGACGACGGGCAGTGGCCGACCGGCGAACGACGGGCGGCGGAGCTGTTGGACGACCTCCGGAGCGTGGTCGGACTGGCCGAGGGTCCCGCCGTGGTGAGCTGGCCATTCGTCGACCCCCGAACGGGTCGCGAGAACGGCCGCTCCCGGTGGCTCGACCAAAACGGGCCCCTCGGGGCCGGGTGGGCCGACGAGACCGTGCCCTCGTTCCAGGCCGACCTGAACGGGCCCTTTGCGACGTCGGTCCCGCTCTCGGCGCCCGACCGGCTGCTCGGTGAGTTGGCCCGGGCCGTCTCGCTCGGCGGGTCGGTCGAGAACCACCCCGCCGTCGCCGGTGACCGAAGCCGGGGGGTTCGCGCACCGGTGCCACCCCTCGGCGAGAGCATCGAGGCGGCGCGGTCGCCGCTCGTCGGTGGGTTCAGCCGTTTCGAGGGCAACGTCGGACCGAACCGTGCCCGAGGGATCGCCGACGAGCTGTCGGCGACCGGGCTCGAACAGTACGCAACGTGTCCCCGTCGCTATCTCCTCGGCCGCGAGCTCAAACTCGACCCGCGGTTCCGCCCGGAAGAGAACGAGGAGATGGAGGCCCGAGACCGGGGCACGCTCGTGCACGAGATCCTCGCCACCTACGTGAGCGAGCGGATCGGCACCGACGCCCCCGCCTCCCTCGACCGACTGATGGAGATCGCGCAGCAGCGGTTCTCGGTCGCCGAAGACGAGGGGCGCTGTGGTCCGCCGTTGATGGCCCGGGTCGAGCGGGCCACTCTCTTGAGGGAGCTCGGGCGGTTCTTCGAAGAGGACACCCTCGAGCCCCAGGCGGTCGAGCTCGGCTTCGGGCGATTCGGGGCGAGCGCCGACGTCGCCGACGATCGCCTGGTGGGATCGGCCGAGCTTGGCGTGGTCGGCGGACACGTCGGGGCGGTGGAGGTCGGCCTGGGCCCGGGACGCACCGTCCGATTCGGCGGATCGGTCGACCGAATCGATCGGGGGCCGAACGGCTCCCTCGTCGTCAGCGACTACAAGACGGGCCGCCAAAGGGGACTCGGCGACCTTCGATTGGATCCGGTCGCCGCGGGCACCAAACTCCAGTTGCCGATCTATGCCCTGGCGGCCCAGGCGTACCTCGACTGGGACGGCCCGATCCACGCGCGGTACTGGCTCTTGTCATGGGACCGGGACCGGGACTCCTACTTCTGCACGATCGACGACCGGTTGCTCGGTCGGCTCCGCGAGATCGTGTCGGACATCGTCGCGGGGATCGAGGCCGGGGCCTTTCCGGCCGTTCCGGGGGACGAGACATTCCGCCCGAGTGGGCCGACGTTCAAGAACTGTCGATACTGCGACTTCGACCGACTGTGCCCGTCGGACCGTGACCGCCGGTGGTCAATCGTGCGCGAGGCAGGCGAGACCGTACCCATCGTCGCCCTGAGCCAGCCTCCGGGGGACGAACTGCGAGACCTGGTCCAGACCCAAGCGGTCAACCTCATGGGAGATCGGTGAGCAACACCGGACCGAGCGAACTGGTCGATCGGGACGCTCGCCGCCGCATCGAGAAGGACCTGTCGGCGCGGCTGGCCGTCGATGCCGGTGCGGGCAGCGGCAAGACCACGTCACTGGTCGATCGGATCGTGTCCTTGGTGTCCGACGGGGGCCTGCCCATGGGCTCGATCGCCGCGATCACCTTCACCGAGGCCGCCGCGGCCGAGCTGCGGGTGCGGGTGCGCGGCGCGTTGACCGATGGAGCTCGCCGGGATCCCCGCCTGCTGGTGGCGGCACGCGACGTCGACGACGCCGCCATATGCACGGTCCACGCGTTCGCGTTGCGGATCCTGTCCGAGCATTGGCTGGAGATCGGCCTCCCGCCGAACGTCGAGGTCCTGGACGCGGCGACCGAACACCTGAGCCACCAGACTCGATGGCGTCAGTTCGTGGCTGACTTGCTCGAGGACCCCGCGGCCGCCGCCACCATGGTGCGGGCTTTCGCGGCCGGGCTACGCCTGCGCGATCTGGCCAAGGTTGCCCGCGTCATGGCCGACCACCACGACCGCATCAGCCCGGAGGTGTTGACGAGGCTCGCCCAGGAGCACCGGGACACCGCCGACCCGTCGGTGAACGTGCGGGCGATCGTCGAACACCTCGAACGCGCCGAAGCCTGCCTTCCCCGCTGCACCAATGACACCGACAGGCTGTGCGTGCATCTCCTCACCACCGTCGTCCCAGCGCTGCGGCGGCTTCGCCCGTTGGTCGCGTCGGCCGACGAGGCGATGGTGATCAGCGTGCTGAGTGACCTCGGAAAGCTGTCGTCCTCGGGTGGTCAGAAGAACAACTGGACGATCGACAGCGCCGAGGTGCGGGACACGTGCCGGGCCGCCGAGGACGGGCGCGCCGACGCGCTGCGAGGGGTCAGGGAATCGGTCGTGAGCGACCTCGGGTGGCGGATGGCAGTCTGGACGTTGAAGTGCGCGCAGGCGCGCCGCGAGGAGGGCCGATTCACCTTCCACGATCTTCTCGTCGAGTCCTGCCGGGTGCTCCGGACCAACCAAGAGGTTCGCCGAGCGGTCCGCGATCGCTACCGCTGCCTGCTGATCGATGAGTTCCAGGACACCGACCCGCTGCAGGCCGAGCTGGCCCACCTGCTGGCGGACGACCAAGGTCAGCGCGACGAGGCGGCCCGCCTCTTCGTCGTCGGGGACCCCGAGCAGTCCATCTACCGGTTCCGACGTGCCGACGTCGCCGAGTTCGAGGCGGCGGTGACCAAGATGGACGAGCGCCTGGCACTGACCTCGAACTTCCGCTCGGTACCGGCGGTCCTGACCTTCGTCGATGCGGTCTTCGCCCGACTCGCCCCGAGTGCCGGCGCCCCATCGGTCGCTCATCGATCGCTGTACCCGGTGAGGTCGGTAAACCCCGCGTCGTCGGGGCCGTCGGTGGCGATGTTTGGTGGGCCGGACAGCGAAGCCCCGGCTCGCGTCGTTCGGTTCCGATCCACCGCCCAGGTGGCGTCGGTGGTGCAATCGATCGTCCAAGACGAATGGTCGGTGGAGACCGAGTCGGTGGAGACCAGGTCGGTGGAGACCAGGTCGGTGGAGACCACGTCACCGGAGACCACAACGGCACTGCGGTCGGCAGCGTTCGGAGACATTGCCGTACTGCTCCCCACCCGGACCGCCCTCCCGATGCTCGAGCGGGCGTTCGACGACGCCGACATCCCTTACCGCCTCGAGGGGGCAACGCTCGTGTGGGCCTCCCAGGACGTGCGCGACCTGCTGGCCGTCGTCCGGGCGGTCGACGACCCGGCCGACCCGGTGGCCGTCGTGGCGGCGCTGCGGACCCCGGCTCTGGCGTGCGGAGACGACGACCTCCTCCGGTACCACGCGGCCGGTGGTTTGTGGGACCCCCGCTCGACGGCGCCCGAAGCGCTCGAGGGAGGCGATCCGGTGGTCAACGCGATGGCCACGCTGGCCGACCTGCACGGTCGGCGGATGTGGATGGAGCCGTCCGCACTCGTCTCGCGCATCGTGACCGATCTGCACTTCTTCGAACTGGCCCTCGTGCACCGACGCCCAAGAGACCACTGGCAGCGGCTGCGCTGGGTGATCGATCAGGTCCGGGCGTTCGACGAGACCAACGGGGGCACGCTCGGCGACTTCTTGGAGTGGGTCGACCTCAGCGAGGAAGCAGAGCGCTGGAGCAGCTCGCTCGGACCACCCGAGAGCGACGACGACGCCGTGCGGGTGATGACGGTCCACGGGGCCAAGGGGCTCGAGTTCCCGGTCGTCGTCCTCACCGGTCTGGACAGCCCACCCTCCAACATCGCGCCCTCGCTGATCTTCGACGAGGCCGGCATCCCCCGGTTCCGATTCAGCGTCGACTTCCGTTCGCCCACCCACGAGAGGCTGGCCAGCAACGAGGCGGCGCTCGACAAGGCCGAGCGATTCCGGCTCCTCTACGTCGCGTTGACGAGGGCCCGCGATCACCTGGTCGTCGATCTCAGCCACAAGGAGGCCAGTCGAGAGGCGATGGCGGCGATCCTCTACCCGATCTGCCAGGAGATCGGAGGGGGCCTACAACGGCTCTCCCCCGAGGCCATCGCCGCTCGTCCACTCGGTCGACCGGCCGATACCGGGGTCACCACGGCCGGTGATTGGTGGTCGAGCCAACAGCACTGGCGCGAGCAAAGGGGACACATGCTGGCATCGGCCGCCCGCCAACCGGCGTGGTCGGCGACGACCCTCTCGAAGGCGGCCGATGATGGTGGTCGGAACGGGCCGGACCCCCCAACGCTCCCGGTCTCGGGGCCCGGTACGGACCCGGAGACCCAGCGCCGGATCGGCCGGGCCGTGCACGACGCGTTGGCCAAGATCGAGCTGCCGAGCAGCGGCGTGCTGACCGAAGACGCGGCCGGCATCGCCGCGACGGCCGCCCAGGCGCAGCATCTGGACGAGGCCGCAGCCGTCCTGGTGGTCGAGCTCGTACGGAGCGCGATCGGTTCGCCCCTGCTCCGCTCGATCGCATCGGGTCGGCACTGGAAGGAACTCCCGCTCGCCGCACCGCTGCCGACGGCCGACGGCGAGCTCGAAGGCGGCGTGATCGAGGGGTTCGCGGATCTGGTCGGCGAGAGCCCGGCCGGCCTGGTGGTGGTGGACTTCAAGACCTCGGCCGGGCGGTCGTCGTCTACCCAGTACCTGTGGCAGGTCGCCCTCTATGCCTACGCGTTGAGCGCGGCAACCGGACGAAAGGTGGACCGGGTGGTGGTCACCTACCTTCGCGTCGACGGCACCGAGGAGGAGTCGCTCGCCGGAGCCGAACTTGCCGCCGCGATCGACCAGGTACTGGCGACGGCCCGGTCAGCCGGGGCGCTCAGCCGACCTCGCTGATGCCTGGCAGCTCATTGACCCCCACGGTCCCGGTCACGATGTCGAGCACCGGCCTCGCCGCCACCGGGCCATCGCCCTCCCCCAGTCCCTCGACCAGCTCGGGCGCCTGAGGCAACCTCGGCGTCGAGGTGACCGGGTGCAGCTCGGCCACCTCCTTGGCGTCGTGGCCCACCACCGAGAGGTCGGGGAACCGACGGGCGGTAACCAGCACCCGTGACTCGAGCGAGCCCACGGCGTCGTTGAACGCCTCGACGGTGCTGGTGAGGCTCCGATGCATCTTGGCGAAGTGCCCACCGAGCACCCGCAGCCGGTCGTAGAGGTCGGTGCCCAGGTCCTTGACCAGACGCGCGTTCTCCGCCATGGCCTCGTCGCGCCAACCCTGCGCGAAGGCCCGCAGCAACGCGATGAGCGTGGTCGGCGTCGTGATGAGCACCCGGCTGGCCATGGCGTGCTCGATCAGACTGCCGTCCTGTTCGAAGGCGGCGTTGAGCAGCGGGTCGCCGGGCACGAACGCGATCACGTAGTCGGGTGAGGGATCGAACTGTCGCCAGTACTCCCGCTTGGAGAGCTGGTCGATGTGGGTGCGCAGCTGCCGGGCATGGGCCACCAGCGCCGCCTGCCGGGTCACGTCGTCCTCGGCCTCGGTGGCCCGCAGGAACGCGTCGAGGGGGACCTTCGCGTCGACGACGACATTGGCGCCGCCGGGAAGGTGCACGACCAGGTCGGGACGGAGACGCCCGTCCTCACCCGAGGTCGTCACCTGCTCGTCGAAGTCGCAGTGGGCCACCATCCCGGCCATCTCGACCACCCGGCGCAGCTGCATCTCGCCCCACCGACCCCTGGTTTGGGGCGCTCGCAGCGCGGTGACCAGGTTGTGCGTCTCCTTCTTCAACTGGTCCTGGGACGACACCAGCTGCTGCACCTGTTCGGTCAGCCCGCTGTAGGCCCCCTTGCGCTCGAGCTCCATCTGGCGGAGGCCGGCCTCGTAGCGACCCAAGAGGTCCTTGACTGGCTGCAAAAGCTGGGTGATCGCCTCCTGGCGTTGACCCAGATCGCCCCGTGCGGCCTCGTGGGTCTCCTTCAACCGGGCGTCGGCCAGGGTCAAGAACTGCTCGGTGTTGGTCCGGAGCGCCTCGTTGGAGAGCTGGGCGAAGGTGCCGACCAGGCGGTCGCGATCCTCCTCCCATACTCGGGTCCGCTCGGCCGCGCTGTGGCGGGCCTGGTCGAGCTCCGCGTTCAGGCGGGCGTTGTCGGCCTGGATTTGGGCCAGTGCGGCGGCGGTCTGCTCCCATTGCGCGCTCACCCGGCCGAGCGCGCTCTGCGAGTCGGCCAGCCGACCCTGCGCAAGCTTCGCCTCGGCACCTTCGCCAAAGCGCGCCCGCAGCACGAGCCCGAGCGCGATACCGGCACACAGGCCCACGACGAGGCCGATCAGCAGTCCGACGGTCATGCCAACCCCCAGCCGGCGTCAACACGCCGATCGTCCACCACGAGGACTCTTGCCGGTTCGAACCGGCCCACAGCGGCCACCGCGCCACAGTAACGAGGGGGTGTGACCGCACCCGGGACCGCCGTCACTGGCCTCGGTGGAGTCGTCCGATCGAGTGGGGCGCTCGATGCACCCACATCGGGGCCGGTACCGTAGCGAGATGGTCTTCCGCATCGGGTCGGCCCGTCGCACTCAGGGCGGCTCGGGGCCGTCCGACCAACCGGGGTCGGGCCCGGGCTTCACCGAGCACGACGGGGACCTGGAGAGCTCGGTCCTCGCAGAGATCGACCGGCTGTTCGTCCAGGCCTTCGCGTTGGTGGGCGAGGGAATTGCCGGGGCCACCCACGCCCTGTTGGCCGGCGACCGGGAGGCGGCCAAGGAGCTGGTGCAGCGCGACGAGGTGGTCGACAAGCTGACCCACGACATCGGCGCGCTGGCCCAGGGCCGTCTGGTGTCCGGAGAGGGGTCGCTCGAGGAGCGCCAGGAATTGGTGGCGGTGTTGCGCATGCTGACCGACCTGGAACGCAACGGCGACCTGGCCGAGCACATTGCCCGGAGGGCCGCCCGAGGCCTGGGGGCCGAGATGTCGGCACGCAGCCGCGGCCTGGTCGAGCGGATGGGCGAGGTGGCGACGCTGCTGTGGCGGACCACCGCCGAGGTCTTCGAGGAGCGGTCGGTCGAGGGAGCCGTGGTCGTCGACGACATCGACGACGAGATGGACGACCTCCACGTCACGCTGACCGCCGAGATCGTCGCCGGCACCATGTCGCTGCCGGTCGCCATCGAGCTGGCCATGGTGGCCCGCTTCTACGAGCGGTTCGGCGACCACGCCGTCAGCCTGGCCCGCCGGATGGCGGCCCTGGTGGGCGGCGGCCCCGAGCCCGGCACCTCGGGCCCGGACTGACGCCGCTAGAAGCGGAGCTCGAGCAGGGTCTCTGCGATCTGGACGGCGTTGAGCGCCGCCCCCTTGCGCAGGTTGTCACCCGACACGAACAGCGCCAGCGCATTGGGCGCGCCATCGGCCCGGCGGATGCGACCGACCAGCGAGACATCGCCCCCGGCCGCCAAGAGGGGGGCGGGGACGTCGACCAGCCGCACACCGGGGGCGTCCGCCAACACCGCCGCGGCCCGCTCGGGCGCGAGGTCCCGGGCGAACTCGGCCACCACCGAGACCGAATGGCCGGTGAATACCGGGACCCGCACGCACGTGCAGGTGATCGGCAGTTCTGGGAGGTCGAGGATCTTTCGGCTCTCGTTGCGGAACTTCTGCTCCTCGCTCGTCTCGCCGTGCGCGTCGGCCAGGTCGCCGGCCAACGGCAAGACGTTGTGGGCGATGGGGCCCGGGAACACAGCCGGGATGGGGAAGTCGACGTTGCCCGGGTGAAAGACGAGGTCTTCGGTCGACTGGGTGGTCTTGGCCAGCTGATCGGCCAGTTCGGACACCCCGGACCGGCCCATGCCCGACACCGCCTGGTAGGAGGAGACCACCAGCCTGCGCAGGCCCGCCTCGTCATGGAGGGGCTTGATGGCCGGCATGGCCACCATCACGGTGCAGTTGGGGTTCGAGACGATGCCCTTGGGGATCGACCGCAGCGCCCCCGGGTTGACCTCGGAGACCACCAGAGGAACGTCGGGGTCCATGCGCCACGCCGAGGTGTTGTCGATGACGACGGCGCCGGCGGCGGCCAGACGCGGGGCGATCGCACGAGATGCGGTGGCGCCGGTCGAGCAGAGCGCGATGTCGATCCCGGCGAAGTCAGCCGTGGCGGCGTCCTCGACGGCGACCTCGCCGTCGGCCCAGGGGAGCAACCGGCCGGCCGAACGACCCGAGGCAAAGAACCGGACGTCGTCGGCCGGGAACGCGCGCTCGACCAGGATCGACCGCATCACCGTCCCGACCTGCCCCGTTGCACCAAAAACGCCGACGCGCACACCACGATCCTAGAGGACCGGCTCGGAGCGACCCGACGACCACGGACCGGCATCGGTGCGGCCGGGATCCTCGTTGGGACCGAAGGGCCTAGGAGTTTGGCGCCCGGCAGGTGCCCGGGGCCCAGTGCCACAACGCCAAGATCGCCGAGGGGACCGCGACGGGGCAGACGGCCCCCTCGGTTCCGGCGAGGCCGACGTCCCACACCTGCCAGGCGCCGTTGGCCGGACGGCTGAAGAGGAGATAAGCGCCGTCGTCTTGCACCGACACCTGGGCCCGCATCGAAGAGGAGCTCGGCACCAGGGCCGCCCCGGCCCAGTAGGTGGCGGTCGTCCCGTCGTAGGCGTAGTACGTCACGCCCGGCGCCAACCCGGTGTAGTCGGACGCCTGGAGACCATTCAACGCCGCTCCCGCCTGGAGGAGCGCCGCGCTCACCGCGGCGGTGACCGTCAGATTCTCCGTGGCCGAATTCTGTGTGGGCGGTGCCGTCGTCGGCGACGAGGAGGCCGTTGACGGCGCGCTGGTCGACCCCGCGGGTTTGGTCACCGAGGCCGAGGGCGGGCCCGACGAGCATCCGGCGAGCGCCACCGACCCGCCCGCGACGGCGATGACGAGCACAAGCAACCTCTTCGATGCCATCGCTCTCCTCATGTGACCGATGGACCAACTTTGGCACGGTTCGGCTCGGCTAAGCCGGGCCAACGATGGCCTATTCGAGCTCGAAGGCGGAGTGCAATGCACGAACCGCCCGCTCGACGTCCTCGGCCCGGACCACGCACGAGATACGGATCGTCGACGTCGAGATCATCTCGATGTTGATCCCTTCGGCGGCCAGGGTCTCGAACATCAACGCGGTGACGCCCGGATGGGACTTCATCCCGGCACCGATGAGCGACACCCGGGCGATGGCGTCGTCGGAGGTGACCCCCGACGCGCCCAGCTCCTCGCAGAGCCCGTCGCACACCTCGACCGCGGTCGAGAGGTCGAGCTTGGGCACGGTGAACGAGATGTCGGTGGTGCCCTCCGACGACGTGTTCTGCACGATCATGTCGACGTTGACCGACCGGTTGGCCAGCGGTCGGAACAGGCGCGCCGCGAGACCGGGCCGGTCGGGCACCTGGGTCACCGTGACCTTGGCCTCGGAGGCGTCGTCGGTGATGGCCGTCACGACAGCCTGTTCCATGGTCGAATCCTCCTCGGTCACGATGGTCCCGGGCTCCCAGGTGAAGCTGGACCGAACATGCAGGGTCACGTGGTGGCGTCGGGCAAACTCGACCGAGCGCAGCATCAGAACCCGGCCGCCGGTTGCCGAGATCTCGAGCATCTCGTCGAAGCTCACCTTGGCCAGCCGGCGGGCGGTGGGAACGACGCGGGGGTCGGCGCTGAAGACGCCGGTCACGTCGGTGTAGATCTCGCAGATCGAGGCACCGAGGGCCGCCGCCAGGGCGACGGCGGTGGTGTCCGAGGCGCCGCGGCCGAGCGTGGTGACGTCCCGGTCGGTCGACACGCCCTGGAAGCCGGCCACGACCGGCACCAACCCCTCGGCGAGCGCCTCGCGGAGGCGATCCCCCTTGACCTCGATGATCTTGGCCCGCGTGTGCTCGGTGGTGGTGATGATGCCGGCCTGACTCCCGGTGAAGGAGACCGCGGCCACCCCGTGGTCGGCCAGCGCCATGCAGAGCAACGGCGCCGTGATCCGCTCGCCCGCGCTGACCAACATGTCGTACTCCCGGGGTGCCGGAGCCGAGCTCACCTCGCCGGCCAGACGGATCAGGTCGTCGGTGGTCTTCCCCATCGCGCTGACCACCACCACCACGTCGGTCCCATCGCGCCTGGTCCTGGCCACGTGTTCGGCCACGGCACGAATCCGGTCGGTGTCACCGACCGATGTC
>Ga0302325_10010263_pt1 | contig 20336 bp, 17 predicted proteins | sample Palsa_T0_2_FD_201948 | JGI IMG/M metagenome (GOLD analysis project Ga0302325, IMG submission 201948) | Peat permafrost microbial communities from Stordalen Mire near Abisko, Sweden - Palsa_T0_2 | ecosystem: Environmental > Terrestrial > Soil > Palsa > Peat permafrost | place: Sweden: Abisko...
GGCTGAGTTGCGGCTGCTGGTGCGCTCGACCAGCAACCTGAAGAATCTGGAAGCTCTGAAAGCGGAGACGGTGGTGGGCGACCTGCGCGACCCGGCATCGCTTGAAAAAGCCATGGCGGGCTGCGAGACGGTCTTTCACGTGGCCGCCGACTACCGGTTGTGGGTGCTCGATCCGGCACAGATGTACCGCTCGAATGTGGAGGGAACGCGCGCGATTCTGGATGCGGCGCGCCAGACCTCGGTCCGGTGCCTGGTGTACACCTCGAGCGTAGCCACCATGGGGTTCACCGCGAACGGCCGTCCGGCGGATGAAGATTCCCCGGTCTCGCTGGCGGATATGATCGGCCACTACAAGCGCTCGAAATTCATGGCCGAGCAAGTGGCGATGGAGGCAGGCCGCGGCGGGATGCGGGTGGTGACCGTGAACCCAACGACTCCGGTCGGGGAGCGGGACGTGAAGCCGACTCCGACGGGGCGGATCATCGTGGACTTCCTGAAAAGAAAGTTTCCGGCTTATGTGGAGACGGGATTGAATTTGGTGGACGTGCGCGAGTGCGCCCGCGGACACGTCGCGGCACTGGAAAAAGGCAAGAGCGGGGAGCGCTACATCCTCGGCGGCGAGAACCTTACCCTGAAGCAAATTCTGGACCGGCTGGGAGCGATCTCGGGGTTACCTTCACCGAAGGTGAAGCTGCCATATTTCGTGGCCTATGCGGCGGGAGCCGTGGATCAGACCGTGTCAGGCCGGTGGCTGGGACGTGAGCCGCGGGCAACCATCGAGACGGTGCGCATGGGAAAGAAAAAGATGTGGGCCAGCTCCAGGAAAGCGGAGCGCGAGTTGGGATGGAAGTCGGTGCCGGCCGACGATGCCTTGCGCCGTGCAGTGGAGTGGTTCCGGGCAAACGGTTATGCCTAAGATCGCCGTGGTGGCAGCGCTCGAGCGGGAAGTCCGCGGCCTGATCAGGGACTGGCGCCGCGTCGAGCGGGAGTATGAAGGCCGCCGGTTTGCCTTCTTTGAGAGCGGCGAGACGGTTGTCGTTTGTGGCGGGATCGGCCCAGAGGCCGCGCGCCGGGCCGCCGAAGCGGTGATCGTGTTGTACCGGCCGGCGCGGGTGCTGTCGGTGGGGTTTGCCGGGGCGTTGGATCGATCGCTCCAAGCAGGAGATCTCTTCGTGCCGTCGGCGGTGATCGACGCGCGCGATGGCAGCCGGGTTTTCGTCGAAGGCGTGGACAGTCGAAATTCGTTGGTAACCTTCATGGCGCTGGCAGGAGCGCAACAGAAAAAAAACCTTGCGCGTGCCTTCGGGGCAAAAGCCGTGGACATGGAAGCTGCCGCCGTGGCGGTGGCCGCCGCCGCCCACAGGATTGGCTTCGCCGCAACCAAGGTGATCTCCGACGAGTTGGATTTCGACATGCCGGAGATGGCTCGCTTCATTGATGGCGAGGGCCGATTCAGGACTGCAGGTTTCCTATTATTTGCCGGACTGCGGCCCTGGTTGTGGAATCGTGTGCTTACCCTGGCGCGCAACAGCAGCCGGGCTGGAAAAGTGCTAGCCGCGCGGCTTCGAGATCTTCAACCTCTTCGGGAGGATGCGAAGGGAGAGGCGCTGTCGGCCTCCGGCTCGGCTTTGCCGGTTACCGTGACGGATGGATTGAGCCGCGAGGGTAGAAAGTGAAACAGCAATTGCCAGTCGCCATCCTGTGGTCCGCGATGCTGACGGTCGCTACCGGTTTGAGCGGGCAATCGGTGCGCGTGGAACCGCCGCAGCCTCCGGTGACGATTTATGCGGAGAGCTTTCGGCAAGGTGCAACCCGCATTGTGGAAGACCACTTCGAGGCCAAGCTTACGCCGCAGGATGCAACCTACCGTGAGCGCATCAAAGATTCTCACGGCGCTGACCGGTACACATTTTCCATCGTCCCGCTGGGACCGGAAGGAGATGATAAAGTCACCTCCTGGCAGGTGAAGCTAGCGGATCTTCATCACCCCATGTACGACAACGTGCTGCTGATGACACAGCAGTCCTCCGAGGACCCCAAGAACGGGCTGTGGTGGCTCAATCCCAGCAAGTTCGCGGCGGTTCCAGTGATCGCCAGGCGAATCATTAAGGTCGACAGCTTTTATGTGATGCTGCAGGTGAAGGCATTCCGCTTCACCCCGCCGGATTCGCCCTATCTGGACTCGATGACGGTGGCGGTGGAATTAACCAACAACGATCCGAGAAGCGCGGAGGATCGGAAAGAGGATCGGAAATAGGATCGGAAAGAGGAAGAGCGCGAATCAGAGAGCGGAGAGAGGGGCGGTTCCGCGCTGCTGAAGTGAAGCCAAGTCGGCTCGGTTCGCATCGAAAGACGGGATGGCAATTGCCGGACAATTCGTGATGGAAGAGCGCAGGCAGTCGATTCCGGCGACCATGCTGGCGGCGGTGTACCGCGGCGTGAATGACGTCCGCCTGGAGACCGTGCCGGTGCCCGAGATCGGCGCGGGAGAGTTGCTGGTGCGCGTGCACAGCTGCGGGGTTTGTGGCACCGATCTCAAGAAAATCGCCACCGGATCGCATTCCGCACCGCGGATCTTCGGGCATGAAACTGCGGGCGTGGTGGCGGCGGTGGGAGCGGGAGTGCGGCAGTTCGAAACCGGCGAACGGGTGGTCGTGTTTCATCACATTCCATGTCGCCAGTGTTACTACTGCCGACACAAGACCTTCGCGCAATGCGCAACCTACAAGAAGGTTGGATGCACGGCGGGCTTTGAACCCTCCGGCGGGGGATTCGCCCAGTACGTCCGGGTGATGGATTGGATCGTCGAGCAGGGAACCGTAAGGATTCCGCCCGGGGTCTCGTTTGAGCAGGCGTGTTTTGTGGAACCAGTCAATACCTGCATGAAGGGAATCGAGGCGCTCCGGTTGCAGCGGGGCGAGACGGTGCTGGCCATCGGGCAGGGCCCCATCGGCATCATACTGAGTGTGCTGGCACGGAGGGCCGGGGCCACGGTTATTACTTCCGATTTGTATCCCGAGAGGCTTAAAATAGCGAAAAGCCTTGGATTCGAGCATACGGTTGACGCCTCCGTGCAGGACGCCGTGCGGTATGTGCGGGAGCGGACAGAAGGGCGGGGAGCCGACGCTGTGATCTTGGCTGTTGGCAGCAACGCCTTGATTCGTCCTGCCATGGATGCGGCGCGCCCGGGAGGGCGAGTCTTACTGTTCGCGCAAACACAACGCGGAGAAGTCGTCGTCGATCCGGCGGCGATTTGCGTCGATGAGAAGATGTTGGTCGGGTCGTACAGTGCATCTGTCGATTTGCAGCAGGAGTCGGTTGATTTTGTTCTGGACCGGAATGTGAACCGCCGGGAGATGGATCTCGAGCGGCTCATCAGTCACCGGTTCCGGCTGGAAGAAAGTGCGCTGGCGTTGGAACTTGCGGCGCATCCTCAGCCGGCTTCCATGAAGATCGTGATTCAGCCCGGGATGTCCTGGGAAGGAAACCAGCAGTGAATGGAAAAATGACGGCTGCCGTCCTGTACGGCAAAGAAGATCTCAAAATTGAAAGAGTGCCGATCCCCCGCGTGGAAAAAGGGGAGGTGCTGGTCAAAGTGCAGGTGGCGCTCACCTGCGGCACCGATCTAAAAGTCTATCAGCGCGGCTATCACGCCCGGATGATTGTGCCTCCGGCACTGTTCGGCCACGAGCTCGCGGGAGTGATTGAGGAGGTGGGCGAGGGCGTCCACAGCTTCAAAAAGGGGATGCGCGTGGTGGCGCTCAACTCCGCACCCTGCCAGATGTGCTTCTACTGCTCCAAACACCAGGAAAATCTGTGCGAAGACCTGCTGTTTAACAACGGAGCCTACGCGGAGTACATCCGCGTGCCGCGGCGGATCGTGGAAGCGAACATGCTCGTGATCCCGCAGAATGTCAGCTTCGAAGATGCGGCGATGACCGAGCCGCTGGCTTGCGTGCTGCGCGGTTTGCATGAGACCGGGGTGGAAATCGGCGACACCGTCACCATCATCGGCGGCGGACCCATTGGCTTGATGTTTGTGCAGGTGGCGCGCGCCATCGGTTGCAACGTGATCTCCGTGGTCAAGCGCGATGAGCAGGTGGTGGCGGCCAAGCACATGGGCGCGCATGAAATCGTGCAGACCACGAAAGTGCAGAACGTGGTGGAGTCGGTCCGCGGGCTCACGCCGCAGAAGCGCGGCTGCGATGTGGTCATCGAAGCGGTGGGGCGTCCCGAGGCGTGGGAGTCGACGGTGGAGATGGTGCGAAAGGGGGGCACCGTGAATTTCTTTGGCGGGTGCGCCAGCGGAAGTAAAGTGCAACTCGATACCAACCGCCTGCACTATTCGGAAATCACGCTGAAGGCGACATTCCATCACACACCGGAGACGGTACGGCGGGCGTTTGGCCTCATCGCCGCCAAGAAGATTCGGCCCACCGACTACATCACCGGCGAGGCTCCGCTCTCGAGCTTGCAGAAGGTGCTACGCCACATGCTGAATCGCGGCGGCGACATAAAGACCGCGATCATTCCCGGCCATTAGAGCCGATTGGGAGGGGCACGACTTCAGTCGTGCCATACGTCCGGCAGGAAGAACTTCGGCCTTAGCAGCCGAGGTTTGCTCGATTCCGTCTGCCACGAACCTTGAAACACAACGTTTTCTCACTGAATGACGTCTGCAACCAGCACCGTGACCCGTCCTGCGATGGCGACCACACCTGCGGCGCTCGGCTGGAGCCGCCTGCCCGCCGAATACGCCATCCCCAAGGTCGCTCCGGCGCTCGAAGCCGCGCAACAATATTGCAGCCGCCTTGCCCGCTCTCACTATGAAAACTTTTCCGTGGCCACCTGGTTTCTCCCGGGAAATCTGCGCCAGGACTTCCTGAATGTTTACGCCTACTGCCGCATCTCCGACGATCTGGGCGATGAAGTCGGAGATCCCGCCGCGTCGCTAGCTTTGCTGGACGAGTGGGAGGCCGAATTGGACGCTTGCTACCAAGGCCATCCCCGGCATCCGGTGTTTGTAGCGCTCGCCGAAACGGTAAGTAAATTTGAAGTTCCCAAGCACGAGTTTTCCGATCTGCTGACCGCCTTTCGTCGAGACCAGACGATCACGCGTTTCCTGACCTTCGACGACGTTCTCGCCTACTGCCGTTACTCGGCGAATCCGGTAGGGCATCTCGTGCTTTATCTCTGCGGCTATTCGGATGCGGAGCGGCAACAGCTCGCCGACTATACTTGCACTGCGCTGCAGTTAGCGAACTTCTGGCAGGATGTGACCGCAGATTACGACAAGGGGCGAATCTACTTGCCGCTCGAAGACTTCGGGCGGTACGCGGTGAGTGAAGAAGACCTGGCGCAGAAGCGCAACACGCCTGGGTTTTGCGCGATGATCCGCTTCGAAGTCGAGCGCGCTCGCCAGTGGTTTCAACGCGGGCTGCCGCTGGCCGGGAAAGTGGACAAAGAACTCGCGGTGGATCTGGAACTGTTCAGTCGCGGCGGGCTGGAGATTTTGAATGCAATCGAGAGACAGGCGTTCGCCGTGCTGGGACGGCGTCCCGTGATCTCAAAGACGCGCAAGCTGGCGCTGGTGGCGCGGGCGGCGTGGGGAAAGTTGTTATGAGTGCGGGAGCGCAATCGGCATTGATTCCCTGGAGTCCGGCCTCGGCACAGTTGACCATGGCGTATTCGGTATGCCGCGGAATCACGCGCGCAAACGCCAAGAATTTCTACTATGCCTTTCTTGTGCTGCCCAAACGAAAACGCGAGTCGTTGTGCGCCGTGTACGCATTCATGAGGCGTTGCGATGACATTGCCGACGATGCCGGCCTGAGTTTTGCGGAACGCCGCTTCAAGCTCGATGCCTGGCTCGGTGAGCTTCACCGGGCACAGCAAGGCCAGCCGAGCGATGATCCGATTCTCCTGGCGCTGACCGATACGCAACGCGCTTACGTGATTCCGGCGGGGCTTCTGGATGAGCTGGCGATGGGAACCGCGATGGATGTGGACTCCGAGTCCGCCGCAGCGAGCACTTCAGGTTGCTGCGTGGCGAGTTCCCGGGACGGCAGGTTACCAGCGCTGACGGTTCAGTACAAGACGTTCGAGGACTTGAAGCTCTATTGTTATCGCGTGGCGTCGGTCGTCGGGCTGGTGTGCATCCACATCTTTGGATATCGTGATCCGGCGGCGGAGCCGCTGGCCGAGAAGTGCGGCCTGGCCTTCCAGCTCACCAACATCATTCGCGATGTGAAAGAGGACGCAGCCATGGGCCGGGTATATCTGCCGGAGGAGGACCTGGCGAAGTTTGGCCTCACGGCCGCAGACTTGCTTGCCCGGCCCGACGTTGCGCGCTTCCGGCCGTTGCTGGCGCTCGAAGCCGATCGTGCCCGCGACTTCTACCAGGCTGGCGACGAGCTCATCGCCTACATCTCGGAAGACAGCCAGCCCGCGCTGTGGATGCTGGTCGCCATCTATCGAAGGTTGTTGGAAAAAATCGCCGAGCGTCGCTATGACGTCTTCAGCGGTAAAGTGCGCCTGACCGTCGTCGAAAAGCTGCGGATTCTGGGCAAGGGTTTCCTGCAGCGCATCACCTGATAAGCCGAACCGTTGTTATTTCGATCCGGCTCGAAGCCGGGGGATTGTCATTGCCAACCGGACGGAAAGCCAAAGTCTTCTGTCAACCCTCACCGGGCCGAATGCGCGGTGAGAAACCGGCTGTACTTCGAAGTGCCAATGATGCGGAACTGCCAATGATGCGCCGCCGCCCTCGCCAGAATCCCGCATGAGTCAGAATTCCACCGAACCTCGCGTAGCCGTGGCCGGCGGCGGCTTGGCCGGACTGGCGGCGGCCTGCGCTCTGGCGGATTCAGGTTTTCGCGTCTGCCTGTACGAGCGGCGGCCCTATCTCGGTGGACGCGCTTCCTCCTACGAGCACCCGGGTACCGCTGAGGTGGTCGACAATTGCCAGCACGTTCTGTTTCGGGTTTGCACCAACCTGGTGGAGTTCTACCGGCGCATTGGCGTCGAGGACAGGATCCGCTGGTACGAAGACATGACTTTTATTGAGCCCGGTGGACGTGCCAGCGTGATGCACGCCTCCGCGCTTCCGGCGCCGCTGCACACCGCGCCCTCGTTTCTGCGATTTCCGTTTCTGTCGGCCAAAGACAAGCTGATGATAGCGCGCGCCATCGCCGCGCTCACCCTGCGTCCGCAGCCAGACACCGGACAATCTTTTCAGCAGTGGCTGCTGCGGCGCGGACAAACGGAAAACGCGATCCAGAGATTCTGGAAGCCAATTCTGGTGAGCGCGCTGAGCGAGGATCTGGATCTGATTTCGATTTCCTATGCGGCGCAAGTCGTTCGCGAGTCGATGAAATCGCCAGCCGCCCGGCATATGGGCGTTCCCAGCATTCCCTTGACCGAGTTGTACGACCGGGCGGGAGACTATATCCGCGCCCGCGGCGGTGAGATTCACTTGCGCAACTCGTTGGAAAGTTTCCTGCCTGAGCCCGGGCGGGTGCAGATTCGCGTGGGCGACGGCGAAGCGGACTTTGATTTTCTCGTCCTGGCACTGCCGTTTGACGGACTCGCCCGGGTGCTGCCGGCGGGCCCCGAAGCCGCCCCGCTGCGTGATCAACTCAGCCACTTCGAGGCCTCTCCCATCACCGGCATTCATCTCTGGTTTGACCGCCAGATCAGCGATCTCGACCACGCGGTCCTGTTAAACCGAACCGCACAATGGATGTTCCACAAGTCGCGGTTGCTGGCCGGGCGCAACGGAGCGTCGAAGGGGACATCGAGCGGGAGCTACATTGAAATTGTGGTCAGCGCCTCGAAGAATCTGATCGACAAATCACGCGCCGAGATTATCGAACTGGCGGTGAAAGAGGTCCGCGAATTTTTTCCGGCGGCGCGGGCGGCGAATCTGGTGAAGTCCACGGTGATCAAAGAAGTTTATGCCACATATTCCCCGCGTCCCGGTATCGACGCCTACCGCGCGCAACAAGCCACCGTGTGGCCTCGCGTTTTTCTGGCAGGCGACTGGACCGCGACGGGATGGCCGGCCACCATGGAGGGGGCTGTGCGCAGCGGGTATTTGGCCGCCGAGGCGCTGGCCCGGGTGGCAGGTGTAACGTCTCCGCGCTTCCTGGCGGCGGACCTGCCGGCCAGTGGATTGATGCGCCTGTTCGCTGTCTGATGCCAGGTCTCGACAGCCGCGAAGGACTGCCAAAAGCCGAGGCTTCGGCTGGATCCCGCGGAAAGAAAAAGTTTAGCTCCGCAGAAAACGCGGGGAAGGATACGGCGCCCTACCCCGCGAGCAGCGCCACGCCCGCCGCGACCAGACTGGCAGCGATCCAGCGGCGGCGGTCTACTTTCTCCTGCAGAAAGATTTTTGCGGCTACGGCGTTGCCGATGAAGGTGAGGGAAGCGGCGGCCGGGGCCACCAGGCTCACGTCCCCCCAAGAGAGCGCGAACAGCAAGCTGAAGAAGGCGACGGCCATCGCCGTGACGCCCAAGAGAAAGTTGGGATTGGCGAGGGTTCGAGTGAGCACCGCGCCCGGGCCGTCGCGGCGCCACAAGGCTTCTACGTCGCCGACCTTTTTCATGGCGCGAGCCAGCAGCACGTCGCCGACGACCGAGGCGAAGACAATGGCGAGGATTGCGCTCCAGGTGTAAAGGGTTTTCATCGTTCCACCCCGCTCGCAGTCGCCGGGGCATGCACTTCAAGCTCTGGCTGCGCGTGGGGGTGCGGGGTGATTTCCGGGCCTCCGGCAATGAAACCTACGCCGCTGGTGATCAAAACGATTCCCAGCCAGCGCAGCGGACTCACATGCTCGTGCAGAATGAATCTTGCGGCCAGGGCGAGCAGAACATAGCCGAGCGAGGTTGCGGGCAGAACATAGGTCAGGTCGGCCCATGACAGCGCAGTCATGTAGGTGGCGAAGAACGCCAGCAGGAGAAGGATTCCCAGGGCGACCCAGGGATTGCGGACGGCGAAGATGACGCCTTCGAGATGATGGATGGAGATCGTGCCGGTCTGCTTCATCCCGTGCGAGAGCATGGAGTCTCCAGCCGCGGCGAAGACGGTGACTCCGGCCAGCACAAGGTATTTGCGAAGGTTCACGGGAGGTTGAGCCGTTTATTTTTCAAGTTTCTTAACCACCGAGGCGCGCAGGCACAGAGCAACCAGCAACAAAAAAGAAGACAGACAGCGAAAACGGAAAACAGAAAACAAAGAAAGGTTTTCCCTGCCTCGGTGGTGAAAAGCCCTTGGCTTAGGCCTTGACGAGTGCGGCCGCGGCGTCGTCGCTGTGTTGCTTGACCATCTTGTTGCGCGCGGAGCGCAGCTTCAGGAAGGTCTTGGCTTCTTTGTAAAGGCGCTTCCGATCGTTGCTATCAAACGCAGCTTTCCTCAGGATGCGAAAGACCGCCTTGGGCCGGAAATAATACTCGTCGTAGAAACGGTGGACGGCGGAAAGAATCTCATCGGCGGCCAGTCCGGGATATTGGATGTGCGCCAGTTGATGGCCGCCTTCATCGACCATCTTGTTGTCTCCGACCATGAAGCCATTCTTCACAGCGTAATCGTACAACTCGGTGCCGGGGTAGGCGTGAGCGACGGACACCTGAATGGTTTCGACGTCCAGCTCTTTGGCGAAGGCGATGGTGGTATTGATGGTCTCACGGGTCTCGCCGGGAAGACCCATGATGAAGTCGCCGTGGACGACGAGGCCGAGCTTGTGACAGTCTTTCGTGAATTGCCGGGCGCGCTCAACGGTTGCGCCCTTCTTGATGTTCTTGAGAATCTGTTGATCGCCGGATTCGTAGCCGACGATGAGCAGACGGCATCCGGCTTCTTTCATCGCCTTGAGGGTTTCAAAGTCGGTGGTGACGCGTGAAGTGCAAGACCAGGTCAGACCCAGAGGTTTCAGCTTGGCGCAGAGCTCGATGGTGCGAGCCTTCTGGATGTTGAAAGTATCATCATCAAAAAAGAATTCCTTCACCTCCGGCCAGTACTGCTTCACCTTCGACATTTCAGCGGCTACGTCGTCAGTGGAGCGCTTGCGCCAGGGATGTCCGCTCAAGGTTTGCGGCCAGAGGCAGAAGGTGCACTGGGCCGGGCAACCGCGAGTGGTGTAAAGCGAGACGTAAGGATTGAGCAGAAAGGGCACGTTGTAGCGGGTGACGTCGAGATCGCGCTTGTAGACATCGGTGACGTGGGGCAGGGCGTCGAGATCCTGAATTTGCGGGGCGTCCGGATTGTGGACAACCTTGTCGTCTTTCAGGAACGAAACTCCGGGAATTTCTTCCAGGGGCTTGCCTTTGGCGTAGTCAACGACGGCGTAGTCAAATTCCTTCCGGGCGACGAAATCGATCGCGGGACAATCACGCAAAGACTTTTCCGGAAGCACGCTCACATGCGGTCCGACGAAGGCGATTCTGATGTTAGGGTTTGCGGCCTTGATGGCTCGCGCCAGACCGATGTCACCGGGGAAGCCCGGGGTGCTGGTGAAAAGCACGAGAAATTCGTAGTCTTTGGCGATCTCGATGGTCTGCTCCGCGGAAATGTAGTGCGGAGGAGCATCGAGCAGGCGGGCCCCATCGAGCATGCCTGCCGGATAAGCCAGCCATACCGGGTACCAGTAAGACTCGATTTCACGGGTGGCGGGCCAACGGGAGCCAGCGCCCCCGTCAAAATTTTCAAACGACGGCGGGTTCAAAAATAGCGTTTTAAGAGGCATATTGAGTAAGGCTCTATTCTAACATCCGGGCGTGGCTTAAGCGGTCGAAGACCAGTGTTTACGCAGGTTCGTCGAGCGACCCATCGTTCACCGGAAACATCCCCCAAGCATAGAACTTAGGTGGGGCAAGTGTAACAAGCAGCCGCCGAGAACTCGAAACGGTGTCCGTCGAACAGAGGATTTGATGCAGTGAACAGTGAGAAAGACGTATCGACGCGATGGGGGAAGCGAGGGCGGTAATCCCGGCTGTTGTTTTCGTCTTTCATTTCGCCCTTTCTATTTTGTCCCCAGGGCCCAGCTTTCCAGATCTCCGGTGGCGCGAAGCAGGGCGACTTGACTCCGCTCGAGTTCGAAGCTGACATCCTGCAGGGTGATCAGGCGTTCACTGGCCTGGGATCGGGCGTTGTCGAGATCATGCAGATTGGCGGTGGAGGACTCCATGCGAGTTTGGACCGCTTCGATGTTTTTCTGGGCGATCTCGTATTCGAGTTCCGCCACATCGCGGGCCGCTTGCATTTGAGTGACGGAGCGCTGCAAACGCAGAGTCTCTTCAGAAACCTGGTTGCGCACCGCCTCCGCTTGATTTCTTGCTTTGAAGGCTTCCGACTCAGCCTCCTGAACCCGAGCGTGCTGGGCGAGATTCAAAAAAGGTAAGTGGATGGCTACGCCGACGGTGGCGTTGTTGGGCTGGAAACTTCCCTTCTGGTAATACTTCTCGTAGTTGTTGTAGGTGGCGAGGTTGGCGTACTGGGCGGCGAAGTCTATGCTGGGCCACAATGACCTGCGTTCGCCTTTTGCCTTGAGATATTGGGCGCGAGCATGTTCGACGGCTGCTTGTACGGATGGGTTGTCCTCGGTGCTCCGATTCGAAATCGCCTGCTTCGAAGAATCCTGCTCGGCCACTACGGGCAGCGTGGGGACGGAGGCAGGGTCGGTTTCAACCGACCCGGATGGTAGTCCAGTCAGCCGGGAGAGATGCTCACGAAGGACGTCGGCTGCACCACCAGCCTCGGCCAGACGCAGGCGTATGCGGGCCACCGACAAGCGGGCCTTGCTGCCGTCCATTGTGCTGTCGACTCCTTCCTTGACCCGCTGTGCGACGGCGGCTTCCATTTGTACCGCCGCAGACTCGGACTCGTGCAGCCGGGTGGAGCGCTGTTCCCACTTCACCAGTTCGGTGTAGCTCAGCACGGTGTCTTGAATCACCTGGTTGCGTTGATCCCTGGTGCGCAGGCTGCTGACCTTAACCTCCGACTGCGCGGCGCGAATGAAGTCTTTCAGCGCGGGATTGATGAGCGCCGACTGCGCGTTCACGTTGAACAGCGAGGGAGCGGCCCCCTCGAGGCTGAGCGGAAAACCATCGGACCAGCCGATTCCGGCTCCCGCCGTCAATTGAGGGATGTAGCTATTGCGCAGCTCGCGGTAGCTGGCGGATGCGTGTTGTTCGTCGGCAGACGAGATGGCGACGATGGTGGCGTGTTGCAACGCCAGCTCCACGGCGTGGTGGAGGGTGATGGGCTCGGCCACCAGGGAAGCAGGCAGCAACAGCAGAATGGCAGCTGTGAGTTTAGGCGCGTGCGCGCCAATGCATGATTTGGTCATTGTGGTTACCTTTTTAGTGCTATGCGGAGATTCTACGGAGAATCCACGACGGGAGAAATGATCACGGTGAGTCAGGACTCGAGCACCGAGCATTGCCGGGAGGGCTCGATTCAGGAGTCGTTGATTCGGGAGTTCTTGATTCAGGGGCCAATGAGAGTCTGTCCGGGCAGGGCGAGAGGTTCGCGGGCCCGTCGCTCGATCTGATCTTCAACGATCCGTTAATCGATTCGCGCACGCCCGACCTTGTCGTGGCACCCCACGTGGGCGTGGTCTACACCGGGCATAAAGCCAAGGTCGCCGGGCGCGGAGGCTTTGCCAACGATGATCGGAACGTGATGCTTGTGGTATCGAATCCAACCCTGCAGGCAGCGACGTTCACCTCCCCGGTAGAAACTCGGCAAATCGCTCCGACGGTTTTCGGTGGCTAAGACACGAGTGCACATGGGGGAGCGTGAGCTCCCCCCTAGGTTTTGTCGGAGCCTTGTTTTTCGAGCTTCGCAATGTCACCGGTAGAATCGTTAACGGGCCAGACGGTGCAATCCGTCCTGTGCGGGACGAAAGTTGTGGGCTAGGGCGAGGGCTTCGCGATATTCGCCGGCTGCGGCCGAAGGGTCGCCTTGCTTCTCGAGCAATTCGCCGAGTAAATAGTGGGCTTTGAAGACGGGAGCCTCCTCGACGGTGTTCGAAGAGGCAACGTAGCGGCGGACAAGACGGATGGCCAAGGTATAGTCTCCGCCGGTGCGCAGTAACAGGTGAGCGCCATCGACGAGGGCGGAAGAACGATCCATAGGGCGGGACTCCATGGTTTGCAAAGCTTGCTCCATCTCGTCGAAGCGGTTCGTGTGGCGATAGAAGCCCGCAAGATTCACCCAGGCGCGAGCGCCGCCGTGACTGGAATCGATGGCCGCGCGATATTCCACCTCGGCCGCGGCATTGTCTTTATTTTTTTCGGCGATGCGTCCCTTCACCCAATGCGCCATGGCGGGGTTCAGCGGCATGAGCTGCTCAGCCTGGGCGAGCGCCTTATCCTTGCCTCCGCCAACGATCGCGGGAGCTTCCAGATAGAATTCGGCGAGATCGGTGCGCGCCTCCCAGCTGTCGGGAGAAAGTTCGACCGCGCGCTCGAATTCGGAGCGAACCTTTCTAGCCAGTCCGGCGGCGCTGAAGAAGCTGACCCGATTCGCCTTCTCACCGTAGGCTCGGCCCAACCACAAGTGATACAGACCATTCTCCGGTTCGAGAGCGACAGCCTTTTCGCAGGCGGAAATTCCGGCGTTCCAGTCGTCGAGCTCGAAATAGGCTCGGCAGAGCATGTTATAGGCTTCGGCGCCGGGAGCGTGCTGGATCTGCTGCTCGAGGGTTTGCACGGCCTGATCGATGCGGCCTGCAGCCAGCAGGTCTTGGGGACTTTCGGCGGCGGACAGAGGCACGATCAAGAGCAAGAACAATAATAAGATGATGAGTCGACGAGCGTCGCGCAGATCCCTCCGCTTTATAAGTCTCCCGGTCATTGGACCACCTTGACGCGAGCACCATCGGCCAGGGGTTTGGTGTCGACCGCGGACAAGGCTACGACGGCATTTTCCGGAACCCCCGCCGTAATCTCCACCCGCGTCAGGTTCTGCAGCGCAACTTCGACATCGCGGCGCTTGAGTTCACCATCGACCACCTGGTAGACATACGGTTTCGTGTCGTCCATGCGCACCGCTTCGCGCAGCAGCGTGAGCACGCCGCTACGTTCGGCGGTGATGATGGTAACGCCGACGTTGACGTTCGGCAGCAAGCGCAGATCGTGGTTGTCCACGGTGCAGGTGACCTCGCCAACATTGCGCGCGCCGCGAAGCTTCACCGTGGAAGGTACGGTGCTGACATTGCCCGACCAGATCCGTCCGGGCAGGGCATCCCAGGTGACTTCGATCTTTTGTCCGTTCGCCAGACGGCCGATGTCGGGTTCATCGACGAAAGTGCGAATCAGCATCTGCGAAAGATCGCCTTCCTGCAACAGCAGGTCTCCGGTTTGCACGTAGGCGCCTTGCTTCACCGGGAGCGCGTAGACGATGCCATCGAAGGGAGCGTGCACGCTGGATTTTTCGAGCGCATCTTCGACCGCGTCGTAAGCGGCTTGAGCCGCCGCACCCTGGGCTTGCACCCTGGCCGCCTCGGGCCGGGAGTAGCGATCTTTCTTCTTTTGCTCGAGCAAGGTGGTATCGGCTTGGGCGCGCTCGAGCGCATCCTCGGCCTGCTTGACTTCGCCGACAGATGCCGAGCCCTCTTGCTGAAGGCGGCGCAACGCCTCGACACTGCGTTGCGCGGCATCGCGGATGCTGCGGGCCTTGATCAGCTCAGAATCGAGCGTGAGAAGCTCTTCCTGGGTACCGCCGGTGGTAAGGTCGGACTGATTGGCCAGCGCAGTTTTCATTTGAGCCTGCGCGTGAACCGCCTGGCTGCGAAGATCGGCGTCATCGAGTTGCAACAGCAGTTGGCCTCGACGGACGCGATCTCCTTCCTTCACCAGCAGACGCTTCACCGTGGTAGCGACCGGTGCGTGTGCTTCGAAATTCTGAATGGGCTCGACTTTGCCGTTGGTTGAGATCAGGCTGCGAATGGGCCCGCGCTCGACCTTGGTCGCGCGCACTTTTAAGGGGCCGGGGCGAGTAAAGATGGGGATTACGGCCAGCGCCGCCAGCACTCCCACCACGAGCCAGGTGCGGCGCTTGCTCGCCGGTCGACCGTTCGAATTGTTGGTGGTTGCCAACTGGCTTATCTTTCAGTATACGGCGGGGACTTCTGTAAGGATCAATTTACCACTCACCGGGGCTGCGAAAAAACGCCAGCCCTCTCCGCCCCATGCTGGTTTAGATGCTGCCCGAGGGCGGCGGATGCCACGGCATGGCTCGGGTCGAACAATCGGCGGCGCGCCGGAAAATGCTTTGAGCGGTTGAGCTCCGCGAATGAGCCAGGCACGTAGCCCGTCGGCCGGCATTTTAGCTCCAGCGATGGGTTTGAATCGTGCCGGTCGGGCCGGACGGTACAATGCTTCCATGGCGAAACCTTCTAGCGCAAGAACGGGCGGTTACGCGCCGCAACACGCCGCCGCTGGGCTGAATGCCAAGTTCCCTGAGATTGAAACCTGGGCGAACCAGTTTCCCGGCTACGAGGTGGTCATCGATGATCCGGAGTTCACCTCGGTATGCCCCAAGACGGGGCTGCCCGATTTTGGGGTGATCAGGCTGCGCTACCAGCCCGACAAAGTTTGTCTGGAGCTGAAAAGTTACAAAGAATACCTGCAGACGTATCGCAACCTGGGAATCTTTCAGGAGAATGTTGTGAACCGCGTGCTGGAGGATGTGGTGCGCTGGTCCAAGCCGGTGTGGGCCGAGGTGAAAGGGGAGTTTCGTCCACGAGGGGGAATTTCAACCACGGTGGTTGCGCGCTGGCCGCGCCCGTGAAGTCGTCGCGGGAGGGTATGGCTTGGTTCACTGCAGCCTGGCGTACTCCGCCTTGGCTTGCTGGAGAATCGGAACGCCTGGGTCGGCATCTTTCCAGAGAGCAAGAAAATTCTGATACGCGGTTCTGGCTTTATTCTGATCCCCGGCCAGAGCGTAGGCGCGGCCCAGTCCCAACACGGCAAGAACGCTGATCGGTTCATTGAGGACGACGCCGGGATGATCGAGAATTTTCTGAAACTCCGCCACCGCCGCCGTGCCCTGCTTCGCGGCAAGGTCCGACACGCCGCGCAGGTAGACGGGATAGAGAAGGAAATTCAGGTTTTGCGAGGCGGCCCCGAGTTCGTAAGGAGCGGCCGGCGCCAGCGCAGCGATCGCTTTTTCTGCGGCGCCACTGTGCAGCGCCACCGCGGCGCGAATCATGGGCAGATAGTCGAACTGAACGATGGTGTCTTCGGGCAGGCGCCGATTGAGCTCTTCGGCGAGACGCATCGCCGGTGCAGAGTCGCCGGACAAGCCCAGGGCAATCGCCGACATGGCCTTGACGTCGCCGCCGTCGGAGAGGGGAAGCGCCGTCTGAGCCTGCGGTTTTGCGAAAGCCAGGTTCCCCACGAGCGCCGCGCGCAGCGCGGCTTCTGCCTGATAGCCGGCTGCGGTTTCTTTTTCATCGGCACGCTGAGCCGAATCGGCGGCACGGCGCGATAGGTCGTTGGCCTTCTCGAATTGACCGGCACAGGCTGCGGTTTCCGATTGGTAGTAGAGCGCGATGTCTTCATATCCCGGCTTGCCCATCAAGTGAGTCAGTTCCTGCTCCATGCCGCGCGCGTCGTGCTGCAGGTAGTCCAACAGGTAAAGGCTGGCGTGATTCAGCGGGGAATCGAGATTACGATTTTTGGCTTCTTCGGCGGTGGCGCGGGCTTCATCCAGACGATTGAGGTAAAGGTAGGCGCTCACCAGGTTGCTATAGCTGATGCCACTGCCGGGGTTCAGTGTAAGAGTTTGCTGAAGCCGGGTGAGAGCGCTGCCGTAATCGCCCAGGTTGTTGTAGATGACCGCCAGATTGTTGGATGGAACGTGATCGCGCGGGTAGGTCTCGGCCCAAAGTTCGTAGGACTTGCGGGCCTCTTCAAGGTTGCCGGTGACGAAATGGCCGTAGTGCGACGCGATGTAGAACTTCTCCCGCTCGCTGACCCGCTCGCGCAGTTCAAAGGCTTTGCGACTGCTCTCGGCCGCACGTACGGTCTGATTCAGATTGAAGTAGTTCGCACCCAGCCGGGCATAGGCCATGGCAAAATTTGGGTCGAGGCTGATTGCACGCTGAAAAAACGGAATCGCGGCGGCGTAATCATTTTCGACGACTTGCGCCTTGTAGCCCAGACTGTAGGCTTGCAGCGCCTCGAGTGACGGGGTGGTGACGTTCTCCGCGGGCGCGTCATACTTTTGCACCGAAGCCAGCGATTCCCCGAGTTTGCCGCGCAGTGCGGCGGCCATTTCCCCGACGGCGTCGAGAACGTGATTCTTGTCGCGAGCCTGTGCAGCGGTGCTGGCCAGCGATTCTCCAGTGGAGCAGTTGACCGCCTTCAAGGTTAGGAGATACCGGGTTCCCACCTGTGCGATCGAGCCATTCAGCGCCGCCGCGCTCGCCGTGCGCTCGCAGATTTGCCGAGCCAGCTCGTGCGTAAGCCGGGCTTCCTTTGGCTGGGCCATCAGCGAGAGAGTCTGAGCGATGTGCTCATCGGAAAGAAGATTTAGAAACGGGGACTGCTCAAGCTGCGCCGAAAGCGCCTGTCGCAGTGTGCCGTCAAACACGGAATCGCCCGTGGTGTTGGTGAAGTCGGCGATCACGAGCGTGTCCTTGTCGGTCAGCTTGGGACTCGGACGCGACCGGTAATAGAAGCCTGCGGCAACCACGGCAACCAGCAGCAAGATAGGGGCCGCTATTTTCCAGATCCAAGCCTCAGAGGACAAGATTGTCGCGAACCAGGTTTTCGTTTTCGCAGACCAGGTTCCCGGGACCTCGGATTCCGAAGCTCCGGCTTCGGAGAGTCCGGCTCGCGAGTCCGAGCCGCGTGCCTTAGGCTGGCCGGCCGGCGAGCCCGAGCGCGAAGGGGAAGCTGAGCCCCGCGATGAAGAGGGCGAGGTCTCAACCACCGGCGCCGATCTGCGCGAATCCGTGTCTCGCTTCAGTCGCTGCAGTTCGGCTCGCATCTCGGCGGCGCTCTGATAACGAAGATTGCAATCCTTTTCCAACGCGCCGCTGATGATGCGTTGCAATTCCGGCGGCAAATCGGGATTGATGCGAACCGGCGGCACCGGCTCTTTTTCAAGAATCGCGGCAAAGATCACTCCCGAACTTTCTCCCCGGAAGGGCAGGGAGCCGGTCGCCATTTCGTAGAGCACCGCCCCAAAGGAAAACAGATCGGTGCGGGCGTCGAGTTCCTTGGCACGCACCTGCTCGGGCGACATATAGGCAATGGTGCCGACCGCCATGCCCGGATTTGTAAGTTGTTCGTCCGCCGCCGTCTGCGTGTTGGCCGCCGCCATTTGGCTGTTGGAACCTGAGGCGGGCGCAACTTTCGCCAATCCGAAGTCAAGCACCTTGGCATGGCCGCGCGTGGTAACGAAGATATTCGCGGGTTTAACATCGCGATGAACGATTCCCTTGGCGTGGGCGGCGTCGAGCGCGTCGGCGATTTCGATGGCCAGAGAGAGCAGGGTTTCAAGCTCGATGGCGCGTCCGGCGATGCGGTGCTTGAGCGTTACCCCCTCCAGAAATTCCATGGCGATGAAGGACAGGTCGCCGTCCTTGCCGATTTCGTAGATGGTGCAAATGTTGGGGTGGTTCAGCGCCGAAGCGGCTCGCGCCTCGCGCCGAAATCGTTCGAGGGCGTGGGGATCCTGGGCCAGCGCATCGGGAAGAAATTTCAGAGCGACGAAGCGTCCGAGTTCGGTGTCTTCGGCTTTGTACACCACGCCCATGCCACCGCCGCCAAGCTCCTCGACGATATGGTAGTGCGAGATGGTCTTACCGATCATGTTTCACCGACCATGTTTCACCGACCATGTCTCATCGATCATGTCTCATCGACCATGTCTCACCGACCAGGTCTCACGATCATGCGCGTTCAACACGCGCGTTCAAAACGAGTCGATGTCTGTGAGCGCCCATGATAGGAGGATGGCTTCCGGCAAGTCAACGAAGTGAGCCAGGGAAAGCCATGCTATATTCGCTCGACCGTGCCGGAAACGAAACTTTATCCCCGCACCGCGCTGATCGTTCTGACCGCGCTGAATCTGCTGAATTATGCCGACCGCAATGTGCTGTTTGCGGTGCAACCGCTGGTGCAGGACGAATTTCACCTGACCAAGACCCAGATCGGCTATTTGACCAGTGCTTTTCTCGGTTTCTATATGGTGGCTGCGCCATTCGTCGGTCCTCTGGCGGATCGTTATTCCCGGAAGCTCATCATCGTGCTGGGCGCGTTCTTCTGGAGCGGGCTTACGCTTCTGACGGCGTTCACCCACAACTATACCGAGCTGCTGGTTCGACACACGCTGGTCGGAATCGGCGAGGCAACGTTTGTGACCATCGCGCCCACTTTTGTTGCCGACCTTTTCGCGGAGAACAAGCGCGGGCGAATTCTCGGCGTGTTTTATTTGGCCATCCCGGTTGGTTCGGCGGCGGGATATCTCCTGGGAGGCTACCTGGCGCCGCATCACGGGTGGCGTTACCCGTTCTATGTTGCGGCGGCTCCCGGTTTCCTGCTCGCGCTGGTCGTCATGTTTCTCAAAGAGCCGGAGCGGGGACAGTTTGATTCGCTGCAAGGCACTCGCGAGCGCGCGACCGTGCTCGGCCTGGCGCGAAATCCCGCCTTCCTGACTTCGACCCTGGGCATGGCCGCAATGACGTTTTCGCTGGGCGGCATCCAGGCCTGGATGCCGCAGTTTCTCTACAGCGAGCGCCACTATTCGCTCGAAGCCGCCAACTTGATGTTTGGGCTGATCATCGTTGGCGATGGCATTCTTGCTTCGTTGGCGGGAGGATGGCTGGGCGATTACCTGCTGCGGCGCCTGAAGAGTTCTTACTACTTGATCTCGGCAGCGAGCATGGGCCTCGGAGTTCCAGTCATGATCGTGGCGCTGTTTGCCCGGGGAAAAATAATGATTCCGGCGATTGCGGTGGCAGCTTTTTTTCTGCTGCTCAATACGGCGCCGCTGAACGCCGCGGTGATCAACTCGGTCGATGCCCACATCCGCGCCACCGCGCTGGCGGTGAACATCTTCATCATTCACATTCTGGGCGATGTTCCCTCGCCCACGCTGATGGGTTATGTGGCGGATAAGCGGTCGCTGCAAGCCGCCTTCGTCCTTCCGGTCATCGCCATGGTGGTCTCTTCTGCCATACTGTTTTACGGGATGAGGTTTGCGCCCGTGGTTCGCGTCGACGCCCGCATCGGCGTTCGCGTCGGCGATCGAAGGGCGGAGAAGATCTAGGCGGGATGCATTACTTTCATTGGATTGCAGGCATCATACTCGCGCTGGCCTG